>VOFB01003900.1_pt1 | contig 38669 bp, 52 predicted proteins | sample 5384141 | NCBI WGS metagenome assembly VOFB01 (sample SAMN12384721, study PRJNA508395) | human gut metagenome | isolation source: healthy gut A | host: Homo sapiens
ACGCCCGTATCCGCCCCGAGGCGCTGACCCTGGAGGACTTTGCCGCCATCCAGCAGGCGCTGAAAGTGGCCAACGAATAAGAAAAAGCAAAATGAAGCAGCTGCAAAAGTTGAACTTGCCAAACCGGCATTCTGGTGATATAATATCCCATGTAATGTCTGCTGGTGTGGCGCAATGGCAGCGCAACTGATTTGTAATCAGTGGGTTGCAGGTTCAACTCCTGTCACCAGCTCCAAGAAAAATCCTGCGATATACCGTTAAAACAACGGCGTGTATCGTGGGATTTTTGCTTTTTATGTGCGTTGCAAAATGCCCGGAAAGTGCCTTGTTTTTGCCTTATCGCTCAAAAATGCCTTGCCAGAGTGCTCTGACGACAGGTAAAGAAAACCACCCGGCGGAACAAAGACGCGGCAGCGCATTCATTTGGCGGGTGGAACGGTGCTAAAAATCCTCTGTGTGTAAATAGGCGCTGGACAGATGGGAGCGCCGAAGACGGGGATAGGGGGAACTCCTCCCATGGTAGAGCCAGGAGAACGGTTTGCAGTATCTCCTATTCCTCCGTATATAATATACCACAATGGGAAAGCAGAATCCATTGACAGAACAGACAATGTTAAACCGTGAACTTTGTGCGATTTTACACTGTTCAACAAGGGGCGAAAGTGCTATAATAAGCATGGGGAAGTATAGGCTTGAAACAATGTCCCCACCGGAAAAGAGGTTGAATATGCTGTCTGATGCAAAGAAAAAGGCAAATGCCAAGTGGGATAAGGCCCATATGATGATTTTGGGCTGCAAGGTACGCAAGGATTTTGCGGCCCAGTTCGGGAAGCCTGCACCGCAGCAGGAACAACGCCCAATGCTGTATTGAAGCAGGCAGCAGAGCAGTTTTTGAAAGAACACCCGGTATCAGAGGGCGAACCCGCCGGGGAAGAATGCGCATAATATCCACACGAAAGGACAGGTGCAGTATGAGTACAAGAGAATACGCTAAGACGCTGATAGATCAGATCCCCGAGAGTAAGCTGATTTTTATTGTCCCTTATTTGCAGGGGGCAGCACTCCCGGACGATGTGGAGATGCCCAACGCCAAGACGCTGGCGGCGATCGAGGAAGTCGAGAATATGATTGAAACGGGAAAAGGGGAACATTTTGAGGGTTCTACCGATGATTTCTTCGCTCAACTTGCTGCGGAGGGTTAAGCCGTGCTAAAACTGAATAGTTCCACGCAGTTCAAAAAAGGATTACAAAACCTGCATGAAGCGGCACTATAACATGGATTTGCTGCAAGCGGTCGTTGACGTATTGCGAGTGCCTGACACGCTGCCCCAGAAGAACAGAGACCACAATTTGACTGGCAAGTATGCCGGCTGTCGTGAGTGCCATATACAACCCGACTGGTTGCTGATTTATCGGCAGACTGACACAGAGTTGTATTTGGTTAGCACTGGCACGCACGCCGATTTGTTCGGCTTGTGAGGCAGTGTGCAGCATAACCCCAAGTGAAGAAAATCAGAACAACAAAAGAGGTCAAGGCCTGATGAAACGGGTCTTGACCTCTTTTTCTTTTGGGAAGAGGCTGCCCGCATTCCTGCAAAATAATTTGCGGCAAAAAAACTTGACAAATCCCCGGGCAGTGGTAAGATATACAGGCAGTCCGGCACGGACTGTGAAAAGAATATGGGCGTGTTCCCGAGTGGCCAATGGGGACAGACTGTAAATCTGCTGCTTTTCAGCTTCTGGTGGTTCGAATCCACCCGCGCCCACTCAAGAACTCCAGTATCCGAACCGGGTACTGGAGTTTCTGTTTTGTAGAAACAGATCAAGGGGATCGTAGCGGGTGGATTCGAACAGCATCGGCCGCCGTCATCCGTCCCGGCGGCAAAAAAGCCCCTGCGGGGCTTTTTTAGATGCGCGGCTCGCGCAGTCCACCCGCGCCCACCAAGAACTCCAGTATCCGAACCGGGTCTGGAGTTTAGGAACGTCTACCGTGACAGCTGTATCTGCCGGAACAAAGTCAGCAGAGCGTGGTGCAGCTGGAGGAGTAAAAAGCTCTTTGTATCAGAAAACAAATCAGCCCCCGGATGCTCCTCTTTGGAAGAGGAACTGTCCGGGGGCTGTTATTGGATGCACTTTATTTTCGCCGGGGCTTTTTCTTCCGGACACTGTAGCCGAATGTTCCCAGCTTTTTGCCCAGGGCCAGATACTCGCCGTGGCTGTAGACGATCAGTTTGGCTTTGTCGAGGCAGAGCTTTCCGCTCTCGTCCAGCAGGCTCTCGTCCACATCACAGGCGACGACCTGCGCCAAAAACAGATCATGGCTGCCCAGCGGGATGACCTGCGTCACCTTGCACTCAAGATTCAGCGGGCTTTCCTCTAAAAATGGGGCAGTCCGTCAGCACAGAGCCCGGCGCGGCGTGGAGGCCGCAGGCAGCAAACTTGTCGATCTCCCGGCCGCTCTTGACGCCGCACCAGTCCACGGCGCGGACAAGGATCTCGGTGGGCAGGTTGATGGCAAACTGCCCGCTCTCTTTGATCAGATGGTGGCTGAACCGCTCGGGGCGGACGCTGATGGACACCATGCTGGGCTGGGTGCAGATAGTGCCTGTCCAGCCGATGGTGATGAGGTTGGGTGTTTCCAGCCCGCCGCAGGATACCAGAACGGGCGGTTCCGGGTTCAAAAGGGTGCTGCCTTTCCAGCTCTGTTTGCTCATCCGTGGTACTTCCTTTCGTAGGGGGCCCAGGTGCGCTCGCTGATGATATAGCGGGGCCGGGCCTTGGTTTCCATATAAATTTTGCCGATATATTCGCCGATGACGCCCAGGCAGATGAGCTGGACACCGCCCATGAAGCAGACGATGCAAACGGTGGAGGCCCAGCCGGCCACCACGCTGCCCCGGACGGCCTGCACGATGGCCCAGATCACCCCGATAAAGCTGATCAGGCTGACCACGATACCGGCTCCGGTGATGAGCCGGATGGGTTTGTTGCTCAGGCTGGTGATGCCGTCGAACGCAAGGGCCAGCATTTTGCTCAGGGGATAGTGGCTGTCACCAGCCAGCCGCTCATGCCGCTCGTAGGTGACTATCTCGCTGGGAAAACCCACCAGCGGCACCATGCCCCGCAGGAAGATGTTGACTTCCCGGTAGTCGGCAAAGCTTTCCAGAACCCGGGTGCTGATGAGCCGGTAGTCGGCGTGGTTGAAGACGATGTCGGCCCCCAGGGCGTTCATCAGGTGATAGAATCCCTCGGCAGTAAAGCGCTTGAAAAATGTGTCTGTGTCCCGGCGGCTCCGCACGCCGTATACCACCTCGGCACCCTCCAGATACTTGCGCACCATTTCATCCATGGCGTTGATGTCGTCCTGGCCGTCGCAGTCGATGGAGATGGTGATATCGCAGCTGCCGCTGTGCAGGGCTTCCATCAAACCGGCCAGCACGGCGTTCTGGTGGCCGCGGTTCCGGCTCTGAGAGATCCCGATGAAATGCTCATCCTCTTTTGCAAACCCGGTGATGAGCTCCCATGTCTTATCCCGGGAGCCGTCGTTGACAAACAGCACCCGGCTTTGGTCGCTGACCAGCCCTGCGGCGGTCAGGTCGTGAATCTTCTGTAAAAACATCGGGGCCGTGATGGGCAGCACCTGCTCCTCGTTGTAGCAGGGGATCACGATCCAGAGTATCGGCTTGGACATTGTTACAACACCATCCCTCTCAATGCTTCCGCATCCATAATTTTAAAGCTGCTGCGGTAGGTCTCCAACAAGCCGTCCCGCTGCATGAGGCTCAGCTCCCGGAGAGGGCGCTGCGGTCACAGTTGAGGTAATCCGCCAGCTGGATGCGGGAGTAGGGGATGGTAAAGGTCATGCTGTGGTGATACTCGGCCTCACTGAGGAGGTAGGCGCACACCTTGGCCCGCAGGCTCTTTAAAATGAGCAGGTCCACCCGGCGGGAGAGCAGGAAATATTTATCGCTGATGGTCCGTACCAGATTTTGCAGCACCTGCTGGCGGGCGGGTCGCTGCCGGGCTGGAGCAGCCGGTCATAGGGGGAGCAGCAGTACTCGCACCCGGGGGCACTCGGCCACCACCGTTATCGGGCTGGCCAGGCTGGAGCCGCCCAGCACATCGCCAAAGACGCCCCTGCCTCCATGTGGGTGATGGGCAGGTGGGTGCCCCCGGCGCGGGACGGTAGGCCTGAATGGTGCCCGAGAGCACCACCCCCACCCGGCGGTTGGAGTGCCCGGCCTGCACCAGCGTTTCGCCCGGCCATAACTGCGCACCACGGCGCACAGATCCCGCAGGAGCATCCGCAGGGCAGGCTGCTCCAGCCCGGCAAAGAGTGAAGTGGTTTGTAACAGCGGCAGGTAATTTTCCATATCCATTCCGTGAGGTTTGACCCGGGCCCTCACCGCCCATTCTGCAATTCCGTTGCGTGCGCAACGGTATTTTTTCTTTCATTATAGTAAACTTGAGCCCGTAAAGCAAATGTTTTTGCAAATTTTATTTCTCGCAAGGGCAAAAATAGAAAGTGAGGAAGTTTCTGATGATGAAAAAACTGACATCTCTGCTGCTGTCGGTGGTCATGCTGGTCAGCCTGCTGGCCTGCGGGGCCTCGGCAAAACGCTGTCGGCCAAGACCCTCCGCATCGCGGGCCTGAAAGGCCCCACCACCATGGGTCTGGTCAATCTGCTCTCCATGGAGAAGAACGGCACCGCCGCCATGGATTACGACCTGCAGCTCTATGGCGCGGCCGATGAGATCGTGCCAAAGCTCATCAGGGGAATCTGGACATGGCGGCCATCCCGGCCAACCTGGCGGCAACCCTCTACCAGAAGACCAACGGCGGCATCCAGGTGCTGGCCGTCAACACGCTGGGCGTGCTGTATGTGGTGGAAAAGGGTGACACCGTCCACAGCTTTGCAGACCTGAAAGGCCGCACCATCCTCTCCACGGGCAAGGGCACCACGCCGGAGTACGTCCTGCGTTACCTGCTCACCAAGAACGGCCTGGACCCCGATAAGGACGTGAAGATCGAATACTACAGCGAGGCCTCTGAGGTCACCGCTCAGATGGCCGCCACCAAGAAAGACGCCATCGCCGTGCTGCCCCAGCCCTATGTCACCGCTGCCCAGATGAAAGACAGCGAGCTCCGTGTGGTCCTCGACCTGGCCAAGGAGTGGAACAAGGTCTGTGATACCAAGCTCATCACCGGCGTCACGGTGGTCCGCACCGCTTACGCCGAGGATCACCCCGACGTGGTGCAGGCGTTCCTGAAGGACTATGAGAAGAGCGTCAACGCCGCCAACACCGACATCGACGGCACCGCCGCCCTCTGTGAAGAGATCGGTGTGGTGGCCAAGGCTGCCATCGCCAAAAAGGCTCTGCCCAAGTGCAACATCGTCTACCGCCGCGGCGAGGAGATGAAGAAAGACATTTCCGCTTACCTGCAGGTGCTCTACGATGCCTCCCCCCCTGCAGCCGTGGGCGGCAAGCTGCCGGCCGACAACTTCTACTGGGTCAAGCCCACCACCTCGCAGCAGGTGCAGCATCGGGTCAAGAAGCTGTTCCAGTAAGGAGTTGGTTTCCTGAAAAAAGCTGCCGCACAGTGCCGTGCGGCAGCTTTTTTCAGGACTTTTTCAGGAAGCCGATTCCCATACCAACCGCAGCCGGAAGCAGCCAGCCAAAACCGAGGGCACCCAGCGGCAGGTTGTTGGCCAGTGCAGCCACCGGGCCCAGCGGCAGGGCGGCGGGGATGCTCTGCAAGGCCGCCAGCCCAATGGCCCAGCTGTAAACACTGCAGCGCTGGAACTGCCCGGGCAGGAACGACAGAAAGATGAGGACGATGGCAGCCGGGTAGATGGCGTTGAGGATGGGGACCGAGCTCGAGGATGCTTGCCAGCCCGATGTTGGACAGCAGCATACTGGTCAGGGCAAAGAAAGCGGCCCATCCGGTGTAGGGAACTTTCCAGAGCTGGTGGAAATACTGCTCACGCCCGAGATGAGGCCCACGCAGGTGTTGAAGCAGGCGATGATAAAGATGGCCGCCAGCAGCACCTGTCCCACCCGGCCAAACAGGGCGTTGGCCAGCAGGGTGAGGGTCTCGGCACCGGTGGCACAGCGGGGGGAACGCGGCCCCCTGCAATGCCGCCGATGTGGGTGAGCATGGCGTAGACCACCGGCAAGCAGCCCGGCGGCGAGGAACCCGGCCGGATGGTGCCCCCGCTCCACCTCCGGGGTTCGGTCACCGAGGGCCTGGATGTTCAGCGCAATGACCGCCCTGAAATTCAGCCCGGCCAGAGTGTCCATGGTCTGGTAGCCGTTCAGGATGCCCTGCACGGCGGGTGGGCGGTGTAGGCGGCGGTCGGGGGTGTAGCCTGTTGCCGGGTGGAGCAGACAGCCCGCAAACAGCAGCAGGATCAGGGGCCAGAGGGCGCCGGGCAGAGGGATTTTGCCCAGCCGGTGGGTCCTTCTCCGGGTGCTGGGCCACCAGAAAGGCCACTGCAAAAACAGGAGGAGTAGCCCCACTGCAGCGCGGTGCTTTCCCGCCAGCGGCTCCAGCATTGCAAACGAGGTGCTGGCCGTGCGGGGGGATGGCGAGGCATGGCCCAATGGAGAGATATACCAGAATGGAGAAGCAACCTGCGCAAAACCGGGGGTGGCACCCGCTCCAGCTGGGGCAGCCCCCGCCCCGGCGGCCACCACGCCCAATGGGCATGGGCCGATGGCACTGACGGCAAACCCGGCAAAGGCGGGGCCAGAGGCGGGCTTGCCTTGCCCCCAGATAGGGCGGAAAGATCAGGTTGCCTGCCCCGAAAAACATGGAAAAGAGGGTAAACCGATCAGCAGCAATTTTTTGCCGCGGAGGTCCTGGTTTGCATGAAGCATCGTCCCTCTATCGGGGAAAAGTGCCCTGGTGTGGGTTTCTGATTTCAGTTTAGTGTTGCCACATGTCAAGAAAAAGAAAAAGTGAAACATTGTATTTTATTGCGTGATGGAATCTCTTGAAAAAGAGGACACACAAAGCCTGTAAAATATGGGAAAAGAACAAAGGAAAGGGGAAACGATATGAAGCAGACAAAAAAGCCGCTGGCTGGCGGGCAGGCGTCTGGCTGGTGGTGTGGCAGGCGGCGGGGCCATCGGGCAGGGAGGTCTTTCTGGTGTCGCCGCTTCAGGCTGATGCACGGATGCAGCTGCCGCAGCCAGAGTTCTGGCAGCAGGTGGGGTTCAGCGCCGGGCACATCCTGCTGGGCTTTTGTGCTGGGCGGGGTGGTCCTTGTTGGTTTGCGGCGGAGCGCTGGCTCTGGGTGGACCGCCCATGCTGGCCCCGGTGATCCAAGCTGGTCAAGGCCACGCCGGTGGCCAGCTTTATCATTCTGGCGCTGGTGTGGGTCAGCGGGCGGTCACTCCCATCCCATCAGCTTTTTAATGGTGCCGTGCTGTACGGGCGCGGTGCGCACCGGCTGGAAAGTGCCGACCCGCAGCTGCTGGAAATGGCCGGGTGTTCCGCCTGCCGCTGGGGCGGCGGGTGAAGGCCATCTGGCTCCCGGCGGTGCTGCCCGCGTTCCGGCAGGGGTGCAGCGTGGCGCTGGGCATCTGCTGGAAGAGCGGCGTGGCAGCGGAAGTCATCGGCCTGCCGGACGGCAGCATCGGTGACGCCCTCTACCGCCAAAATCACCCTTTCCACCGGGGAGCTGTTTGCCTGGACATTCGTCATCATCGTCCTGAGCGCGGCTTTGAAAACTGTTTCTGGCCCTGCTGGACAAGGCGGTGGCCCGGGTACTGGGCGAGGAGGCGGTATGATGCAGCATAACAAACTGGAAATTTTGCACCTGACAAAACGCTTTGGAGAGAAAACGCTCTTTGAAGACCTGAATCTTACAGTGGAGGAGCCTGCCGTCCTCTGGGCCCCCAGTGGCTGGGGCAAGACCACCCCTCCTGCGCGTCCTCATGGGGCTGGAAACGCCTACCTCCGGCAGTGTGGGGTGGGGCAGGTGAGCGCCGTCTTCCAGGAAGACCGCCTCTGCCCTCAGCTGAATGCCGTCCAGAACGTGGCACTGGTGCTTCCGGGACTGGAAATACAATACAAAGAGCAAATTGAAATCTGTTTTCAACAACTTGGATTGGACTCGACGGCCCTTGTCCTGCCTGCCCGAAAGCTCTCCGGGCGGCCAGAAGCGCCGGGTGGCTCTCCTGCGGGCGCTGCTGGCCCCCAGCGACACCCTGCTGCTGGACGAGCCGTTCACAGGGATGGATCCGGAGACCCTGCAAAAAGCCGCCGCGCTCATCCGGGAGCGAGGCGGCGGCAAAATGTCCTCCTCGCCACCCATGACCGGGACGCCATCGCGGCGTTGGGCTGGCCGGTGATCCAATTGGCGGAATGAAAGACCCCCGCGGACCTGCGGCAAGCCTGCGGGGCTGTTCTTGATAAGATTATAAGAGCTCCGCCAAAATGGTGTTCTGCACGATGAGCCCGGCGGGGTCAGGGCCAGGGTCTTGCCATCAAAATTGGCGTACCCAGCCTTGACGCAGTTTTGCACAAAGGCAAGTTGTGCTGTGGAGAACTCCTTGCCGTAAAGGTTTTTGTAAGCTTCCAGATTCAACCCCTTTGCGGAGGCGGAGCTGCAAAATGAGATAATCCTCCGCGCCGCAGCTGCCGTCCAGCACCGGGGCAGCGGTATCGTGTAAAAAGGCATCCGTATCAGGCGGGTAGTAGAAACGCTTGCCGCCCATGCAGGAGTGGGCCGCTGGGCCGAGGCCAAGGTAATCCCCGCAGTCCCAGTAGATGAGGTTGTGCTTGCCCTCATAGCCCGGGCGGGCAAAGTTGGAAATTTCGTATTGCTGGTAGCCGTGGTGTTCCAGTTGCTCCACGGCGTAGAGGTAAAAATCAGCGGCCTCGTCGGAAGTGGGGCAGGCCCTCCGGCGGCTTGCGGCCAAAGGCGGAGTCCGGCTCGATCTTTTTAACAGGTAAGCGGAGATGTGGGTGGCCCCGCCGTTCTCGATCAGTTCCAGTGTCTCATCAAACTCGGCCTGCGTATAGTGGGGCAGTGCCAGCATGATGTCCCCGCTGATGTTGGTAAAGCCTGCCCGCCGGGCCGCCGCGAACGCCGCCCGGGCCTGTTTGGCAGTGTGGGGGCGGCCCAGCGTTTTGAGCTGGCTGTCCCGGGCCGACTGCACCCCGAACGAGACGCGGTTGACGCCCGCGGCCCGGAAGCCGCGCAGTGTTTCTTCGGTGACAGTCTCCGGGTTGGCTTCCAGTGTGATCTCCGCCCCGGGCCGGGGCTGGGCCGCTTCCATAAGCCGGGCAACATCGCCCGGTGTGAGTAAACTGGGGGTTCCGCCGCCAAAATAAATGGTATCGGGCCGGAGGGGAGCATCCGGCGCAAACCGGTGCAGCTCCCGCAGCAGCGCGTCGGGATACTCCGGTGGGTACACGCCGCTGGCCGGGGGGCGGAATAGAAATCACAGTAGCGGCATTTGGAAAACAGTAGGGGATATGCAGGTAAAGCCCAAGAGACATCAAATATCACAGCCTTTTCATGAAACGTTCATTTCTATGCAGTATACTATAAAACAGAAACCGGAGCAAGGCGAATGCCCGCCCCGGCAAAAGACTGGAGGATTCCACAATGGATTATAACAACTATGACCGCGGCTATGCGGAGCCCTCGATGAATGCGCATCCGGACTATATGACCCGCACCTACCGCTGGATGGCGTGCGGACTGCTCATCACCTTCGCCATGGCCTATATCACGGCCACCACCTCGCTGATCTATCTGGTCGATTCGCTTTATCTTTGTACTCACCATTGCCGGAGCTGGCGCTATTTGTGCTGAGCTCCCGGGTGCAGACCATGTCCGTGGACGCGGCCCGCGCCACCTTTTTCGGTTATGCACTGCTCAACGGCATGGTGCTGAGCTACTATTTCCTTGTTTTCTCGGTGGGCACCCTGATCATGGCGTTCCTGGCAACGTCCGTTTACTTCGGGCTGATGGCCGTCTACGGTACCACCACCCATAAGGACCTCACCGGCTGGGGCCCCTGCCTGATGATGGCTCTGGTTGCCCTGATCGTTACCAGCCTGATCGGGATGCTGTTCGGCTTCGGCTTTGGCGGCTCGGTGCTCTACTGCGGCATTGGTCTGGTGGTGTTCATGCTGCTGACCGCTTACGACACCCAGAAGCTGCAGCAGATGTACAGCTACTACTCCGCTGATGCTGAGATGGCCGAAAAGGCTTCCATCTATGGTGCGCTGACCCTGTATTGGACTTCATCAACATCTTCCTGTATGTTGTCCGTCTGCTGGGCAACAGCCGCCGCCGCAGCTGAACTGTATTTAGCCCTCTCCGTCAAGGCCTCAGGCTTTGACGGAGAGGGCTTTCATTTTTTATGCAAAATGTGTATAAAACCGGTTCCGAAATCGCATACTGCAATCAGAAAATCAAAGCGAAACCATGACGGATTGGAGTAACGAACATGGAACAATTCCGAAAATTTCTGCGGGACAAAGGGTTTGTGCTGGCGCTGCTGGCGTGCTTGGTGGCGGCGGCAGCGGCGGGGGGTCTGGGCGGTGCGCACCGTGCGCGACGAGCTGGACAAGAACCTTTCGGGCCTGAAGACACCGGACAGCACATCCACGGCCCCCGGCATCGATGAGGGCTTTCCACCACCACGCCACAGGAGGACGAAACAACATGGGAATGGCCGACCGAACCCGCCGCAAACAGTGTAAGCAATGTGCCCAAGGCGGCCTCCTCGGCATCGCGGAGTGCATCTTCGGCCTCCTCTGCGCCGCAGGCTGGCTCTGGCTCGGTGCGCGAACCATCCGCGCTGCAAGGTGCATCCTCGCCTGCCAGCAGTTCGGCAGCGCCTGCTTCCACGCAGCCGGTCTCTGGCAGGGTGCTCAATGGATACAGCGGCGATGAGCTGGTCTACAACAAGACCCTGGGCGACTGGCGCACCCACAACGGCATCGACTATGCCTGCGCAAAGGATGCTGCCGTCCAGAGCCCTACGGCGGGCACGGTGGTGCTGGCCGGTTCCGATGGCAGCTGGGGCCCCACTGTGGCAATCAAGGACAGTGCGGGCCGTGTCTGGCGGCTCTGCGGCGTGGCCAGCCCGGCGGTGAAGGAGGGCGAGACGGTCAGTGCCGGGCAGACATTGGGCAAAGTGGGCAGCGTCAGCTGCGAATGCGCCGAGGAAAGCCATATCCACCTGGAAGTGAAGCAGGATGACAGTTATCTTGACCCCGCAAAACTGATGCAGTGACCCCAAGCGGCAGACACGACCGTCTGCCGCTTTTCTGTGCTTTTCCAAAGGAATGCAGATTGCAATTGCGGGCCGATTCTGGTATGATAAACTAGAACAAATTTCGACAGGCAGTGAATTGCGGGAGGAACCAGAATGGCAAAGGTGTTGATCGTGGGGGCCGGTGCGGCCGGGCTGATGGCGGCGGGGGCCGCTGTGCGGCAGGGGCATCAGGTAACGGTGCTGGAGCATACCGACAAGCCCGGTCAGAAGATCCTGGTCACGGGCAAGGGGCGCTGCAATGTGACCAACGACTGCACCGCGGAGGAGTTTCTGCACCATGTCCGCACCAATCCGCGCTTTCTGTTCTCCTCGCTGGTGGCGTTCCCACCCGCCAGGACCATGGAGCTGTTTGAGAGCCTGGGCGTGGAGCTGAAGGTGGAGCGCGGCCGCCGGGTGTTCCCGGTGTCCGACAAAGCCGAAGAGATCCGGCAGGCACTGCTCCGCTACGCACAGGACGCGGAGATCGTCTATGACGGGGCAAAAAGCTGCTTCTGGAAGAGCTGCCCCGGAGCCGGAAGCCGCCCCTGCCGTGCCGGAAAATCCGCGCCATCCCAAAAGAAAAAAGCCGGGCCTGCCCTGCGGTGTGTCGGTGTGCGGGGGACTTCCGGGAAAGAATACCGGGCCGATGCCGTGCTGGTGGCCACCGGCGGTGTGAGCTACCCCACCACCGGCTCCACCGGTGACGGCTACCGGCTGGCCCGGCAGGCCGGGCACACCCTTGTGGAGCCGGTGCCCAGTCTGGTCAGTCTGGTCAGCCATGATCCGGACTGCAAAAGATGATGGGGCTTGCCCTGAAAAATGTGACCCTGACCCTTTTTGAGGACGGCAGGGAAATCTTTGAGGAGCAGGGCGAGATGCTGTTTACCCACTTTGGCATCAGCGGCCCGCTGACCCTGAGCGCGTCCAGCCATCTGGGCGATATGAAAAAGCACAAGTACCACGCCGAGATCGACCTGAAGCCCGCCCTGAGCGAGGAGCAGCTTTATGACCGCATCACCCGGGATTTTGCCCTGTTGGCCAACCATGCCGCCCAGGGGGCGCTGGTCAAGCTGCTGCCTGCCAGTATGCAGCCGGTCATGGTGGCACGCTGGGGCATTGATCCTGCCACAAAGGCCAACCAGATCACCCGGGAGCAGAAGCGGGAGCTGGTGCGCCTGATGAAGCACTGGAACGTGCCCATCGATGCCCGGGGCGACCTGGCCCATGCGGTCATCACCTCCGGCGGCGTGTCCGTGCGGGAGGTGGACCCCAGGACCATGCAGAGCAAGAAGGCGCTGGGCCTTTACTTTGCAGGTGAGGTGCTGGATGTGGATGCCTATACCGGCGGCTACAACCTGCAGATCGCTTTCTGTACGGCGCAGAGCTTTGCGAGGAATCTGGACTAAACCTCTCAGTCATCTGCGCTTCGCTTGATGCCAGCTCCCCTAGCGGCGGGGGAGCCCTTGGCATTACGTAAAGTTTATACTGACCGATGAAAGAAAAGCTTATATTATAAAAGGAGCGTATCAAATGGTTTCAGTTGCAATCGACGGCCCTGCGGGGGCAGGCAAATCCACCCTGGCGCGGCGGCTGGCCGCAGAGATGGGCTACATCTATGTGGATACCGGTGCCATGTTCCGCACCATCGGCCTGTATGCCCTGCGCAAGGGCGTGGACCCGAAGGACAATGCGGCGGTCAACACTCTGCTGCCGGAGGTCGGCCTGCGGGTGGACTGCATTGACGGGGAGCAGCATATCTATCTGAACGGTGAGGACGTGAGCACCGCTATCCGCACGGAGGAGGCCGGCATGGCCGCCTCTGCCGTGGGTGCCAACCCGGAAGTCCGCGCCTTCCTGCTGGAGCTGCAGCGCGGCATGACCAAGACCCAGAACGTCCTGATGGATGGCCGGGATATCGGCACCGTGGTGCTGCCGGATGCTACGGTCAAGATCTTCCTGACCGCCGCCCCCGAAGCCCGGGCCAGACGGCGTTGGCTGGAATACCAGCAGAAGGGCATGGAAGTCGCCTTTGAGGATGTGCTGGCTGATGTGAAGCAGCGGGACTATCAGGACACCCACCGTGCCGCCGCCCCCCTGAAGCAGGCCGAGGATGCAGTGCTGCTGGATACCTCTGACCTCAACTTTGAGCAGAGCCTTGCGGCGATGAAAAAGATTATTGCAGAAAAGGTTAATTAAATGGTACTATATTACATACTGCTGCCGCTGGCCTGGCTGGTGTTCCACATCGGCTTCCGGGTCCATACCGTTGGACGCGAGAATCTGCGCAAGGTGCAGACCAAAGGCTGCATCATTGCCCCCAACCACGTTTCAGCCATTGACCCGGTGTTCATCGTTATCAGCCGGTTCTGGGGCAGGCGGATGCTCGTTTTTGCCAAAAAGGAGCTGTTTGAGATCAACGCCCTGCTCACCTGGTTCTTCCGCTGCAGCGGCGCGCTCTGCGTGCGCGGCACCAAGGAGGAGCTGGAGATCATTGACCGGACCGTGGAGGCCTGCCGGGCGGGGGGGAGACTTTGCTCATCTTCCCGGAGGGCACCCGCGAAAAAGAGGGCAGGCTCCTGCCGCCCAAGAGCGGCCTGTTTGTCATTGCGGCGCAGGCTGGGGTGGATGTGGTGCCGGTGCGCATCCGCTACGATACGCCGGACGGGAAGATGCGGCTGTTCTGCCGGGTGAACGTCATCTACGGCGAGCCGATGCCCGCCGCCCAGTTCGCCATGGAGAGCCGCCGAGATATGAAGGTGCTCCGGGCCAATAAGCAGGCACTGCTGGATGCCTGGGAACAGCTGAAGTGAGAACCTCTCCGTCACCTTCGGTGACACCTCCCCTGGTAGGGGAGGCAAGAAAACAACAGCGTAAACTTGGCTCCCCTATTGGGGGAGCTGCCGAGCGAATGCGAGGCTGAGAGGTTTAGAGAAGGAGAAACGCTATGGAAATTCGTCTTGCCAAGACCGCCGGCTTCTGCTTTGGCGTGAACCGCGCGGTGGAGCTGACCTACAATCTGCTGAACGAGGGCCATAAGGTGGCAACGCTGGGCCCGCTGATCCATAACCCGCAGGCGGTGGCCGATATGGAAAGGCGCGGTGCGCTGGTGGCCGATACCGTGGACGATATCCCCACCGGGTACGAGGTCATCATCCGCAGCCACGGCGTGCCCCGCACCATCTATGATACTTTGGAGCAGCGCGGCCTTGTTTACCACGATGCCACCTGCCCCTTTGTGAAGAAGATCCAGAGCATTGCCGCCCGGGCCGAGGCCGAGGGTGCGGTGCTTCTGGTGGCCGGTGATGCTGCCCACCCCGAGGTGCAGGGCATCGTGGGCCATACCCGGGGAGAGGTATTTGTGTTCAGCGATCTGGACGAGCTGAAGGCCTGGAAAGGCCCTTCTGACCCCCAAAAGCCCATTTTTGCGGTTGCACAGACCACATTTCAGGTAACAAAATGGCAAGAAAGTTCGGAGTTTCTCAAAAAAGCCTATACAAACGCCCGAATTTTTGATACAATATGTAATGCGACGTGGGCGAGGCAACAGGAAGCGGAAGACCTCAGCCAACAATGCGACATCATTGTTGTCATTGGCGGTCATCATTCTTCCAATACCCAAAAGCTGGTACAGGTCGCCGCAAAGCATACGAAAGCCGTGACGGTCGAGACAGCGAGCGAACTTCGGCCGGAATGGTTTGCAGATGTAAAAACGGCGGGCGTAACAGCAGGGGCTTCAACGCCATCGTCTATTATTGAGGAGGTACTTAACAGTATGAGCGCAGAAATCAATGACAGCATGAGCTTCGAGGAGATGCTGAACGCATCCGAGGAGAAGCGTGTTCATGCAGGCAGTATTGTGAAAGGAATCGTGACCAGCATCTCTGCCAACGAGATCCAGGTGGATATCGGAGCCAAGCAGACCGGCTTTGTCAAGCTGAGCGAGCTGACCGATGATTCCTCCGCCAAGGTCGAAGACCTGGTGAAGGTTGGCGATGAGCTGGACCTCATCGTCGAGAAGGTTATGGACCAGGACGGCGTTATCCAGCTCTCCCGCAAGAAGCTCGCATCTCGCAAGGGCATGGAAAGAGATCGCCAAGGCTGCTGAATCCGGCGAGGTCGTCGAGGGCGATGTCACCGAGTTCAACAAGGGCGGCGTTGTCGTCAACGTCAAGGGTGTTAAGGTGTTCGTTCCCCGTTCTCAGGCCACGATGCGCCGTGACGAGGACTACACTGCTCTGGTTGGCCAGCATGTCCAGCTGGTTGTTACCGAGTGCTCCGGCCGCAAGATCGTCGGCAGCATCAACAAGGTCACCGCTGAGCAGAACAAGGCAAAGCGTGAGGAGTTCTGGGCAAATGTCGAGGTGGGCAAGACCTACACCGGCGTTGTCAAGAGCCTGACCTCTTACGGTGCATTCGTCGATATCGGCGGTGTGGACGGCCTGTGCCACATCAGCGAGCTGAGCTGGAACCGCATCAAGCATCCCTCCGAGGTTGTCTCCGTTGGTGACACCATCGAAGTGTATGTGAAGGACATCGACACCGAGAACCACAAGGTCTCTCTGGGTTACAAGAAGGCTGAGGACAACCCCTGGGAGCAGCTGAAGAACAACTACCCCATCGGCAGCACCTTCCATGCTCCGGTCGTGTCCCTGACCAAGTTCGGTGCATTCGTCCGCATCCTGCCGGGTGTTGACGGTCTGGTCCACATCAGCGAGATCAGCAATGACCGCGTTGAGAAGGTCTCCGACGCACTGAAGGTCGGCGATATGGTCGATGTGAAGCTGCTGGATGTTGACTTCGACAAGAAGCGCATCAGCCTGTCCATGAAGGCTCTGCTGAACGACGACGCTGAGTAATCAGTCCGTGGTTCGCTGAGTTTCAGACACAATGCGACTGCAGCCCCGTTGCCGGGTAACGGCGGCGGGGCTGTTTTTGTTAACAAAGCCATGATAAAAATTTTTAAAAAGCACTGGGAGGTCATCTCCTACCTGATCTTCGGCGTGCTGACCACCCTGCTGAATATCCTGCTGTACGCCCTGTTCAACAGGCTGTTCGGCTACACCGCCGCCAACAGCTGGGGCAATGTGCTGGACAACATCCTCTGCATCCTGTTTGCCTACGCCACCAACCGGGCCTTTGTGTTCAACAGCAAGACCAGAGGCAGAGCGATGGCAAAGGAGTTTGGTGCATTTGTCACCTGCCGTCTGGGTACCATGGTACTGGATGCCGCCATTATGATGATCGGCGGCAACCTGATGGCCGCGCAGGGTGCTGCGTGGATGGAAGGACTGCTGACGGGCGTGTTCACCCACCTGAACCCCGAAACGCTGATGGGCATCACATCCACAATGGTCCACACAACGGATTCCAGCGCAGCCATTGCCGTCATCGGCGGTGCCGATGGCCCCACGGCAATTTTTGTCACCGGAGACCTCCAGTCACTGTGGGGCATGGTGGTGAAAGTGTTTTCCAATGTACTGGTGATTGTGCTGAACTATGTGTTCAGCAAGCTGATCATCTTTAAGAAGAAATAACTCCCTCTGTCTGCACCTACGGTGCAGCCACCTCCCTCTGGGAGGGAGGCATTGCCTTGCATTTGCCGACAAGGCTCCCTCTCAGAGGGAGCTGTCACCGAAGGTGACTGAGGGAGTTTTAAGTAACAAAACAATGGAGGTACGGTATTATGAAACGTGGTCTGAAAGGTTTTGCATTCCTGGTTTCCGGTCTTGTTCTGGGCATCATTGGTGCCACCGCATCCGTAACGGCAATTGCCCTGAGCGCTGTGGGCATGGCAAAGGTCCGCCGTGCCAGCAAGAATTGATGGAGGAAAATAATATGACCCGTGAAGAAATCCTCTCCCATGTCGATCATACCCTGCTGAAGCCTGAGGCCACCTGGCCCCAGATCCAGACCATCTGTGATGAGGCCATTGCCAACCACACCGCATCCGTCTGCATCAACACCTGCTATGTAAAGCAGGCGGTTGAGTATATGGCGGGCCGCATCCCGGTGTGCTGCGTGGTGGGCTTCCCTCTGGGTGCTATGGATACCGCCAGCAAGGCCTTTGAGGCAAAGACTGCCATTGAGAACGGCGCTGCCGAGGTGGACATGGTCATCAACATCGGCCGCCTGAAGAACAAGGAATACGATGCTGTCCGTGAGGACATCCGTGCCGTGAAGCAGGCTGTGGGCGACAAGGTGCTCAAGGTCATCATTGAGACCTGCCTGCTGACCGACGAGGAAAAGGAAAAGATGTGCGACATCGTCTGCGAGGCAGGCGCTGACTACATCAAGACCAGCACCGGCTTCTCCAACGCAGGCGCTACCTTCCACGATGTGGAGCTGATGGTCAAGGGCGTGCATGGCCGCTGCAAGGTCAAGGCTGCCGGCGGCATCTCCACCGTGGAGGATATGGAAAAATTCCTCGCTCTGGGCGCAGACCGTCTGGGCACCTCCCGTGCGGTCAAGCTGCTGAACGGCGAACAGGCTAAGGGTTACTAAGAGAGCTTCGGGAAACTCCCGGTACTTCTAGGGGAAATCCTAATCAATTTCGTTGAGATGTCTAAAAAGAGTGATACTCTTCTTGACAATCTGACGAAGAGATGATAAGATATCTCTCGGAAAACAACTGAATACCGACTTATCAAGAGCGGCTGAGGGGACAGGCCCTGTGAAGCCCGACAACCTGTGCGAAAGCATAAGGTGCCAAATCCTGCGGGAAACCGAAAGATAAGAGTGCAAACGCTCAGAGCTTCGGTTCTGAGCGTTTTTGTTTGCGCAAACTTGATGGACGTGTATGAAGCTGTGCAAGATTCACCACACACATGGAGGACAAAATTTATGGCAAGACACCTGTTTACTTCTGAGTCCGTCACCGAGGGACATCCGGACAAGATCTGCGACCAGATCTCCGATGCCATCCTGGACGAGATCCTGACCCACGACCCCGATGCCCGCGTGGCCTGCGAGACCTGCGCTTCCACCGGTCTGGTCCACATTATGGGCGAGATCACCACCAGCTGCTATGTCGATTTCCAGAAGATCGTCCGCGAGGTCATCTCTGACATCGGTTACACCCGTGCAAAGTACGGCTTTGACGCTGACACCTGCGCTGTTATCTCCAACATCGACGGCCAGAGCCCCGATATCGCACTGGGCACCAACGACCAGGTCGGCGGTGCCGGTGACCAGGGCATGATGTTCGGCTATGCCTGCGATGAGACCCCGGAGCTGATGCCCATGCCCATCAGCCTGGCCCACAAGCTGGCCAAGAAGCTGACTGAGGTGCGCAAGAGCGGCGAGCTGGATTACCTGCGCCCGGATGGCAAGAGCCAGGTCACCGTGGAGTACGACGAGAACAACAAGCCCATCCGCGTGGATGCAGTCGTCATCTCCAGCCAGCACAGCGAGAGCGTGACCATGGAGCAGCTCCGGGCCGATATCATGGAGAAGGTCATCAAGGCCACCATCCCTGCCGAGCTGCTGGATGAGAACACCAAGTACTACATCAACCCCACCGGCCGCTTTGTTGTGGGCGGCCCGCAGGGCGACAGCGGCCTGACCGGCCGCAAGATCATCGTTGACACCTACGGCGGCTACGCCCGCCACGGCGGCGGCGCATTCTCCGGCAAGGACCCCAGCAAGGTGGACCGCAGTGCCGCTTACGCGACCCGCTGGGTTGCCAAGAACATCGTGGCTGCCGGTCTGGCTAAGCAGTGTGAGGTGCAGGTGGCCTACGCCATCGGCGTGGCAAAGCCTGTGTCCATCATGGTGGATACCTTTGGCACCGGCACCGTGGCCGATGAGAAGATCGAGCAGGCAGTGGAGAAGGTCTTTGACCTGACCCCCGCCGCCATCATCCGTGACCTCGGCCTGCGGAAGCCCATCTATCGCAAGCTGGCCGCCTACGGCCACATGGGCCGCGAGGATCTGGGCGTGAAGTGGGAGAACACCGACCGCGTGGATGAGCTCAAGGCCGCTGTTGCAGCGCTGTAAAACTGGAACGCAAAGCGCCCTGTACCGTGAAAGGTGCAGGGCGCTTTTTTATGGTGGGCGGCAGACAACCAAAAAACGCTCCCCCGTGCAGGTGGGGAAGCGTTTTTTGGTTGCCCTTTTCAGGACAGGGTAAATGATAAGAAGGTAAATGAAGAAAATAGCATAATAATAGAAGGATGAACAACAGGAGTGTCGGAAAGCGCGTCGTTTCGCTTTGTATCCAACTGGCGCTCCTGTTGGATACAAGATAACACTTTTCACAGAAAAATACAAGAGCTTTTTTGAAAAAAGTTCTCTTGTTCGAGCAAAAAATGTAATTTTGTCACAACGCACAAAAATGGGAGAGATGCGTTTGGCAAAGTGATGAAACAAGCTTCAATTGCATCGGGACATCTGGTACTCCCCACGCAAGTGAAACGGGCCATTCCATCGCCCGCCCTATTGCCTTGCGGCAACAGGGTCCCACCCCAGCGGACACTTGCTTTGGGGAGCACCAGACATCCCTGACAAAAGCTGATTCTTTACAACGGGATGCGGCTGTGTTATGATGGATACATCTATGAGAAAAGAACGCTCTGCGGCCTGGAAGGGCAGAAAGCGTGTGAAGAAGTGAGGAATAGAATGGAACATACGATTGCACAAAACAAGGCTCCGTGCTTTGGCGGGCAGGCCCCGCTGTTCAGCCAGCGTGACCTGCTCAGGCTGGTGGGGCCGCTGCTGGTGGAGCAGCTGCTGGCCGTGACGGTGGGCATGGCCGATACCATGATGGTCTCCCGCTGCGGCGAAGCCGCCATCTCGGGTGTCAGCCTGGTGGATATGATCAACAACCTCATCATCGTGCTGTTTGCGGCGCTGGCCACCGGCGGCGCGGTGGTGGTCAGCCAGTATCTGGGTGCAAAGGAGCAGAAGCACGCCAACGCAAGCTCGGGTCAGCTGATCCTGCTCAGCGCTCTGCTGGGCGTGGGTGTGGGGGTGTTCTGCTTTGTGCTGGCCCGTCCCATGATCCGGCTGTGCTATGGCAGCATCGATGCCGATGTACTGGAGGCCGGTGTGCTCTACCTGCGCATCACAGCGGTCAGCTACCCGTTCCTGGCCATGTACAATGCCGGTGCGGCACTCTTCCGCAGCATGGGCAACTCCAAAATCTCCATGCAGATCAGCATCCTGATGAACGTCATCAACATCGTGGGCAATGCGGTCTGCATCTTTGTGCTGGGTATGGGCGTGGACGGCGTTGCCTGGCCCAGCGTCCTCTCCCGTGCTGTGGCGGCGGTGCTCATCCTGAACCGCTGCTACCAGAAGGGCCACATCCTCACCGTGCCCAAAACGATACGGCTGGATGGCCGGATGGCAAAGCGCATCCTGGGCATCGGCATCCCGTCCGCCTTTGAGAACAGCCTGTTCCAGGCGGGCCGCATTCTGGTGGTGAGCATGATCTCCACCTTCGGCACCGTGCAGATCGCCGCCAACGCCGTGGCAAACAATCTGGACGGCATGGGCTGCATCCCGGGGCAGGCCATTGGTCTGGCCATGATCACGGTGGTGGGCCGCTGCGTTGGCGCAGGAGGACAATGAACAGACCGTTTTCTACACCCGCAAGCTGCTGCTCTGGGCCTACATCTCTATGGGGATCTTCAATGGCGGCATCCTGCTCTTCCTCAAGCCGCTGGTGGGCATCTACGCCCTCTCCGGCGAGACCATGGCGCTGGCCATCCTGCTGGTGCAGATCCACGCAGGCAGCGGCCTGTTCCTGTGGCCGGCCTCCTTTGTTCTGCCCAACGCCCTGCGCGCGGCCAACGATGTGAAATTTACCATGGTGGTCTCTGTGCTCAGCATGGCCATCTGGCGGCTGGGGTTCAGCTACCTGCTCTGTGTCAGGATGGGCTGGGGCGCTGTGGGTGTCTGGATCGCCATGGTCATTGACTGGGTCTGCCGTGTCATCTGCTTTGTGGCGCGCATGAAGAGCGGCGCATGGAAAACAAAATATCAGGCATAAGAAAGGAACAGGATATGAAACTGATCAGCTGGAACGTCAATGGCCTGCGGGCCTGCCTGACCCACGATTTTGCCGCAAGCTTTGCGGCGCTGGATGCCGACATCTTCTCGGTGCAGGAGACCAAGATGCAGCCGGGGCAGGCTGATTTTGCCCCCGAGGGCTACACCGAGTACACCTACTCTGCCGAGAAAAAGGGCTACTCCGGCACGGCTTGCTGGTGCAAAACGGCCCCGCTGGCCGTGACCACCGGCATCGGCAGGGAGGAGCACGACCACGAGGGCCGGGTGCTGACGCTGGAATATCCCGGCTTCTATCTGGTCAACTGCTACACGCCCAACAGCCAGGACGGCCTGAAGCGGCTGGACTACCGCATGACCTGGGAGGATGCGTTCCGGGCCTACCTGCTGGAGCTGGACGCAAAAAAGCCGGTCATCCTCTGCGGTGACCTGAACGTGGCCCACACCGAGATCGACATCAAGAATGCGAAGACCAACCGGATGAGCGCGGGCTTCACTGACCAGGAGCGGGCCAAGATGACCGAGCTGCTGGCGGCGGGCTTTACCGATACCTTCCGCGCGGTTCACCCGGACGAGGTGAAGTACAGCTGGTGGAGCTACCGCTTCCACGCCCGGGAAAAGAACGCGGGCTGGCGCATTGATTATTTCATCGTTTCAAACCGCATCGCCGACAAGGTGGCCGCTGCAGAGATCCACAACGAGGTGTTCGGTTCCGACCACTGCCCGGTGGAGCTGGTCATCGACCTGTAAGCCGTTACGATCATGGTCTTATGATAAGGAGAAAACTGGATGCTCAAGAATTATCTGATGGTGTTTTTTGTCTCGATGGTGCCGGTCATTGAACTGCGCGGTGCCATTCCGATCGGGCTGGGCATGGGCCTGCCCGCCTTGCCCACCTATCTGGTCTGCGTGCTTGGCAATATGCTGCCGGTGCCCTTTATCTATTTGTTTGCCCGCAAGTTCCTCATCTGGGGCTACCACAAGCCGGTCATCGGGCCGGTGTGCAAGTTCTTCATCACCAAGGGAGAAATGGGCGGCCGCAAACTGGAGGAAAAGGCCGGCAAGGGCCTGACCGTTGCCCTGCTGCTCTTTGTGGGGATCCCGCTGCCCGGTACCGGTGCCTGGACCGGCACGCTGGCAGCCTCCATTCTGGACATGAAGTTCAAGGATGTTCTCATTGCCTGCATGGGTGGTGTGTTGCTGGCGGGCATCATCATGGGCCTGGCCAGCGCTGGTGTGCTGGGCGCGGCCAGCAGCCTGTTTGCAGTGTGACAGATTCGGGCTTCGCCGCGACAGCTCCCCTGGCAGGGGAGCCAGGTCCTGCCTCGCCTATTAGGAGAGGTGGCATCGAGCGATAGCGATGATGACGGAGAGGTTTCGTACAGAAGCAAGCTGCCGAAGGCTGGCAAAAGCGCTTTAAGTGTGTTACAATAAACAGTAACGTGTCGTTACGACAAAGAAAGGACGAAGCAATCATGGATCAGGCATTGAATCAGAAGATCGACGCCTTTATTGCGGCGAACAAGGAGCAGATTCTGGAGGACATCGCGGCGCTGGTGGCCATCAACAGTGTGGAGGGCACCCCGGAGGAGGGCGCACCCTTCGGCGCAGGCCCCCGCGCGGCGCTGGACAAGACGCTGGAGCTGGCTGCAGGCATGGGTCTGGCGACCCGCAACTGCGAGAACTACATCGGCTATGCCGAGCTGGCCGGTGCAGACCCCGAGAAGTATCTGGCGACCATCTGCCATGTGGATGTGGTGCCCGTGGGCAACGGCTGGAGCCAGGAACCCTTCAAGATGCAGATCCGGGACGGCTGGATGATTGGCCGTGGTGTGGCCGATGACAAGGGCCCCATGGTGGCTACCCTGTACGCCCTGAAGTTCCTCAAGGAGGAGGGCGTTTCCCTGCGGTATCCCATCCGCGCAATGGTTGGCGACAACGAAGAGACCCACATGAACGATGTGGAATATTACCTCAAGAACTACCCGGCCCCGGTGTTCTGCTTCACTCCGGATGCAGAGTTCCCGGTGTGCAACGGCGAGAAGGGCCACTTCGGTGCGGAGCTGGTCAGCCCGGTCTGCAACGGCGAGATCAAGGAGTTCGTGGGCGGCGTTGCCAACAATGCAGTGCCCGACCGTGCCAGCGCTCTGGTGGAGACCGATATCACCAAACTGAGCAATGCCCCCAACATCACGCTGGAGCCGGAGGGCAACGGCGTCCGTATCCGCGGCTGGGGCAAGAGCGGCCACGCCGCCATGCCCGAGGGCACGGTCAACGCCATCGGTCTGGTGGTGAACTACCTGCTGGACAACGGTCTGTGCAACGATGCAGAGCGCGCCTACCTGGAAGCCCTGAAAAAGCTGCACGCTTCCACCGCAGGCACCGGCCTGGGCATCGACTGCGCCGACGGCCCCTTCGGCCCCCTGACCATCATCGGCGGCCGCATCTTCATGCGGGAGGGCCGGATCGTCCAGACCATGGACAGCCGTTACCCCACCTGCACCAACGCCGAGAAGATGAAGGAGCAGATCAAGGCTGCCATTGGCACGGGTGCTTCTCTGGAGAAGGCCGAGGGTGCCGAGCCCTTCTATATCGCAGCCGATACCCCCGCCATCAAGGCCTGCATCGAGACCTACAACGAGGTCACCGGCGAGAATGCCACGCCCTTTACCATGGGCGGCGGCACCTATGCCCGCCACTTCCCCTATGCGGTGAGCTTTGGCCCCGAGCACGAGGACATGGTGCTGCCTGAGTTCGGCGGCCCGATGCACGGTGCCAACGAGGCCGCTCCCATCGACAAGCTGCTGGAGGCCCTGAAGATCTACATCATCGCCCTGCTGCGGCTGGAGGAGATCGACTTCTGATGAACGTTCTGGTCATTGACGGCCAGGGCGGCGGTCTGGGCCGCCAGCTGGTGGCGGCCATCTCTGCCGCCTGCCCGGAAGCCCGGCTGACCGCCGTGGGCACCAACAGCCTTGCGACTTCGGCCATGCTCAAGGCGGGGACGGTCCGCGCCGCCACCGGCGAGAACGCCGTGGTCGTGAACTGCCGCACCGCGGATGTTATCGTGGGGCCCATCGGCATTGTGATCGCTGACGCGCTGCTGGGCGAGATCACCCCCGCCATGGCAGCGGCAGTCTGCCAGAGCCCCGCCCGGCGGGTGCTGGTGCCCATCAACCACTGTGAGAACATCGTGGTGGGCGTGCCCGACCAGCCTATCGGCCAGCTGGTGGCGGCAGCGGCACAAAAGGTCAAAGAACTGGCTGAAACTCCTTGTAAATAACAGAAAAGCAGCTGCGTTCCGTGTGTGCGGAGCGCAGCTGCTTTCGTTTTGCAGAAGCTTTGTGCAGTTTTTGCGGATAGTACCGCCATGCCTGCGGATCCCCTATGAGGAAAGCTGGCACGCAAAGTGGGACAGAAAGGTTCAGCGCTGCTGTTTCTGGATGACCTCGTGGATGCTGGGGGGCACATCCCCCTGTGCGTCCTTTTCCAGCCTGCTGATGCGGCGGTCCAGCTCGGTGAGGCGCTGGGCCACCACATCCGGCAGATCCTGCTGGTCCAGGTCGTCGGCGGGGTTCACGGCCTTGTTGTTGATGCGCACCACCTCGGCGGGCACGCCCACGGCCGTGCAGTTGGCGGGCAGGTTGCACAGTACCACGCTGCCCGCGCCGATGCGGGCGTTGTCGCCGATGTACACCGGGCCAAGCACCTTGGTGCCCGCGCCGATCAGCACATTGTTGCCCAGGGTGGGGTGGCGCTTGCCGGTGTCCTTGCCGGTGCCGCCCAGCGTCACGCCGTGGTAGATGGTGCAGTTGTCGCCGATCACGGTGGTCTCGCCGAACACGATGCCCATGCCGTGGTCGATGAACAGGCACCTGCCGATCCGGGCACCGGGGTGGATCTCGATGCCGGTCTTGTGGCGGCCATGCTGGCTGACCCAGCGGGCAAGGAAAAAGTGCCCGTGCTCATACAGCCAGTGGGCTATGCGGTGGTACACCAGAATATGGAAACCGGGGTAGAGCAGAATGACCTCCAGCACGCTGCGTGCGGCGGGGTCTTTGCGCTGGATGTTGCGTGCGTCCTCCAATAAGCTCATGTGGGGAACCCTCCCTTTTTGTTCAGCCGCCTCGGTGCGGCTCTCTCTTTTTGACAGATACTATAATAACACATGCAAACTTCAATGTACAGTGCTTTGGTAGGAATTGACGGAGAAAATCCCCCTCCGCGCAGGGATTATGGGGCGGGAAACGGGTTTTCGGTAGAGTAGCCAAAATTCCGGGAGATACAGCCAAAACCTTTTCACACAGGAATCTTACAGAAAGCATTGACACATTTTGCGTTTCTATGATAAAATATAACGAAAACAAATGCGAAGGAAAAGGAGAAGCGGACGAATGCTGTCAAAAATGAATGCTGAACTGAAAAAGCAGTTTGCAGCCGTTTTTGCGGTGGGCTCCGTGTTTCCTTTTTTCGCTTTTTGAACTTTTCCGTTTGTGGAAAAGTTCTTTTTTTTGCCTGTCCGCGGGCTGCAACGCCCGCATCCGCCCATCCGAAATACGAACAGGGAGGTAAAAGAATATGCTGCTCATCAACGCTGTAAACGCTGCGGGCCGCCCGGTGGAGCTTTTCGTGAAAGACGGAAAGATCGCCGCCGTGGGTCAGGATCTTTCCGCACTGGCCGGGGAGGGGGAGACTGTCCTCGATGCCGGCGGTCTGACCGTGCTGCCTGCCTTTGTGGACCTGCACTGCCACTGGCGCACCCCGGGCTTTGAATATAAGGAGGACATTGCCACCGGAAGTATGGCTGCGGCCGCAGGCGGCTACACCTTTGTCAACCTGATGCCCAACACAAAGCCCATCTGCTCCTCTGCCGCACAGGCAGCTATGGTGGAGCAGAAGGCCACCGAGGTGGGCCTGTGCGATGTGAACCAGACTGTTTCCATCACCGAGAACTTTGACGGCAAGACCATCGACCACCTCAAGACCCTGCCCGCCAGCGTGAAGTTCATCACCGAGGATGGCCACGGTGTGCAGGACAACGCCACCATGGCCCGGGCCTTTGCCATCTGCACCCAGCGGGACATCACCGTGATGAGCCACGCCGAGGATATGGAGATCAGCCCCTGGGATTACCGGCTGGCCGAAGACCTGGAGACCGTGCGCAACTGCTGGCTGAGCGAGTACTACCAGACCAGGCTGCACATGTGCCACGTTTCCACCCGGGGCGCGCTGGAGGCCATCCAGATGGCCAAGCTGCGCGGCGCACCCGTGACCTGCGAGGTGACCCCGCATCACCTGTGGTTCAACAATGAGACCTGCGATTACCGGGTCAACCCGCCCATCCGCACCGCGGATGATGTGCAGGCGCTCATCGATGGCATTCGTTCCGGTGTGGTGGATGCCATTGCCACCGACCACGCTCCCCACTCCGAGGAAGACAAGCTGAAGGGCATGGCCGGTATGGTGGGCAGCGAGACCGCCTTTGGGGTCTGCTACACCAAGCTCTGCAGGGAAGAGGGCCTGCCGCTGGAACTGCTGGTGCACCTGATGAGCACCCGCCCGGCAGAGATCCTGGGCCTTGCCAAGGGCCAGCTGGAGCCCGGCTACGATGCAGACTTCGTGCTGGTGGATCTCGACCCCCCTACACCGTGGACAAAGAAAAGCTGCACTCCAAGAGCCATAACTGCCCCTTTGATGGTGCACAGCTCTACGGCAGGGTCTATGCTACCATCAAGGGCGGCAAGCTGACCTATCAGGCTGAGGAGTAAAAGTCAGAACGTATCACTTCACCTCTTTGCCAAGGGCTCCCCTACTAGGGGAGCTGGCAGCGCGTCAGCGCTGACTGAGAGGTTTAATTCGTAATAAGAGAGTATGGAGGAACCCGACAATGACAAACATGGACAAGCTTTACGAAGCAGTTGCAGCCCGCGGCCCGGTGTGTGTGGGTCTGGACACTGATTTCAGCTACCTGCCCGCTGACTTTGTGGACACCACCCTGACCAAGGGGAGAACATCGTCCGCTTCAACAAGAAGCTCATCGATGCCACCAAGGCTGTGGCTGGCTGCTACAAGGTGCAGATCGCATACTACGAGTCCCTGGGTCTGGAGGGCATGAAGGCCTACGCCGAGACCCTGGCCGCTGTCCGCGAGGCCGGTATCCCTGTCATCGCCGATATCAAGCGCGGCGATATCGCCAAGACCGCCGAGATGTACGCCATGGGCCACTTCACCGGCGACTTCGAGTCTGATTTCGTCACCCTGGCCCCCTACATGGGTCTGGATTCCATCAGCCCCTACCTGCCCTATGCCGAAAAGCAGGGCAAGGGCATGTTCGTCCTCTGCCGCACCTCCAACGGCGGTGCCAAAGACTTTGAGTATGAGAAGCTGGCAGACGGCCGCCACGTCTACGATCTGGTGGGCGACAAGCTGAACGCTCTGGGCAAGGACTACATGGGCGAGCACGGTTACTCCTCCATCGGCCTGGTCATCGGCGGCACCCACATCGAGGAGGCCACCGAGATCCGCGCCAAGTATCAGGACAGCTTCTTCCTCATCCCTGGCTACGGCGCACAGGGCGGCAAGGCGGAGGACATTGCCCAGTACCTGACCAAGGGCAACGGCGGCGTGGTCAACTCCAGCCGCGGCATCCTGCTGGCCTACAAGAAGCAGCCCGGCGTGGCCTTTGATGAGGCCGCCTACAACGAGTGTGTGAACATGAAGGAGGCCATTGCTCATGCGTGCAGCCTGCTGTGAAGCCACCGTTCTGAGCCATGAGAGCATCCTGCCGGACATCCGGCTCCTGCGTGCCCTCTGGCCTGACCGGGAGCATGCCCCCCACGCCGGGCAGTTTCTTTACCCTGCGTGCCTGGGGTGCCGATGAGGCCCCCTTCCTGTCCCGCCCCATCAGCGTGCACAAGTGGGAGCCGGAGACCCAGACCATTGAGTTCCTGTATCAGGTCATCGGCGAGGGTACTCACAAAATTGCCCAGCTGAAGACCGGCGATACCTTCCAGCTGACCGGCCCCATGGGCAACGGCTTTGATATCCCGGCCCTGGCCGAACAATACCATAAGATCGCTGTGGTGGGCGGCGGCATTGGCACCGCCCCCATGTATCAGGTCACCCGGGAACTGGCAGCTGCCGGTGTTAAGCCGGACGTGTTCTTCGGCTTCCGGGATACCCCCTACTGCATGGAGGAGTACCGCACCATCGCAAATGTGGTAAAGGTCTCCACCGATACCGGCGCGGTGGGTTTCCACGGCTTTGTGACCCAGCTGTATGACCCGGCAGATTACGATGCCGTGCTGATCTGCGGCCCCACCGTGATGATGAAAAACGCCGCCCGGATCTGTGCCGAAAAGGGCACTCCCTGCTTCGTGAGCCTGGAAAAGAAGATGGCCTGCGGCATTGGTGCCTGCCTTGGCTGCACCTGCGAGACCAAGGGCGGCGAGGGCAAGAGCGTGTGCAAGAATGGCCCGGTCTTTGATGCAACGGAGGTGTTCTTCTGATGGCTGACCTGAAAACAAACCTGCTGGGCTTTGTGATGAACAGCCCGGTCATCGGCGCTTCCGGCACTGTGGGCTACGGTGTGGAGTACGAGGAACTGGCCGATTTTTCCAAGATCGGCGGCATCTCCGGCAAGGGCCTGACCCTGCACGGCCAGTACGGCAACAAGGGCGAGCGCCTGTGGGAGACCCCCTCCGGCCTCATCAACAGCATCGGCCTGCAGAACCCCGGCGTTCAGCACTTCATTGACGTGGAGCTGAACGAGATGCTGGAGCTCAAGCAGAAATACGGCACAGTGGCCATTGCCAATCTGGGTGGACACAGTGAGGAAGAGTATGTTGAGGGCGCGGCTCTGCTGAGCGAGAGCGCAGTGGACATCGTGGAGCTGAACATCTCCTGCCCCAACGTCAAGGTGGGCGGCATGGCCTACGGCGTGAAGGCCGAGGCCGCCGGTGAGGTGGTGCGGATGGTCCGCGCGGCCTGCAAAAAGCCCCTGATGGTCAAGCTGAGCCCCCAGGCAGAGAACATCCCCGAGATGTGCAAGGCTGTGGAGGCCGCCGGTGCGGATGCCATCAGCCTGACCAACACCTTCCAGGCCTGCGCCATCGATCTGGAAAAGCGCAAGCCGGTGTTCAACAACATCTTTGCCGGTCTGTCCGGCCCGGCGGTGCGGCCCATTGCCCTGCGCATGGTCTGGCAGGCTGTGGGTGCAGTGAACATCCCGGTGGTGGGTCTGGGCGGCATTGCCACCGGCCGTGACGCACTGGAATTCATCATGGCAGGTGCCACGGCGGTACAGGTGGGAGCGGCAAACTTTGCCAACCCCCGCGCCATGGAGACCATTGCCGACGAGATGGCACAGTGGATGGATGCCCACGGCGTGAAAACGCTGGAGGAGATCCGCGGCTGCGCCCGAAATGCTGAATAATCGAGCTGATATACCAGAATAACCACGGATTATGTGTATAAAATGAAAATTTGCGCATAAATTTGCAATTGATGCAAAAGCGTGGTACAATACCGTTCAAAAGATGTTTTTTCATAAAAAAGAGAGGGAGAACTACAATGAGTGAAGCACTTGAAATTCTGAAGAGCTGTGACGCATTCCTGGAGGGCCATTTCCTGCTCTCCTCCGGCCGCCATTCCAGCGCATACTGCCAGATGGCCTACCTGCAGCAGTACCCTGACCGCTGCGCCGAGGTAATGAAGGCTGTGGCCGATCAGATCAAGAAGCTGGATGTGGATGTCATCGTGGGACCTGCCATGGGCGGCATCGTCTATGCTTACGAGCTGGCCCGCCAGACCGGCAAGCGCGCCATCTTCACCGAGCGCGTGGACAATGTGATGACCCTGAAGCGCTTTGCCATCCAGCCGGGTGAGAAGTGCATCATTGCTGAGGACGTTGTCACCACCGGCATCTCCTCCCTGGAGACCAAGCGCGTGATCGAAGAGGCCGGCGGCATCTGCCTGGGCATCACCTGCGTGGTGGACCGCACCAAGCCCGAGGCTCCGTCTCCCATTCCCATCCTGGCCAGCGCCCTGAAGCTGGACCTGCCCAACTACGCACCCGAGGAGTGCCCCATCTGCAAGGAGGGCAAGCTGCCTCTGGTGCACCTGGGCAGCCGCAAGATGAAGCAGGAAGCCAAGCAGACCCTGTAACTTGACAACAACCGTGTTGAAACAAGGAGTACCTATGAACGCTTATCTTCTTTTGGCAAACGGCATGGTCTTTGCAGGCCAGTCAGTGGGTGCTGAGGGCGTTACCGTGGGCGAAGTCGTCTTTGCCACCGGTATGGTGGGCTTTGAAGAGACCCTGACCGACCCCAGCTACTACGGCCAGATCATCACCCAGACCTATCCCCTCATCGGCAACTACGGCATGAACAAGGACGATATGGAGTCGGACCGCATCTGGGCCAAGGGCTACATTGTGCGCGAGGCCTGCACCACCCCCTCCAACTGGCGCTGTGAGGAGACGCTGGACAGCTTTTTGAAGAAAAACAATACCATCGGCATCGAGGGCATCGACACCCGCCACCTGACCCGCATCATCCGGGAGAGCGGCGTGATGAACGGTGCCATCCTGACCACCTTTGACCCCGCTGACCCTGCCAACAAGGCCGAGACGGAGAAGCTGCTGGAGACCATCCGCGCCTATGCCGTGACGGATGCCGTCAAGAGCGTGACCTGCGAGAAGCCCGAGGTCTTTCACGAGAAGGGCGAGACCCACATCGTGCTGATGCACTACGGCTGCAAGCGCAATATCGTGCGCTGCCTGGTCAAGCGCGGCTGCAAGGTAACGGTGATGCCCGCCTTTGCCACCGCTGAGGAAGTAGCTGCCCTGAACCCGGACGGCATCATGCTGTCCAACGGCCCCGGCGACCCCGCCGAGCCGGTGGAGGTCATTGAGAACCTGAAGCAGATCTTTGCGCTTGGCATCCCCACCTTCGGCATCTGCCTGGGCCACCAGCTCAGCGCTCTGGCCGCCGGTGCCAAGACCATGAAGCTGAAGTATGGCCACCGCGGTGCCAACCAGCCTGTCACTGATTTTGAGTCGGGCCGCACCTTCATCACCAGCCAGAACCACGGCTATGCGGTCGTGGGCGAGGAACTGCCCGCCGAGATGGGCGAGGTGGCACAGGTGAACGCCAACGACGGCACCTGCGAGGGCATCAAGTACAAGAAGTGGAACTGCTTCACGGTTCAGTTCCACCCGGAAGCCAACGGCGGCCCCAAAGACACGGAGTTCCTGTTCGACCGCTTCCTGAACAACGTCAAAGCAGCAAAAAAGGAGGTGCGCTGAAATGCCCAAGGATCCCAGAATCAAAAAGGTGCTGGTCATCGGCTCCGGCCCCATCATCATCGGCCAGGCCGCTGAGTTCGACTACTCCGGCACCCAGGCGTGCCGCGCCCTGAAAGCAGAGGGTATTGAGACCGTTCTGCTCAACTCCAACCCCGCTACCATTATGACCGACCCCGATGTGGCCGATCATGTCTATATCGAGCCCATGACCCTTGAGGTGGTGGAGCGCATCCTGGAGATCGAGAAGCCTGACTCCGTTCTGCCCAACCTGGGCGGCCAGATGGGCCTGAACCTCTCCATGGAGCTGGCCCGTTCCGGCTATCTGGACCGCACCGGCATCCGCCTGCTGGCCTGCAAGCCCGAGACCATCGACCGCGCCGAGGACCGTGAGCTGTTCAAGGAGACGATGGAAAAGCTGCATCAGCCCATCATCCCCTCTGAGGTCGTGGAGACCCTGCAGGATGCGCTGGCCTGTGCGGACCGCATCGGCTATCCCGTCATCGTCCGCCCTGCCTTTACCATGGGCGGCACCGGCGGCGGCATCTGCGAAAACAAGGAAAAGCTCATCGAGATCGGCACCAACGGCCTGCGTCTTTCCCCCATCCATCAGATCCTTGTGGAAAAGTGCATTGCCGGTTGGAAAGAGATCGAGTACGAGGTCATGCGCGACCACAAGGGCAACGTGATCACCGTCTGCAACATGGAGAACCTGGACCCTGTCGGTATTCACACCGGCGATTCCGTGGTCGTGGCTCCCTCCCAGACCCTGACCGATCACGAGTACCAGATGCTGCGCACCGCCGCGCTGGATATCATCACCGAGCTGGGCATCGAGGGCGGCTGCAACTGCCAGTTTGCCCTGAAGCCGGACAGCTACGATTACGCGGTCATTGAGGTCAACCCCCGTGTGTCCCGTTCTTCCGCTCTGGCCTCCAAGGCCACCGGTTACCCCATTGCCAAGGTGGCCACCAAGATCGCCATCGGCTATACGCTGGATGAGATCACCAATGATGTCACCGGCAAGACCTGCGCCTGCTTTGAGCCTGCGCTGGACTACATCGTAGTCAAGTATCCGAAGTGGCCCTTTGATAAGTTCGTCTACGCCGACAAGTCTCTGGGCACCCAGATGATGGCCACCGGCGAGGTGATGAGCATTGGCAACAGCTTTGAGGCGGCCATGATGAAGGCGGTCTCCTCCATCGAGCTGGGGATGGACACCCTGACCCACAAGCCCTTTGAGGAGCTGACCGATGACGAGATCGTGGCCCACCTGCATGTGCAGGATGCGGAGCGCGTGTTCTGCGTCTACGAGGCCCTCAAGCGCGGCATCGACCACGAGACCATCTGGAAGATCACCAAGATCGACTGGTGGTTCCTGGATAAGATGCAGCACCTGGCTGACCTGGAAAAGGGTCTGGCAAAGTGCAATGGCGTTCTGAGCCTGGAGCAGTATCAGACCGCCAAGAAGTATGGCTTCCAGGATAAGACCATCAAGCGTCTGGCACAGGTGGATGCTCTGCCTGTGGAGAACTACCGCGCCGGTTTCAAGGTGGTCGATACCTGTGCTGCTGAGTTCTCGGCCAACACTCCGTACTTCTACTCCACCTACGACGGCGACAACGAGGCCGCCGAGTTTATTGCTGCCAGAGAGGCTGAGGCTGCCGCCAACGGCCAGCCCAAGAAGAAAAAAGGTGCTGGTCTTTGGCTCTGGCCCCATCCGCATTGGTCAGGGCATCGAGTTCGACTACTGCTCTGTCCACTGTGTCTGGACCCTGAAGAACCACGGCTGTGAGGCCATCCTCGTCAACAACAACCCCGAGACCGTCTCCACCGACTTTGACACCGGCGACCGTCTGTACTTCGACCCCCTGAACCCGGAGAGTGTGGACAACATCATCGCCACCGAAAAGCCCGATGCCTGCGTGGTCCAGTTCGGCGGCCAGACCGCCATCAAGCTGGCAAAGCACATGGATGAGATCGGCCTGCCCATCCTGGGCACCCCGGCGGATGCCATTGACGAGGCAGAGGACCGTGAGCGCTTTGACGAACTGCTGGAGCGCTGCAAGATCCCCCCGTGCGCCCGGCCGCACCGTGTTCAATCTGGAGGAGGCTCTGGCTGCTGCCGATGAGATCGGCCTGCCTGTTCTGATGCGTCCCTCCTACGTTCTGGGCGGTCAGAACATGATCGTTGCCTACACCAAGGCCGATGTCATCGAGTACATGGGCGTTATCACCGAGCATGTGGACATGGATCACCCTGTCCTGCTGGATAAGTATATCATGGGTACCGAGTGTGAGGTCGATGCCATCTGCGATGGCGAGAACTTCCTCATCCCCGGCATCATGGAGCAGGTGGAGCGTACCGGTGTCCACTCCGGCGACTCGATCTGTGTCTACCCGGCACAGCATCTGACCCAGGCCGAGATCGACACCATAGTGGATTACACCGGCCGCTTTGCCCGCGAGCTCCACGTCACCGGTCTGGTCAATGTCCAGTACGCGGTCTCCAACGGCAAGGTCTATGTCATCGAGGTCAACCCCGTTCCTCCCGTACCGTGCCTTACATCTCCAAGGTCACCGGCGTGCCCATGGTGGATCTGGCTGTGCGCTGCTGCCTGGGCGAGAAGCTGGTAGATATGGGCTACGGCACCGGCCTGCATCCCAACGCCCCTATGTGGCCGTTAAGGTGCCTGTGTTCAGCTTTGAAAAGCTGCACGGCGTGGATACCCAGTTCGGCCCTGAGATGAAGTCTACCGGCGAGGTGCTGGGCATTGCCCCCAACTATCACGATGCCCTGCTCAAGGGCCTGATCGGCGCGGGCTATACCTTTAAGACCCCCGGCCCCGCCTCCTGCTGCATCTTCACCGTGAAGGACAGCGACAAGCCCGAGTTCGTGGATATCGCCTGGAAGCTCAAGAGCATGGGCTACAAGCTGTACGGCACCTCCGGCACCTGTGCATGGCTCAACAAGCACATGGTCCCCTGCAACGAGGTGCGCAACATGTCCGGCGAGTCCCCCAACATCGTGGACCTGCTCCAGAGCGGTTTGGTGGACTATGTGTTCTCCACCAGTGCCAAGGGCCGTGACCCCAAGCGCGATTCTGTCCGCCTGCGCCGCAAGGCTGTGGAGCTGAGCATTCCCTGCATCACTGCTGTGGATACCGCCAACGCACTGGTCGATTGCCTGCGCAGCGAACATGACCTGAAGAATATCCCGCTGGTGGATATTGCAACGCTGTATCATAAAAAATAACGCACAAAATGTAACTCGTGCGCAATATTATGCGTTTCGTGCGCAATCTCTCGTAATGAGGGCCCGCATTTGTTATACTCAACAACGCAAAATTTGCCAAAAGACGTTACTTTTGGACGTTCCAGGAGGATATCGATACAATGACTCGTTCCCAGATGATCGAAACCGTGGCACGCAAGACCGGCTTTACCGAAGCACAGGTCGAGACCACGATGGACGCTTTGTTTGACCAGATCGCTGACTGCCTGCGTGCAGACGAGAAGGTGACCATTGCCGGCTTTGGCCGTTTCGAGATGCGTCCCCGCAAGCCCAAGGCTTACACCAACCCCAAGACCAAGGTCTCCAGCCGTTTGGAGTCCACCTCCATCCCCGGCTTCAAGGCAAGCGGCCGTTTCAAGCAGAAGCTGGAAGCAGGCCGTGCCGCCGCTCAGAGCGTGGAAGAGACCGCCTGAGCGCGTACATCCCAGATCCAACCGCAGAGCCGTGCCCCAAAAGGGCGCGGCTCTTTTTGCGTGCTGACAAGCGCCGCGTTTCATGGTATACTGAACAAAACAAGGGTAGAAGGATAAGGAGTATCAAACATGCTTTACAGTGAGTTGCAGTGCAGTGAAGCCATCCACAAGGCCGTGGAGCGGATGGGGTTTGCAGAGATGACAGAAATTCAGGAAAAGACCATCCCTGTGATGCTGGCAGGCCGGGATGTGATCGCCAAGGCCCCCACAGGCACCGGCAAGACCTCTGCCTTCGGCATCCCGTTGGCGGAACATATCGACCCGGAAAAAAGTACCCGCAGGCTGTGATCATGGCCCCACCCGGGAGCTTGCCCAGCAGATCGCCGAGGAGCTGACCGAACTGACCTACTTTATGCCTGAGGTGCAGGTGGCCTGCGTGTACGGCGGTGCCAACATGGAAAAGCAGGCCAGGCGTTTGGCAGAGGGCTGCCAGATCGTGGTGGCCACCCCGGGCCGCCTGATGGACCACTATAAGCACCACAGCATCGATCTGGCCCATGTGACCCAGGTGGTGCTGGACGAGGCCGATGAGATGCTGAACATGGGCTTTTATAAGGATGTGCGGCATATCATTGAGCTGATGAAGGCCCGCAAAAGCCTGTCCATGTTCTCGGCCACCATCAGCCGCGAGGTGATGGACATCGGCTGGATGTATCAGAAGGACGCCGAGGAGATCACTGTCCAGCCCAAAGAGGAGAGCCAGCCCAAGATCACCCAGTACATGCTGGAGACCTCCGGACGCAACAAACTCTCCGATCTGGCCCAGATCATCATTGGGGAGGGCTACAAGCGTGTCATGGTCTTCTGCGATACCAAATTCAACACGGCGGCTCTGGCGAATCAGCTGGCCCGTCTGGGCTTCTCTGTGGACTGTCTCCATGGCGACCTCTCCCAGAACGAGCGCAACCGCATCATGCAGAATTTCCGTGACGGCAAGCTGGCTATCCTGGTGGCCACCGATGTGGCGGCCCGCGGCATCGACGTCTCGGATGTGGATGCTGTCATCAACTACGATGTCCCCGGCGACAACGAACATTACACCCACCGGATCGGCCGCACCGGCCGTGCCAAAAAGGAGGGCGTGAGCTATCTGTTCTATGTGCCCGAGGAGAAAAAAGCGGGTGCAGGAGCTTCTCCGCCTGACCCGCAACACCGACCTGTGTACCCCGGTCCACTTTGATTTCAACCATGAGCGCATCGTGGTGGAGAAAAAGCAGGACAGTGCGGACCGGTTCCAGATTAAGTGCTATTTCTAAAGGAAGAAACTCCCCAGTCTGCTCCGCAGACAGCCCCCTCAAGGAGGAGCCTGCCCGTACAGTAAGCCTCCCTCTCTGAGGGAGGTGTCGAGCGAATGCGAGACGAAGGGAGTTCTTTTTAAAAAACCATTGACCTTCCCCTTTCTGGAAGGTGTAAGATGGTGCCTGTAAGGAGGCTGCGGAGCCAATGAAGATCAACGAAGTGGAAGCCGCCGTGGGCGTGACCAAAAAGAATATCCGCTTTTATGAGGAAGAGGGGCTCATCAGCCCCCGGCGGGAGCCCGGCAACGGCTACCGCAGTTACTCGGAAGCGGATGTCGAGCGTCTGCGGCGCATCAAACTGCTGCGCAAATTGGATGTGCCGCTGGCCGAGATCCGGCAGATGCTGGAGGGGAGAGTGCACGCTGGCTGATGGAATGTCCCGGCAGCTGGAACGCTTGAACACCCGCCGCGCCGATGCGGACGAGGCAGTGAACTTCTGCACTCTGCTTCAAAAGGAACCTGTCAGCCTCAATGAACTGGATGTGGAACAGACGCTGGCGCGCCTGACTGCAAAGGAAGAACAGGGAGTGAGTTTTGTGAACATTGAGCAGACAGACCGGAAAGCGGAGCGTGTCCGGGGTGCGCTGGTGGGAGCCGGATTGTTTACTGCGATCATGCTGCTGTCCATCGGCATCATGGCGTGGGCGTTCTGCGTCGATCCGCAGGATGTGCCGCCGCTGCCGCTGCTGGTGGTGCTGTTTCGGCATCCCGGCGGGCTGCATCATCGGCACGCTGAAGGTGCTGGTGGATCGTCTCAAGGAGATCGGAAAGGGAGAAGAAGATGCTTATCGTAACTATTAACGAAGTCCCCGGTAAAAAAATCGAGGCCCTGGGGGTGGTGCGGGGCAGCACCGTGCAGAGCCGCAACCTTGGCCACGACATCATGGCCGGGTTCCGCACCCTTGTGGGCGGCGAAGTCACCGACTACGCTGAGATGCTCACCGAGGCCCGGCAGATCGCCACAGGCCGCATGGCAAAGAATGCGGAGGAGCTGGGAGCCGATGCTGTGGTTGGGATGCGTTACGCCTCCGCCAGCGTCATGCAGGGTGCGGCAGAGGTCATTGCCTACGGAACGGCGGTGAGATTTGTATGAGTGCAAAAGAAAAACAGGGCTTTTCCCTTTATTTCCTGATTGCCTTTGGTCTGGCGTGGCTGTGCCAGGTGGGCGGCTGTATGGCCCTGCTCCAGCAGAAGAATGCCGTGCTGTATCAGCTGGCACTGATCGCCACTATGTTTTGCCCGCTGCTGGCTGTGCTGCTGGTGCAAAAGTATTTCTGCGCCAGCCTGTCGGTATCGGCTGGAAGGTGCAGGGCAAACGGCGGTTCTGGCTGGCCGCGTGGTTTGGCCCGGCAGTGTTCACCCTGCTGGGTATTCCCCTCCCGCACGGTGCTGCTATCTGCGCTGCAAAACGGGCTGTTTTGCCCCGGCCATCAATATGTTGCCGAGGAGGTTGGCCCCATGATGCCCTGCCTGGAGCTTTTCTGAAATGGTCTGAATGGTCGTCTGTTAGGCGGCGTTGTGTGGGGTGTCTGGCATTGGCCCTGATCTTTGCCGCCAAACGGCGGTGCTGGGGCTTGTAGTGTGGGTGTGGTCTGCTTTGCCCTGAACACCTGCTGATCTCCTCTACGAGAAAACAGGCTGTATCTGGGTGCCTGCCATTGCGCATGGTGCTTTCAATGCCATTGCGGCGCTGCCGCAGGTACTGATCACCCCGGCAGATGCATATTATAATGTGCTTGGTCCCATGCCCATCGGTTTGATCTCTGTGCTGCCCATGCTTGCTGTGGCAGTAGGATTGACCCTGCATCAGATGAAACAGGAACAGTAAGAAGAAAACGCAGTCCCCGGCGGTCAGATCGACTGCCGGGGATTTTCTGTGCTTATAATATAAATAAGGAAAGCAGGCAGAAAAATGTCGCAAAAACATGCCCGGAAGCACTTCATTTTGCGAAATATAGAAAAAAACTCAAAAAGATGCAAAAAAGTGTTGACAGAAGGCTGGG
>VOFB01002435.1_pt1 | contig 38584 bp, 62 predicted proteins | sample 5384141 | NCBI WGS metagenome assembly VOFB01 (sample SAMN12384721, study PRJNA508395) | human gut metagenome | isolation source: healthy gut A | host: Homo sapiens
AGGGCTTTATAAGAAATACGGACAGCCTTCGCAGACGGTGCTTGAACGCTATGAATATGAGATGAACATGATAGAAAAAATGGGGTATGTGGATTATTACCTCATAGTATGGGATTATATCCATTTTGCCAAGACGCATGATATTATGGTGGGCCCGGGCAGAGGCAGCGGAGCAGGCAGCATAGTGGCCTATGCGATGGACATAACCACAGTAGATCCTATAAAATATAATCTGCTTTTTGAGCGTTTTCTTAATCCCGAACGGGTCAGCATGCCCGATTTTGACGTAGATTTTCCGCCTGACGGCCGGGGCAGGGTTATTGAATATGTTACTCAGAAGTACGGCGCGGAAAATGTGGCGCAGATAATAACCTTTGGAACTATGGGAGCCCGGGCGGTGGTGCGGGATGTGGGGCGCGCCATGAATATTCCGTACGCCGAATGCGACAGGATAGCTAAATTAATTCCGCATGAATTGAATATAACCCTTTCGGACGCGCTGGAGCGCAGTCCCGACCTAAAAAGGAGCTGGCCTCGGAGCAGGTGGCTAAAGCTTATCGAATATTCGCTTAAATTGGAGGGACTGCCCAGGCATAGCTCAACTCACGCAGCGGGCGTAGTTATATCCAAGGAGCCGGTAGATAGCTATGTTCCGTTAGCGCTTAACGACAACGTGCCTGTAACGCAGTTTACCATGAAAACGCTGGAGCAGCTTGGTCTTTTGAAAATGGACTTTTTGGGGCTGCGGACTTTAGCGGTTATTAAGGATACTTTGGATATGGTTAAAAACGTACTGGTCAGACGCCTGATATATATAATATCAGCTTTGACGATCCGAAGGTCTACGCGATGCTTTCAAAGGGGATACCGACGGCGTTTTTCAGCTTGAAAGCACGGGTATGCGCAATTTTATGCGCGAGCTGGAGCCGTCTACGTTTGAGGATATTATTGCGGGCATAGCGCTTTACCGGCCCGGCCCGATGGAGAGCATACCCCGATATGTAAAGGGGAAAAAGGAGCCAAAAAGCGTGGAATATCTGCATCCGCTTCTAGAGCCGGTGCTGGACGTCACCTATGGCTGCATAGTGTATCAGGAGCAGGTTATGCAGATAGTAAGGGATGTGGCAGGCTATTCTTTAGGGCGCAGCGACGTTATGCGGCGCGCTATGTCCAAAAAAGGATAAAGCCGTTATGGAACGGGAGCATGAGATATTCATACATGGGCTGGAGGAAAACGGGCAGATAGTTGTGCCCGGCGCGGTGCGCAACGGCATTTCGGAAAAAATAGCGGAGGAATTATTTGAGCAGATACGCACTTTCGCTCAGTATGCCCTTTAATAAATCGCACGCGGCGGCTTATGCGGTGGTAGCCTATGAAACCGCTTATTTAAAAATATTATTATCCGTCCGAGTTTATGGCCGCCATGCTTAACAGCTTTTTAGGGGACGGCGCCCGGGCGGCGCAATATATTCAATACTGCCGCGATAATCTTATAAGCGTGCTGCCGCCTGATATAAACGAGAGCGGACCGTATTTTACCGTTACATCTAAGGGCGCCGTAAGGTTCGGTATGGCCGCGGTTAAAAACGTAGGGGTCAACGCGATAGAGGCCATAGTTAAGGAACGGGAGAAAAACGGGCCTTTTAGAGGAATATATGATTTTGCCCGGCGCTGTATGAGCTCAGGCGGGGAAATAAATAAGCGCGTAGTTGAATCACTTATTAAGGCAGGAGCATTTGACAGCTCGGGCTTTACCAGACGCAGCCTGCTTTCAAGCTACGAGGGTATAATAGACCAGGTGCAGTCGGGTGCAAAAAGAGGATAATTGAGGGGCAGCTCTCCTTTTTTACAGAAGAACTGGAAGCGGAAATGGATACGGAGCAGGAGGCGGATATCCCGCGGCTGCCTGAATATGAGCAGTCTATCTGCTTTCTCTGGAAAAGGAAATGCTGGGCATATATGTTTCGGGACATCCTTTGGAAAAATATAAAAATGCGCTTAGCGTGCCAATTTGACTACCGCTATGCTTATGGACCAAGAGGAATATAAGAATAACGGTATATTTGACAACAAAGAGGTTGAGTATTTGGGCGTTGTTTCGGCAGTACGGACTAAAATAACCAAGAATAACAATTTAATGGCCTTTGTTACGGCAGAGGATAATTACGGCGCTCTGGAATGCCTGGTTTTCCTAATAATATATACTCGCTTCAGGGAAAGGCTGATTCCTGAAAAAAGGTGGTGCGCTTAAAGGAAGGCTTTCCATGAGAGAGGACGAGCAGCCTAAGATAATTCTGGACGCTGCGTATGAGGTGCAGCCTGATGGAGAGGGACGGCGCATATGGATAAGGGTGACGGACGAGAATCGCGCCGCTTTAAATGAATTGGACGAATTTATGGCAGAATATGCGGGGGAAAACAGGGTCATATTATATTATGAGCGGAGCGCGGCCAAAAGCGAGCTGGATAAAGGACTATCGAGCGGAGAACAGGCGCTTGAGGGCTTGAGGCGGCTTTTTTGGAAGCCAGCATGTACGGATAAAATAATTTGTGTTTTTTCAGGCGATTTTCAGTAGTCATAACGTCCGGTTTCTGTTATACTATAATCTAAGCTTGTTATTGTAGAGCGGATTTGGGCTGTATAGATAATTTCCACCTGAAAGGCGAGGATGTATATGGAAGTAAAGAGAATAGGCGTGCTTACAAGCGGCGGGGACGCGCCCGGCATGAATGCTTGCATACGCGCGGTTGTGCGTACGGCGATATATCACGGCTTGACTGTGTCGGGTATAGAGCGCGGATATTGGGGTTTACTGGAAAATAAAATGCATGAAATGGATTTGCGCGGCGTAGGCGATATAATTAATCGCGGCGGTACCATTTTAAAAACAGCGCGCTGCCTTGAATTTAAGACCAAGGAGGGGCAGGCGATAGCTCTTGAGCATCTTAAGGAAAATAAGATTGACGGTTTGGTAGTAATAGGCGGAGACGGCTCCTTTGCCGGCGCTCAGGTGCTGACGGATTACGGCATACCAGCTATAGGTATTCCGGGAACTATAGACAACGATTTGGCTTATACTGATTATACGCTGGGTTTTGATACTGCGCTTAATACGGTTTTGGACGCTATAAGGAAGATAAGAGATACCATGACCAGCCATGACAGAGTAAGCGTAGTGGAGGTAATGGGAAATAAATGCGGTGATTTGGCGCTCTATTCGGGCCTGAACGGCGGGGCTGAATGTATTCTTATTCCTGAAAAGGAATGGGATATAGAGCATGTATGCGCTATGCTGCTTAGAGGAAAGGAAAAAAGGCAAGATGGCCAGCATTATTCTGCTGGCTGAGGGCGCGGGGGATGGCAATGAATTAAGCCGGGTTATAGAAGCGCGTACCGGCATGCAGGCGCGGGCGACTGTTCTGGGCCATATTCAGCGCGGAGGTTCGCCCAGCGCGCGGGATACTCAGCTGGCAAGCATGTTTGGATTTTATGCCGTTAATCTGTTGGTTAAAGGCGTGGGCGGCCGGGTAGTAGGTATTAAGGACGACCAGATTTTCGATATGGAAATACATGACGCGCTTAAGATGGAAAAGACGGTTAATGAAAGCATGTACAATCTTGCAAACGTGCTGGCTATATAAATATTAGCGCAAAAGAGCTGATACTTAAATAAGACATACCCTCATTTTATAAGGAACTGCACGCCTCAAAACGGGATAATTTCTTCATTTTCTGCGTTATACTCAATCAGCATACTTCCTAGTACGCTTTTTTCGTTTGCCTTGAAAATGAAGAAATCTTTTTCTTTGAGCTCTCCAGAGTCAGAAGGCATAAAATTTGCGCCGGGTAAAGGGCGCTTGAACGAGAAATATACATGGGGCGTACTTGGAATCAAAGCAGCGCGGCAGGACGTAAATTATATGCCTTCTGACCGTATTCTTTGTAAACTGAGGGCAGCATATCGTCTAATCAACGGTATGTTTTTTTTATTGAGGATTATCTTTAGTTTACAAGGAGCTGAACGCTTCAAAACGGGATAATATCTTCTTTTCTGCTATCCTCAATGGCTTATTTTATAGTTTACGCTTTCTTGGTCTATCTTGAATCAGAAGCTTTTAAACAGCCTCTTTTTGCCTCTTCAAATTCGTCTTTCGTGATAGCTCCGCAATCCAACAGCTCCTTGTATTTTTTATTTGCTCCGCGGCATCAAAATAACCGCTTTTCCTTTCTTCCTCCTCACGGTCCTCATGCTGCATTATAGCAAGTTTAGACATAATCAATAGAGCCCTATCCTTGGCATCAACATATACTCCGCCATCTGTTGAAGTCGCCGAATTTATTAAATTTATTTTCACAAATGAACGATTGCTCTGCTTGGTATAAACGCAAATATACATCTGCGAAATAGAAGATTTTCCCTTAGCCGTTTGCGAACCCACTACTGCGCCAACTGTGCCGAATATCGCGCCGCCCACTACCGCTCTTGTAACGCCGCCCCGCTGTTCGTATCGCTGGCCATCCTCGATAAGCTCAAAATTTAATATGTCAGAATAGCTGAAAATATCCTTAATGCCAATGTTTTCTTCCAATACAGCCCATTTTTATGGACCGAATCTATATACAGCGGGTCCACTTTTTCCGTGACTGAATATCCCTGTGCGTTAAAGGCCGCCTCTATGCCCCTCAGGCATTTCTGCCTCAGATATCATGAAGGCGCCTATCATAAAAATTACAACGCCTATAACCGCAATTATAATAGCGGCTAAAACACTAAGCGTCCAAAACGCCATACCTATTAAACCTATTGCTGCTCCAAATATCTGTAAAGTTAGTTTAAGGTCGTCTCTACCCATAATCCTGCCCCCTGCCTCCCCATATTATTCCCTATGATGCATTTTATTTTATCATAAAACAATTTGAAATTCAAGAGCAGGCTTTAAAATGGCTTAGGGAAAATTTCCACCTTGCTCTGATTTCGGCATTTTCTGCGTCATCGTTAATGGGCGTACGTTCAGTACGCCTAATTCCGCTTTCTTGAAAATGCCGAAATCAAATCTGCTGGAGGCCGAAGAATCAGACTGCGGCCGTTTGAGTACCCTGCAAGGTGCCTGAACGACGTGTTACTAAACGTCCACGGAGCGAAAAGCAATACAGCAGGACACTCAAACAGTCATGTCCCGACCGTATATGCCCTTGTCAATTTAGGGTTTAGAAGAATTATTCTCTAATTTGCAAAATTAATCTTGACATATGTTGTGCGCTAGGATATAATAAGAAAAAAATTACATTACTGTTGCATATTAAAACAAGTGGATATAAACCCCGGTAAACATTAAATTCGCCAATATAATAATTGGCTTAATATAACAATATACGTTAAAGTATCTTCATAAGATTATAGGAAATACCTTGATATTTCTTTTTAGTAATTTAGTTCAATTTGCATAAGTCGAGGCCGAGCGTCGGAGTCTTGTTAAAATTTTATGTTTTATGTACAGCAAATGGATTTTATGTAAACATCAAGCTGTATTTCAGTAAATAAACTGTGTTTTTGGAATAAGAACGATATATTTTTTGGTAGTGCAGTCTTAAAGGAAATTTCCATGCGGGAAAAGAAAAATGAATGATAGCTGCCTTCCTTTGGGGGGGGCGTTAAGGATATAATTTTGTCAGCAATTCATTTTGGGGCAAATGCATTTTGATAAAAATATATTTCTTTATCGTCATAAAAGGCGTGCAGCTTTCAGCTGCTATCAGTTAGCTGAGACGCACAGCTGCGGGAGTTTGCTTTTATCCTCCTGCCGCGTTATTTTCTTTTTAGCGTGTTGAAACGGCATGCCGGGGAGCTGCTTTGCATGTGCGCTGCTGTTAATTGAACGCAGGCCCTAAATTTACAACAAAAAGGAGAGATGCAAATGAAACGTAATCACAAATGGCTGCGATGCGCAACGGCGTGCCTGCTGGTTTTTATGCTTATGAATTGTTCAGTTTCCAGCGCCGGACTTGCTGCGTCGGACGAATCGCCTGGTACGACTTATTCCGTCGGTACGCAGGCGGAGGATTATTCTGTTCCGGCTGATAATTCCGCGGCAAGCCTTTCAGCCAGTTCAACAAGCGTAGCCGCCCCAAGCTCAGTAAACGCTGTAGCCGTAAGCCGTACCTCAATACAGATTTCCTGGTCGGCTTCATCAAATGCCGACGCTTATTTCTTAAAGCGTTATAATCCTGTGACAGACCAATGGGATATAATCGCTCAGACCTTTGGCCTTTCTTTTTACTGACAATAACTGTGTCGCCGATACCGCCTACCGTTATCATGTTGTGGCATATAAGACAATAGATGGTCTGGTTTATTTTGCGCCGGTAAGCGTTGAGGCGACGGCTACTACGCCCCTTTACGCATATGCTCCCACTTTGGGTAAACGCTTCTCCCAAGAGCAGCACGTCTATTGAAATTTCATGGTCTGCCGCGGCAGGGGCGGATGCATATTTCTTAAAGCGCTATAATACATCAACGGTCCAATGGGACATAATAGCGCAAACAGTTAACCTTTCCTTTATTGACAGCAATCTGACGCCAAATAATACTTATCGTTATCATGTCGTTGCTTATACGACATATGACGGTTCGGTACGGTTTGCGCCGGTCAGTCCGGAGGCTTCATTGGAGCTGAGATATGTTTATGCGCCTTCGGTAAGCGCTTCTGCAGTTAATCAGACTACGGTAAATATAAACTGGTCAAGCGCGGCAGGAGCCGAAGCATATTTTTTAAAGCGATACAATCCATCTACAGACCAATGGGATATAATTGCGCAGACCTATGGGCTTTCCTTTACTGACGGCAACCGAACGCCGGGAGTAAATTATCAATATTTGGTAGTTGCTTATACTTTTTTGTCAACGGCGCTATTCAATTTGCGCCGGAGAGCAATATTGCTTCGGTTACTACGCCGCGGTATATCTATGCGCCCAGCGAGGTTACGGCTGAGATAAAGAGCGCGTATTCGGTAAAAAATAAAATGGTCGGCCTCGAATGATGCCGACGGCTACGCGCTTAAACGCTATAATCCTTCGACAGGTCAATGGGATATATTATTACAGACCCTGGATAGAGATTATACCGACAATACTTGTCAGCCTAATACTCAGTATCGTTATCACGTTGTAGCATATAGGAATGTGAACGGAAGCTGGCATTACGCGCCTGTGAGTCAGGAGGCGGCGGTGACTACTCCTTCCTTTGGAGCGGCTCCCTCTTCAGTTGAGCTTTTGGCAGCCGCTACTTCTATGACCATTTCCTGGGACGCCGTTCCCGGCGCTTCGGGCTATGCTGTTAAGCGTCTTAATTCCTCTACTGGGAATTGGGATGTTATAGGGCAGACCAGCGCCACTTCATATACGGATAAAAATCTTACGGTAAATACGTCGTACAGCTATCAGGTAGTGCCTTACGCAGTAGGAACAATTACGCATTACGGCGCTACCAGCGCTAATGTTACTGCCGTTACGCCTGTGGTTTCGAGTCCGACCTCCATGAAGGCTTATTCAGCCGGACGCAATGAAATTACTATTCATTGGGATATGGGTGATATGGCTGACGGATATGTGCTCAGGCGCTCGGAATCTCCGGACGGTCCATTTACAAACGTAATGGCCACGGCTAACAGGAGCTATACTGATACAGGCCTTATTTCGGATAAAACATATTATTACGACGTAGTGGCTTATAGAATTTATGACGGCAGCACATGGTATGCTACTCCGCTTTGCACAGCCTCGGCAGAGCCTAGGAGCGAAATGGCGTCCTATAGCAGCGAAGGATATAATTCCAACCGCATTGTTGGATTAGACCACAGCGGCCACGCATTTTCCACTATAAGCGGATATCAGACGGGCCGTGCCGTAGGAGTTATGTATTGGCCTTGGTTTGGCACGGGCGCGCCTTTCTTCAATGAAATATATGACAGCTCTAAAATTCTTGCCAAGCCTAACGGGCATAATGAGCTGTTCTATCAGGATACCTATGACAGTCCGGCTAATGAGGTGCATTACTGGGGCGAGCCTCTTTGGGGCTACTATCATTCCAGGGACCCGTATATTATCCGCAAGCATCTTGAACTGCTTACAACTGCGGGCGTAGATTTCCTGTATTTTGATACGACTAACGCCTGGACATATGCCGAAGCGGTAATAGATATAATGAAGGTTATGGATGAAATGCAGCGCGAGGGCTGGAACCCGCCTAAAATAGTCTTTTTATACCCATTCGCATTCTCTGGACACCATTCGTTCCATCTATAACGACATCTATAAAAAGAATCTTTATCCCAATACCTGGTATATGATAAACGGCAAGCCCTTAATTATCGGGTTTATAACGGTGCAGGACGACTTGGAAGAAGCTGCGATCAGAGGGGACAGCAGCTATAATCCTCAGCCGTTGTCCTCTGAAATATTGAATTTCTTCACCTTTAAAATGCCGCAATGGCCGGACGAAGCCTTCCGCAGCGACGGAGTGCCGTGGATTGAATTTACCTATCCGCAGCCTATGCATACGAATGTTATGAATGTTTCAGCTGCTTCCAGTCCCATGCTGCCTTTCTCCTTCTCTCTTACGCGGGGATTGAACAACTGGGGCCGCGGCTATAACGTCAGCACGGGCGCTAACAATTATCTGGACGCTTTGTATACAGGCACCTTCTTCCAAAGCTCCTGGAATACCGTGCTTAATTCAGCGGTGAAGCCGGAAATAGTAACGGTTAATGGCTGGAATCAATGGGTAGCGAGCAAAACCATGTATGACGGCGAATATACCTTCTGCGACGTTGCCAGCATGGAATTTTCGGCTGATATTGAGATGATGAAGGGTGGATACGCCGACCTTTATTATCAGATGCTGGTAAAAAATATCCGCGCTTATAAAGGATATGGAGCGGGCGCTACGGGATATGTTACCAAAACCATAGATATTAATGGAAGCCCCAGCCAGTGGGATGATGTAAACGCCATATTCAGAGATATGGGCGTGACTAATTACGGCCGCAATTATATTAACGCCGCTGGTACTGAAACCTATGTGCAAGACGCTCCTCGCAACAATATCCAGGAGGTCAGGGTAACCAAGGACAGCAACTATATTTATTTCTACATTCGCTGTGAGGAGGATATAACCTCGCCGGCTGATTCACGCTGGATGAATATTCTTATCGGTACCGGTACGCCTTCCTCCAAGGGCTGGCAGGGATATGAATATATTGTGAACCGAACGGTAAACGGCAGCGTTTCTAATGTAGAGCGTCTTAACAGTAACTATACGGGTACTGTGACGGGCCAGGCGGATATTTCTCTTAACGGCAGCGTGCTGCAGGTGCGTATTCCGCGCAGCGCGCTGGGACTGGGCGCTAACAGCAATACCTTCTATTTTAAGGTAGCAGACGATGTGCAGGGTCCTACTGACATAATGAATTATTATACGACGGGCAGCTCGCTGCCTATGGGCAGACTCAGCTTCCAGTATAATGATTAATGCTGTAATGTATAAGAGAATTTGCCTTTAAGCGGCTGGAAATATTACCAAAACGGCGCAAGACCGGTTATGCTTTAAGGTTGAATTAAAGCGTACTAAAAGAGGGAAGGGGATAAAAGCTTCCTCTTTTATCATTCTTATTTCGGCATCAGAGTACAAGGTTATAATATGGTCCTAAAAAGTTAAATTTGCAGCTATACCATGTTATTTTTACCATAATGCGTTTGCTTTAAAGTATAAGTTTTGTTCGCGGCGCCTTGCAGGAGCGCAAATTCAAAGCGCATTTTGATTATGCGGCCTCGGTTCTAGTTCAATTTGCCTGTTTTCAAGAAATACAAAGAAAGAATTATTGCTGGTTTTAGGATAACGCAGAAAAATGGGCTGATTTCCGGTTAATATCCTTTATATGCTAATAATATGGCTTTTGGGAATAAAAAATAAGAAGAGCGTATGCTCTTCTTATCTGCTTTATAATTATCAAATCAAAGGCCGTATCTTTTCTTAAACTTATCTACGCGGCCGCCGGTATCAACCAGCTTCTGCTTGCCGGTATAGAAAGGATGGCATTTGGAGCATATTTCCACCTTAAGCTCGCCTTTTACCGAACCGGTTTCAAACGTTTCCCCGCAGGCGCATTTTACAATAGCCTTCTCTGATAATTAGGATGTATTCCTTTTTTCATCTGCATTCACCTCTAATCTGATAAAGCGGATGCTCCGCAAAATTTCCATAACAGCAGATTGTATTATAGCTTATTCCAGGAATATGTCAATAATATTTTATACTGCGAACGCTTTGTATGCTTTAAGCCTGTTAATCTATATTAACTTCAGGATGTTTTTTAAGATAATCGTCAATTGCGGCTTTAACTGCTTCCTCAGCTAGCAGCGAGCAGTGCATTTTAACTTCGGGAAGTCCGTCCAGAGCCTCGGCAACGGCTTTGTTGGTCAGCTTAAGCGCTTCTTAAGGGTTTTTCCCTTAATCATCTCGGTAGCCATGGAGCTGGTGGCGATAGCCGCCCGCAGCCGAAGGTTTTAAATTTAACGTCCTTTATAACGCCGTTTTCCACCTCCAGATACATCCTCATTATATCGCCGCATTTGGCGTTTCCTACAGTTCCCCACGCCGTCGGCGTTCTCAATTTCTCCTACGTTGCGCGGATTGCTGAAATGGTCCATCACTTTTCACTATACATATTCTTTTTCCTCCGTTTCTTTATATAATGGGGACATATCTCTGAGCCGCTGAACTATTGGGGCAGCTCTTTCAGGACGTAATTAATATCATCGTCGGTGGTAGCGTCGCCTATAGTGAGCCTCAGGGAGCCGTGCGCGGTTTCATGCTTTAACCCTATGGCTAGCAGCACATGAGAGGGGTCTAAGGAGCCGCTTGTGCAGGCCGAACCGCTGGAGCCGGCAATGCCTCGCAGATCCAAGCTCAAAAAGCAACGCTTCGCCTTCTATATATGAAAAGCTGAAATTAAGATTGTTGGAAAGCCGCTTTTAATTCGTGGCCATTGGGGCGTACATCAGGAATGCTGTTCATTATGCCGTCCTTGAGCTTATTTCGCATTTCAAGCAGACGCAGATTATTCTCCTCCATATGCTCGCAGGCAATTTCCAGGGCTTTAGCCATGCCGACAATTCCTGGTACGTTATCAGTACCCGGCCGTTTATTACGCTCTGCGCCGCCGAACATTAAATTGTCAAAGCGCACCCCTTGCGGACGTAAAGAGCGCCTATACCCTTAGGTCCGTAGAATTTATGGGGCGGACATTGAAAGCATGTCTATATTCATGCTCTGCACGTCTATCGGCTCATGACCGGCGGCCTGTACGGCATCGGTATGAAAACTATATTGTTTTCACGAGCAATCCGGCCTATTTCGGCTACCGGCTGAATAGTGCCTATCTCGTTATTGGCGAACATAATAGTTATTAAACAGGTATCTGGACGAATGGCTGCTTTTAAATCTTCAATATTAACCAGTCCGTATTGGTCCACGGGCAGATAGGTTACTTCGTATCCTGTTTTTTCCATATACTGGCAGGTATGCAGCACGGCGTGGTGCTCTATCGAACTGGTTATTATATGCTTTCCTTTTTACTAGCTGAGGCCGCGCCCATTATAGCCATATTATCTGCTTCAGTACCGCCGCTTGTAAAATATATTTCATTTTCCCGGGCAGCATTTATAGCGGCTGCTATTTTCCCGCGCGCTTCCTCCTGATTTTTAGCCACCCGTCCGTACTCATGCACGCTGCTAGGGTTGCCGAAATCCTTTCCAAAATAGGGCATCATCTCAGATAAAACCTCAGGTTTTGTATAGGTTGTGGCGGCATAGTCCATATAAACGTATCTTTTTGCTCATGTTGCACCTCTCCTTGGCCGCTTGGCCTGCGTTATAATCGTCCACCATGTTTTGCAGGGTTATTTCCTCAAGCGCGGTGGTGACGCTTTCAGAAATACGCTGCCAGACGGCTTTTGTAGCGCAGTTTTCTTCATTTTGCACTTTTTGCCTCTCTGGCATTCTACTATTGTCATATCTCCTCCAGGGCGGTCAGCACCTGGTTTACCGTAATGCGGTTTGGAGGCGCCGATAATATATATCCGCCTGAGGCGCCTCGGACGGTTTGAACGATACCGGCCTTTTAAGCAGGGGTTAAAAGCTGTTCCAGATATTTTCAGCCAGCTCCTGAGACTGCGCTATATCCTTCAGCGGACAGGGCTTTCACCGTATGCCCGTGCCAGCTCGAACGCTGCTTTTAGGCCGTAAGTACCTTTTGTGGTAAGTTTCAATCGGTAGCACCTCGTTTAAATTAATCTCTAGTGTTTTACTAGGATTTAATTGTAGCACTACATATTTTTATTGTCAACAAAAATAATAGAATTAATTAAAGATTTTTTATTAAAAATAGTTTGGTGAAAGCTGTTAAAGAAGCCTGAATGCAATGGGAATTAGTAAAATACGCTTTAAAGCATAAAACGGGGCCGGGCTTGGTGCTCGCCCGGCCCCGGCTGCGCCGGGGGCGCCGCTTCGCGGGGGAAGCGGCCCCTGCTTTTAAAGCGCTGGAGTCAAACTTAATTTTTAAGTTCAATTCCAGCGCTTTTGGTTATATATCGGCTTTTTGAAAACGGCTTATTCGTTTTAAGTCTTTCTGCCTGTATTTTAGCCAGCTTTCCGGCAATTTTCTCCTCTTCCTTTTTAAATACGCAGTCAAAGTGTCTGGGCAGGAAGGGGCGTTCCAGGCCACGCCTGTCATCATGGAATTATTGCCTATGGTATCCAGCAGCTGTATATCGCTGCCTTCGCCGTTGAATCCCTGAACAATCTGTTCAACTACGGGCGCGGCTTTTTTCTATGGCTTTTTCATACATCTGGATAACGTCTTCTTCTGAGGCCTTGCGGTTATCCCAGGGCAGTACCCACTGAGTATGCTGCTCGTTTAAATAATCAATGGACGGGTCCATTTTTCCGTATCTGGTAGAAGAATAGGTGCCCTTGTAAACCTCCCGGTTGAAAAATTCATATATGGGAACGGATATACTCATAAAGCCGGGCTTTATGCGCTTTTTAGACATGCGGTTCATATCCTGCGCCGCTTTTATTACCTGCTCTCTGGATACCTCGCGGCCCAAAATGCGCTTAAGGTGCAATGGATACATGCGGGTAATCTCAAGCAGCTCCTTATATTCCACCCAGAAGATTTTGTCTATATCCATTTCCTGCGGCGTTTTATTTTTATAACGCTTAAGGATAAGCTCATCCATGGCAGTAACGAATCTGTTGCGGTATACGTTGAAGCGTTCTGTCAAATCGGCGTTGGGAGTGGCGAAGCCTACGCGGTAGGAGATATAAGGATTAAGCGCGCAGTCCACCATGTAATGGACGTAATAGCCTAAAAAGTAAGGCTTAAGTATAGCTGCGTCTTCAGGCGCCTGCGCTTTTATATAACGGTATATGGTGGAAAACCATTCGCCTATAGTGCGTTCATGAAGCATCATGTAAAAGCCTGTTGATGCCGTCGTCTGCTTTAAAAGGAACGCCGTAGTATTTGAAAAAATCAGGGCCCTGCAGCCCAAAATCAAATATGCGTCTATCCTTATTTATCATTTCGAGGGTATCTTTATCAGTTATTTTCTCCAAAAACTTTCTCGCCTGATATGTAGTGAGTAAAATTCCTGGCATAATCTTTCCCGCCTTTAATGTAATATAACACAATAATTATACTATAAATAAAATAATTTGAACAGTAGGTTTATTAAAAAATTCTGCACAAAAATATTATACAAGTTGACAGCAGTATCTTTTTCATAAATGAACGCTGCTGTTCCCAGTAGCATATTTCTATAAGCTTTCCGCCGTTTTTTTCAATAATCCGCGCGCTGGCCTGGTTTTCTATATTGCAGGTTATAATTACTTCATTGTATCCCCATTGCTTTGCTTTTTCCAGCAGCAGACGGCATATTTGCGTGCCAAAGCCCATTCCACGGTAATCGGGGACGGTTCCATAGCCTAAATAGCCCTCGAACCGGGTGAGGCTTTCGGAGGGATAATGCCTTACGTCCCCCTGCGCATATATGGTTCCGTCCGTATCGCACAAAAATATCTGGTATATGGTACGCTGCCGCGCGGCAGACGCTTTCCGCTTTCATGAGCACGGCACATACGCAGAAACGCTTCATAGTCGGCAGGTGAAGTCATACCCAGAAAAGGGGTGCCGTTCCGCATATATGAATTTACCATGGCCGCAAAGGCGTCCTGGCTAATTTCGTCTGCCGTTTTAAGAGTTAAATCCTTCATAATTCCGGCCTCCATAAAATCTTAATAATTATATTTTAATGAAGAGCAAAAGTCAATATATAATTATAAAGCGGCGTTAACATGCAAGGGATAATACGCTGCTGTTTTTTACTATGCCTTTTGAGCTGATTCCATGATTGGCTTATAATGATATTTGTGATACAATAATTCATAATACGTGCGTTTATTGCCTTTCTGGCGTGGTTAAACGAAAATAAGCGGACTGCTGTGCGCCGCTGGCGGATTGATTTTTTCGCCGTTTGCGCTGATTATCCGTCTTATATTGTAAGAGCGCGTTTCAGCTGCGGGCGCTTTTTAAAAAAGCTATTTGATTCGGGGAATACGTCTTTTAATTCCAGGCAAAAGCATTATGCACGGCAATTATATTTTTAGGGAGATGCGCTTTGGAACAGACTAACCGTCTGGGCACTCAGGGGTTGGAAAGCTGCTTATAAAGCTTTCCATACCCGCAGTTACCGCTCAGCTCGTAAATATGCTTTATAATATAGTGGACCGTATTTACATAGGCAATATGGACGGCATAGGAAACGCCGCGCTTACAGGAGTTGGGGTTACTTTTCCGGTGCTTATGTTTATTTCAGCGTTTGCTGCGCTTATAGGCATGGGCGGCGCGCCGCGGGCGTCCATAAAGCTGGGCGAAGGGGAATGCTGACGAGGCTGAGCGGATTATGGGCAACTGTATGGCTGCCCTGCTGGCGCTGGCCGTTGCTCTTACGGCGCTTTTTCTGGCGCTGGGCGAGCCGCTGCTGTATCTTTTCGGCGCCAGCTCGGATACTATAGATTATGCGCTTGTATATATGAATATTTATGTGTGCGGCAATGTGTTTGTGCTCTCTGCTCTGGGCATGAATTCCTTTATTTCCGCTCAGGGCTTTGCGCGCACGGGCATGCTTACCGTTCTGATAGGCGCAGTAGTGAATATAGTTCTGGATCCGATATTTATTTATCTTTTTAACTGGGGCGTGGCGGGAGCCGCCGTGGCGACGGTTATTTCTCAGGCGGTTTCAGCTGTTTGGGCGCTGCTTTTTTGAGCGGAAAAAAACGACTCTTCGATTGAAAAAGAAATATTTAAGGATTAATTTTAAGGTGCTGTGGCCTGTTCTGGCGCTGGGGGTTTCTCCGTTTGTTATGAATGCGACCGAAAGCCTGATAAGCATTTGTTTCAATTCTTCTTTGCAGAAATACGGAGGGGATGACGCAGTAGGGGCTATGACTATATTAGTGAGCATTATGCAGCTGCTGTCTTTGCCGCTTGCGGGCTGTCTCAGGGTGCTCAGCCTATAACAAGCTATAATTACGGCTGCGGGAAAATGGATAGAGTAAAAAAATCCTTTTATCTGCTGTTTATTGCAAGCATGGCGTATTCACTTATATTCTGGCTGCTTAACATGCTTTTTCCCGAGCTGCTGGTGGGCCTGTTCTGCAAAGACGGAAGCCTAAAAAGCCTGGCGGCCGAAGCGTCCAGAATATATCTGGCGGCCGGTTTTGTTATGGGCGCGCAGAGGGCATGCCAGCAGACTTTATAGCCTTGGAGCAGGCGGGCTGTTCGCTGTTTTGGCTATACTGCGCAAAATAATTCTGCTTATACCCTTTATTTATATTCTTCCGGCGCTGTTTACAGAGAATAAGGTCTACGCAGTATTTGCGGCCGAGCCTGTGGCTGATGTTCTGGCAGTATGCTGTACGGTGGCTTATTTCTTCGCTACCTTTAATAAACGGCTGAAAAAGCGTGAAGCGCTGCTTAAAGGTGGCGGAGCTGCGGGTTAAATGCGGGCAAGCGGCAGGTTGAAAGGCACTATTGTCTGCAAGCGGTTTGCTAAAACGCAGGTAAACGGCTGCATTACGGGCCGCTGGGATAACAAATTTAGCATGAGCGGCAATCAGCCGCATTAGCTTCAAGGCCCCGACTGTATAGGAAAAGAGGAAAAAGCGAGGCGAACTTTTTTGAAGGATATTTGGAATCCGTGGCATGGCTGCCGTAGATACAGCGAGGGCTGCGAAAACTGCTACATGTTTTATCAGGATAAGGAACGGGAAAGAGACGGCGGTATAATTTATAAAGTCAAAACAAATTTTAATCTTCCTCTGAAAAAAGACAGGCAGGGGAATTTCAAAATAAAAAGCGGCGAGAATATCCGTATTTGTTTGACCAGCGACTTTTTTTCTGGAGGAAGCGGACGAGTGGCGGAAAGATGTGTGGGATATGATACGTATCCGTTCGGACGTCCATTTTTGGATTCTGACAAAACGGGCGCAGCGCATAGAAGCGTGTCTGCCTCCGGACTGGCAGGACGGCTGGGAAAACGTATCTTTGAATGTAACTGCTGAAAATCAAAAACGGGCGGACGAGCGAATCCCCATTTTGTTTAATGTTCCTGCCAAGCATAAAGGGAGTTATGGTCGCGCCGTTTATTGGGAAAGTAGATTTAGATTCATACCTTGCCGCAGGTCAAATTGAATTTGTTTTAGCTGATGGAGAGAATTATGAAGGCGCAAGACCATTGCATTACGAATGGGTGAAGCTGTTGTATGACCAATGCAAAAAATATAACATTCCTTTTTTCTTTCTATGGGACAGGGGATGTTTTTATAAAAGACAGTAAACAATACCATATCTGCAAAGCGTATCAGCGGGTTCAGGCATTGCGGTCGGGTTTGCAGTACCCGCCTGTAAATGAGGATATTCCGCTGCAAAAAGATGCGCTTCGTGTAAACGAAGAAACACCTGCAACGGTTGCCGTTGGTGCGGAAAGTGCAAAAGCTGAAGAATTCAATCTGATTGTATTGTCTAAGCGTCTCGATTTTTTTAACTTTTAAATAAAGGCATCAAGGATTGAGCTGTTCATTTTAACAGTCTCATGGCAGCGGGTACGGCTCATATAGAAAAAGAGTACGAGCCTTTCAAAGCCGTACTCTCATTTCTGCTCTGCAATGCCGGTTTCCGTGCGTTTTTAGGATAGACAATACAATTAGCATTGTGCTTTGTACAATGCGCCGCCGAGAGGGCGCATGGTTTTGTTCGGTTTCAGGCCTGCGTTGTCGTCCGTTATAAAATACGCCCGGTATTCCTGCGTCCTGCCGCCTTGCAAAACCGGAAAATTCCATTCCGCGTTTTTCTCTGCGGTCGGAGATATATTTGACAATTTACGGCCGGTATATTAAAATCACACATATTATAAGGATGCCTGCCGCCGGGCGCAGGCGTAAGCCGTTGGTTTCGTATCAGTAGGCCGTTAGAAGATGCGAAAGTCAATGCTTTATTTTTTATTAAGTACTTTTTAACGATAGGAGAGAAAGCTGATGTTCAGGCCAATGAGGAGACGCGGCCAGGAAATGCCGCCGGAGGAATGCGGAGGCGCTTCAAAGCGGCAGCTCGGGCGTGCTGGCGCTTTTGGGGACGGGATATCCATATGCCGTGCCTTTGAGCTATGCGTACCATGAGGGTAAGCTGTATTTTCACTGCGCCAAAAGCGGGCATAAGCTGGATGCTGTAAAACGCAGCCCGCGCGCATCCTTTTGCGTAATTGCCCAGGACGATATTGACCCTGAGGAATATACTACACATTATAAAAAGCGTTATTGTATTTGGAACTGTAGGCATAATAGAGGAGGAAGATAAAAAGAAAGGCCATTGAAGTTTTGGGCAGGAAATATGCTCCCGACGACAGCGCGCTGAATATGAGCGAGGTTATCAATAAAGCCTGGGACAATTTATGCATGCTGGAGATGACCATAGAGCATAAAACCGGCAAGGTGGGCAAGGCGCTGGCTCAGGAGAACTGAATAATTGAACAAATCTTTGAAATTCCGCCCGCCGGGGCGTAAAAAATAGGCGGCGGCCATGATTTAAAGCGGGCTGTTTTTGTGGAGGCTATCTATGCTTAAATCTGTTTTTAGAGAATTTGCCAGGTATACTTCTCTGAATGTGCTGGGTATGCTGGGTTTATCCTGCTATATTCTGGCAGATACATTTTTTTTGTTTCAAAGGGCTGGGCGCAAACGGCCTGGCCGCGCTTAATCTGGCTATACCCGTTTACAGCTTTATTCATGGCAGCGGGCTTATGGTGGGAATAGGAGGCGGCGCGAAATATGCTGTGCAGAAGGGCAGGGGGGACGACGCCGGGGCCTGCCGCGCGTTTGCCAACGCGTTTTATGTCTGCGGCGCTGTCCTTGCTGTTTGTTGTTATAGGCGTGTTTTTCAGAGCAGATTACATCCCTTTTGGGGGCGGACGCTGCGGTTTATGATATGACCGAAACCTATTTAAAGGTTATACTTATTTTTGCTCCGGCTTTTCTTATGAATAATTTAATACTATGCTTTGTTCGGAATGACGGTTCGCCTCAGCTCGCCATGACCGCCATGATAGCGGGCAGCCTCTCTAATAGTATTGGACTGGCTGTTTATTTTTCCCTGCGGCATGGGGATTTTCGGAGCGGTTTTTGCAACGGGCCTGGCTCGGTTATCAGCCTAATTATTCTTTCAGTTCATTTTATTAAAAAAGAACGGCTTTATGCTTAAAAAATTCGGCCCGAAGCGCGTTTTACCCTTGCCGTATTGTCCGGCGGGCTGCCGTCGCTGATTACCGAATGGTCTTCGGGCATTGTCATGATAGTGTTTAATTCCATAATGCTTGGCCTGGAGGGGAATACGGGGGTTGCGGCATATGGGGTTATAGCCAATTTATCTCTGGTGGTTATCGCAATTTATACCGGGATAGCGCAGGGTATTCAGCCGCTTATAAGCAGGGGCTGCGGCACAGGGGATTTTCATGGCTCAAGAAGGGTGCTTAAGTATGCGCTGATATTTATGCTGGCTGTATCGGCCGTCGTGTATGCCGGGGTGTTTTTGGCGCTTCAGGAATTGCCGGCATTTTTAACAGCGAGGGAAACGAGCTTTTAATGGGACTGGCCATTCAGGGACTTAAGCTTTATTTTATCGCCTGTCCGTTTGTGGGTTTTAATGTTGTTATTTCCATGTATTTTTGCCGCGTCAGAGCACGCGCGGCCTGCGCATAATTTCTCTGCTGCGCGGTTTTATTATTATAATACCCGCGGCATATCTGTTCTCAGGCGTTGCCGGCATTACGGGAGTATGGTGCGCTTTTCCCGCTACAGAGGCAATAGTTGCGCTTCTAAGCATGCTGTTTTATGTTTTGATTCGTAAAGAACAGCCAGAGAGGGGCTTATAAGTTAAACTCCTGCCTGCATTTACAAGGCTTTGCAGGGAAATGAATGCTTGGAGCGGACGCTTTACGGCGGGATTAGTAAAATAATAAGCGGCAAAGCCGGCAGGCTCTTTGAAGGAGGAAAACAGTTCGAACTTTCAAAAGAGCGCAGGCTTTGCCGCTTAAGGATTTTGGATTTATTTTAAGGTATTATTTCTTTTTTTCTTTTTAGCTGAAGCAATAATTATGATGACTACAGCCACAACTACAACCGCCAAAACAATCCACAGCCAGGTTAAGGAGTCGGAGGTTTCCTCGGTAGGAGGAACGGTATTGGCGTCAGTATTGGCCGCGTTTGCAGTATTTGTGGCTTTAACGGTGTTATTAGGCGCGGTTACGGCCGAAGTGGGCTTTTCGGAAGGAGTAGGGGTTGCCGTAGGCTTAGGGGCGGGAGTGGGCTCGGGAATAACGTCCACGTCCGCAACCTGATTAGTCAGCTCTTTTACCTCTTCCTGAGTAAAGGGGCGCGGTCATACAGGCGGAATTCGTCCAGCATGCCGTTAAAGTAGCGCTGCGGGTCAGCTTTATAGGAACCAATTTCAATATTGCCCTTGAACAGATTGGCGTCTACAGAATCAGCGACGTCCTCGCCTACCAGCGTGCTGTTGATATACAGGCGGCGCGTTTTAGTTTCTCCGTCCATGGTAAGAGCCATGTGGAACCATTTGCCCGCTAAGCTGGGGGTATCGCTCCAATCAAGCGCGTCCTCGCGCGTATGGGTATATTTTTCTTCTAAATAGTCTGCGTTTTTCCAGGACGCCATGGAGCCGCGCAGTATTCCGTCGGTGATGTGCGTATGTACGGCTGAATTATCCCAGGCTGAAGAGCAGACTATGGCGTAGGGAATCTCGTCGTCTGTGGGTATTTCTTCTACGTTAATCCAGATGGATAATGTAAAAGCTGGGCATTCCTTCGGCCAGGTTGAATTCAATACTGGAATCCATACCGTTAAAGACCGCCGCTTTTCCGACTGCGCCGTCGGCGTATGTAATGTTGGCGGCTGTTCCGTCTGCTTCAGCCGTGCCTCCGTTTGCGATTGTTTCTGATTCATCGTCAAAGCTGTAGTAGATAAGCAATCCTTTTTCGTCGGTCGGCGCCGCTGTTCCAATTGCCGTCATGCCTATCACCAGAACAAGCGCCAGCAGTACTGTGAGCATTTTTTCATACAATCACTCCCCTTTTTTAAATTGTGTTGTTATTTTCAGTTTAAAAGGAACCATATGGTCAGAATTCGTTGATTTGCCGTCCGGCCGCGCTGCTTTTGCTCCATATATGCTCGGTACATGTAGTTTAAGCGCGCTTTACGGGGCAAATAATTCATGTGTTCTGGCTCGACGGCCTCAAATGGAGAAGCTTTTTTCATTTTCAAAGCGGATGAAAGATGCGTTACCTTGGAGTACGCCGATTTAGGATAACGCAGAAGATGAAAAATGTATCCCGTTAAGAGGCGTATAGGTCTTTGTAAACTGAGTATAGTCTGATTATAGCAAAACGAACTGCTGATTTCAATAGCTATTTATGAATATTTTTAACTTTTTTTTTATTTGAGAAGCGTTCTTTTATGTAAATATGGGGTTATTGCTCGAGGAAAATTAATGCGGATTTAATTTGGAAATGAAAAAACTCAAATTAAGCTATAAAAATAAAAAACGGAAAGCGGCCTTTAGCTTTCCGTTTACAGCTTTAAAAAACTGCGAGATTCTGTTTTACAGCTTTTATCTTAGCTGACGCCGCCTGGTACGGGAGCCGTCAAGAGTGGTCATCTTGCTTTGGTACCTGAAAGCAGACGCTTTATATTTGGAAGATGAGATATGACTATCTGTATAAAGGCCACCCAGGCGAAAAACTATTGTGGGCGCGTCGCCGTTGGCAAATATGGTATAACATATTGCGGCCACAAATATGCCTATTATGGATACGAGAGAATATATTTTTAACAATAAGGTTAGCCAGGATGCCCAGCACTAAAAGGATTATGCCCAGCAAAGGATTAAGCACCATAAGTACTCCGCATATTGCCGCCACTCCCTTGCCGCCTTTAAAATCCATATAAAAGGGGAAGGTGTGCCCCAGAACCGCGGCATATCCGCCTATGGCTATACCCCAGCGGCTTCCCATTATCAGCCAGCCCAGCAGCGCTGCCGCCGCGGCTTTAAGCATATCCAGAATAAGAGTGGGCGCGGCGTATTTTATGCCCATAGTGCGCAGCATATTGGTGGCGCCGGCATTGCCGCTTCCGTACTGGCGGATGTCAATATGGCCGAATTTCTTGCCTATAAGATAGGCGGCTGAGATACAGCCCAGAAGATATCCGATTATAATTGTTAATATTATCTTGAAAAACATAAAACCTACTCCTCTCCGTCTCGCTCGCGCAGTATTATTTTTATTGGGGTTCCTTTAAAGCCGAAAGCTTTACGGAAACAGTTTTCCAAATATCTCTCGTAGGAGAAATGCATAAGCTGGGTTTGGTTTACGAAAATTATAAAGGTGGGAGGCGCGCAGGCTACCTGCGTGCAGTAGAATATTTTGAGGCGGCGGCCGCCTGGAAGCGGGGGCTGGTTGACTGCTACGGCGTCGTTAAGCACGTCGTTTAATACGCCTGTTTGGATTCTTCGCATTGACTGTGCGTGCGCTTCAAACACGGCGGGCAGTATGCGCTGCAGTCTTTGACCGGTTTTAGCCGAAATAAACTGCACGTCTACATAATCCATAAAGGCCAAATCGAGTGTAAAGCTGTTTTTTAAATTTCTCGCTGGTTTTAGCGTCCTTTTCAATTAAATCCCATTTGTTGACCAGCACTACCGACGCTTTGCCCTGTTCATGAACGTAGCCGGCAATTTTAACGTCCTGTTCGGTAAGGCCGGCCGAAGCGTCTATCAGGATAAGGGCCACGTCGCACCGTCTTATTGCCCCTAAGGAACGCAGAACGCTGTAGCGCTCTATGCTGCCGTCCTCTATGCTGCGCTTGCGCCGTATGCCGGCCGTATCTATTATAGTCAGCGGCCGTCCTTCATATTCAAATTTAGTGTCCAGCGCATCCCTGGTGGTGCCGGGGACATCGCTTACAATGCTGCGCTCCTGATTTAGCAGCTTATTTACAAGGGAGCTTTTGCCGGCATTGGGCTTGCCTACTACCGCAATGGAAATTCCGCCGTCTGTTTGAGGCTCTCCCTTGGGCAGGCGCGCGGTTATTTCGTCCAGCAAATCGCCCAAACCCAGACCCCTGCTCGGCGCTTATGGCCGCAGGCTCGCCCAGGCCCAGCTCGTAAAAGTCATAAAGAGCGTCCCGCTGCTTGGGGCTGTCTACTTTATTTACTACCAATATTATATTATTGTGCCGTCTGCGAAGATATTGAGCCACTTCCCGGTCGTCCGTTGTAAGCCCCTCGCGCGCGTCGGTAAAAAACAATATAACGTCGGCTGTATCCACGGCCAGTTCGGCCTGCCGCCGCATATGGCTGAAGAATTCGTCGTCGCTGTCCAATTCTATGCCGCCTGTGTCTATAAGGGTAAAAAGGTAGTGCTGAGCCATTCCACATCGGCATAAAGCCTGTCCCGGGTTACGCCGGGGGTATCTTCCACTATGGAGAGCCGGCGTCCGGCCATTCTGTTGAAAAATGTGGATTTACCCACGTTGGGGCGGCCCACTACCGCTACAAGTCCGTTCATTCAATCTCTGCTTTCCGCCGTAATTTTATTTAATGTTACGGCTTATTTATTGTTTTGAGCCGGTTTTATATGCTGTCCGCGTCCAGACCCAGTACTGCCAGCGCAAAGGCGGCGCCGTCGTTATCGGTCGGGGGTGATTTTATGGTTAATCAATTTGAGACGTCCAGTACCGTAAGGTCGTCTAAAAAGTGCTGCTCCTGGTCCTTTTCCCTAAGCATGCTTCTGGATATCAGCAGCTCGTCGCCTAAGGGCTGTCCGTCAAGCTGCACCGCTATATCCCGTCCGGTTATAAGCCCGGTAACGGTAACGCTTTCACCAAAAAAATGGTTGTGTATTGGATAAATATATATGTCCAGATTGGCATATTTTTTTCCTTTAACATGCCGCACAGCCTGTTTATGAACGGCGCGACGGATACGCCGCAGGCAATGGAGACCTTCCTATCTACTATCCACGGGGGCAGAGCCGGCAGTATTTCAAGCAGCTCGCGCTCGAATTTGGCCAGCATGCCCACCCGTTTTCAAGCTGACAAAAGCCTTCGTAAGCTTCATATGGGGGCAATTCCGGTTAGCAGTCAAATACATTTCGTCTGCTGCGAATATAAAACGGGTGCCCTTCATTTCCAGGCATTTTTCCTGCCAGCGCTCCACAACGTCTATTATATGACAGGCGTCCTGTTCGCTGACCCTCCGCAGCTTATAAAGTCCGCGGCGGTGGTATGTCAGCCCGACGGGCACAACTGCCAGGCTCAGGCAATGAGGATATAATACCAGTAAATCCTCAAAGGTTTTCTGAGCTGAAAGCCGTCGTTAAGCCCGGGGCAAAAGCACTATCTGCGCATGAAAATCTATGCCGTTCCGGGCAAAGCGTTCCAAAACGGCATTAACTCTCCCGCCTTGGGGTTATTAAGCATTTTGCGGCGCAGCTCCGGGTCGGTAGTATGCACAGAAATATATAAAGGGCTGACCCTTCGGCTTATTATGCGCTGTATGTCCCTTTCGGTCAGGTTGGTAAGAGTTATATAATTGCCCATTATAAAGGAGAGGCGCCAATCGTCATCCTTTACGTAAAGGGTGCTTCTTAAATTGGGGGAGCTGGTCCACAAAGCAGAATACGCATTTATTCTGGCAGCGTTTAACTTTAATAAGGTCGTCCTTAAAGCAGAGTCCCAAAAATTCATCTTCATCCTGCTCTATGTCGTAAATGACAGCTTCTCCGTCCTCCTGCTGGATGGTAACGCTGTATTTATTAAGAGAGGTAAAGTATTTATAGTCTATTAAATCTATAACCGGCTCGTCATTCAGGGCCAAAGGCGGTCGCCTGGCCGCAAACCCAATTCTTCGGCAATAGAGCCTTCTAAAACCTCGGTAATTATATGGCCGGTCATATTATCCTCCCCATTCAAATGTTTAAGCGCTGCCCACGACTGAAATATACCTATGCTTATTATGAATTATTATCTGATAAATGTCAATAAAGCCTAAGCTTTTTTAACTAAAATTTTAAATATTGTGGATAGACAATGCAATCAGAGCAAATTGGGCCTCATGAATAGCTAATAAAGGGCCTTGCTGCTGTTAGCGCGGATTCTCCGCTATTTTTGCCTTTCAGGCCGATAAAGCGGACAGGCTTATTTCTCTGCGGCGGTAGATTTTTACAAAAGGAATAAAAAGGCATTAGGGCTTTACGCCCAAATGCCTTTTTTATGATTAAAGCGTCCCTGAGCCGAAGCGGGCGCGCTCAATTTTGCGCCGGTTTAGGAATGTCGGTTTCAGGGCCGAAAAAGGACCATATAAAGCAGATAAATATCAGTCCGAGACAAACCGGGGCTATATAGATGCCGGCCTGCGCGCTGCCGTCGGGCTGCATAACCTGGCCGAAGAGGGCTTGTCCTATATCTCCGGCGGCCTTGAGCGCTTGGCTTTTTTCAGCGTCCTGGCCTATCTCCAGAATTAAGCGGGGCTGGAGCACAGTTTGGCCCGCCGGAGGATTTTTGTATGATAAGGCAGTCTATACTTCCCTTTGACATAGCCAGACGCCCTAAAAGCACGGCTTCCCTTTGGCTTACTGTTCGCAGGGCTCTGAGCCTTATTTCGCTGCCGAGCACGCTTTTACCTCCATAAGGAGAGAAGCTCCTGAATATGAGAGCTTTTGAGCTTTCTGTTCGGAGGTTAATCCCTCTTCGCGGCTTAAAGAGACGCATCCATATTGTGCCAGCGCGTCCCGGATGTCCTTTGTATCCAGGTCTGTTCCGTAAACGCCTATGCGCTTATAGCGATATAGCTTTTTGGGAATTTCTCCAAGGGAGATTTCGGGCAGAATTTCGTCTAGTCTGGCTGTCAGCTCATCCTTTTGCACCATTGCGTACATTGCTCCGTCTGGCAGTATTATCCGGTCTCCGGCCTTGAGGTCTGAAGCGTCCGAAAGGATTAGTCCGTCTTCGTTTACCGTCTGCGAAAGGGAGCAGGGCGCGGCGAGCAGGAGAAGCATGGTCAGGCTAAGTATTATCTTCTTCATCTGTTAAAGAGGCGGAATCCTTCGGATTGGTATCCTGTTGGGATTCCGGCTCTATATCTCCTATTTCAAACAGGGTGTATTTTTTATACAGCTTCATACGGTTATTCTGGCTGGCCTTGCGGCTTTCGCGTTCGGCTGTAAGAGAAGCGAGAAAGGCGCAGATGAGAAAGGCCAGGGCAGGTATCCCCAAATGAATACATTCCCAATTCTACCGGTACGTTAAGGCCGTAATAATATCTGTAAAGCAGGCTGGTGCTTACATCCCACAGCACCAGCCCCGAGAGCAGCCCGCCAAGGGCGCTGACGCTGTTAAAGCCTGCTATGAAGGCGGTTATTCCAGCTATAACTCCGTAAAGCAGGCCGGGCTCGGCGATAATTCCTTCAGGAACGGGTGAAATGAAATATGACGCCGCAAGCATAACCAGCGTTACGGCAAGGGCGCAGATAAGGCCGTGGCCTATGCGTCCCGGAGAGGCTTTGGAAAAAATATAAACCGCCGCTATTAGCGGGGAAGAGGAAGCCTCTAAATTTATTGTGAGCGCGCTGCCTATGCGTATATCGGGAATGAGAAGTCCCGCGGCAGTAACAAGCAGCAGCAGTATGGCCAGAGTTTTATTTAACGAGAGCCGTTTAGCGGTTTTTCGCCTACGCCGAAAAAGCAGCAGAACCGCCATGGCTGCAATAATTTGAAATACCCCAAGGCATAAAAGTCTCCTTCTCCAGTTCTAAAAGAGAACCGGTATTTTTGCGGATTTACCCTCAGTTTAGAAAGAACTACGCGCCTCAAAACGGGATAATTTCTTCATTTTTCAGCGTTATACTCAATCGGCGTGCTCATAAGCAACGCTTTCTTGGTCCGCCTTGAAAATTAGAAATTCTTTTTCTTGAGCTCTCCAGAGTCAGAAGGCATAAAATTTGCGCCGGGTCAAAGCGCGCTTGAGGGAAACGTACCCAAGCGTACTTGGAATCAAAGCAGCGCAGCAGGACGCAAATTTTATGCTTTCTGACCGTCTTTTGTAAACTGAGGGGTACGCGGGCTAAAAAGTTTCCCGGCTTTATTCCGTTTATAAAATTGTTTCCCAAATCGGATGGTTTTATGCCATTTTATATTTGCGCGCAGTTTTTTAGCGCGAAAAGTTGACGGACAGTTCCTCGGCGCTGCGCCGGCGCTTTTATTTATTCTGAAAAGATGCATAAAAATACGAAAATATGAAAAAAATCCGGCCGCTTGCCATTTGGGGCCGGGTGGATATACTAGTTAATTTTTATATGTCAAAGGAGAGGAACAACTATGAAAAAGATTTTAATGGTAATTCTTTGTCTGGCTATTAGCGCCTGCATGTTTGCCGGCTGCTCTCAAAGCGGGTACAGCGTAGGCGTGCAGAGGGTACTACGGGGCAGTTCTACATCGAGGGAAGCGAAGATTTGGGCTTTGCGGGCTATGAAAATATTGATTTGCATAAATTCAATAACGCCGGCCTTGCCGTACAGGATATGCTTTTAACGGCAACTTAAACGCGGTAGTTGTGGACGAAGGCCTGCCGGAGCGCTGGTTAAGGCTAACGACGGCATAAAGCTTATAAATATCAAAGCTTACCAATGAGGAATACGCTTTTGGCGTGGACAAGAATAATGATGAGCTGCTGGCAAAGGTTAATGAATTTATAACCGCAGCTATGGCGGACGGCACCATAGAAAGCATAATGAATAAATATTTTAACGACGAGGGCGAAATTACCGGCATTGAAAGCGCAGAGCTGGATAACAATCGCGCGGACGAACAGCTCGTCGTGGCCACTAACGCTGCATTTGCGCCCTTTGAATATATGCTGGGCGATAAATACGCCGGGATAGACATGGAAATTGCGGCGGCTTTGGCTGAATATCTTGGCATGGAGCTGGTTATTCAGAACATGGATTTTGAATCGGTGGTTACCAGCGTTGGCAAGAACGGCGTAGACATTGCTATGGCCGGCCTTACCGTGAGCGATACCCGCAAGCAGTCTGTTAATTTCTCTGAATCCTATTACGAGGCTTCCCAGATGGTGCTGGTTATGAAGGATGACGCTACCTTTGACGAGTGCAAGACCGCGGAGGACGTAGAGAATATACTCAAGTCAAGTAATTGAACGGAGCGTAGTATAATATGGATTTTTCTAGCATGTGGTCGGTATTTTACGACCAGATGTTCACCTATAACGGCTATAAAAAGGTGCTGGACGGATTGCTGGCTACGGCGGAAATAGCGGTTTCGGGCTGCTGATAGGCATAGTCATAGGCACGCTGCTGGCTATAGCCAAGGTTGTGCCTAAGTATCATGTTTTCCCAGAATTTGTTCGGGGATAGCGGGCGTATACATAGCTGTTTTCAGAGGCACGCCTATGGTGGTGCAGCTGCTTATAGGTTATTTTGTGCTTATGCCTGCGCTGGGAATTGCCGCGCGGCCTTTGGGGTTGCGATAATTATATTCGGCTTGAACAGCGGCGCTTATGTATCCGAAATAATGCGCTCGGGTATTAATTCGGTAGACAGGGGCCAGCTGGAGGCTGGGCGCGCAGTAGGCTTAAGTTATTCGTCCAGCATGCTTAAGATAGTTATCCTCAGGCGATAAAAAATATATTGCCTACATTGGGCAATGAATTTATAGTTTTGGTAAAGGAAACCTCGGTAGCCAGCTTTATAGCGGTTACCGACCTTACCAAGGCCTTCAGGATATCGCGGACGCCAACTATGAGTATATTATTCCGTATCTACGTTAGCGGCGGTATATCTCATAATCGTGCTGATTATAACCCTTTTGATAAAATTAATGGAAAGGCGGCTGGCCAGGAGTGATTGATGTAATTGACTTTATAAAAGCTTCGGCAGGCTGCCGGTGCTTAAGGATATCAATCTTCATATAGATAAGGGAGAGAAAATAGCTATAATAGGGGCCGTCGGGAAGCGGAAAATCCACTTTTTGCGCTGCCTTAACTGCATGGAGGATCCGTCGCGGGGCAAAATTATATTTGACGGAGTAAATATTGCTGATTTGAGTGCGGTGGACATCAATGTGCACAGGCAGAAAATGGGTATGGTGTTCCAGCATTTCAACCTGTTCAATAATTATACTATCCTGCGCAACATTACTCTGGCGCCTGTAAGCATAGCGCTTAAAAACAGGCGCAGGGAGCTGTGGAGGCGCAGGCTGGGCAAATCCAAGGATAACGAGCCGCTGCCCTCCAAAAGGGAGATTAGAAAAACGCTGAGGAAAACGCCGTGCGTCTGCTCAAGCGCATAGGCTTAGAGGACAAAGCGGATGCTTATCCCTCCACCCTCTCGGGAGGCCAGAAGCAGCGCGTTGCAATAGTGCGCGCTTTGGCGATGAATCCGGAAGTTATGCTTTTTGACGAGCCGACGTCTGCGCTTGACCCCGAAATGGTGGGGAGGTTCTGGAACTTATTAAGGAATTGGCTCAGGAGGGGATGACCATGGTGATAGTTACCCATGAAATGGGTTTTGCCAGGGAGGTAGCTACCCGCGTGCTGTTTATGGACGGCGGGCAGATTGCTGAGGACGCGCCGCCCGAACAGTTTTTTTCTTCTCCGCAGAATCCCAGGAGTATAGAATTTTTATCTAAGGTGCTTTGATTTATTTTGCGCTTAAAGCCGAGGGCGTGAGCTTTTGAGTTCATGCCCTCGGCTTTAAGCTGGGTTATGCATGGGTATATGTGCTTTTAACGGCGCATGCCTTGTTTTGGATATGCGCTTCGGGCGCTGCTCGGGCCGGGCCGAGGTCTTGAGTCAGGCCAAAGTTCCGGCCGGGCCTGGGTCTTGGCCCGGCCCGAGCGAAGCTCCGGCTGCGCCGTTCGAGGCGTGTAAACGCCGCGCCAGCACCGGTCGGGGAAAAACATGCTCGGCGGGTATGCGAATATAAATTGGCGCCCGTTATGCCGGCATATTCTGTAATGCGCCGCGGTATTAAAAGTTGACAATCGCGGTACAAACCTATATAATAAAGCGAATAGAAGGTCCATTAAATGCAGGGCGGAGGTATAGTATAGAATGAGCGAACAACATGATAAGCAGAATTTTATGACCCAGGAGGGTTATGATAAGCTTAAGGAAAAGCTGGATTATTATCTTACTACAAAACGAATTGAGGTTTCGGCGCGTATAGCTGCCGCCAGAGATTTCGGAGACCTTTCGGGAAAACAGCGAATATGACGAGGCCAAGCAGGGAACAGGTCGAGGTAGAAAATGAGATTTACGCCATGCAGGAGCAGCTTGCTCAGGCTGTTATTATAGACGAAAGCCTTACTAATAGGAATGAAGTAAGCATGGGTTCTAAGGTGGTGCTTTTGGATACCGAATTAAATGAGACTCTGGAATTTGTGCTTATTGGTTCTTATGAGGCCGACCCTCTGGCGGGAAAAATGTCCAATATCAGCCCTGTGGGCAGCGCTATACTGGGAAAACGCAAGGGGATACTGTTAGGGTTAATTCTCCCGATGGGGTTATAGAATATAAAATAATGGATATTCTGCCTAATAGATAATTAAATAAGCAGACTTATAATGCCCGGCTGTCCGGCCGGGGCTTATTAAGTCGATATAAAAGACAATATTTTGGAGGGGTACTTAAGAATGAATGAAGCTGAAAACCGCGATGCTTTGGAATTGACTGAGGTGCTGCGCGTGCGCCGCGAAAAGCTGGCAGCGTTATTGAAAAGGGTGAAAATCCATATGAGCTAACGGTGTTTGACCAGCAGGCTCATTCTGAAGAAATAAAAGCTGATTTTGAAAAATATGAAGGCGAGCCTGTAAGCATTGCGGGCAGGATGCTCTCAAAAGGATTATGGGCAAGGCCAGCTTTGCGCATATCCGGGACGGTCAGGGGCAAATTCAGATATATGTGCGCAGGGACGTTCTGGGCGAGGGAGGCTTACGCGGCCTTTAAGCAGATGGATATAGGGGATATCCTTGGAGTTAGCGGGACGGTCTTTAAAACCAATGCCGGAGAGGTTTCGGTTAAGGCGGAAAGGATAGTGCTTTTTGTCAAAATCTCTTCAGGTGCTGCCTGAGAAGTTTCATGGGCTTAAGGATACCGATATGCGCTATCGGCAGAGGTATGTGGATCTTATAGTTAATCCCGAAGTGAAGGATACCTTTGTTAAGCGGTCGGCTATTTTAAGGGAAATACGCTCCTATCTTGATGCCGCGGTTTTCTTGAGGTAGATACGCCCGTTCTGCATACTTTAGAAATAGGCGCGCGGCAGCGGCCCTTCGTTACTCATCATAATACCTTGGACATAGATATGTTTCTTAGGATAGAAACGGAATTGTATTTAAAGCGTCTTATAGTAGGCGGATTTGAGAAGGTTTATGAGGTGGGCAGAATATTCAGAAACGAGGGTATGGACGTAAAGCATAATCCTGAGTTTACCTCTGTAGAGTTATATCAGGCATATACCGATTATTTTGGTATGATGAATCTCATAGAGGATATGTATATAACTATTACACGAAACGTATGCGGGAGCGAGATAATCAATTATCAGGGCACGGAAATTAATATGGGCGGCCCATGGAAGAGGATGACCATGGCTGAAGCGGTTAAGAAGTATTCAGGAGCCGATTATTATGCTTGGACTGACGATAAGGCTGCTCGGGAATGCGCTTTAAAGCTGGGTGTAGAGGTGAACGAGGGCATGCGGAAGGGGACGTGCTTTCGGCGCTGTTTGACGAGTTTGTAGAGGACAAGCTTATTCAGCCTACGATAAATATATGATTATCCTGTGGAGATTTCGCCCCTTGCAAAACGTAAAAAGGATGAGCCGGCTTTTACCGAGAGGTTTGAATATTTTATCTATGCGCGTGAGATGGGCAACGCTTTTTCTGAGCTTAACGACCCAATAGATCAGAGAGAGCGCTTTGAAAAACAGGTAGCGTCTAAGCGCGCCTTGGGTGAAAATGTTCAGGTGTACGAAGACTTTATCACGGCTCTGGACTATGGAATGCCGCCTACGGGAGGGCTAGGCTTCGGCGTAGACAGACTGGTTATGCTTTTGACGGATAATTATTCTATTCGGGATGTGCTGCTTTTCCCGACGATGAAGCCGCTGGATTGAGTAAATTGACGAAATTTCAGCCGGTGGGCTGATAGAATGCGCGGCTTGCAGCAGCTCTTATTTAATGCTGCGATTATCCCGTTTCGAGGGGTGCAGTTTTTTGTAAACTGAGGGCAAATAAAGCGTAAATATACTTTTGCGGGGCAGTCATAAATATTCATTGCCGTTATTTTTAAATCTGGAACAAAAGGTCCGCTTATGATGATTTCTTCATTAGCAGACCTTTTTATTCAGTATGTGTTTTATTATTTTTACATGGAGTCGGCTTATGATTGATATAAGATATGCAAAGATATCGGATAAAAGAATTCTGGTTCAGTCTGGATGGGCACTTGCCTGAAGATGAATATGAAAATATTACGAGGCTCAGGCAGGGGATATATTTTATTGCAGGATGGCCAACCTGAGGGATTGTTAAGATATAATCTGTTTTGGGACAGCATTCCTTTCTGTACTCTTTTTTGTATATATCCGAGGCATGCCGGGGCAGAGGATATGGCAAACGGCTTATGGCGCATTGGGAACGTGAAATGAAAGCTCGGGGCAGCGGAATATTGCTTACGTCTACTCGGGCTGACGAAACGTCGCAGCATTTTTACCGTCGATTAGGTTATAAGGACTGCGGCTGTCTGATAATGGATACGCCCGGGTATGCTCAGCCGGCGGAGATATTTTTAGTTAAAGCGCTTTAACGGAAAGGAGGGCGCGCTGTTATTATACGGCCGTCTTTTAAAGCGCGCGTCCTTTAAAAGACGCTCAAAAAACGCGGTACCGCTTAAACTGCGCGTATAAAATTCATAATATGCGTTTATGGGCTTGAAAAAGCGCAGACGCGTGTTAAAATGTTTATTATTAGCAGCCTGGGCGATAAAAGAGATATGATGCGTTTTGGACGCGCAGGGCGATTTGAACGCATTGTGTTCGGCCTGTGTCGCCTGGCAGTATTAAAAGAAAGGGTGTTTTGAATGCTTAGAGGAATTCCTAAAATTCTTTCGGGGGATTTATTAAAAATTATTCGTGATATGGGACATGGCGATATGCTGGTGATTGCAGACGCTAATTTTCCCTCTTATGGCTGCGGAAAGCGCGTAGTAAGCGCGCTGGGGAATAACGCGGTGGAAATTCTGGATGCAATTCTTAAATTAATGCCTTTGGATCAATATGTGGACGACCCGGTATCCCCTTATGCCCCTTTGCGGGGAGGATACGCAAATCCCTCCGATATGGGCGGAGATACAGCAGGTAGTAGATAAATATAACGGGCGGACTGAAATAAAGTTTGTTGAGCGGTTTGAATTTTATGAGCGCACTAAAAACGCCTATGCGGTTGTAGCAACTGGGGAAGAAAGGCAATACGGCTGCATAATATTAAAAAAAGGCATATTGCGCGAGGGAGAGGCGGTTTGATTTACCGCCTTTTATAAATTGACGCTTTTATGGATTAGAGGCTTAAGAGGTATGGAACGGCTGATGGAGCGGGAAATATTAAATAGATTGGGCGCTTTTTATGCATGTCAGATAGTCCGGGGAGAAAGGTATTATCTTCTTACGGCATATAATTACCAGCCGTTTTCAGATTTCCCTGACAACTGCATTAAAATTGACGCTTATTATCCTGCTTCAAACAAAGTGTATTCAATCTGCCGCGAGTTTGCCGGAAAAATAGGCGGCAGGATAATAAATAATATTTCTTATAAACGGGCGGCATACTGTACGGGCGAATTTTTATGGGGGCAGAAACGATTTGCTGATACATAAGCAGTATGGCTCTTATTTTGTTTTAAATATGATAGAGCTGGCGGCTCCTCTGGATATGCCTCCGGCGTATTATGGGGATAATGTGAGGGTTAATTGCTCCGAATGCGGATTATGTTTAACTGCGTGTCCGGGAGGAGCTATTGATTTGAGGGGCTTTAAACGGGAACGGTGCCTTAGGGATATGGCGGATAGAGCGCTATGCGCGGAGAGCTTAGCGCTTTTGGGAGATAGTCTGCTGGGTTGTGAAATATGCAGAGACTGCTGCCCGTATAATGAGAAAATCTTAAAAACTCCGCCGCCTGAAGCATTAATTCAGCTTTTAGATATGGAAAGAATTTTGATTTTTGATAAGCAGACCAGATTGGAGCTGGCGGGAATTTTAGGTTCTAATATGGCTCGGGCTCCTATTTTATTGCCGGCGGCTATAGCGGGAATATGCAGAAGAGGCGCATGGGAATATATCCCTCTGGTGGAACGGCTTTTGGGGCATGCGAGCGAGCGGGTGCGGACTGCGGCTGAGTTGGGTATGGAACGCTATAAGGAGGCGCGTGAATGCGTCTGAGATTGCAGGATTATTAATGATGCATAAGGAGGCCGGCAAGGCTTAGTCTTGCCGGCCTCCTGGCCTCCCGGCCTCCTGGCCTCCCGGCCTCCTGGCCTCCCGGCCTCCTGGCCTCCCGGCCTCCTGGCCTCCCGGCCTCCTGGCCTCTGGCCTCCCGGCCGGGGCTGCTTATTTTTGTGAGTTTTTATATTGCCAAGATTTATGCGCCGCGCAGCCTGAAGATTTTTTCACTTCAGGCTGCGCGGCGCTTTTATATATAAATTGAGAGTATTGTCTAAGCGGATAAAACATTTGTTTATCATATTTATGGCTTAACCTAAATATTATTAACAGAGAAAATAAAAATCTGGAAATGGGGGAGATAGGTATGAAAATCTTTTATATGGATAAAAAAAGGATTTTATTACCGGCGGAATAGCGCTGGCGGTTATAGCGGTAATTTGCTTACAAGTATTTTTACGCGCAATCAGGGCGCTGCCGCATACGACGGGGGTTAAGCCCATATATAGAGTGGATACGAAGGAGAAAAAGGTAGCGATAAGCTTTGACGCCGCGTGGGGTGCCGATAAGACGGCTGGTATTATGGATATAATGGACGAACACGGCGTTAAGGGCACATTTTTCTGGTGGGATTCTGGATAGATAAATATCCCGATATGGTCAAAAAGTATATCTGAAGAGGATTTGAAATTGGAAATCATTCGGCTAATCATCCTCGTATGACTCAGCTAAGCAAAGAACAAATGATTCAGGAATTAACGCAGGTAAATGAAAAATAAAGGAGCTTACTGGTAAAACGCCCGCTGTTTTCCGTCCTCCTTCGGGGATTATAACGATACGGTGGTAAGTACGGTGCGCGAACAGAGTATGCGCTGCATACAATGGGATGTAGACAGCCTGGATTGGAAGGATTTGAGCGCTCAGGAGATACTTAACCGGGTGAACAAGAGTGTGCAGAACGGCTCAATACTGCTGTTCCATAATAATTCAAAGCATATTTTGGACGCTCTGCCCCTGGTGCTGGAGAGCTTAAAAGAAAAAGGGCTACGAGGTGGTGCCGGTTTCCGAATTAATATACAGCGGGGATTATACTGTGGATGATCAGGGGTATCCAGCATAAGAGCTGAGGCATATATTAAATTAACGAAGCGAGGTTATGACCAATGAATACCGATTTAAATAATATTGCGCATCTTTGCGGCATTGTAGAGAGCGAGCTGGAATACAGCCATGATATTTTTGGGGAGAGCTTTTTATGTTTTTAAGCTTAAGGTAGAGACTGTCCGGACAGTCGGATATTTTGCCTGTTACAGTTTCCGAGCGGCTTATGAATGAAGAAATAATTGAAGGGCAGAGGCTGTGTGTGGGGCAACCAGGTTGGAAGGTCGTATAATATAGTAAATGAAAATAAGAGCAAGCTGGTGCTTCAGCTTTTTTGCTAAGGAGGTATATATTGCCGAAAGCGGATTGCCGGATGAAAACAGCATATATTTGCAGGGCTTTGTGTGCAAAAGCCGGTTTATCGAGTGACTCCCTTCTCCCGCGAGATTACAGATTTGCTTCTGCGGTAAACAGGGCTTACGGTAAAGCGATTACATACCCTGCATTTGCTGGGGCGCAAAACGCCCGTTACTGTGAAAATCTGGAGGTAGGTCAGTTTATGAGCATAACGGGCGTCTGCAGAGCAGGCAGTATCAGAAAAAGCTGGAGGACGGCTCCCTGGAAGAGCGCACCGCCTACGAGGTGTCAGTTTCAAAGCTCTGCCTTACGCAGGAGGAAAACGATATTCTTGTTTAAACGGGCTTTATAGGCTTGGATGAGGCGCGCATATTAATTATTAAGGACTTTTATAATGACGCGTTCAGAGCGCAAAAACACAAGGGTTAGGTTTCTAGAAACTTAACCCTTATATTTATGGCATTTGAACGTTATAAACGCAGTTAAAGCTTTTTAGGTTTTAAATAAATCTTCGATAGAAACGTTTAAAACCTTAGCCAGGCCGTACAGCTCTATATCGGTTATGGAACGCTGGTTATCTTCAATCCGGGAAATTGAGCCTCGGCAGATATAAACGGCCAGGGTTTCCAGCTTTTCGGACAGCGCCTGCTGGCTCATGCCCCGCTGTATACGGAGCTTGCGCACGTTTTCTCCCACCATATTTTTTTTTGCCCATCTGTTATTCTTGCCATACAACTCCTCCTTTTGTCTTGACATAGGACATATTCTATGGTATTATGCAAATCGTAATTCATTGTCCTATAACAGGACAACGGCGTAAAAGGCTGTAATATCGGCTGCTTAGCCAATGTGCTTTGCAAGCCGGCATTAAAGAAGGAGGGTATTTTGTGAAAAAGGGATTTATGGCGGTTATTTTGCTTTTTATTGGTCTTTATGCTTGCTGCGTGCGGCGATGAAAGCCCGGCGAATGGGCATTCGCCTGATAATTCTGGAGAGGGCCGAAAATGCGAGCATGAATGGGTCATTGACGAGGCGGTTGCACCCACCTGCGTTGAACCTGGCTTAACGGAGGGAGCCATTGTTCAATGTGCGGCGAGGTTAAGCTGGAGCAGGAGGAGATACCGGCGACGGGACATAGGAGTCCGCTCCGGCAGAAAGCAAGGAGGCGACTTGCACAGAGGCGGGATTTATCGGAGAAACGGTATGCGAAATATGCGGAGAGGTGATTAGCCAGAAGCAGGCTATTCCGGCGCTCGGGCATACTACGACAGATGGAAAATGCTCGCGCTGCGGCCAATATATAGGCGGCGTATGGAAAACATATCATTATGTAGATGAATTTGACCAGCCGACGGAGGAATGGTATATAGGAAATAAAAGCTATTTTGTAGGGAAATTCAGCAACAGCGCCACAAATAATTCAAAGCTGACTGTACAGATGCTTGTTGACCAGAAAGATATTACTATTTTTTTATATGAATATGATAGATACCAGGTAAAAAATGCTTCGTCGCGGTATGTGGATGAATATAATATAACCATGCGGACCTCTTCGGGGATGTCCCCTTAACGGGCACTATGTATGCCGGAGGCGATCGCATATTTATTGACGATTCATATAAGAAGACCGTGCTGACGGCTTTGCGCGGGGACGAAGAGATAATGTTTCATATTGTGCCTGAAGATAGCGGCGCTACCGAATATCTGTTTTCCGTTTCGCCCTCTAATTCTGCCGTTGTGTATGATGCTATAATGGGTTCGGCAAGATAATAATGTAAATTGTCCGGGCCATGCGTCTATGATTATTAAGCCGGGCCGCGATATAGCTTATTAAATGGGGAAGAGACGCCGGGATTGCTTTTGGCACACGCTGAAAAATAAATATTAAAGAACTAATGCGTTTATTAAATCGCCTTTAAGAGGCATTAAATAGACGCGTTATTTTTTGGCCGACATGATTATGCATTTTACTATATTTGACCGATGTGCTATAATAACTCCCTGTAGGCGAATGCCTTAATATAAAAGCGAACGTCAGGAAGAGATGAAATATATTGAATAAAATGAATATACCCTTTTCGCCTCCGGACATTAACGAGGAGGATATTAACCAGGTTGTAGAAGCTTTGCGCTCAGGTTGGATAACCACCGGTCCGCGCACTAAGGAATTTGAAAGGCAGATAGCTGATTATTGCGGAACTTCGCGGGCGGTTTGCCTTAATTCCGCGACGGCCGGGCTTGAGCTTACCCTGCGCGTTTTAGGAGTGCAGCCGGGAGACGAAGTAATAACTACCGCTTATACCTATACTGCTACTGCCAGCGTTATATGCCATGTGGGCGCGAAGCCGGTAATTATAGATACTGCTCCAGGCAGCTTTTTTATGGATATGGAGAAATTGGCGGGCGCAATTACCTCCAGGACAAAGGCTGTAATTCCGGTGGATTTGGCGGGCATTCCTGTTGATTATGATAAATTGCTGCTTTTGGCCGAGCAGAACCGCGCCTTTTCCGGCCCAATAGCAAAATGCAGGAGGCTCTGGGAAGAATAGCAATTATTGCGGACGCGGCTCATTCCTTTGGAGCTTCCCGCTCGGGACGAATGAGCGGCAGTATGGCTGATTTTACCAGCTTTTCCTTTCATGCCGTTAAAAATCTTACTACGGCCGAGGGCGGCGCCGTTGCTTGGAGAAGCATACCGGGAGTAGAGGACGAAGAAAATATAGGAATTATATGCTGCTTTCGCTGCATGGCCAGACTAAGGACGCCTTGAATAAAAAATTCGCGCGGCGGCTGGGAATATGATATTATGATTCCGGGCTATAAATGCAATATGACGGATATGGCCGCCGCTCTGGGACTCTCTCAGCTTAAGCGGTATGAAAGCATACTCTTAAGGCGAAGGGCTTATACAGTTTTATAATAAAGCGTTTAT
>VOFB01001832.1_pt1 | contig 38522 bp, 40 predicted proteins | sample 5384141 | NCBI WGS metagenome assembly VOFB01 (sample SAMN12384721, study PRJNA508395) | human gut metagenome | isolation source: healthy gut A | host: Homo sapiens
CATCTCCATCTGCTACTATAAGAACACCGACCTGGAAAAGGCCATTGACCGCCTGTTCGTTGATGTGGACCGCGCCTACCGCGATGGTGCCAACATCCTGATTTTGTCTGACCGCGAAATTGATGAGTACCATGTCGCCATCCCCAGCCTTCTGGCTGTGGGCGCAGTTTCCAAGTATCTGGTTCGTACCCGCAAGCGCACCGCCATGGCCCTGATCCTGGAAAGCGGTGAGCCCCGCAAGGTTCATGATTTTGCCACCCTGCTGGGCTACGGTGCCTGCGCCATCAACCCCTATCTGGCCCAGGAGACCATCGGCGAGCTGATCAATGAGGGTCTGCTGGACAAAGATTACTATGCCGCCGTGAACGACTACAATAAAGCCGTTCTGGCCGGCATCGTCAAGATTGCCTCCAAGATGGGCATTTCCACCATCCAGTCCTACCAGGGCAGCCAGATTTTTGAAGCGCTGGGTCTGAGCAACGAGGTAGTGGATAAGTACTTTACCAACACCGTCAGCCGTGTGGGCGGCATTACCATCCGCGACATCCAGAACGACCTGGAAGCCCGCCACAAGCAGGCATTCGACCCTCTGGGGCTGGATATCAGCATGGAGCTGACCAGCCTGGGTGAGCACAAGCTCCGCAGCGGCAAGCTGGCCGAAGATCATCTGTACAACCCGCTGACCATCCACCTGCTGCAGCAGGCCTGCTGGACCGGCGATTACAACAAGTTCAAGGCTTATACCGATGCCGTGAACGCCGCGGGCGGCGATGCCATGCACCTGCGCAGCCTGCTGGACTTCAATTATCCTGACGCCGGTATCCCGCTGGACGAAGTGGAAAGCGTGGATTCCATCGTACACCGCTTCAAGACCGCTGCCATGAGCTATGGCGCCCTTTCTGAGGAAGCACACGAGTGCATGGCCGTGGCCATGAACCGAATCGGCGGCAAGAGCAACACCGGCGAAGGCGGCGAAGCCGAAGACCGTTTTGGCACCGAGCGCAACAGCGCCATCAAGCAGGTGGCATCCGGCCGGTTTGGCGTGACCAGCCAGTATCTGGTTTCCGCCAAAGAGATTCAGATCAAGATGGCCCAGGGCGCCAAGCCCGGCGAGGGCGGCCACCTGCCCGGCGGCAAGGTTTACCCCTGGGTTGCCAAGACCCGCCACTCTACCACCGGCGTGGGCCTGATCTCTCCCCCGCCGCACCATGATATCTACTCCATTGAGGACCTGGCCCAGCTGATCTATGACCTGAAATGCTCCAACCGCAAGGCCGCCATCAACGTCAAGCTGGTCAGCGAAGCCGGTGTCGGCACCATTGCCGCCGGCGTTGCCAAGGCCGGCGCCGAAGTGATTTTGATTTCCGGTTTTGACGGCGGCACCGGCGCTGCACCGCGCAACTCCATCCACAATGCGGGCCTGCCGTGGGAGCTGGGCCTTGCCGAAGCACACCAGAGCCTGATCATGAACGGCCTGCGTTCCCGCGTGCGCATTGAAGCCGACAGCAAGCTGATGAGCGGCCGCGATGTGGCCATTGCCGCCATGCTGGGCGCTGAAGAGTTCGGCTTTGGCACCGGCCCGCTGGTTGCCATGGGCTGCGTGATGATGCGCGTGTGCAACCTGGATACCTGCCCCATGGGCATCTGCACCCAGAACCCCGAGCTGCGCAAGCGCTTTAAGGGCAAGCCGGAATACATCATCAACTTTATGCGCTTTATGGCCGAGGATCTGCGCGAATACATGGCCCGCCTGGGCGTGCATACCGTGGATGAACTGGTTGGCCGCACCGACCTGCTGAAAGTCAAGGATGCCCCGGCTGGTTCCCGCGCAAGCGAGATGGACCTGACTGCCCTGTTGAAAAACCCGCTGGTGGAAAACAGCAGCGTACACTTCAACGCCAAGGATGTTTACAACTTCGGCCTGGAAAAAACACCGGATATGCGCGTGCTGATGAAAAAGTTCAAGAAGAGCTTTGACATGGCAGAGCCCAAGCCGATGACCGTTGAACTGGAAGTTGGCAACACTGACCGCGCGTTCGGCACGATTTTTGGCAGCGAGATCACCCGCAAGTTTGGCAACACCCTGCCGGAAGACACCTTCCATGTGATCTGCAACGGGTACGGCGGCCAGAGCTTTGGTGCCTTTATCCCCGCTGGCCTGACCTTGGAACTGGTTGGCGATTCCAACGACTATATGGGCAAGGGCCTTTCCGGCGGCAAGCTGATCGTTTACCCGCCCAAGGATGTCACCTATGACCGCAGCGAGAACATTGTCATTGGCAACGTTGCCCTGTACGGTGCAACCGCTGGTAAAGCGTTCATCAACGGTGTGGCTGGCGAGCGTTTCTGCGTGCGCAACTCCGGCGCTACCGCTGTTGTGGAGGGCGTCGGCGACCACGGCTGCGAATATATGACCGGCGGCACCGTGGTGGTGCTGGGCAAGACCGGCAAAAACTTTGCAGCCGGCATGAGCGGCGGCATCGCCTATGTGCTGGATGAGGACTGGGATTTTACACCCGCGTCAACAAGGATATGGTCAGCCTGGAGCCGGTGGAACACAAGTATGATGTTTCGCTGGTGAAGGATTTGATCCGTGAACATGTGGAAGCTACCGGCTCCCCCGCGGCAAGGAAATCTTGGATAACTTTGGCGAGTATCTGCCCAAGTTCAAAAAGGTCCTGCCCCATGACTATGACAAGATGCTGCGCCTGATTGCCCAGATGGAAGAAAAGGGCGAGGACAGCGAGCAGGCACAGATCGAAGCGTTCTATGCAATGAAGAACGCTGCTAACAAATAAGGGAGGCGCAAACGATGGGAAAACCGACAGGATTTATGGAAATTGCCCGGCAGACCAGCACGGAGCTGCCGCCCGAAGAACGCATTCAGAACTTTAACGAATTTCACATCCCGCTGCCGCAGGATGAACAGCAGGCGCAGGGTGCCCGCTGCATGGATTGCGGCGTACCGTTCTGCCAGGCTGGCATGATGATTGGCGGCATGGCAAGCGGCTGCCCGCTGAACAACCTAATCCCCGAATGGAACGACCTGGTCTACCAGGGCAAGTGGGATCTGGCTGTACATCGCCTGCGCGCCACCAACCGCTTCCCGGAGTTTACCAGCCGGGTATGCCCCGCTCTGTGCGAAGCTGCCTGCACCTGCGGCTACACCACCGGCAGCCCCGTTACCGTGAAGGAGAACGAGCACGCCATTGTAGAATATGGCTATGAATCCGGCCTGCTGACCGCCTGCCCGCCCCCGACCCGCACCGGCAAAACCGTTGCCGTGATAGGTGCCGGCCCTGCCGGCCTTGCGGTTGCCGATTACCTGAACAAGCGCGGCCACAAAGTGACCGTATACGAGCGTGAGGACCGCGTGGGCGGCCTGCTGATGTACGGCATCCCCAACATGAAGCTGGAAAAGCAGGTCATTGACCGCCGCGTGAACATTATGAAGGCCGAGGGCATTGACTTTGTAACCTGCGCCGATGTTGGCGGCAGCACCCCTGCCCAGGATGTGCTGGATGCACACGATGCCGTTGTGCTGGCCTGCGGTGCCAAGCAGGCGCGCGACATCAACGCCCCGGGGCGCGATGCACAGGGGATCTACTTTGCCGTGGATTACCTGACCAGCGTGACCCGCAGCCTGCTGGATTCCGGCTTTTCCGATGGCAAGGCCGTGAGTGCCAAGGACAAAAAGGTGTTGGTCATCGGCGGCGGTGATACCGGCAACGACTGTGTCGGCACCGCCATCCGCCAGGGCTGCGCAAGCGTGACCCAGCTGGAAATGATGCCCTGCCCGCCCACAGAACGCACCGCCGCCAACGCCTGGCCCGAATGGCCCAAGGTGCTGAAAAACCGATTACGGCCAGCAGGAAGCCATTGCCGTGTTTGGCAGCGAGCCCGCGCATTTACCAGACCACGGTCAAAGAGTTCTATAAGGACGAAGCCGGTCAGGTTTGCGGTGCGCTGATTGCCAAGCTGGAAAGCAAAGTGGTGGATGAAGCCACCGGCCGCCGCGCCATGGTGCCCACCGGCGAAGAATTTGCCATCGAGTGCGACCTGGTGCTGATTGCCGCCGGTTTTACCGGCTGCCAGCCCTATGTGGCCGAAGCGTTTGGCGTTGACCTGACCAAGCGCGGCACCGTTGCCGATACTAAGTACGCCACCAACGTGCCCCATGTATTTACCTGCGGCGATATGCGCCGCGGCCAGAGCCTTGTTGTTTGGGCCCTGCGCGAAGGCCGCGATGCCGCCGCCGAGGTGGATAAGAGCCTGATGGGCTACACCAACCTGTAACAAGCCATTTTCTTAACATCCGTTTTATAATAGACAGCAGCCCCCGTACCGATGTGCGCACAAAATCATCGGTGCGGGGCTGCTGCTTTATGATTTTATTATGGCTTCAGGTTATTTATGGCAATACCGCATAATTCTAAGTGCCGATACGGCGAGCGAGGTGCGGCAGATGCTAAGCCAAAAGCGCAGATAATACTGGATGCTGCAAAGCGCTGCCCTCAAAAAAGCGGCAGTTGCCGGTTTTGATCCGCGGTAGAGAGCCGCGGGCAGTCATCCCAGTGTTCGCCGCAGCGGCCCGGCTCAACGGCTGGCATCACAGCTGCACCTCACCGGCGTAGGGCTGGCCGTGGGCATAGGCGTCCAGAGCCTCAAACGGGCTCTGCACCATGCTGGCGACATTGACGTCGGTGTAAAACGCCGTGTGCGGGCTGACGATGACATTGGGATAGCTGCGCAGCAGGTTCAGCTCGCGGTTCGGGATGGCCTGCCCCATGCGGTTGTAATAGTAAATACCGGTCTCATCCTCAATGACGTCGAGACCCGCGCCGCCGATCTTGCCGCTTTCCAGTCCGGCAATCAGCGCGTCGGGGTCAATGAGCGTGCCCCGCGCCGTGTTGACGAGCAGCACGCCGTCTTTCATTTTTGCAAGGGCGCCGGCGTTGATGAGGTGGTGGTTTTCCGCCGTGGCGTTCGTGTGCAGTGTGATAATGTCACTTTGCGCGTAAAGCTCGTCCAGCGTGACGTAGTCGGCGTACTGCCTGACCGCGTCGTTCGGGTAGAGGTCGTAGGCCAAAATCTTGCAGCCGAAGCCGCTCAGGTGGCGGATGACCGTCTGGCCGATCTTGCCCGTACCGATGACGCCCACCGTGCAGCCGGAAATATCGCGGCCCATCTTGCCGGGCAGCGAGTAGTCCTGCACATTGGCGCGCAGCATGATTTCGTTCATGCGGCGGGTACACATCAGCATGAGCATGATCGTATAGTTGGCCACGCCGTCCGGCGGGTAATGGCTGTGGCTGATGCGCAGACCCAGCTTTTTGGCGGTGTCCAGCGGGATATGATCATAGCCGATGCTGCGGCAGGGCAGATATTTGACGCCCATTTCAGCCCATGTCTGCAAATATTCAGGGCGTATCTCGCAGGGGTTCGTGCTGACGGCGTCGCAGCCCTCGGCCAGATGCAGGTTATCCGGGCACGGCACGTCGGGCGTGCCGGTGTAGTCGATGCCGTAGCGGGCTTTGTAGGGCTCGCAGTATTGCTGCTCATCAAAGGGGCGCAGCGCGTAAAACATGATTTTCATGCTTTATCATCTCCTGTTACAGGTGAAAATCAAAGGTTTCGGCCAGCCAGTCCGTGCAGAGGGCCACCCAGGCGCTGTTGTGCTTGTTGGGGGTGTTGACCTCCCGCGTGCAGGTGCTTGTGCCGTGGCCGTCGTGGGCGAAAAGATGCAGCTCCAGCGGGACCTTATGGGCTGTCAGCGCACCGGCAAGCATCAAAGAGTTCTGCACGGGAACGGACGGGTCCTCCACCGTATGCCAGACGAAGAAGGGCGGCAGACCGTCGCGGACCTGGTTTTCCAGGCTCATTGTGGCGCGCAGGTCGGCGTCATCGCCGCAGAGGTTGACAATGGAGCCGTCGTGGCGGTATTCCCCCGCCGTGATGACCGGATAACCCAGCACAACGGCATCGGGGCGGGCCTCTGTGCCGTGGATGCCAAGGGCGGTCTGCACAGGCTCGGCGTCCCACAGGATGGCCGTGGACGCCGCCAGATGGCCGCCCGCCGAGAAGCCGCAGATGGCGATTTTCGCCGGGTCAGTACCGAACTGCTCTGCATTGCGGCGGATATGCAGGATCGCCCCGGCAGCATCGATCAGCGGCTGCCAACGCAGCGCGGGCACGGTCTCCTCACTTCGGCAGGTGTAATAGAGGGTAAAGACGTTATAGCCAGCCTGCAGAAACTGCATGGCAACGGGGTCGGCCTCGCGCCTGCTGCACCAGGCGTAGCCGCCGCCCGGCAGGATGAGAATGGCCGGACGGGTGTTGAAGGCAGGCATCTCGACGGTCCTATCGCGCAGATACCCGATGAGCTGTGCGCCGCCGGGGAGAGTGTGGGTGTATATTTGCATGATGGATTCTTCTTTCTATGGTATTTCTATGGTAAGGGATCGTTTTTTGTCGACAGGGCGTAGGGGCCGCCTATATGCGGCCCGCAGCTGTACGCAGGCAGACACTCACGGGCAAGCCCGCGGGCCGGGTATGCCCGGCCCCTACCGCGCTGTTTAACGGAATACCTTATACATTGTTAGCATACCGCAAATTCCCACGTTTGAAAAGCCCTGAATTTAAATTTTTTGTTAAAATGCTGTGCAAGGGTTGCACTTTATTAAAAAGAGTGCTAAACTAACTTTAGCAGTTGAAATAAACGAGTGCTAATTTCATTTGTATAAAGTGAGGTTTTCTACCATGGCTATGCGTCAGTTTAAGGCCGAGAGCAAAAAGCTGCTTGACCTGATGATCAATTCTATTTATACCAACCGCGAGATCTTCCTGCGCGAGCTGATTTCCAACGCATCGGATGCCTGCGACAAGCTGTATTTCAAGAGCCTGACGGACACCTCCATCGGCATCACGAAGGACGACCTGAAAATCCACATCCAGCCCGACAAGGACAGCCGCACGCTGACCATCACCGATAACGGCATCGGCATGACGAAGGAGGAGCTGGAGAAGAACCTCGGCACGATTGCCAGGTCCGGCTCCCTTGACTTCAAGACCGAGAACCAGAGCGATAACATCGACATCATCGGTCAGTTCGGCGTCGGCTTCTATTCCGCGTTCATGGTGGCCAAAAAGGTCACCGTTATCTCCCGCGCACAGGGCGCTGACACGGCCTGGAAGTGGGAGTCCACCGGCGTGGAGGGCTACACCCTGACCGAAGCCGAAAAGCCGGAAGCTGGCACCGAGATCACCCTGGTGCTGAAAGAGGACACCGAAACCGACAAATACAGCGAGTACCTCGAGGATTACGAGCTTGCAAACCTCGTTAAGAAGTACAGCGATTACATCCGCTACCCCATTACCATGTACCGCGAAAAGTCCCGCCAGAAGCCGAAGCCGGAGGACGCCGGTGACGACTATAAGCCGGAGTACGAAACCTACACCGAGCTGGAAACCCTGAACAGCATGGTGCCCATCTGGAAGCGCCCGAAGAACGAGGTCAAGGACGAGGACTACAACGAGTTCTACAAGAGCAAGTTCATGGATTATTCCGACCCGCTGCGCGTCATCACCAGCCGCACCGAGGGCACCGCGACCTACACCGCGCTGCTGTTCATCCCCGGCTCGACCCCGTACGACTACTACACCAAGGAGTACGAGAAGGGTCTGGCGCTGTATGCCTCCGGCGTTATGATCATGGAGAAGTGTGCCGACCTGCTGCCGGATTATTTCAGCTTTGTGAAGGGCGTTGTGGACAGCGAGGACCTGAGTCTGAACATCAGCCGTGAGACGCTGCAGAAGGACAACCAGCTCAAGCTGATGCGCAATTCTCTGGAAAAGAAGATCAAGAACGAGCTGCACGCGATGCTCGTCAATGACCGCGAGAAGTATGAGACCTTCTGGAAGAACTTTGGCCGCCAGATCAAGTTTGGCATCTACGGCGACTACGGCATGCACAAGGATCTGCTGGGCGACCTGCTGATGTTCTACTCCGCCAAGGAGAAAAAGCTCGTCACGCTGGACGAGTACGTCGAGAAGATGCCCGAGGATCAGAAGTGCATCTACTTTGCCGCCGGTGACGACACGGACCGCCTGGGCAAGCTGCCCAACGCACAGCTGGTGCTGAGCAAGGGCTATGACCTGTTGCTCTGCACCGAGGATGTGGATGAGTTCTGCCTGCAGATGATGCGCGACTACAAGGAGAAGGAGTTTAAGAACATCAACTCTGGTGACCTGGGTCTGGAGACCGAGGACGAGAAGAAGGCCGCCGAGGCTGCCGAGACCGAGAACAAGGACCTGTTTGAGGAAATCAAGAAGGACCTGAACGGCAAGGTCAAGGAGGTCAAGGTCAATCCGACCCTGCAGGAACACCCCGTCACCCTGTCTGCCGAGGGCGGTATCTCGATGGAGATGGAGAAGGTACTGCGCCGTATGCCCAACGCAGAGGGCGTCGAGAGCACGAAGGTGCTGGAGCTGAACCCGAACCACACGGTCTTTACCGCCCTGAAGGCTGCTTATACGGTATTGCATAACAATCCCCCGCCGGGCGGTGCTGCAAAGTGCTTTGCCCGGCGGGGGATTTGCTTTTTGGGTATTATTTTTCGTTTTCGTCTTTGGCCAGTGGCAGCTGCATCATCACTTTTGCACCGTGGGGGTCCCGGTTGACAAACTGCACGCTGCCGCCGTGGGCGTTTATGATTTGCTCCACCACATGCAGGCCCAGAATATGCGGGGCGTTCTCCCCTTCCGGTTCGCCGTTCAGCACGGCCAGCACGCTTTGCGGGTAGCCGGTGCCGTCATCCTGTATGGTCAGGTGCAGCGTTGTTTCGTCGGCATCCACGTGGAAAGCCAGCGTGATCGGCCCCGCATTATGGCGCACGGCGTTTTGCAGCACATTTTCCAGCGCACGGGTCAGCAGAGCGGCATCAGCGTGCAGGATGGCGGTTTCTACTGCCGGGGTAATGCTGCAATCCAGTGTGCAGCGGGCGGCCAGGGGGTTCTCACAAAAAGCCGCCACTACCCGGCGCAAAAACGGCCCCGCCTGGGTGGACCGGCGACGCAGGGGCTGGGCGCCGTATTGCAGCTTGCTGGTCAGGTTCAGGTCCTCAATCAGGCTGCGGATTTTTTCGCACTGGGTGCAGATGCCGCCCGCTTTCTGTCTGGCTGCTGCGGGCAGGGTGGCATCCCGCTGCAGCTGTTCCGCCCAGCCCAGGATCAGTGCCAGCGGGTGCGGATATCATGGCTGACCCCGGCGATCCACTCGGTTCGGGCGGTATCCCGCCGGGCAATGATCTCATTGCGGCGGCGCAGCTGCTCGCTGGTTTCGTTCAGCTTTTGGGCAAGCTCCCCCGCAAAGCCGGCGGCAGGCAGGCTGACCGTACCGCCCTGCGCCAAGGTATCCAGCCCGGCTGTTACGGTTTGCAGGCTTTTGCTCCCGCGCCAGCTGAAGAACAGGCAGCACCCCAGCACCACCAGCAGGAGTTCCACCATGGTGGGCTGAATGCTTTTGGCCAGCATTATTATCATTTTTTGCTTCATGTCGATGTTATACTTCCAGCAGGTTCCAACCGGTTCCGCCACAACAAACAGCCCGTAATCCGCCGCCCAGCACTGCACGGGGTAATCGGCCAGGTACCAGTGGGAGAACACGGCAACTTCCGATGCCGTGTACCGGTGATTCAGCTTTTGCGGCAGGTCTTGCTGCCAGATGACATTGCCATTATCGTCCAGCACCATGGCCCAGGCATAGCCCTGCATCCATTCCGCCGGGGTATGTTCCCGATTCCATTGCAGGCCGGTTTCGGTTTGTTTTAGCGCATCAGCCAAGGCGCCGACCCGGTAGCCTGTTGCATCCACCGCGTTGGACTTGAACCCCACATAAAAAATCTGCCCCACCAGCAAACCGCCCACCAGCAGCACAATAGCGGCTGTGGCCAGCACATAGCGGCGGATCAGGGCTGCAAAAGTTTTCATTGTGCGTTCTCCTCTGCCAATTTATAGCCGATGCCCCGCACCATTAAAAGGTACTGCGGCTTGCTGGGGTTGGGTTCCAGCTTTTCCCGCAGGTGGCGGATGTGAACATTCAGGCTGTTCTCGTACCCGTAATAGTCTGCCCCCCACACGGCTTCGCACACCGCGTCATAAGTAACGATATGGCCGCGGTTTTCGGCCAGCTTTTGCAGCAGAGCGCGCTCGGTGGCCGTCAGGGGCTGGGCGGTGCCATCCGGCAGGCGGACCAAAGCATCGGCCAGATACACCGTGCGCTGGCCCAGCTGGAGCGTTTTGCGGCAGTCCGCCACAGTTCGCCCCGATAGCAGCGCTGCAAAATGCGCTGGATGCGCAGCAAAAGCTCCTGCGTTAAAAACGGCTTGGTCAGGTAGTCGTCCGCGCCCAGGCCCAGACCAAACAGCCGGTCGGCGTCAGCATCGCGGGCAGAAAGAAAAAGCGCCGGGATATCCGCCATGCTGTGCAGCGTGCGGAACAGGGTAAAGCCGTCCCCATCCGGCAGGTTGATGTCCAAAATCATCAGGTCCGGGCGGTTGGCGGCAAATGCCGCTTGGGCCGCTGCGCAGCCGGTGCAGGCGGTCAGCTGGTTGTAGCCGGTGCTGCGCAGCGCCGTGGTAACAAGGTTCAGCAGATCCTGGTTGTCATCCACAATCAAAATTTTAGCATCATAAATGGTTTGCATGGGTGCGCCCCCTTTGTACTTTTAGGCAATACCGCATAATTCTAAGTGCCGATACGGTGAGCGAGGTACGGCAGATGCTAAGCCAAAAGCGCAGATAATACTTTGTGTATTATCGAGCATTTTGGCAACGCAGATGCCGTGCCGCAGCCGCCGGAGCGGTGCTTAAGCCGTCAGGCGGGAATTGTGCGGTATTGCCTTTATTATAATACGAGCACCGGGCTGCCGATAGAGCCGCCGGGCAGAATTAAGCTAAACTTAAGCTGGGCTTTGTGGCAGGTTAAGGTCGGCGTGTTACCATGCCTTTGTTCCCAAAAGATGAACAAAGGAGTGTTAGCCATGCAATATGTAATTGAAACAAAACGGCTGTGCAAAACCTATGGTGGCCGCACCGTGGTTCACAATCTGGACCTGCATGTTCCGCAGGGGTGTGTGTATGGTTTTATTGGGCCAAATGGCGCGGGTAAATCTACCAGTATGAAAATGCTGCTGGGGCTGGTTCACCCCACGGCGGGCAGCGTGGCTCTGCTGGGCCGCACATTGACGGAGCGTACCCGGCTGGAGCTGCTGCGCCAGACCGGCAGTTTGATTGAGTCGCCATCCGGCTACCTGCACCTTACTGCGCAGGAAAACCTTGAAATTGTAGCCGACCTGAAAGGCGTGCCCTACAAAGACATCGACCGCGTGCTGGAAATTGTACACCTGCAGGCAGACCGAAAGCGCAAGGTGGGGCAGTATTCTCTTGGCATGAAACAGCGCCTGGGCATTGCCATGGCTCTGCTGGGCAGCCCCAGGCTGTGATCCTGGATGAACCCACCAACGGTCTTGACCCGGCTGGCATCCAGGAAATGCGTGCTTTGATCCACGATATGCCAGATGCCTGCGGTGCCACGGTGCTGATTTCCAGCCATTTGCTGGGCGAGATGGAGCAGATTGTGAGCCAGGTGGGCATCATCAACCACGGCCAGCTGCTGTTTGAAGGCCCGCTGGCGGAATTGCAGCGCCACAGCCGCGGCAATGTTGTTCTGCGCCTGCTGGCTCCGGACCGCGGGGCCGCCGTGCTGCGCCGCTACGGCCTGACCCCGCAGCCTGCGGACAACGGCTGCCTGCTGCCCACCATGGAGGATGCCCGCCTGGCCGCGCTGGTGCAGGATCTTGCCGCCGAGGGGGCCGGGGTGGTTGGCGTGGAGCGGCAGACCAAGAATCTGGAAGAAATTTTCCTGAGCCTGACCAACACGCAAACCGGCAAGGAGGTGGGCTGACATGTACACAAGCATCCGCGCCGAGCTGCAAAAAGGGCCCGCCGCCGGCATGATCTGATTGTCTGCCTGCTGGTGCCGGTCATGGCGCTGCTTTGGTGCCAGTCCGCTGCGCCGACCGGTGCTGACGAGCTGGCATCCGCTTATAGTGCCCTGTTTTACAGCCTGCCCATCATCAATACCATTTTAATGCCGTTGGCCATGGCGATTCTGGCAAGCAGGCTTTGGGATGTGGAAGTCAAAGGCTGTACGTCCAAACTGCTGTATACCCTGCAAAGCCGCCGCAGCCTGTTTGCCGCAAAGGCAGCGCTGGGGCTGGCGGAGATCTTTTTGATCGTCACGCTGGAAACTGCGGGCGCCCCGCTGATCGGGCACTTGCAGCATTACACGCAGCCCTACCCCGCCGCAGGCCAGGCTGCCTATCTCTGGGGCTGCACCTTTGCCGTGGACTGCATGATTTTTTTCTCTGAGCTGCTTTTGACAGTGCTGCTGGCCAATCCCCTGCCCGCTTTGTGTGTGGGCATTCTTGGCACGCTGCTGGGACTGTTCAGTGCCTTTATGCCGGCATGGGTCGGCTATTTTGTGCCGTGGGGGTATTTTATCCCTCTGAACACCTACCGGATTGCGGACTGGGACCAGGCCAGCAAAGTAGTCACCTACATGATTGTGCCGTTCCAGTGGCCGCTGCTGGTTGCCACGGTGGTTTTGGCCGGTATTTTGTTTTTTTGCCGCGTGGTATGCCATGCGGAACAAGGAGGTGTGACCCATGCTGCTGCGTTGTATCCGTGCAGAAAACCGCAAACTGCACGCTTCGCCCATCTGGTTTATGTTTTTTATTCTGCCCATCATTTCCGCCGGGTACGGAACCTTCAACTACCTGCAAAACCTTGAAATTTTGCGGGACGGCTGGTACAGTCTGTGGACCCAGCACACACTATTTTACTCGCTGTTTTTCTTCCCTGCATGGTGGCGGTATACGCGGCGTACCTGTGGCGGCTGGAGCACATAGGCCACAACTGGAACCTGATTATGGCGGAGCCGGTGCCGCCCTTTTACCTGTTCCTTGCCAAGTTGCTTGTGGTGACAAAGCTGGTACTGCTGACTCAGGCATTTGTGTTTGTATTGTACTGGTTCTGCGGCCGGGTGTTCGCCGGGTTCACAGCGCCCCCGCCGGCCATTACCATCTTTTACCTGGTGCGCAGTGTACTGGGCGGGCTGGCCGTGGTGGCGGCGCAGCTGCTATTTTCCATGGTGATCCGCAGCTTTGCCTTGCCGGTGTTTTTGGGGCTGGCCGGGGGTGTTTCCGGCATGCTGCTGGCCAGCCGGGGCTACTGGTACGTCTGGCCCTATTGCCTGATGCAGCGCGGCATGAACGCTAACCAGAGCAGTGATATGCTGGCGGACAGCTACCTAGGCTTCGCTCTGGCCTGTGTTGGCTGGCTGGCGCTGATTTTGCTTGCGGTCCAGCTGCTGTTGAGCCACCAGGATGTAAAGGTCCGGTAAAGGCTGCACCGGCTTTGCCGCGCATTTTGACCGCTTTTGTAAAATTGCCTCAAAAAAAGCGGACATTTTTGGGGGTTAATGGGTTTTATTTGCCGGGCAGGTATGATATAATAAGCCAGGTTTGCGGCCAGCTTTGCCGCACTGCCGGTTTGAACGTATTTCCCGAACGTGTGCCTGCCCCGCGCATGGCACCGTTTGATCCACGGTGTATCTGAAAAGTCGAAAATATCGTCTATTTCTACAAACACAGCGAGATTTTGCGTTAAAAAGCCTTGGAATCCACAAAGGATTCCTGCGGATCTTTGCTTACATCCTGCTTGTTTTTGCAAAATATCCGTCATTTTCTTTGTTTTCAGATACACCATAAGGAAAGGATGGCTGTTGATGAGACATTTGATTGATCCCTTGACTTTACAAAGGAAGAAACCCAAAAGCTGCTGGACCTTGCGGACCGCATCCATGATGACCCCGAAGCATACCAGGATGTAGCTGACCACAAGCGCCTGGCCACACTGTTCTATGAGCCTTCCACCCGCACCCGCCTTTCGTTTGAATCGGCGATGCTGCGTTTGGGCGGCAAGGTGTTGGGTTTCCCGGATGCCGGTGTTTCCAGTGCTTCCAAGGGTGAAACCGTTGCGGATACCATCCGCATTATCAGCTGCTATGCGGATATTGCCGCCATGCGCCACCCCAAAGGGGGCCCCGCTGCGCGCTTCCCTTTACAGCAAGATCCCGGTGATCAATGCCGGTGACGGCGGCCACAGCCACCCCTCCCAGACCCTGTTGGACATGATGACCATCCGCCGCCGCAAGGGCCGTTTGGACAACCTGACCATTGGTTTCTGCGGCGACCTGAAGTTTGGCCGCACGGTACATTCCCTCATCAAGAGCCTGGCCCGCTATGACAACGTAAAGTTTGTCCTGATCAGCCCCGAAGAACTGCGCGTGCCGGATTACATCATCAATGAAGTACTGGAGCCCCGCGGCATCCCTACATTGAGACCCGCAACCTGGAAGGTGCTCTGCCGGACCTCGATATTTTGTACATGACCCGTGTGCAGCGCGAGCGCTTTTTCAATGAGGAAGATTACATCCGCCTGCGTGACAGCTACATTCTGACCGCCGAAAAGCTGAACCTTGCCCCGGCGGACATGGCGGTGCTGCATCCCCTGCCGCGTGTGAACGAAATTACGCTGGATGTGGACGATGACCCGCGCGCCGCCTACTTTGAGCAGGCACAGAACGGCGTGTATGTGCGCATGGCTTTGATTATGACGCTGCTGGGGCTGAAAGACCCCAAAACCGGGGAGGTTGCTTTTGAATGCTGAATATTGATGAAATCATGAACGGCGTGGTCATTGACCACATTACCGCCGGGACCGGGCTTTCGCTGTATCACCTGCTGGAGCTGGAAAAGCTGAGCGAAGCCAGCGTGGCCCTGCTGCAGAACGTGCGCAGCCAGAAAAGCGGCAAAAAGGATATTATTAAAATCGAGGGCGATATTTCCGGCTTGAATTTTGATGTGCTGGGTTATGTGGACCCGCAGATCAGCCTGACCTTTATTGAGAACGGTCATGTGGCCCGCAAGGTGCGCCCGGACCAGCCCAAGCGCCTGGTGAACGTGATCAAGTGCACCAACCCCCGCTGCATTACCTCCCTGGAGACCGGCTGCGACCACATCTTTGCCCTGACCCCCAGCGGACGCTACCGCTGCGTTTACTGTGAGCAGGAGTTCAAGGTACGCCCGTAAGGCAGTGCCGCATTTTCCTGTTCTGTTCCCATAATAAGTTCAGACCCGGCATGATGGAACGGATTTTGCTGTTCCCCTGCCGGGTCTTTTTCTTGCTGTTTTGCGCGTGTTTCCTTGCCGCAATTTGCTGCTTGTGGTACGATGTGCACAAAGAGCCCTTGTTAATGGGAGGTAATTTTATGAATTGGGGAATTTTAGCTACCGGCACCATTGCCAACAAATTTGCCACAACAGTCAATGCGATGGCTGCCGAGGGCGAGCGGCTTGCCGCAGTCGGCTCCCGCCGGGCCGAAAGTGCCAAAGCCTTTGCGGCGCAGTACAACATCCCGCACTGGTACGCCAGCTATGAAGAGCTTGCCGCCGATCCCGCCGTAGATGCCATCTACATTGCTACGCCTAACGCCCTGCATTACGAAAACTGCAAGCTCTGCCTGGAGCACGGCAAGCATGTTCTGTGCGAAAAGCCGTTCACCATCAATGCAGAGCAGGCCAAAGAGCTGTATGCCCTGGCGGAAAAAAAGCAGCTTTTTATCATGGAAGCATTCTGGATTCGCTTTTTTGCCGCTGTATGCCAAATTGCAGCAGATGCTGGCGGATGGGGTGATCGGTACGTTGCAAACCATCACCTGCCAATACGGTTTTACCACTGAAGGCGCCCGCCGCGAGCGCAAATTCAACTCTGCTTTGGGCGGTGGCGCTTTGCTGGATATTGGCATTTATAACCTTGGCTTTTTGCAGATGGTCACCGGCCAGCAGCCCCAGAACGTGCAGACAGAAGAGCTGCGCCTGACAGAATACGGCACCGATGAATACAGCAAACTGCGGCTTGCCTACCCCAGCGGCTGCACGGCGGAATCGGTGCAAACCATCGGCCAGCGCCTTACCCGCATGGCCTGCATTGTGGGCACCAAGGGCCGCATTACCCTGCCGGACTTCAGTACGCCGAACATATGACGCTGGAACTGGACGGCCAGCCACCGCAGGAACTGGATTTTCCCTTTGATGTGAACGGTTTTGAATACCAGATTCGGGAAGTAAGCCGTTGTGCTGCCACTGGCAGGCACCACAGCAGCATTTATACCCCGCAGCAAAGCATTGCCCTGACCCAACTGATGTATGATATCCGCATGGCCTGGGGCATGAAATTTGAGGGCGAGGAATAAGCAGCTTTTTGGTAAAGCTTTGTCCCCTTTTATATTTTCCACACAGACAAAAACAGCCCCAGGCGGCACCTTTTATGGGTACTGCCCGGGGCTGTTGCTTTTTTCAGAACCGGGCATACAAAAAGCCGGCTGGCGGAAGTTTTCCGGCAGGTGCAGGCCCAGCACCTCGCCGACGCCCAGCACAATGTCGGTGTAGCCGGAGAAATCGGCGTAGAGCTGCACGGTGAACAGCACGCCGCCCAGCAGCAGCTGGGTGCGGTCAAAGGCGGCAGGGTTGGCAAAGACTGCATCCACAACGACGGCGGCGCGGTCCGCCACGGCCAGCTTTTTAAAGTAGCCCCACGCGCTGCGCTGTACACCGCGCCAGACCCGGTCCGTATCCCAGACAGTGGGCCGGTCCAGCTGCGGCATCAGGGCGTCATAGCGGTTGAAGGGGCCCTGCGTGATGGAGAGAAAGAACGACGCATAGCACAAAAGGCGGGCGTATTTTTCCTCAGGCAAAATCCTGCCCCGGCGCACGTCACACAGATAGCTGACGAGCTGCAGCGTAAAATAGCCGATGCCCAGAGCGTTCGCCAGCGTGCCCTGCCAGCCCAGCGCAGCGGGCAGATACTTGAGCAGGGCCAGCGGCAGCAGTGCCGCCGCAAGCCCCGCAAGGAACACGGGCTTTTTCGCGGTGCGTCGCCCGCACCACCAGACCAGAAAGCTGCTGCCCGCCAGCACCGGCAGTGCTGCCGGGCAGAGCACCGCGTAAAATAGTAAGTTTGCCCCCAGCAGCAGCTGCCAGCGGCGCGGCGGCGGGCAGGCATACCAAAGCCCCGCCAGCAGCGCCGCGAACAGCACAAAGCCGGGTGATGTCACGGCGATCATGGCAGGGCCTCCTTCTTATTCGTCTTGCAGCTTTGCATAATAGGCCATCAGGACAGAGTCGTCCGGGGTGAGGGTCAGCTTTTCCTCCACCGTCTGATAGAAAAGATCGTCAACGCTCTCCCCCGCCGCACGGCGTTGGATCGTTTTGCAGAGAATGGCGGTGAACTTTTCCGCCCCCGCGCCGTTCAGGTGGTGCGCGTCGGAGAAGTCCTCGATCTTCAGATTGATCTCGCTTTGCAGCTTGTACAGCGAGAAATCCCAGTATTCCAGCCCGTCATGCGCGGCGCAGAAGTTCCGCAGCGCATCGACGTAGGACTGATAGTTTTCGGTGTTGTACAGGTAGCCGCTGGGCAGCGGGGCCGTGAACAGCACAAGCCGGATACCGTTTTCCGCGCAGAAATCGGTGATTTTGTTGAGGTATTCCCAGCCAAAATCCGACAGCGGCGTGTCGGCATCTACGTTCAGCAGCGTGGCAAAGCCGTCCTGCGGGATGCCGGTGGTATAGACAAAGCCGCGGCCCCGGTACGCCTCACCGCTGTCCGGGTAGATCACATAGCCGTAGCTGTCCGGCGTGTAGCCGTCAGTCAGCTTGGCCTTCCAGAGGGCGGGCATGGAGGACGGCGACGCAATGCCATGGCGCGCGGGCAGCAGCAGGTCGGCATAGGCCGCCAGACCGCCCATCTCCGACAGGTAGGCGTACCGGTTGGGTGAGCGCCAGTCCATGTGGTCGGCCAGCAGATAGCAGGCCAGCGGGATGTTGGCGGACGCGCTCTCATTGTAGCCGGTGTAGAACATTTCGAGATAGACGGTTTTCAGCGGGTTCTGCGCAGCAGCTTCTTTCAGTATATAATAGGAGCCGTCCGGCAGCTGCTGGGACGACCCGGCGTTGAAGCTGTGGGTGCCCAGCGCCGCGTCCACCTGCGCGGGGTCAACGCTGCGGTAGCAGTGGGACGAGCCCAAAAACAGCGTATCTATGTTTCCGGCGTCGGCATACAGCTCCTGCAGCATGACGCGGGAGTAGGAGTGTACATCATCCACCAGCAGAAAATCCGCAGCCGCCAGCAGTGCCGCCGTGAGCAGCATAAACAGTGCGGCGGCTGCCGCTTTTTGCAGGATGGTTCGTTTCATACGGTTTCCTATCTGTCAGCGTTCGATCTTCATGTGGGGGTGCTTCGGCGTGTAGGCGGCGACGTCCAGCGTCCACTCGGTATTGCCGTCGGCATCCTCCGCCGTTTTGGCAAAGTCATATTGCGCGTAAAATTCGCGCACCATGGCGTTTTTGGCTGTCGGATAATAATGGCCGACGATGGTTTTGACCCCGCGGGCGGCGGCTTCGGCCACGACGGTGTCCATCATGGCGTCCTCCATGCCGCGCTTGAGCACGCGGCAGCTCATGAGCCAGAGCGTCAGGTCGAGCACATCGCCCTGCTGCCGGCCCGCCACAACGGTGACAATGCCGTTATCACCGAATTTATCCACGAGCTTGCCGCAAAGGCAGAGGTCGTTTTTGTCCCCGGCCATGGCGCGGATGTCATCCTCGGAGCAGCGCAGCGTCGTCAGGTTGAACTGGTTGGACTTGTTCGTCAGCTGGGCAATGCGCTGGATGTAGAGCGGCTCAAAGCCCTTGATCGTGGCCGTCATTTCAAGGCTGTCGAGATACTGGCCGTAGTCGGCAAACGCCGCCTGTGCCTTGGCGCGCTCGGCGTTCTGGTGGTAAAGCTCGGTCTTTTTCAGGTCCTCTTTGGAAAGGGCCGTGACCTCAAAATAGCCGCCGTGGTCGAGGGTCTTGATGTAGTTTTCGGCCCCGTCCAGCGCGGGCACGGCGACGCCGGGCACCTGCGCGGCCACGATGGCGCGCTCCGCCGGGTTGTCGTCGGCAAAGACAAAGCTGTCCGCGCCCAAATTCAGCTCGGACGCGATGGCCTTCAGGTTCAGGTCCTTCGGGTCCCAGTTGGCCTTGATGGCGACGAAATCATCGGGACGCAGCACGCCGTCCGGGTGGTTCAGGCCCGCCAGCGCGTTGGCCTCGTCGTTTTTGGAGTCAACGGCCAGGATGACGCCGATGGATTTCAGGGCTTTGCAGTAGCTCTGGAACTCGGCGTAGACCTGGCCCTCGGGTACCTCGGGGCCGATGGCCAGGCCATCCACGCCGTCGTCGCCGACGATGCCGCCCCAGAGCGTATTGTCCAGGTCGAGCACAAGCGCCTTTTTGTTGCGCCCGTACAGGGACTTGATGATATTGGCCACGCTGTTGGCCAGCGACGGGATCGCGTCGAGGCAGATGGCATATTTGTACATGTGCCAGAAGAAGGCGTCGCCCCACGCCGTCAAGCCGTAGTCCGCCGACAGATAGTCGATGTCGTTGATGTAAAAGTGCTCATGGGACGCGGCATAGGCGTAAAACTTCTGGTTCAGGCGGCTGATGAAGTTGGAGCGGCCATGGGGGTCCCAAATGTCGCGGTTGCCCATGAGGCGGAAGTTCGGGCGGTCAAAGTTGTTCTGGATGACCGGGCAGGCGAATTTTTGCTCCAACGCCTGCCACATCGTCTCAAAATGGGCGTACTGCTCGTCGAGCATTGCGTCGATGGCAGCCTCGCTGTCGGCTGTCGTGGGCAGGGCGGTCAGGTTGCGCCAGTTTGTGTGGATGTAGATGACGTCGGGGTGGAAGTCGTCCAGCTCCGGCGTGCCGAACATGGCGTCCTGCCAATACTGGGCGTACTCGCTCTGGTAGAACTCCGCCTCGATGCCGTATTGCAGCAGAAACAGCCCCAGCTGGTCGGCCACTTCGTTTGTGGTGGATCCGCCGAGGATGGCAATTTTTTTGTGCAGCGGGTGCGGGTTCCGGGCCAGCAGCTCACGCCGCAGCTTACGCTTTTTGCGCAGCAGCGTTTCGGTATCGAGAGGGTAATGGAAGCAGTCCATGGGAAGCTCCTTTTATAGTAATAAGCCTTGTGGGCAAAATGTAGGGGCGCATTCTATATGCGCCCGCAAGGTGTGCGGCTGCCGCAGACGGCCCGGGCGGATATGGAATCCGCCCCTACGGACCTTTATCAGCCCATCTCCGCCAGTGCGCCCTTGAGTGCCTGGGCGATCTGGTCGGGGCAGCTGGTGGGCTTGCGGCCACAGGTCGTGCCCTCCATGCGGGCGATGGCGTCCTCGGCCTTCATGCCGGGCAGCAGCTTAGCGATGCCCTTCAGGTTGCCGTCGCAGCCGCCCAGGACCTGCACGCTCTTGATGATATGGTCGTCGTTCAGCTCCACGACGGTGCGGACGGAACAGGTGCCTTTATTATTGTAGGTGTATGTCATTTTATTTGCTCCTTATTTTTGTCTCTTGTAGGTCGATTTGCGCGCCTTGGCTATGTCGCCGATGCGCGCGATCATCTCGTCACTGGTCGTAAATGCTCCCACCGGGCGCGGCGTCACGGTGTTGATGCCGTGGTAATCGGTGCCGCCCGTGACGATCAGTCCGTTTTCCTTGGCTAAGCGGGTCAGTTCGGCCCTGTCCTCCGGCGTGTTGCGGGGATGGTCGATCTCGACGCCGTCCAGCCGCCCGGCGGCGATCAGCTCGCGCGCCAGCTCCATACTGTGGTAAACGCTGGGGTGCGCCAGCACGACCACTGCGCGGCTTGCCTTGATGACATCCAGCACGGTGTCCACCGGCTCATACCGCGGCGTGTGCAGGATGCGCCCGCGCACGGGCTTGAGCCCGAACAGTGATTTGTATACGGTATTATACATGCCGTCGGCCAGACCGTACTGCCACAGCACCCGCATGACCTGCGCCTTGAACAGCGTGCCGCTGTCTTTGGCAAGCTCGAGCGCCTCCTCGGTGTGGAACTGGGGGCAGATGGCTTCCAGCTCCTTGCAGCTCTGCAGCATGGCGGTCAGGCGGCGCTCGGCCATCATGGCGGAAAAGTCCGCCAGCGCGGCGCAGTCGTCGGGCCAGTAGCAGAGCAGATGCACGCGATGGGCACGCTCATAGTCGTAGGCGGTCAGCTCGGTGGCCGGGATGAGGTGGACACCGTTCTGCACGGGATGGGCATAAGCGTAGCGCACGCTCCGGATCGAATCGTGGTCGGAGATGGCCAGATGGGTCATTCCCGCGCAGGCCGCCAGAAACGGCAGCTGCAGACCAGCTCGTCATCATATAGCGGTTCAAAATCCAAATCCAGCGCGCTGGAATTGGAAAGGAAGCCGATTTCCGCCGTGCCGTTTTTGACCCAGGCGCAGATATCCGCATAGCTGCCCTGATAGATCTGCACATCAATACCGGGGAAATCCAGCTGGAACTGCGGCACCAGCTGCGGCAGCCAGGTCACGCAGGCAGAGTTGAACACCCCCAGGCGCAGCACGCCTTTGTGCATGCCGTTGATCTGGGCGATGGACTGATCCAGGGATTCGCTGGAAGCCAGCAGCCGCTGGATGGCGGGCAGCAGGTTTTCGGCGGCGGCGGTCATGGTAACGCCACTTTTGGTGCGGGTAAACAGTGGGAAACCGCATTCCGTCTCCATGGTAGAAACCGCATGACTGATGGCGGAGGGGGTCAGGTGCAGCTGCTCCGCGGTGCGGGCAAAGCTGCCCTCGTGCGCAATGGTGGAAAAAATCTGGCAGGCTAACAGGGTCATGATGAACCGGATGCTCCTTTTATAATTGGGAAGTAAACTTTAGGCAATACCGCATAATTCTAAGTGCCGATACGGCGAGCGAGGTGCCGCAGCTGCCGAAGCGGTGCTTAAGCCGCTAGGCGGGAATTGTGCGGTGTTGCCTAAACTTTACTTTTTTTGTTTTCTGATGCGTCTTGATGAATCTCGTTCATCTTTCATGTGAACTTTTTGAGCTTTACTTCACACAAATACTGTACTATTATAATAGCATAAAGTCAAGGCCCGCACAGCCTTGATGGATTTTCTCTGTATAGAAAACATTCCTTCCTCTATTTTCCTCTCCTACCCACCGGTCCGCACAACCGGTGGGTTTTTGTTTTGCCGTTTTTCCGTGGGCCGGGCTGCGCCGCGTTGTAAAAGCGCCACAAACGTGTTATTATTGTTACTGGTATCATCTGCCGCGTTTTGTGCCGGAATTATATGGAATGTATCTTTATATAGTACAGTGAAAAGAAAGAGGAAGTATTTTGCCAAAATCAACACTCTCCAATCCCCGCGGTGTACGGGGGCGGCATCGCTGTGCGCGGTGGCCGCGCTGGCTTATCTGTTTGTACAGGATCTATTGACTATTTTTGTTTCCGCCCTGATGGGTATGCGGGTGCAGGGTGCCAGCCTGAGCGACCCGGTCGGATTCAGCGTGGCCGTGCAGGGGCTGCTGGGCATTGTGGTGGCAGCGGGTTCTATTGTGCTGCCGCTGTGGTGGCTGCTGCGCGCCACCCGGCTGCAAACGCAGGATCTGCGCATTCTGCTGCCCGCCCCCTGGAGCCCGGCGTTCTGCCTGGTGGTGTTTTTGGGGCTGGCCAACGCGGGCAACCTGTTCGGCGGGCTGCTGGCCCGCGGCTGGGCGTTACCACCAGCAGCACCGCGCTGCCCGCCGGTGGCCTAGACCTGTTCATTCGTTATTTCAGTCTGTGTGTAGTGCCCGCTGTGCTGGAGGAAATTTATTTTCGCGGGGCGCTGCAGGGCATTATGCGCCCCAGCGGCAGCAGCGTGGCGATTTTTGCCCCTGCCCTGCTGTTTGCGCTGCTGCACCTAGATCTGGCACAAAGCATTACCGCGCTGGTGTGCGGCATCTTTTTGGGCTGGCTGGTTGAGCGCAGCGGCAGTATTCTGCCCGGCATGCTGCTGCATTTCATCAACAATACCTTGGCGTTTCTCAGCCTATATCTGCGCCAATATGCGCCGGAGCAGCTTGCCGTGGTGTATGAGCTGATTTTGCTAGTGGCCCTGCCGCTGGCGGCGCTCTTTCTGGTATGGCGGGTCAAAGTGCAGGGGTTCAGCTTTTCCGCCGGGCTGCGCGGCGGCATGGAGCCGCTGGCCGTTTTTACCAGCCTGCCGTATACCGTATGTGTTCTGTTTTTGATGGGCCTTACGGTGTACCTGTACCGTGTGGGGTAACGCAATGACCGATGAACAACTGATGCAGGCCGCGCTGGAAGAAGCCCGCGCCGCTGCCGCTTTGGGTGAAGTGCCCGTTGGCGCGGTGGTTGCCAAGGATGGCGAGATCATTGCCCGTGCCCACAACCTGCGAGAGAACGGAAAAAATGCCATCTACCACGCCGAACTGCTTGCCATCGACGCAGCCTGCAAAGCCCTTGGCGGGTGGCGGCTGTGGCAATGTGAGCTGTTTGTTACGCTGGAGCCCTGCCCCATGTGCAGTGGGGCCATCATCAACAGCCGGTTAAAGCGGGTAGTCTATGGTGCCCGCGACCCCAAGGCCGGATGCTGCGGCTCTTTGACGGATCTGTTTGCTTTACCATTTAACCACCACCCTGTTATGGAGCAGGGCCTGTTGGAAGAGGAATCCCAGGCACTTTTACAAGAGTTTTTTGCCGGACTGCGAGCCAAACGGCTGAAGCTGAAAGCCGAAAAGCGCGCCCAGCAGGCAGCCCCGCTGCAAAATGAGGAGAACCCCCATGAATGACCATGTATTGATTACCGGCGGCAGCCGCGGCATTGGTGCCGCCACCGTTTTGAGTTTGCCCGCGCCGGGTACGATGTTGCCTTTACCTGGAACAGCCGCAAAGATGCTGCCCTGGATGTTGTGCAGCAGGCACAGGCGCTGAACCCCGGCGGGCGCTTTGTGGCTCTGCACGCCGATGTGAGCGATTCTGCCCAGGTGAATGCCGCGGTACAGGAAGCACTGCAGCAGTTCGGCAGCCTGCAGGCGCTGATGTGCTGTGCGGGGATTGCCCAGCAAAAGCTCTTCACTGACCTGACCGATGAGGACTGGCACCGCATGTTGGGGGTAGATTTGGACGGCGTGTTTTATGCATGCCGCGCCGTGCTGCCTGGCATGATCCGCCAAAAATACGGCCGCATTCTGCTGGTAAGCAGCATGTGGGGCCAGACCGGCGGCAGCTGCGAAGTACACTATTCCGCCGCAAAGGCCGGTGTGATCGGCCTGACCAAGGCGCTCGCCAAAGAGGAAGGTCCTTCCGGCATTACGGTGAACTGCGTGGCTCCCGGTGTGATTGAAACCGACATGATGGCCAGCTTTACCGCAGAGGACAAAGCTGCCTTGGCGGAAGAGACCCCCGTGGAGCGCCTTGGCACCCCGGAAGAAGTTGCCCGCACGCTGGTATTTTTGGCCGGGCGCGGGGCCGGGTTCATCACCGGGCAGGTGCTCGGCGTAAACGGCGGCATTGTGATTTAACGCGTCCCTGCTTATTCAGCGCCGCCGCATGAATGCGCCGGCAGCAATTTCATAAGATTCACTTCCCTCTCCTTTCCAGCATAACATGCTGTAGGATACACCTGCACGGCAGGCAATCCTGGGAGGGGGATTTTTGTATGGCTTTGTTTCAGGTGGGGATCGATGTTTCCCGGTATCAGGGCAGCATCAATTGGAGTGCCGTTGCCGCGGCGGGCAAACAGTTTGCCATTGTACGCATTGGGTCCAGCAACAACAACGGCGCGTATGTGGACCCCTATTTTCTGCAAAACGTGAACGGTGCCCATGCCGCCGGGCTGCGGGTTGGGGCTTATTATTATACCTATGCCCGCACCGAAAGCGCTGTTGCCGGGGAGCTGACCACCTTTTGAACGCGCTGGAGGGCTTACAGCTGGAATACCCGGTGTTTGTAGATGTGGAGGCCCGCAGCCTGACCAGCCTGGGCAAACCGCAGCTGACGAACCTGGTCAAATACGCCATGGATATTTTGAACCAGCGCAAATGGTACGCGGGCTGGTACAGCTACACCAACTACATCAACTCGTATATGAATGCTTCCGCGCTGGCAAACTATCCTCTTTGGGTGGCGGATTACCGCTCCAGCCTGGGGTACACCGGGCAGTACGGCATGTGGCAGTATTCCGGTTCCGGCACCGTCAGCGGCATTACCGGCGCGGTGGATCTGGATTACAGCTATCAGGACTATCTGCCCACGATACGCGCCGGGAATTTTAACGGGTATGGCAGCGATGGGCCGGACATGACAGCCGTGAGCGGATATAAGCTCACGGTTTTTGGTTCCAACACAGAATATTTTTATACCGCCAATCTGAACGATGTGGTGGGCTACCTGCCGCTGGGCAGCTACCCGGTTACCCAGATCACCAAGGAAAAATACAACGGGTACGATTGGGTCGTGTTTGAATATAACGGTGGCCAGTATTGGACCGCCCTGATTGGGGACCGCAACCGCCTAGAGCGCGATGACACCACAGACGATTGTTCCCGCCAGCTGGCTGAAGCCAACGCCAAAATTGCCGCCGCAAAGGCAGCGCTGGAATAAGCGATGCGGATTTTCCAGTAGGGTTTCCTGGGTTGCCCTGCTTTTCACTTCTCGTTATATCCATGTAGAGTTTCTTTACACTTAAGGCAACACCGCACAATTCCCGCCTTACGGCTTAAGCACCGCTTCGGCGGCTGCGGCACGGCATCTGCGTTGCCAAAATGCTCGATAAGACATCCAGTATTATCTGCGCTTTTGGCTTGGCATCTGCCGCACCTCGCTCGCCGTATCGGCACTTAGAATTATGCGGTATTGCCTTAAAATGATGCACTCCACCGCACCGCGCATCATCCAAACTTTTATTGAAAGCAACGACCTGACCGAAAAAACGTGTACCTGTTCTGCACCTCCGGCAGCAGCGGTAATGACAAAAGCCTGCGGAACCTGCAACCCCTGTACCCGTATATCAATTTTGCCGCCGAAAGCATCGCCGCATGGCTGGACGGTCTTGCCTGAGTGCTCCCCTTTTCCGTATAACTTAAACGCAAAGCCGCCCACACAATTTTGCTGTGCGGGCGGCTTTGTATTATGTCTTGCTTTTTTGCAGGGTTGCGTTTATAATAATAGAGCAGTTGTACTCCTGCATCGCGCACAGCTGCCTGATTCAAATTGTCTCAGTAGCTCAGTTGGATAGAGCACACGCCTCCTAAGCGGCAGATTGTTCGATTCCTTCGAGCCTTGAAAATTGCATAAAACTTATAAATGTCTCAGTAGCTCAGCTGGATAGAGCACACGCCTCCTAAGCGTGGGGTCGGAGGTTCAAATCCTCTCTGGGACGCCAGAAAGCACCGCTGCAAGCCTTTTTTCAGGGTTTGCAGCGTTTTTTTGTTCCTCCTTCTCCCGGTAATTTTGCTTCTGTTACCGAGAGATTTTTATACGCCGCATGATGTATATTTGCTAATTGGACTCGAACGCTTTTCAGAAATTTGCTAAGAAAATTCTACGTTTTGCTAATTCGATTTTTCGGATCACTTTGCCGGGGCTTGCGCCGCTATCAGGGCTGCGAGCGCACTCGCCAGCTCCGGCGACTTCTGAAGCTGCTCCACAAGGCTTTCAAGGTCCAGGGTCGCAGGCTCCGATTTTGCCGATTCCTCCGGCGGACGGACATTGCGGAGATCAGGCTTGGCATAGAAAGCTGTCTCAAATTTCTGAGCATTGACCTTTCTATCCTCGTCCAGAATATGAGCATAGATACTGGTTATCATGTCAATCTCGGCATGGCCCGTATCGCCCTGGGTGGCTTTCAGATCGCCGTGGTTCAGTTTTAGCTTGTAGGTGGTACTGGAATGACGGAGAGAATGAAAGACCACCTTCGGCAGTCCTGCGTCCTCACGGAGCTTTGCAAATTCTTTGAGGATGATCCGATCCTCGCAGGGCCGTCCATTGGGAAGTGCCACAACCAGATCGAAGTCCTGATACTCGTCGCCCAGAAAGCCTTTCAACTCGTCCTGGGACTTCTTCCATTCCCGCAGGATGTAGGCAAGCGTTTTCGGCAGCCACACCTTACGGATACTGGAATCAGTTTTCGGCTTTTTCAGAATAATTCTTGTGCTGGTGTTCGGCATGAGCGGAGTGAAGATGTAGTAGATATCCTTCTCACCCAGCGTTTCAATCGCCCGTTTGGAAGCCCGTGTCAGCTCCTTGTCGATGTAGACATAGGCATTATCCGCCGCAATATCTTCATCGGAGATATGGACGTTCTCCCAGGTCAGACCCAGGATTTCACCCATACGCAGAGAGCAGGCAAAGGAAAGGTTCATTGCTACATAGAGCTTGCTGTCCGTGCATTTGTCCAGGGCAAGACGAATCATATCCGCTGTCCAGATATCCCGTTTCGCATACTCCGTTTTCGGGAGGATCACATTGTCAAAGGGATTTCTTGCAATGATTTCCCATCGTACCGCCTGCTTAAATGCACACCGCAGGAGCTTGATGATCTTTTCAATGGTCTTGTCACTGACATAAGTGGTAACGGCCTTTCGGGTCTTGGTAGACACCGACTTGGTTTTCTGTAAGGTTTGGATATAACCGTCAACCGCACGGGGAGTAACCGCCTGTACCTCCATATCACCGATGATCGGATTGATATAGTTCGCAATCAGTGCCGTTTGGCCGTCATACATAGACACGCCCCATTTCTTTTCTCCGTAAAGAGATACGAAGTCATAAAGGAACTCGGTGATCGTCTGATTGCTTGGCGGGAGAAAAGTTCCCGTGTGCTGCTGATTTTCGATTTCTGCCTTGCGCTTCAAGGCCTCTTTGTGGGTATGCCAGGTTTCCCACTTCTGTTTGGTTTCTCCGTTTTCATCCACATAGTTGTAAACAACGGAATAGTTTTTCTTTCGCTTGATTATAGATGCCATATCGTTCTTCCTTTCTTGGATCACAGGTCGAGGGAGTCAAGCCACTCGTCAAATGACCGCTTGGAAATGCGTATGGCGTTACCAATTCGCACGATTTTGAAGTGCCCTTCTTTTACAAGGATATATGCGGAAGTTCTTCCGATGCCCAGAATTTGAGCAATATCGTCAACCGTATACGTCCTTCTTTCAGGGGTTTCTTTCTTCGTGCCGTTCCATGTTTGAGACATGAGAACCCCCTTTCAGTTATGAAAAGGAACAGCACGAATATGTGTGGGTAATATAACTTCCACCATCATTTTACCGTGCTGCTCCGTGTTTGTCTGCTGCTAATTGAAAAGTTTACGATCTATCCATAAACTTTCAAAAACGAAAAGTAGGCTTACGGACGGCTGCTGGCACAGCTCCACGGGAGTCTAACCCCGGCCCATGCTGATGGGTGCGGCGCACAATGCTTTGTGGGCGTTCAATGCGCGAGTATCTTTCCTTTCTTTCCATAAAAAAGACCAAGTAAATCTCTCTACTCAGTCTGTTTATCGTAACAATATTTAGTTCTTTTCCCGAAGGGAATTGCAACGAAGTTGCTTAATCTTGTGAAGCTTTGCTACAAGCAATACCCAGTACTTAGTGGCGAAACGCCACTAACTGGGCAATGGTTGCACCCTTGACCGGCTAAGGCGCTTCGCCCTTAACCCGAGCGGAGTCTTTCTCCTGCACCTTGCGTAAGGCTCTGCCTTTACAATCCGACAACCTGAAAGTTTATTCACTCTCTATATCATCGATTATTTCTTTTGCCCGATATAAGATAGGTAATTCTCTATTTGCTACAAGTGTTCCTAATAGTGTATTCTTTCTATTTTCATATTCTCGAACTGCTTCTTCATAAGACAATTGCAATGTAGATAAATGAAAACTATCTATTTCATCCTGCGTTAAATTTTTTTCCCCAAATGATTTTACTTTACACAAGAAATAATTATTAATATTATGCTTTCAATTAATGTTGCTTTGCCAAAATCATCATCTCGCTCGGCTCTTACAAAATAGAATATTCCGTTTTCATCATATACAATTGCTCTAGCAATATTTCTATCATGGTCAATATAATCAAATTGCCATTGCGTATCCTGCAGTTCAATATATATTTCTTTATGCACCATATATTCCCCTGATAATCGACATCAAAATTCAAAGTTGTCAGTCTGGTAATTCAACCAATACTGCTTCGTCAATATCAAAGTAATCATCCATATTACTGCTAAGCCCAGATGCTTTCCAAGCTTGTTCGAAGGTAATATCTTCTATGTTGCTTAAATAAATGTATGTGCTGTCCTTAACGGCATTACTCAGTCGTCCACTGATTTCCAACCTGTATTTGTAGATATGTCCATCGCACTGCCATGTACCGTCTGACATTTCACTGTATGTTTTCATGTTTCCTTCAATTGTGTCAATCGGCTTTATTGACTGTGTACCACAACCCGTGATTGAGGCCGTAAGTAAAAGACATAGCAACAATATTAGTATTTTCTTTATGGTCATTACCTCCCAAAATTCAAATTTTCTGTTCCCTATAAATTTAAACTTTCTGTTCCCTATAAAATTAATTTATTGGGATTTACCAAATCGCCAAACAACGATTTGGTAAACTATCTATACAATACCATATCTCTTTGGCTAATACAATAATTGCATCGCTCCCGCTTATTCTCATCAATTCTGCAACTAATGTATCGTGATCATATGCATATTGTCAGGCTGTCTGTTCACTTTTCTTTGAATGATACGCTTCACGTCTCATAGCCAGTGTTTTTTCATATCTTACTTTTGCAATAGGATCTCCGCTTAATGCATCGTCACGCATTTCCCGGTAACTCTTTACTGTAGCTCTTACCTGATACTGTTTACGCTCTGCAAGCTGACTCTGTGCTTCCTGATCTCCGGCTTCCGCCCTGGCTCTCAAGGCTTCCATCTGCTCCTTTCTTCTTGCGGTATGCCGTCTGTTGTATTCTGCATTTCTCTCTTGCAAATATTTCGCATATTCAGGGTCATTTTCTGCTCTCTGCTTACGCTTTTCTGCTGATTTCCTTGAACGTTCTCTTGCAATAGCTCTACGCTCCTCAAGCTCTCTGACGGCTTCCTGATTGTCTTTTTCTGCCTGCTCCTTTAATTCTGCCAAAGCAATCTTTTTCTTCTTTGTAGCACGCTCCTGACGTTTCTTTTCCCTTTCCAATGCCAAGCGTTCTTTCTCTTCCATCTTCGCCCGATATTCAGGGTCAGACATTCTCAATTTTCGCATTTTTTCAGATCTCTTACGGTTGTTCTGTCTGCCTTTTTTTCAAGGATTGCTTTATATTCTGCCATAATTGGACTCGAACGCTTTTCAGAAATTTGCTAAGAAAATTCTGCGTTTTGCTAATTCGATTTTTCGGATCACTTTGCCGGGGCTTGCGCCGCTATCAGGGCTGCGAGCGCACTCGCCAGCTCCGGCGACTTCTGAAGCTGCTCCACAAGGCTTTCAAGGTCCAGGGTCGTAGGTTCCGATTTTGCCAGTTCCTCCGGCGGACGGACATTGCGAAGATCAGGCTTGGCATAGAAGGCAGTCTCGAATTTCTGAGCATTGACCTTTCTATCCTCGTCCAGAATGTGAGCATATGATACAGACTGGATTCATCAGCGACTTCTTTCTATCCGTGTCCGTAATGAGCTTACCGCTGAATGGCAGGAGCGCGGCGTACAGCAAGGCAAAGAATATGTAAAGCAAAAAGAAACGGCGGACCAAGGCCCGCCGTAAAATCGCTAGTATAACTTGACAAACCGGATATTAGCGAGTGCGTACCGCTTTATCCATTGGCCATGATTTTCTGAGTGCCGCATAGGAAACCAGGAAGTTTGCAAGCCAGCCTGCCGGCACAGCAAGCCAAACAAAATCAATGCCAAAACGCGGTGCACAGATCAAAGCCACGGACAGGCGAATCGCAAGGTTTACCATGTTGGCAATAAGGAATGGCCGCATGATCCCGAGTCCGCGAAGAACTCCATCGGTCGCCATTTTGATTCCCATAAAGAGAAAGAAGTAACCAAGCCATCTCATATAATCCCCGGACACCTGATAGGCCAGGGCAGTTCCGTCTTTTCCAAGGAAAAGCGAAGAAATCTGTGTGTGCAGCGTTTCAATAACAAGGAAAGCAAGCGCCGCGAAGCACACATCCAATACCAATGCTGCATGGTAGCCTTTTTTGATGCGCTGGGGTTTGCCCGCCCCAAGGTTTTGGGAAACATACGGCGAAACTGCATTGCCGATGGACACAAAAAATCAGAGAAAAGACATTCTCCACCCGCATCGTCGCCGCATACCCCGCGAGCGCCTGCGTGCCGAAGGGATTTACCACCGCCTGTACGATCATCATACCGATAGACACGGTAGACTGCTGGAGAACCGATGGAACAGCAATTTGAAGCATGGAACACAGCTCCCGCCCGTCAAACCAGGAAAAGGTACTCTTATACCGCCGCATCCGATAGAAGAAAATCAATAGTGAGAACACAGCGGAAATTCCTTGGGCAATCAGGGTTGCCAGTGCCGCGCCGAACACGCCAAGCCCCAGACCGGCTACCATCCAAAGATCCATCACAATATTCAGGATGGATGAAAAGATCAGCAGCCCCAGCGGAATTTTTGATTCACCGATGGCGGTGAACATGGTAGAGAGAATATTGTACATGAACAAAAACGGAAAGCCCACAAAATAGACCCGCAGGTACAGCACCGCTTCCTCCAGAATATCGGCAGGGGTCTGTAATCCGCTCATCATCGCATGAGAAAAGGCAAAGCCAAAGACACCAAGGATGATGCTCAAAAGTAAAAAGCTGATCAGAGATGTAGACACAATGGTTTTCATTTTGCCATACTCCCTGGCACCGAAATAGCGGCTCACAAGCACACCTGCACCAACACCGGCCCCCAATGCCACGCAAATGAAAACATTCGTCAGAGCTGCACAGGCACCAACCGCCGCCAGTGCGGAGGAACCAACAAACTGACCGACGATAATGGAGTCCGCCATATTGTATACCTGCTGAAAAAAGCTTCCCAGAATCATCGGCATTGCAAAAACCGTCAACGCTTTCAGCGGCGTATCGGTAATCAAATACTCCTCTTTTGACATGATCCTATATCCTCCACAACTTCCTGATTTTTTATCCGAAAGCACAAGCATAGCAAGTGCGATCAATACAATAATTAGTCCTGCAATTGAAAGCCCTGTAGGAATTTCTCTAAGGCAATACCGCATAATTCTAAGTGCCGATACGGCGAGCGAGGTGCGGCAGCTGCTAAGCCAAAAGCGCAGATAATACTGGATGTCTTATCGAGCATTTTGGCAACGCAGATGCCGTGCCGCAGCCGCCGGAGCGGTGCTTTGCCGCAAGGCAGGGAATTGTGCGGTGTTGCCATAAAAAAAGAAAAAGCCAAATACCATTGCTGCAACCGGTTGCAAACTTACCGGCATCACTGGCAGAGTCAAAATAGATGTTGCGGAATGCAGCCCCGGCCTGTTCCAGAATCTGTCTGGCAGCGGCAATGTTGTCCGCGTTGCCATCAAGGGTTTCTGTGTTGATACCGATCACCTCGCCGCCCTGCTCTTGAATGCGCTGATTCAATGCGTTAAGGTCGTCCATCTCGTCCACACAGGGCTTGCAGCCGCTGAACCAGAAATTTACAACGGTGAACGCATTATCGGCAAAAAGACTGCTGCTTACGCTGTTGCCGTCCAAATCCTTTCCTTCAAACTGCGGGAATGTGCTGGCCGTCTGCGTCATAGACTGGCTGGCAGCTTCATCCTGCGGCAGTGCTGCGATCTGTGTTTCGATCTCACGGATTTTGTCCGCATCGGCCTTTAAAGCAGCATATTCTTCATCGGTGAACTGGTCCTTCGCATGATCCAACGCATTCATAAGAATATCACCGTAATTGCTGCTTAGTGTGGTGTCGGTAACATTCTTGTCCATGGAGGCAAAAACCTTTTCCCACAGGGCGTTATTTGCCGCCAGAATATCGTTTTCCTCTGCGAGAAGCTCATTTTCAGACTTGCCCGTCTCAGAAGTAGATGCTTGCTGGGAAGCTGCCGCAGTGTTTGTCTGTGGGCTGCTGCAAGCAGCGAGGGAGAGCAGCATCAGAAGGGCTGTGATCCATGCAAAAAAACGTTTCATTGTCAATTCTCCTTGATTTCTGTTTTTGACTTGTCGCCGAAACCGTACTGATAGCAGATCGCTTTGGTCGGACAAGACTTTATACACTTACCGCAGCGGATACACTCCGCGTGGTTTGGTGTTTTGGTAATATCCACATCCATCGGGCACGCTTTTGCGCAGGCACCGCAGGAAACACATGTATCGCGGTCAACGCGCATCTGAAACAGGGATACATGATTCATAAGTGCATAGACCGCCCCCAAGGGGCACAGCCATTTGCAGAACGGGCGGTAAAAAACCACGCTGCCTACCACAACTGCCAGCAGAATGCAGAATTTCCAGCTGAACAGCTTTCCCAAAGCAGCTCGTATGCCCGCGTTTGTAAGAGAAAGCGGAATTGCGCCCTCCAGTACGCCCTGCGGACACAGGTACTTGCAGAAGAACGGATCCCCCATGCCGGATGTGTTGACAATAACAGCCGGAAGCAGTACGACCATGATCAGCAGTACCGCATATTTGATATAGCGCAGCGGTTTCAGGCGTCTGGTTGACAGCTTGGGAGAGGGAATCTTATGCAAAAGCTCCTGCAGCCAGCCGAACGGGCAGAGAAAACCGCAGATAAAGCGCCCCAACAGCACGCCCAGCAGAATCAAAATGCCGGTAACATAATAGGAAAACCGAAACTTTGACGATCCGATCACAGCCTGAAAGGCCCCGATAGGGCAGGCCCCCGCAGCGCCGGGGCAGGAGTAACAGTTCAGGCCCGGAACGCAGAGATATTTCCCCTTGCCCTGATAAAGCGTTCCTTTGAGAAAATTCGGCAGATGGATGTTTGTCAGCAGTGCTGCACCTGCCTGGATCAGTCCCCGGAAACGGGCCAGAAAATGCGAACGATTCTTATCCAATGCCAACACACTCCATACATAATCGAATTGCTTTCGTAAAGACAGTGCCCGCCTCACCGCGCCATGCCCCGTAACCGATCATCATAACGGCAGCCAGCAGAAAAAGCACCTGAACGATTGCCTTTTTGCTCAACATTTCGATCCTCCTTTTTGTCTTGATGAGATCAGTATAGCACAACGAGTATAAATTTTCTGCTAAGAAAAAATTAACGCAGATTTTAGCAAAAGCTGTTATAATGGTAGTAAACAGAAACACAGTTTATATAAGGAGCGTTTATTATGCGTTTGCTGCTGGTTGAGGATGAGCCGTCCCTGCGGGAAAGCGTTGCCAGAAAGCTGCACCGTGCAGGGTATGAAACAGATGACTGCGGTGATGGGGAAACCGCGCTGGAAATGCTGGCGGCAGAGCGGTATGACCTTGTTTTGCTGGATCTGAACCTGCCCCGAGTGGATGGAATGACAGTTCTGCGCACACTGCGAAAGACCGATTTGGAAACGCCGGTACTAATTCTGTCGGCCCGCAGTGAAATTGCGGACAAGGTGGAAGGCCTGGACGCCGGCGCCAATGATTATCTGGCCAAGCCGTTCCATTTGGCCGAACTGGAAGCCCGCGTCCGCAGCCTGACACGGCGGCAGTTTATCCAGCGCGATGTATGCCTGCGGTGCGGCAGACTGAGCTTTGATACCAAGAGCCGGGTGGCTATGGTGGACGGTCAACCTGTTCCACTGACCCGCAAGGAAAAGCAGTGTTCTGGAATATCTGCTTCTGCATCAGGGACGCCCTGTCAGTCAGGAGGAATTGATGGAACATGTCTGGGACGGCCGCGTAGATGCGTTCAGCAACTCGATTCGCGTGCATATCTCTGCACTGAGAAAAAAGCTGCGCACCGCACTGGGGTACGACCCCATCCGAAACCGCATCGGAGAAGGCTATGAAGTGGGGGAGAGCGAACAATGAAGCGATTATCTTTGCAATGGCGCATCACACTTATGACGGCATTACTGATTGCGGGTGCCTGCATCTGCCTGAATTTGTTGCTGTATCGCTCCGGTGCCTCCGGTATGGACAATCTGAACGGGTACATTTTACAATATCAACAGGACGGCGGGGAGGATCTGACCATAGAGATCCCCGAAGATCAGATGTCAGACTTTCTGGTGCAATTCCCGCAAGAGGTTTACGATACAAAGACGATTTTTGGCCGCAAAGGGTGGTGCATTACGGCAGTGGTGACGCTAGCGCAGCGATTGCTTATTTTATCAGCGGCAAAGCGCTGGAACCACTGAAAGAGCTGGCACAGCAGGCCGAGAAGGTCGATCAGGATAATCTGGTTGATGTACGGCTGGAAGAAAATACCGTTGCGGAATTTCGGCAGCTAAGTCAATCTGTCAATCAAATGCTGGATCGCCTGGCCCATTCCTTTGACCTACAGCGACAGTTTGCTGGGAATGCAGCCCATGAGCTGAAAACACCGCTGGCCATCGGTATTTTACGGTTGAAGACTCCACACAAAGCGCCTTGGCGCTCCCGCTGTAGGAAAGCCCGCGCACCAACAGGCGCAGCACGCGCATCTCGGCGGGGGTAAGATCGTACCGATGCTCTGTCTGTGGTGGAGGGCACCTACACCCACACCCACACCACCGAGACCGAAAAGTACGACCCAGTCAAGGACGACAGCTCGAGCGGTTCAAGTACCAACAGCGATGGTTTCGGCGGAAGCTCGGGCGAGAAATTCTACACAGTACTGCTTTCGCTGTCACATTTTATTTTTCTCTACGTTGAAAGTCTACGTTGAAAGTATGATATCTGGCATGGTATAATCTTGTTACTCAATCAAACATATATCAGGAGGGCTGTTGCCATGGCTGCAAACGCCGTTGACTTTGCGGGCACCCTTTGCGGATGCCGGTACGAAAAAGAACTGGAAACCCATTTTCGGGACTGTCTGCTGTTTTACATTGACGGGCGCATTCGGTTTGAGCGCTATTGCTATGGCGAGGCAGCCTGCCTGGTGTTCAGCCTGTGGGCCAACGGGCTGGACGAAACCGGCAAGATTTTGTGGGTGAAGGAGCCGGAGTTTGAGGTAGACCAGAAAGCGATTCCCCGTGTGATTACCGATGTACAGGAAAACGGTACTGCCCTGCAGGTGGACAACCAGCGCAAGCGCTATGTAAAAACCGAAGAGTTTGACGAGGACAAGCCCAACGGATATGGCCGTTTCAAAGTTTTTCTACTGCGCCGCAAGCTGAAAAAACACTAAGGCAACACCGCACAATTCTAAGTGCCGATACGGCGAGCGAGGTGCGGCAGATGCTAAGCCAAAAGCGCAGATAATACTGGATGTCTTATCGAGCATTTTGGCAACGCAGATGCCGTGCCGCAGCTGCCGGAGCGGTGCTTAAGCCGCAAGGCGGGAATTGTGCGGTGTTGCCCTAAGACGCGCGGGCGTTCCTGCGTCCCCTTTTATTCTATTCACATTTATCAGCAAGCGAAATTGCCCCCGGCGTACCGCGCAAAGCGGCACATCCGGGGGCAATTTTTATTTATTCGATTATTCAGCGGTGGGGTTCTGCGCTGTCATTCTTTAGCAAATTAAAAGCGCTCCACACCCTCGCTGGTCACGCGGGCATAGATCAGCGGCGGAACTTCCGGCTTTTCGGCACCGATGGTCAGGCCGCCAACATACATTTCTTCCGCTGCGGCAAACAGGGTGTCATCATCCGCATACAGGGTGCAGATCGGCTCCCCTGCCTTGACGGCATCGCCCAGCTTTTTGTGCATGATGATACCGGCAGCAAAATCGATGCTGTCCTCTTTTTTAATGCGGCCTGCACCCAGCAGCACGCTGGCGTTGCCGATACGCTCCACATCGTTCTGCACGATGTAGCCATCCGCCGGGGCACAGATATCGTGGGCATATTTGGCCTTGCGGAAAAGCGAGGCATCCCGCAGAACGCTGGTGTCCCCGCCCTGGGCTGCAAACATTTTGCAGCAAATCTCAAAGGCGGAACCATCGGCAATCACCTGTTCCGCCATGGCGCGGCAGGCGGCCATCTCCCCTTACCCGCCAGATACAGCATATTGGAGGCCAGCTGCAGGCAGACTTCGGTCAAATCCGCCGGGCCTTTGCCCTGCAGCACGGCCATGCTCTCAGCCACTTCCAGCGAGTTGCCGATGTTATGGCCCAGCGGGGTGTCCATATCGGTAATCAGGGCTGCCACTTTGCGGCCATGTGCCGTGCCGATGGAAACCATCAAGCGGGCAAGCTCCACGGCTTCGTCCAGGTTCTTCATGAACGCACCGCTGCCCATTGTAACATCCAGCAGGATTGCATCGAACCAGCCGCCAGCTTTTTGCTCATGATAGAGGAAGCAATCAGCGGAATGCAGCCTACCGTTGCCGTAACATCCCGCAGGGCGTACAGCTTTTTATCCGCCACCGCAATTTTGCCGCTCTGGCCAATGACTGAGATACCGATTTCATTGACCTGCTTAAAGAATTCTTCCTGCGTCAGTGAGGTGCGGGTGCCGGGGACGGACTCCATCTTATCAATGGTGCCGCCGGTATGGCCCAGGCCGCGGCCGCTCATCTTGGCAATTTTTACGCCGCAGGCTGCCACAATGGGGGCAATAACCAGGGTGGTTTTATCCCCCACGCCGCCGGTAGAGTGTTTATCTGCTTTGATGCCCTGAATGGCGGAAAGATCCACCATATCGCCGGAATGTGCCATCACATCCGTCAGTTCAGCCGTTTCGGCATCGGTCATGCCGCGCAGGTAAATTGCCATCAGCAGGGCGGACATCTGGTAATCCGGCACACTGCCATCCACATAGCCGTTGACGGCAAAGGCAATCTCTGCCCGCGTCAGGGTTCCGCCATCGCGCTTTTTGGCGATGATATCATACATACGCATTTGGGGTTCTCCTATCTTTTTATGTGCGTCTGAAAAATAAGGCGAAAGCAGCTGGCAGGGTTTTATCCTGTCGGCTGAATTGCTGATTCTTCTGGTACCTTTTGTTAAGGCAATACCGCATAATTCTAAGTGCCGATACGGCGAGCGAGGCGCGCCAGCTGCTAAGCCAAAAGCGCAGATAATACTTTGTGTATTATCGAGCATTTTGGCAACGCAGATGCCGTGCCGCAGCCGCCGGAGCGGTGCTTAAGTCGTAAGGCGGGAATTATGCGGTGTTGCCTAAAACGCAAAGCGCCCGCCCGGACCGGCTTGCACAAGCCTGCGGGGCGGGCACTATTGCTGGTTTTATCTGCGGGGCTTAACGGCTGCCCTTATCGTAAGGGATGCCTTCGGCCTTGGGGGCCTGGGAGTTCTTGCTGGTAAAGGCAAGAATAACCATGGAGGCAATGAACGGCATCATGTTATAAATGTTGCTGGACCAGCCAAGCTGTGCCAGAACGGTG
>VOFB01003478.1_pt1 | contig 38468 bp, 60 predicted proteins | sample 5384141 | NCBI WGS metagenome assembly VOFB01 (sample SAMN12384721, study PRJNA508395) | human gut metagenome | isolation source: healthy gut A | host: Homo sapiens
GATCGCTTTCTTCTAATCTCGCAACAGGTTGTGACCTTCAGCAGCACGAGGAATGTCCGTAATTTGAACATGAGAAGAGCCTATACTATGTACATCGTTGGGATCGACATCGCCAAGAGGAAACACGAGGCAGCGGTGATTGACGGCGAGGGCACCGTCATCATCAAGCCGTTTTCCTTCACCAACAACTGCCCGGGTACAATCGGCTGCTGGCCATGCTCACCAAGGCCAAAGCTGCCGCTTGACGAGGTTTCCTTTGCAATGGAGGCCACCGGACACTACTGGCTCGCTCTTTTTTACCAGACTTCAGAAGGAGGGCTTCCGTGTTCAGGTCATCAACCCGGTGCAGACCAACTCCATCCGCAGTTTCTACATCCGTCAGGCCAAAACAGATCCGCGGGACGCCCTGCTCATCGCGGAGGTGATCCGTTTCGACACTTCTCCGAGTCTACCCTGCATCCCGAAAACATTTATGAGCTGCGGCGTGAGGATGCCGACGGCCTTGGCGTGCGTCGATCGACGACCTGATGGTCGATCTGCGTCTGCGTTTCGCCGAGCAGGCAAGCGAGGTGTCCCCGCCGAGGTACTGGTTCGTCACCGTTTCGAGCGCGACCATGTCAAACTCCTCGCTCATGCCGTAGCGCGTGATCATGGCGCGGGCGAGCTTCGTGGCCTGCTCGATGTCATTGGACGCGCCGGTGGAGATGACGCCGAAGCGTACCTCCTCGGCCGCGCGGCCGCCGGTGAGCGTGGCGATCTTGTTTTCCAGCTCCTCCTTGGTCATGAGATAGTGGTTGCCCTCTTCGACCTGCATCGTGTAGCCCAGCGCGCCGGACGTGCGGGGGATGATGGTGATCTTCTGCACGGGAGCCGAGTGTGTCTGCAGCGCGGCGACGAGCGCGTGGCCGATCTCGTGATAGGCAACCGTCCACTTCTCTTTATCCGTGAGGATGGCGTTTTTCTTCTGATAGCCCGCGATGACGACCTCGATACTCTCCTCGAGATCGGACTGTGTGGCAAAGCGGCGGCCGTCGCGCACGGCGCGCAGCGCGGCCTCGTTGACGATGTTCGCAAGCTCTGCGCCCGATGCGCCGGAGGCCATGCGCGCGATCTTATTGTAGTCCACGTCCTCGGCGACTTTGATCTTGCGGGCGTGCACCTTGAGGATCTCCTCGCGGCCCTTGAGATCGGGCAGCTCCACGGGCACGCGGCGGTCAAAGCGGCCGGGACGCGTCAGCGCCGGGTCGAGGGACTCGGGGCGGTTCGTCGCGGCGAGGATCATCACGCCGTTGTTGCCCTCGAAGCCGTCCATCTCGGTCAGCAGCTGGTTCAGGGTCTGCTCCCGCTCGTCGTTTCCGCCGAACTGACCGTCGCGCTTTTTGCCGATGGCGTCGATCTCGTCGATGAACACGATGCACGGGGCCTTTTCCTTGGCCTGGCGGAACAGGTCGCAGGTTTTCCTTGGCCTCGTCCTCACCCGCAACGTCGCTGAAGTGTATGCCTTCCGTGGACTGGACGTAGACCTTGACGTTGCTGTTTCCGCCCAAGCCGAACATCATCGAGTTGCCGCCGCCGAGCTTGTCCGCCATCTTCTTGGACATATACTGCCCCAGGGCGATGAAGATCAGAATGGGGGCCACCCAGCTCAGAATATTCATGAGCAGGGAGGTCTGCTCGATCTCCTCGCCCTTGGAAGGAAACGCCCGCCTCCAAAAGCCGGGCGCTGAGAGGTCGTCGTCCGACACCATGGCGGTCTTGTAGATAACAGTCTCGTCCTTATCGGTAAAGAGAATGCGGTTGTCCTGCTCCTGAATTTCGACCTTGCCGACCTTGTCCTTGCTCGACCATCTCGACAAAGGTGTTGTAGTCCACCTCCTTGATCTGGTGCTGCGCGAGCAACGGCATGGCAAAGAAATTGAAGAGAAATACCGCGAGCATGGCGACGGCGTAGTAGAAGATCAGAGGCTTTTTCGGGGTTTTGACTTCTTTCATAAGCGTCCCTCCAATATAGAATGGGACGGCTGCGCGGAGGGGCGAGCCCGCCTGTCGCAGCCGTGGAAAGGATACGGAAATCATAGTGGAAAAGCCAGCTTTTGTCAAGCGAGGAGGAGAAGATTTACATATAATTCAATCTTTCGGCACGGGCGGCGCTATCTTCTAAATAGTATCACGCTCGCGTGTCTTTTGTTGCAATTTCGGACGAATGTGATACAATAAAAATGAAAAATAATAAGCAGTCCAAACAAAAGTTTGGGAAGGGAGACCCCGCTATGGCGACATTTACCGTGAACGGACAGACCGTGCAGGCGGAGAAAAATCAAAAGCTCATCCGCTTCCTGCGCGACGAGCTGCGCCTCACATCCGTCAAGGACGGATGCAGCGAGGGCGCGTGCGGCACCTGCCATGTCCTCATCGACGGCAAGGCGACGAAGGCCTGCGTTCCCTCGACGGACAAGCTGGAGGGAAAGACCATCCTTACGGTCGAGGGCCTTTCCGACTGGGAGAAGGACGTATATACCTACGCCTTCGGCAAGGCCGGCGCGGTGCAGTGCGGCTTCTGCATCCCGGGCATGGTCATCTCCGCCAAGGCGCTGCTGGACGCGAATCCGCGCCGACGCGCGAGGAGGCTGCGTTTGCCATCCGCAACAACATCTGCCGCTGCACGGGCTATGTGAAGATCATCGACGGCATTCTGCTCGCAGCAGAGATCTTTCGCAACGGTAAGCTGCCGGAGGAGAAGAAAACAGGATGCGGCGTCGGCGAACGCGCCGTGCGCGTGGACGTGGCGGAAAAGGTGCAGGGCTACGGCAAGTATCCGGATGATCTGTATGTGGACGGTATGCTCTATGCCGGCGCCGTGCGCAGCAAATATCCCCGCGCGCGGGTGCTTGCCATCCATAAGGAAAAGGCGGAGGCCCTGCCCGGCGTGGTCGGCGTCTACACCGCGGAGGACATTCCGGGGAGATCAAGGTCGGCCATCTGCAGCAGGACTGGGACGCGATGATCCCCGTCGGCAGGATCACCCACTACCTCGGCGACGCCATCTGCCTTGTGGCGGCGGAGACGAAGGAGGCTTTGGAGCAGGCAAAGGCGCTCGTCGAGATCGACTACGAGCCGCCAAGCCGGTGTTCAGCCCGACCTATGCCTCCCAGCCCTTTGCGCCGCTCGTGCATGAGTCCGGCAACCTGCTGTGCGAAAAGCACGTCAGCCGCGGCAACGCCGATCAGGCTATCCGCGATGCGGATTATGCGCTGATGTATCACTACGAGACCCCCTATACCGAGCACGCTTTTCTGGAGCCGGAGTGCGCGGTCGCCTACCCCGACGAGGACGGGCTGACCATCCTCTCCACCGATCAGGGCGCTTACGACACGGCGCGGAGGTCTCCCGTCTGCTGGGGCTTCCCAAGGAAAAGATCCATGTGACCAATATGCTCGTCGGCGGCGGCTTCGGCGGCAAGGAGGATATGACGGTGCAGCACCACGCGGCGCTCATCGCTTATCTCACGGGCCGTCCGGTCAAGGTGAAGCTCAGCCGGCAGGAAAGCATGCTCGTCCACCCGAAGCGGCACCCCATGAAGGTGACCATTACTATGGGCTGCAATCGCAACGGCCTCATTCAGGGCGTCAAGGCCGAGGTGGTCGCCGACACCGGCGCGTATGCCTCGCTCGGCGGTCCCGTGCTCGAGCGTGCCTGCACGCACGCGGCGGGCCCCTATCACTACGAGAATTTTGAGATTACCGGTCGGGCGTACTATACCAATAACCCGCCTGCCGGCGCATTCCGTGGCTTTGGCGTGACGCAGACCTGCTACGCCATGGAAATGACGCTCACAAAGATGGCACACGAGCTGGGCATCTCCCCATGGGAGATCCGCTACCGCAACGCCATCCGCCCCGGGCAGACGCTGCCAAACGGGCAGATCGCGCCGCCGTCCACCGGTCTTGTGGAAACGCTCGAGGCGGTGAAGGACATCTGCGAGCAGAATCAGGAACGTCGGCATCGCCTGCGCGATGAAGAACGCGGGCGTCGGTGTGGGCATTCCCGATACGGGCCGCTGCATCGTGGCGGTCAAGGACGGTAAGCTCCATATCCGCTCCGGCGCATCCTGCATCGGACAGGGACTCGGCACGGTGCTGACGCAGATCGTCTGCACCATGCTGCACTGTGAGCGCGAGGATGTCGTCTACGAGGCCGCCAACACGGTGAACGCGCCGGACTCCGGGCACGACCTCCGGCTCGCGCCAGACGCTCGTGACCGGCGAAGCCTGCCGGCGGGCCTGTCAGAAGCTGCCGCGGCGGCGGGCGCCGATGAGGGTGTCCGATTATTCCGGCATCGCGCACCGGCAGGGCATGGAATCGCTGCCCGGCGGCAACAGCAGCGGCACGGTCGGCACCGAGCTGCCCGAGGGGGCGAGCGTGGACTGGAGAGCGCTCGAGGGACAGGAGTTCTACGGCGAATACCTCGCCAAGACCGACCCACTGGGCGCGCAGGACGTGGAAAATCCCATCAGCCACGTCGCCTACGGCTACGCCACCCATGTGTGTGCTCAACGACGACGGAACGATCCGCGAGATCGACGCGGCGCACTTCGTCGGCAAGGCGATCAATCCGCTCTCCTGCGAGGGGCAGATCGAGGGCGGCGTCACCATGGCGCTCGGCTTCACGCTGACGGAGCACTATCCGCTCTACGACTGCATCCCCAGCGCAAGGTTCGGTACGCTCGGATTGTTCCGCGCCGATCAGGTGCCGCCCATCCACAGCATTCTGGTGGAGAAGGAGGGGCAGGACATGGCCTTCGGCGCCATCGGCATCGCGAGATCACGACCATTCCGACGGCCCCCGCCGTGGCGGGCGCGTACTTCGCGCTCGACGGCGAGATGCGCACCAGCCTTCCGCTGATGAAAACGCCGTATGAGCGGCCCAAGATGCCGCGCTATTGGTGGTAAGCCGTATGAAAAATGTTCTGATCATCTACACCGGCGGGACCCATCGGCATGACGCGCACGGAGAACGGCTACGCCCCGCAGAGCGGGCAGTTCCGCCGCGCGATGGAAGCTATTCCCGACCTGTACGCCGAGCAGATGCCCCGTTGGGATATGCTCGAAATGGACCCGCTGCTCGACTCCTCCAACATGACGGTGCATGAGTGGAACAAGATCGCGCAGCTCGTTGCCGACCATTACGACGCCTACGACGGCTTTGTGGTGCTCCACGGCACGGACACGATGGCCTATACCGCCTCCGCGCTTTCCTTTATGCTTGAGGGACTGGCAAAGCCGGTCATTCTCACCGGCTCGCAGATCCCCATGTGCGAGATCCGCAGCGACGGGCGCGACAATCTCATTACCTGCTGCTCATCGCGGGGCGGGGGAGGTGCATGAGGTCTGCCTGTACTTCGGCGGAAGCTCCTGCGCGGCAACCGCGCGACGAAGTTCTCCGCCGACGGGCTGATCGCCTTCCTTTCACCGAACTACCCGAGCCTCGCCGACGCGGGCATCACCATCCGCTACAACGAAAGCGCCCTCCTGCCGAAGCCGAAAGGCGCTTTGAAGCTGCAATTATTGGAGAATATTCCCATCGGGGTGCTGAAGAAGGTCTTCCCGGGCATTCAGTTCTCGCTCTTTGAGCAGATCATGACCGAGCGGCTGCGCGGCATCGTCATCGAGACCTTCGGCGCGGGAAACATTCCCGGGGACGGCGGCGCGCTGCTGCCGATCATCGAAAAGGCCTTTCACAACGGCACGGTGCTGACGGTCTGCTCGCAATGCCCGCAGGGAGCGGTGGCGCTCGGCGCTTACGAGACCTCGAACGCCCTGAAAAAGGGCGGGCGCGGTCAGCGGGCTGGACATGACGACCGAGGCCGCCGTCGCCAAGCTCTCTATCTCTTTTCCTGCGGCTATGAGAAGGAGCGCGTCAAGCGCTGATGGAGCAGGAACCTCCGCGGCGAAATGACGGCGCCGTAGCTCACGCGAGCGTGTCGCGCAGCGCGGCGAGCGCCATCGGCGTGTCCACGTCGCGCAGCCTCGTCGGGGAGATCTCAAAGAGCGTCAGCGCGTCCTCGTGACGGCGGATGACGGCGCTGCCGCCGCGGTCGCCCTCGAGCGCCGTCAGCTCGGGGAAGAAGCGGGCGGGGAAGATGCAGGGGTTGCCGCGCACGCCGCCGTGTCCCATCGCGACGATGCGGTCGGGGTGCGGCGGAAAAATTCGACCTCCGCACGCACTCTCGCGCCGCAGCAGCGGCTGGTCGGCGACCTGATAGAGAATGGCGTCACAGTCTCGCCATCGCCTCGGTGCCGAGCCTGACGGTGTGGCTCGCGCCCCACTCTGGGAAGGGGTTGACAAGGACGGTAAAGCCGAAGCGCCTGGCAAGCACGAGGACCTCGTCATACTGCGTGACGACGGTCACGCGGGCAAATTCCTCACGGGGACGGTCTCGGAGTGCGTGCTCGATGAGCATTTTGCCGTCCACCTTGGCGGCGAGCTTATTGGAGCCGAAGCGGCTTGCGTTTCCGGCCGCCATGATAAGGCAGCCGATCCTGGGCGGTTGGTTCATGGATCATCTCTTTCTCGGTTATGGTTACTTTATCATAAGCAGTCTCCCCCAATGCAAACCGGAAAATACACACGCTATTCTGAAAGTAGGACTACGGCGTCTCTGTACAAACGGAGCGTGTTAAAATCACAGCAAGAAAATGGGCTGATTCGCTGAAAACAGCTTGTTAAAATATCTTGCTTTTGTAAGAATTCCTAAAAATTTTCAAAATTTACCGAAGGAAGCGTCCCGGCAGGCGGGAACGCTGAAGGAGGTCTTTTATGTCGGAAGGATATAGCAGCAAGCCGATGCAGGCGACGAAGATCGGTGATCGCATCGTCCGTGTGGACGCGGTGCAGAAGGCGAGGGGCGAGGCGGTCTACGTCTGCGATATGACACTGCCCGATATGCAGTACGCGCTACATGGTGCGCTCCACCATCGCCCGCGGAAGGATCAAGGCCATTCATGTGCCGGAGCTGCCGGAGGGTACTATTTCATCTCCGCGAAGGATATTCCCCGCGCAGGGAAAGAACGAGCTGTGGATGATCGCCAAGGACTGCGCTGCTTCGCCGAGGACTATGTCCTCTACGTCGGCGAGACGATCGGCATGGTGGTCGGCCCCGACCGCAGCGTTCTCAAGCGGATCAAGGCGCAGATCAAAATCGACTACGAGGAGCAGACGCCCGCCGTCACCATTGACGACGGTATCCACTGCGTCGGCGGCCCCATGTTCCCGGAGAAGAACAGCAACGTCATGTGCGAGCTGTTCTGCGAGAAAAGGGCGGCCGATGGACGAGGTGTTCGCCGAGGCGGACGAGGTCTTTGAGGAGACCATCGAAACGCCCTATCAGGAGCACGTCCATCTGGAGACCAACAGCGCCATCGCGGACTATGGAGGACGGGAAGTTCGTATTCTACGCATCCGCCCAGTGCCCGTTTTACATCCGCAAGTCCATTGCCGGTCTGCTGGACGTTCCCTATGATGACATTATCATCCGCCAGTGTACCACCGGCGGCGCCTTCGGCGGCAAGGAGCATTTCCCGGATGTGCTTTGCGGCGCACTGCTCATTGCGGAAAACAAGATCCGCAAGCCCATCAAGATGGTTTTTGACCGGGAGGAGGACACCCAGTTCAGCGTCAAGCGCCATCCCTCCAAGTGCATCTACAAGACTGCTGTGAAAAACGGCGAAATCACCGGTGTAGGGCCACATCTACTATAACTGCGGTGCGTACCTGTCCTCTTCCTTCGTGGTGCTCCAGCGGGGTGTGTTCCACGGCAACGGCGTCTACACCTTCGACAATACCTATCTCAAGGGCGAGGGCATCGGCACGAATATGTTCCCTCCTGCGCGTTCCGCGGCTTCGGTGCGCCGCAAACTCTGTTCTGCATCGAGACCCATCTGACCCACCTGGCCCACCACCTGGGCGTGGACCCCCTGGCGTTCAAGATGCGCTACCTCGCCAAGAAGGGCGATGAGACCACGACCAACGGTCACATCATCGAGGATGTCAAGCTCCCCGAGATGCTGGACGTCATCACCAAGGAGTCCGATTACTGGCGCAAGGCCAAGGAATACAGGCCCGGCTGCGGACGGGGCATCGGCATCGCGCTCTATAACCACGGCGGCGCGTTCACCGGCAACGGCGAGCAGGCCATCATCAAGGCGCACGCGCGGCTGGTCAAGACCGGCGACCGCGTGAGCATTCAGGTCGGCTCCACCGGAAATGGGACAGGGCTTCAAACGAGCCTGCGTAAGATCTGCGCCGCCACCCTCGGGAATTTCCATGGATAATATTGAGTATAAGAATCCCGATACCTCCAAGGTGGTGGACTCCGGCCCCACCGCCGCTTCTCGGTCTACGATGGTCGTTGGACGTCTGGTGGAGCGGGCCGCACTGGAGATGAAGGCGCGCTGGAACGAGGGTGATTTCTCCACCGAGGTGGAGTATGAGCATCCCGAGGGTTATCCCGTGGGACCAGGCCACCTTCCGGGGTGACGCCTACCTCGGCTACGGCTGGGGGCGGTGCCATCGTTGAGGTCGAGGTGGACAAACTCACCAACGAGGTCAAGACGCTTGGCGTCTGGTCCTCGCACGAGATCGGCAAGGCCATCGACGAGCTTATCGTTCACGGTCAGATCAACGGCGGCATCCTCCAGTCCCTCGGCTATGGCTCTATGGAAAAGCTGGAGGTCAAGAGGGCCGCTTCAAGCAGAAGAGCATGTCCGACTATGTCATTCCTACCTCCATGGACTTCCCCAAGCAGTTCTGTCATATTCAGGAAAATCCTTATCCCTGGGGCCCCTACGGCGCCAAGGGCATGGGCGAGCTGGTGTTCAACGGCGCCTCAGCGGCCTATGTGGACGCGGTGGAGCGGGCTCTGAACTGTAAATTTACTTCCATTCCTATCCCGCCGGAAGCGATTGAGGAGGGCTATGAAAACATGTACACGAGATTCGTTTTACATTGAACGGCGAGCAGATAGCTCTACCAGGGCGACCCGCAGAAGGCTGCTCGACGTGCTGCGTGAGGACTACGGCCTCACCGGCAGCAAGGAAGGGCTGCGGCGAGGGCGAGTGCGGCGCCTGCTCCATCATCTAAAAACGGCGAGCTGGTCACGAGCTGCATCATCCCCGTCGGCGCGGTCAACGGCTGCGAGCTTTTGACCATCGAGGGCATCCGCGACACGGAAAAGGGCAAAGTGCATCATCGACGCCTACGCCGAGGGCGGCGCGGTGCAGTGCGGCTTCTGCATCCCCGGCATGGTGATGGCCACCTATGTGCTGCTCAACGAGAATCCTGACCCCACAGAGGATGAAATCCGCATGGGCATCAGCGGCAATCTCTGCCGCTGCACCGGCTATGACCTGATCGTCGAGTGCATCCGACTCGCGGCGAAGAAAGGAGCGGCCTTATGGAACAGGTAAAGTGCTTCATTCCCGAAACGCTTGAGGAGGCGCTGCGTATCCGCAAGGAAACCGGCGCGACCGTCCTCGCCGGCGGCTCCGACCTGATGGTCGCGAACAGCATGGGCGCGGGCGTGACGCCCGGGCGTTCAAGGGCGACGTTCTCATCATCACCAACCTGCCGGAGCAAGGAGGGCATCCGCGCGCTGCCGGACGGCAGCGTGGAGATCGGCGCGTGCACGACCTCGGCGGAAATCGCCCGCTCGCCCATCGCGCCCATCCGCTTTTGAAGGACGCCGCGTCCCGCATGGGCGCGATCGCCCTGCGCAACAGCGCGACCATCGGCGGCAACATCGGCAACGCGTCCCCCCAAGGGCGATATGCCCCAGCCGCTTATCCTGATGGACGCGGAGGTGGTGCTCACGAGCGTGGACGGCGAGCGGCCGTATGCTCGTGGACGACTACATCATCGCCACCAAAGACCGCGCTGCGCGAGGACGAGATCATCACGAAGGTCATCATTCCCAAGCAGGACTTCACCCACACTTTCTTCCGCAAGATCGGTATGCGCCGCGCGAACGCCATCTCCAAGCTGACGCTCTCCGCCGCCGCCACCGTCCGTGACGGCGTGGTGGTCGACTTCCGCGCATCCTCCGGCGCGGCGGGCCCCAAGGTCGCCCGCTCCCGCAAGGCGGAGGAGCTGCTGATCGGGAAAAAGCTCAGCGAGCTTCACACCTGTAAGGGAAGAATTCTTGACGCATGGAACGCGGTCATCAGCCCGCACGCCATGCCCGAATACCGCAGAAACACCACGCGCAGAATGCTCGCGTTCTTCATCGACGCGCTCGAAGCCGGCCATGCGCCCGGCCGCGTGGATATTCAGGAATAAAAGGGAGGCAATGCCATGATCTACCATCCCCTGGACCCCGCGGGAGGCCGTGAACCTCCGCAAGGAGCACGCCGACACGGCGGTCTATCTTGCCGGCGGCACCGATGACCTCCGCCTCGGCGGCGCCGCCGAGGGAAGGACCTCATCGACATCACCGGCTTCGACTTCAACACCATCACCGAGAAGGACGGCAAGGTCTATATCGGGTGCGCTCTGCACCCTGCAGGACGTGATCGAGAGCGAGCTTGTCCCGGCATTTATTAGGGAAGCTGCCGGCTTCTGCGCCTCCTTTACCAAGCGCAACAGCGCCACCGTGGGCGGCAACATCGGTCTGCGCCGCCAGGACAGCTACCTGGCCGCAGCCCTGACGGCAGCGGATGCGGAGCTCAAATCCATGACACCCCACGGCGAGCAGGACAAGCCCGTCGGCGAATACCTGCAAAGCGACTGCAAGCGTCTGATCGAGTATGTCGTGGTCGATAAAGACCGTACCGGCTCCGTCAAGCGCTTCGGCAACACCTCGTCGAGCCACGCGACGCTCATCGCCGCCGAGAGCGGCGGCATCTACGCGCTGAGCGTGCAGGGCAGCGGCCTTATCTACGGCACGACGCCGGACATTGCCGAGCAGGTCACCTATGTCGACGACCTGACCGGCAGCGCCGCCTATAAGAAGTATCTGGCGGGCATTGTTTTCACACTCGGGAGGTAAGGGCGATGGAACTGAAATGCAAGATCAACGGCGAAGAGGTGACCCTCCGCGCCGAACCCACCGCAAGACTGCGTGATGTTTTGTACCGTGCCGGTTACCGCAGCGTCCGCGACAGCGACGATGCCGAGGGCTTTGCCGGCAGCGATACCATCGTCTTCAACGGCAAGCTCAAATATGCGAACTTCATCCTGTTCTATCAGGCTGAGGGCGCGGAGATCCGCACCGCCGAGAGCCTGCTGAACGGGCGCGAGCTCAACAACGTGCAGAAGGCCATGGTCGCCGCGGGTATCGTGCAGAGCGCGTACAACGCGCCCGCTGCCGCGCTCATTCTGACCTGGCTGCTCGACAGAAGCCGAACCCCACCCGCGAAGAGAGCAAGGATGCTGACGAGCATCTTTATCCGCGATGCGGGCTACGAGCACTACTATCTGGCTGTGAAGCTGGCCGCGAGCTGCGGATCAGGGCGAGTTTGCAGCGAGATCGCGCCGTCCTTCCGACCCCTAACCTTGAGGTCGTCGGCAAGCCCTGCGGCAAGATCGACGGCACAGCGCTGGTCTCCGGCGAGCCGGTGTTTGTCGAGGACAAGGTGCCCGAGAATGCATGGTGCCTGCATGTGCTGCGCAGCCCCTTTGCCAGCGCCTACATCAAGTCCATCGACACGAGCGAGGCGGAGAAGCTGCCCGGCGTCGCCGCCATCCTTACCGCGTACAATACGCCGGAGACGCACTATATGCAGGCCGGTCAGGGCAATCCCGAGCCGTCCCCGCACGACCGCCGGCTCTTCAACAGGAAGGTCCGCCACGTCGGCGACCGCGTCGCGGGCATCATCGCCCGCACGCCGGAGATCGCCGATCAAGGCCGCCGCGCTCATCAAGGTCGAGTATGAGCCGCAGGGCGCGGTCTACACGGTCGAGGAGGCCATGGCGGAGGGCGCGCCGCTCGTCCACAACGGCGAGGTCATCTACAACGCGGGCGCGCCCGCGGACCTCGCGGAGTACAATAAGCTCGCGGGCGACGAGCGCGAGGGCAAGGTCGTCTACCAGTTTCCGCTGGGCGCGGACATCCATAGGAACATCGCCGCATCCAATAGGGGCGGCATCGGCGACATGGAGAAGGGCTTCGCCGAGGCAGATGCCATTGTGGAGCAGACCTACCAGACCAGCCAAATTCAGCACACGCCGCTCGAACCGCACGTCTGCTATGCGCACATCGAGGGCGGACGTCTGGTGCTCAACTGTGCTACCCAGGTGCCATACCATGTGCGCCGCATCGTCAGCTGGGTCTGCGGTATTCCCGAGAATAAGATCCATGTTATCAAGGAACGTGTGGGCGGCGGCTACGGAAGCAAGCAGGACATCCTGGTAGAGGAGCTCACCGGCTACGCCGCCTGGATTACCAAGAAGCCCGTGTATTACCGCAACACCCGCGCCGAGGAGTTCTATGCCAACTCCACTCGCCACCCCATGCGGGTCCATGTGAAGATGGGCGGCAAGAAGGACGGCACCATCACCGCGCTCTTTATGGAGGTTGTGCCAACACCGGCCCGTTCGGCAACCACTGCCTGACCGTTCCGATGAACAGCTGCTCCAAGACGCTGCCGCTCTTTCGCCGGTGGACAACATGGCGTATGATCTGAAGGTCTTTTTACACCAACACGCCGCCCGCAGGCGCGTATCAGGGCTACGGTACGCCGAAGGGAACCTATGGCATCATGATGGCGATGGCGGAGCTGGCGGACAAGCTGGGCGTGGACTACCGCACGATGGTGGAAAAAGAACCACGTCAGCGAGGGCTATATGCTTGAGATCCTCAGGGTCTCGGCGAGGGCCGCGAGGGCAATGTCGTTCCCGTCGGCTCCTGCGGTCTGGACGAGGCCATTGCCAAGGGCTGCGACATGATCGATTGGGGCAAGAAGGAAGTCTCCGACGATCCCGACTGGAAGATCGGCAAGGGCTTTGCCATGATTATGCAGGGCAGCGGTCTGCCCGGCTTGGACCATGCCGAGGCCATTGCCAAGCTGGAGACGGACGGTACGGTCATTCTCAACAGCGGCGGCGCGGACCTTGGCACGGGACTTGACACCATCTCCGCCAAGGCGGTGAAGGAAGCTCAAGCTCCCGATGGAGAAGATCACGGTCGTGTCCGGCGATACCGACTCCTGCGTGTTTGATACCGGCGCTTACGCCTCCTCCGGCACGTTCTTCAGCGGCAATGCTTCACTGCTGGCGGCGAAAAAGCTCAAGGAGAAGATCTTGGCAGAGGCCGCTTTGCAGATGAACGAAAAGGTCGAGGATCTGGACGTTCGCGCACCCGGCGAGGTCTATTCCAAGACGAGCGGCAAGGCGCTCACCTACGGCGAGCTGTCCCACGCGGCGATCGCGGGCGACGGCCGCGGCCAGATGGTTGCCCACGGCAGCTTTGTCACCAACGCATCCCTCCGTGCCCTACGGCGCGCACTTTCGCCCAGGTGGCGGTCAACGTCAGGACCGGCGAGATCAAGGTGCAGAAGTTCTACGCCCTGCAGGACGCGGGCACGCCCATCAATCCCGAGATCGCGCTGTGCCAGATGTACACGGCGCCGCGATGAAGTCCATCGGCCACACCTCTATGAGGATATGAAGCTGGATGAGAACGGCAAGTGCATCAACGCGAATCTGACGGATTACGGCGCGCCGATGATCGGCGAAGCGCCCGAGGATTTCAAGTCCGTGCTGATCGACGTCAACGACGACTTTCGGTCCCTTCGGCGCGAAGTCCATCTCCGAGATCGCCTGCAACGGCGCGGCGCCCGCCATCGGCATCGCCATTCACGACGCCTGCGGCGTTTGATGCGCCTGGCCGATGACGCCGGAGAAGCGCTGCACGAGCTTGGCAGGATCTGAACGACTCGCATCGTAAAAAAGGATTGAACCGAAAACAAAATGGTGCTATACTTTCTATAGCACCATTTTGTTTTGCGATAAAGGAGGAGTCCTTATGGTCATTACCGTTGGAAGACAGTACGGAAGCGGCGGCCGCGAGATCGGCACGGCGCTGGCGAACAAGCTCGGCATCGTCTACTATGACGATCTGCTGCTCAAGAAGGCGGCGGAGGAAAGCGGCTTTGTGAGGAGCTGTTCCACAGCTTCGACGAGCGCCCCAAGAGCTTTCTTTATTCCATTGCGGTGGACCCGTATTCCTTCACCATGCACCATGTGACGCCCAAGGGCAGCATCGAGCAGCAGGTGTATCTTGCGACCTATGATACCATCAAGAAGCTCGCGGACAAGGGCCCCTGCGTTCTCATCGGCCGCTGCGCGGACTACGCGCTCGCGACCGTGACGATGTGATCAACATCTTCGTTTCCGCGCCGCTCGAAAGCCGCATCAAGCGTGTGGCCGCGCGCAACAACATCTCCGAGGCGGAGGCGAAGGAGCGCATCAAGAAGACGGACAAATCCCGCGCATCGTACTATAACTACTATTCCTCGAAGGACTGGGGCGAAGCCAAGAGCTACGACCTGTGCATCGACTCGTCGCTTCTCGGCATTGAGGGGACGGTCGCGCTGCTCGAAGAGCTGGTGAAGCTCAAGGGCATGAAGTAAAAACAGAAAATGAAAAAGGGAGCTTTTGCGCTGCGGCGCAAAGCTCCCTTTTTACGCAATAATGTTACTTGTCCTCTTCCAGCCTTTTTCCAGACCTGCGCGCAGCGCGTTGAAGGCAGCGGGCAGGGAGGAGATGCTGTTTTCAGCGCGCCGAAGCTCGCCGGTCACATTGATGCAGGTGTTGCCGAGCGTTGAGAGAACGCTGTCGCAATGGGCGCGGCAGTCGCCGATCATGGCGGCAAGCCGCTCGTGGACGCCGCGCTCATACTCCTCGGCGCGCTGGTGCGCGTCGAGCTCAATGCCGGCAAGGTGCTCCTTGATGGTGGAATACTGCTCGGCCATGGGGCGGAGCTTATCATTCTCCGCGCGCAGGGAAGCGTTCTCCGCGCGCAGCGCTTCGGCCTCGGCACGCAGCGCGGTCAGCTCATCATTGGCTGTATCCAGCGCGGCACGCAGGGTGTCGCGCTCCGCCGCGGCGTCGCTGTGCTCTTGGGTGAGGCGGTCGTTTTTTCGCCGCGCAGGGTGCTGACCTGCGTGCGCAGCTCCTGCTCCTGCGCGCAGAGCTTGTCGATGTCGCCCTCGAGCGACTCGATGCGGGCGGTGCTCTCCGCCGAGGTCTTTTGATATAGTCAATGACGTCCTCACGGTTGAAGCCGCCGAACAGGGAACCCTTAAAGGTATTGTTTTCCATCCTGAATCCCACCTTACTCATACTCTTTCGATAGTGTAGCACAGTTTTCGCCCGATGACAAGCAGAAAAAGAGCAGCCTTAGCCGGCTGCTCCGTTTTCTTTTTTGCTTGGCTTCGCAGCCTTTTTTCGCGCCTGCGGCGGGCGAAGCGGACGATGAAGAAGACCGCCGCGGCGATCAGCGCGAGAAAGATCGCCCAGAGCCACCAGACGGCCGCCGTGGTCAGCACGGCGAGCTGCACGTTCACCCTCCGCGGTGAAGAGCAGGTAGCTGCCCACTGAGGTCGTCTCGACCGGCTGCCAGGTTCCGTCGGACCGGCGGACAAAGACAGCGCAGTGATCCATGCTCACCTCTTTGGGCGGGAGATAGCGGAGCGTGTGCTCGGCCAGCGCGTCGCGCGGGAAGGAAAGCCCCACTGCTCGGCAACGGAGCGGTAGACGGTCATGGCGGGCAGCGTCCGCTCGGAGAGGAAGGAGAAATAATTTTTGAGCGCGGTGCGGCGGTTATCCGCGAGCTGCGGGAACGCGCCGGGATCGGGCGTCTGCGCGGCGGCGGTGAGCGTGTCCGTCTCGTTGAACTCGCCCTCGACGAAGAAAACGCTGCGGCCATCCGCGCGCTGCGCGTCGCTCTGGAGGGAGGCGCGGTAGGCGGTGTACTCGGCGGTGACGACGGTATCAAAGCGCAGGTCGGTCAGGTCGGTGCGGTCCCAGACCGGATAGCTCCCGCTTTGCTCTGTCAGACTGGGGAAGACGGAGAAATCGAAGGAGTCACCGTAGTCAAAAGCGCAGCGTTTTTGAGCGTTCTGCCGTCGCAGACAAAGCGGCAGCGTAAAGCTGAGAAAGTCCTCGGGTACACCGTCGAGCGCGCAGAGGGCGGCGTAGTCCATCGGCTCGGCCTGACCGGATAGGCTGCGGCGGTCGATGCCGCGCAGCGTGTCGGAGACGAAATAATTGCCGCGGAAGACGCCGAGGTCACGCCCGGAGATCGCACCGGAAAACTGGTCACAGTCCTCAACGACAACGAGGCTGCGGCAATCGGTCACCGTGCAGCTGGAGCCGGCTGACGAGGAGGTGTCCTCGCTGCCGGAGCCGACGATGCCGCCCACGCTGCTCTTGCCGGAAAGCGTGAGCTTTGCCCAGCTGGAGCGGATGCCGGCGGAGGACAGTCCGCGATGCCGCCGACATAGCTGCCGGTCTCGCTTCTTGCGCTGCCGTAGGCTTCGCAGGAGAGCACGATGCCGAGTCCATCTCGCCGACGATGCCGCCGATGCAGTCTTTTTTGCCGCTGATGCTGCCGCGGTTGACGCAGTGCTGCACGACCGCCTTCGTCTCGTATACGCGGTCAAACACGGAGGAGGACTCCTTTGATCGCCCTCGGGGTCCAGCTCGTATTCAATGGCCATGGCGCCGGCGATGCCGCCGACATTCAGGTCGGCGTCCACGGCGCCGTAGTTCGTGCAGCCGCGGACCTTGCCGAAAGTCACGGCGTCGATGTTCTCGTCGGAGGTATCCTCAAAAATATCCGAGGCGTCGGCATCGGTCATATCCACAAAGATGTCAAGGCACAGATTGACGACTGCGTTCATCTGATCGTTCACCGCGCGCAGGTCGGCGGTGAGCGTCGAGCCGTCAGCAGAGCCCGTCGCTGAGCGCATTCAGCTCATCCATCGTGCTGCGCAGATTGGCGAAAAGGCTGTCCAGCGTGTCCTGATAGCCGTCGCCGAGGGGATAGAAGGTGAGGCGTGCCGCGCGCGTTGAGATCTTCGATGAGCCTGCGCGTCCGGCCCATTGCCGCTGTTGAGACTGGCGGCGGCGTCGCCGAGCGCGTCGAGCGCCTGCTGGATCGTCGTGCGCCTTGGGCGCGGCGTCCTTGAGAAAGTCGGAGAGGATGGCGGCGATTTTGCCATGTCCGTCGAGATCTCCGCCAGAGCGCTCATGGCGTCAGAGAGCGCGGCAAGGGCGTCGGAGAGGAGTCGGCGCACCGCGTCGGTATTCCATGTCTTGCTGCCGTCAAGGTATTCTTCAAATCGTTGACAGCGGTATTCAAGCTGTTCGCCGCAGCCTTGAGCTTGGCACTGTTTGTCTGGATGCGTCCGCTGGCCGCGCTGAGCTCCGCGCGGTCGGCAGCGTTCAGCGTCAGATCCTTGTCGCACTGGCGGAGCGCGTCGACAGCGTCGCCCGCTGTCTTCTCCGCCGCCTCGAGCGCCTTGAGAATGTCGGGCAGCGCGTCCGTCACGGTCTTGGCGCGGTCGGTCAGCTCATTGACGCTGCCGATGTTTTTGTCGATGAAGTCGGTCGTCTGACCCGCGAGCGAATCGGCGTCGTCCACTGCGGCATTGGTATAGGCGGAGACCGAATCGAGTCGGGAGGAGATGTGATCGTTCGTGCTGTCCACATCGTCCAGCGTGGAGGAAACGAGGGCGTTGAGCTTATCCAGCTCCGCGCGCAGCTTGGCAATCAGGTCGTCACGCAGCGAGAGATGGAGATAGGGCTCCATCTGACCGACGATGCCGCCCACATCCTTGCGGCCGTAGATCATACCGTAGTTTGAGCAGAAATCCACAAAGCCGTCGCTGCGGCCCGCGCCGCCGCCGACGTTGTAGCCGAAGTGCGGGTAGCCGACCGCGCCGCGGTTGATGCAGGAGAGCAGGCTGCCGGAGGAGTAGCCGGCAATGCCGCCGGTATCGAGGTGGCGTTCCGGCGTTCCACTGCGCCGACGGAAACAAGGTCGGTGAGGGAGGAGGCGGGGTCGATGCTCAGATCGTCAAGGCTGAGCGTGGGATCGACATTTGCCGTATTCACGCTGGCGGAGTTGATGCACGCGCGCAGCGTGCCGAGGTTATAGCCGGCGATGCCGCCGGTGTAGCGATTGGCGGAGATGCTGCCGCTCACCGTGCAGTTGGCGACCAGCCCGCCCTCCTCGTTGCGGCCGACGATGCCGCCCACGGCGCTCTCACCCTTCACAACGCCGAAAAACGAGCATTCCTCGATCGTGCCGTAGCTGCGTCCGGCAATGCCGCCGACAAATTCCTTCGTGCCGCCCGGCGCGACCCCCCTCGACCTTGAGCGCGTGGACGAAGGCGCCGCGCTCGAGCGTGAGGAAAAGACCGGCGGGGGAGAGCGACTCGGTCAGCGTCAGACCGCTGATGGTGTGCCCGCCGCCGTTGAAGGTGCCGCTGAAGCTGGCGATTGGCTCGAAGTCCACGCCGCGCAGGGAGATATCGGCGGTCAGAAGGACCGTCTTGCCGCGCGACCAGGCGTCATAGGCGCAGCTGTCCGAAAGGGCGCACAGGTCTTCGCCGTGTGGATGTAGATGATGCCGTCCTCCCCGGCGGCAAGCGCGCGGGCAGGGACAGGGAAAGGCTCAGCACGAGCGACAGGGCGAGCGCGAGCAGGCGGGAAGAGCGCTTATTCGGTTTCATCGTCTGCACCTCCTTCCTCGACCATGCTGCCGGAAATGACGGTCACGTTCACATCGCCGTCCCGATCGCGCGGACCACGCCGCTGACCGTGCCGTGGATCTCGCCGCGCACCACGCCGTCGAGCCGGATGCGTCCGTCCGCCGCGTGGCGGTGAATGACGTTCGGCACGGCGAACGAGGTCCGGTCAATGACCTTGGAGCCAATGAGCAAAATCTGCGGCAGGGCGAACATGACCATAATGATGGAGATGACCGTGCCGCGTCCGAGGCTTTCGCCGATGCCGGCAATGACCGGCTCGGAGGTCATGCGGCCGATCAGAAAGCCGCTGATCGACAGGATCGAGCCGGAGGTGATGATGGTCGGGAACGCGAAGTTGAGCGTTTCAATGATGGCATCGCGGTGGTGCATCTTGGCCTTGGTCTCCTGGTAGCGGCTGGCGATGACGATGGCGTAGTCGATGTTCGCGCCCATCTGGATCGAGCTGACGATCAGATAGCCGAGGAAGAACAGATACTTGCCCGTGATGGTGGGGAACGAGAAGTTGATCCAGATGCTGCCCTGAATGACTAGGATCAGCAGCACCGGCATACCGGCGGAGTTGAAGGTGAAAAGCAGCACCGCCATGACGATCAGGATCGAAACGATGCTCACGACCTTATTATCCACGGCGAAGGACTTTTCAAATTCGTACTCGTTGGTGGAGTCGCCCGCCAGATAGACCTTCTCACCGGGATAATACTTCTGCGCGATCGCGGTGACGGTGTCGGTGAAGGCGTAGGTCTCATCGCCGCTGACCGGCAGCGTGGAGTAGATGAGCATACGGCTGTACTGCTCGCTTTGAAGCTGGAGCTTGGAGTTCGTCATCTGCGTGTAGGCGTCGTCCAGCGTGCTTTGCAGCTCATCGTCCAGCGTGACATAGCCCTGCTGCACCTCGTCGTAGAGAAAGAGGAACATATCAATGAGCGGGACGGAGTAGGTGGACAGGCCGCCGACGATCTTGCCGTAATTTTCATGATTTGCGGCATAGGCGCCATAGAGGAACTCGGCGACCTCGTAATCGAGGTCGGTCAGCTCGGAGAACTGACGCGGTGTGAGCCTGTCGGTGAGCATATAGCCGCCCATGGCTTCGACGTTGGAAAGCCCCAGCGTGGAGTCGACCTCGTTGTACTGCTCAAGCTCGTCGAGAATGGCGCGCTCCTTGTCATAGTCGCCCGCGGGGAACCACGAGCGCCATGAGGTTTTGGGTGCTGAAGTGGTCGTCAATCATATTCTCGGCGATCTGCGTTTCGTTGAGCTTGGGCGCGGGTGATGAGGCCGTAGCCGTAGGCATAGGGACAGTTGGACGAAAGGCGGAAACCGATGACAGCCAGCGCGACAAAGAGAATGGGAACGACATGGCGCGTGGCGTAGGCAAACTGCCGACGAAGGGGATCTTGGGAACGAAGCTTCGGTGCCCGGTCTTATCAATGAGCGGCCGAAGAGCATCAGCAGGCCCGGCATGACGACGAACGCCGAGAGCAGCGCGAAGAGAATGGATTTGATGAGGCACAGCGCCATATCAGGACCGAGCCTGAACTGCATGAAGAGCATGGCGACCAGGCCGCCGATGGTCGTGAGCGAGCTGGCGCCGATCTCGGGGATGGACTTGCTCAGCGCCACAATGACCGCCTCGCGCAGGGGCAGGGAGCGGTGCTCCTCCTTGAAGCGGTTACAGAAGATGATGGCGTAGTCGATGGAGAGCGCCAGCTGCAAGATGCTCGTCACGGAATTGGAGATGAACGAGATCTTGCCCATCATGAAGTTCGTGCCCTGATTGAGCACGAGCGCGACCACAAAAAAGGTCAAAATCAGGACCGGCACCTCGCCGTAGGTTTCCGAGGTGAACAGCAGCACCACGACAATGACGATGGCGACATAGACCATAATGACGCTGATCTCGTGGTCGATGGTCTCCTCCTGCGTGTTGCCGAGGTCGGTGGAGACATAGAGATCGTAGCCGGCGAGCGAGTTCTTGACGCGCTCGAGCGCGTCAAGACAGCGCTCGTCGTCCTCGTCGTAGTCAAAAGGTGACGGAGAAGAGCGCGCTGACGTTGTTGTAGTGCTCGTCGGTCTCGTCGAACGCCACGCCCTGCACGCCCTCGACACCCTCCAGCTTCTCCTGCAGATCAAAAGGCGTCGGCGAGCGGGAGGTTGGCGACCATCACGCTCGCTGTGCCGAAGGTGGTGAATTGCTCGTCCATGACGTCGAGCGCCTGGCGGGTCTCGGAATCGGCGGGGAGATAGGCGGTCAGGTCGTTTTTCCACCTGCACCCAGCTGCGGAGAAGACGGAGAAGATCAGCCCGATGATGACGACAAGAAAGACAAGGTTGCGTTTATCGACGATGAAGCGGGCGAGCTTGAGCATAAAGCTCTCGCCGTTTTGTTCCGTTGGCTTTGCCATAGACGGACCTCCTGTATCGTGATATGCCCGGCGCACCGTGCGCCGAGGCGGAAAAATCAACACCTATTATATAGCACAGACAATATAAAAATGAAATATGGAAAACGTGAAAAATCTGTGAATAAAAGGGAGTCAGGCTGTGCCTGACTCCCAAAAACGAGAGAAAATCGGACCTATTGCGCACTTTGCCCAAACGGCAGGGAATGCCGCGCGGGACGTTACTTTTCCACGATGACCTTCTGGGCGTTCTTCTCGCGGATGGCGGCGTAAATGCGGGCGATGATCTCGTCCGGCGCGCCCTTGGTCTGCTCACCGGTGACCATGTCCTTGCAGGTGACGACGCCGGAGGCGACCTCGTCCTCGCCGAGGAAGAGAACGTAGGGGATCTTCGTCTTGTCGGCGTAGTTCATCTTGGCCTTGAACTTCTTGTTCTCGGTGTAGAGCTGAGCGCGCAGGCCGCGCTCGCGCAGTCGGGTGGCGAGGGAGACGGCAAAGCTCAGATCCTCCGTCATTGGCAGAAGCAGCACGTCCGCGGGCGCGGTGTTGAGCGCGTCGTTGAGAAGGCCCTGCTCGCCGAGCACATAGAACAGGCGCGTCACGCCGATGGAGATGCCCACGCCCGGCAGCTTGCGGTCGGTATAATACTCGGCGAGGTTGTCGTAACGGCCGCCGGAGCAGACCGAGCCGATCTGCGGATAGTCGAGCAGAGCGGTCTCGTAGACCGTGCCGGTATAGTAGTCGAGGCCGCGGGCGATGGTCAGGTCGACCTTGAAATTCTCCTGCGCGACGCCGAAGCCGCCGAGGTATTTGATGACGGTGGAAAGCTCCTCATAGCCGCGGTCGAACAGCTCGTCGGCCGCAGTAGCCCTTGAGGGAGGCAAGGACCTCTTCGTTCGTGCCGGTGATGGCGATGAACTTGAGAATCTCGTCGGCCTGCTCGCCCGTGAGCTTAATGTCGTCGACGAGAATGGCGCGCACCATGTCGGGACCGATCTTTTCGATCTTATCCACCGTGCGCATGATCTCGCCGCTCTGCTCGGTCAGGCCGAGCATGGAGTAGAAGCCGTTGAGCACGCGGCGGTTGTTGATGCGGATCTTGAAGCGCTTGAGGCCCATCGCCGAAAAAGACGTCGTAGATGATGGCGGGGATCTCGGCCTCGTTCATGATGTCCAGCTTGCCGTCGCCGATGACGTCGATATCCGCCTGATAAAACTCGCGGAAGCGGCCGCGCTGCGCGCGCTCGCCGCGGTAGACCTTGCCGATCTGGAAGCGGCGGAAGGGGAAAGCAAGCTCGTTGTAGTGCAGGGCGACGTACTTCGCCAGCGGCACGGTCAGGTCAAAGCGCAGGGAGAGGTCGCTGTCGCCCTTGGAGAAGCGGTAGATCTGCTTTTCCGTTTCGCCGCCGCCCTTAGCGAGCAGGATCTCGCTGGCCTCGATGATGGGGGTATCGAGCGGGGTGAAGCCGTAGCGGCTATAGGTCGTGCGCAGAATGTCCATCACGCGCTCCATCTGCTGCTGCTGCGCGGGAAGCAGCTCCATGAAGCCTGAGAGGGTCCGGGGCTTGATTCTTTCCATATCTATCTTCCTCCGTGAAAATCGTTGTGTGCGAATCTGCTAAAATCAATAATAATGTATTGTGACAAGTTTACAAAGAAAATGTCAACCCCTTATTTGCTTATAAAGTATCACAACAGCGCATTAGCACACGAAACTAAGGCGATACCCGTTGCGTTTCGCGCAAAAGGGCGGTATAATAGCGGCAATATTGAAACAGGAGAAGGCTATGACCGATTATTTTTCCTATACGCTCGATGCCGATGCCATCCGCGCCATCAGCAGCATCGGGCTGGCTCACCTCGGCGACGCAGTATACGAGCTGCTTGTGCGCACCTATCTCTGCGCGCACGGCAAGGCGACGGGCAGGGTCTGCACCGCGCGACGGTGGAGCTTGTCCGCGCACCGAAGCAGGCGGAGCTGGCCGACGCCATTTTGGGGGGAGCTGACGGACGAGGAGCACGACGTGTTCCGCCGCGGCCGCAACGCCAACGTCCACACGATCCCGCACAGCGCCGACCGCGCGCAGTACCAGAAGGCCACGGCGCTCGAGGCGCTCTTCGGCTGGCTCTATTTACAGGGCCGGCACGAGCGCATCAACGAACTGTTTAACCGGATGATGGAGGCGAACGATGCCGCTTGACGCGATCTGCCTGCGGGCATTGACAAACGAATTGAAGGGGCAGCTCCTCGGCGCGCGCATCGACAAGGTGCAGCAGCCCGCGCGCGACCAGATCGTGCTGCTCCTGCGCGGCAATCTGCGCCTGCTTATCAACGCGGGGCCGAACCAGCCGCGCGTGCAGCTCACGGAGGTCCTGCGCGAGAATCCCGCCGAGCCGCCGATGCTCTGTATGCTGCTGCGCAAGCACCTCGTCGGCGGACGCATCACGGAGATCGAGCAGAGCGGACTGGAGCGCATCGTGACGTTCACCGTCCGCAGCGTGAACGAGTTGGGCGAGTCCGGTACGAAGAAGCTGGTGCTCGAGGCGATGGGCCGCCGCTCGAACCTCCTGCTGCTCGACGAGGACGACCGCATTTTGGATTGTATGCGCCGCGTGGAGTTTGAGGTTTCCGGTGCGCGGGCGCTGCTGCCGGGGCTATACTATCAGCTTCCGACGCCGCTCGACAAGCTCTCGCCGCTGACCGATCCCGAGGGAGCGGTCGAGCTGGCGCGCCGCGGCGGGGGAGCGGAGGGGGCCGTTGAGCGCTTCCTGCTCGACCGGTATCTCGGCATCTCGCCGCTCATCGCGCGCGAGCTGGCGCTTCGCGACTTCGGCGCAGCCGACGCCCGCTTCGCGACCGTGGAGCGACGGCTGCGAGCGCCTTGCCGCAGAGATAGAACGGCTTGACGAATACTCTACAGGAAAATAACTTTACACCGACCATGCTCTCGCGCGAGGGAAAGCCCGTGGACTTCACCTATTGTCCCATCACGCAGTACGGCGCGGAGACGGTGCAGACGACCTTCCCGAGCTTCTCCGCGCTGCTCGATGCCTTCTACACCCAGCGCGACCGGCAGGAGGCCGCGCAGCGCCGCGGGCGTGAGCTGACGCGCACGGTGACCTCTGCGCATGACCGCGTGGTGCGCAAGCTCGGAATGCTCGAAAAGGAGTATGCCGCCTCGCAGGACCGCGATACGCTGCGGCTGTACGGCGACCTCATCACCGCGAACCTCTACCGCATGGAGCGCGGGGCGGCGCGGCTGACGGCGCAAAATTACTACGACGAGAACGGTGCGGAGCTTGACATCCCGCTCGACCCGCTGCTCACGCCGCAGCAGAACGCGGCGAAATACTACAAGCGCTACACCAAGGCCAAGACTGCGGAGAAGCATCTGCGCGAGCAGATCGACAAGGCCATCGGCGAGCGCGACTACCTCGAGAGCGTGCAGGGCGAGATCGCGCTGGCGCAGACCGAGGCGGAGTTTGCCGAGCTGCGCCGCGAGCTGCAGGAGACCGGCTATCTCCGCCGCAACGGAAAGGAAAAGAAGGGACGCGAAAAGCTCATCGCGCCGCGCGAGTTCCGCTCGTCGAGCGGGCTGCGCATCCTTGTGGGCCGCAGCAATGTGCAGAACGACGCGCTCACGCGCAAGGCGGACAAGCGCGACCTGTGGCTCCATACGCAGAAGATCCACGGCAGCCATGTCATTCTCTGCACCGAGGACGGCGCGTATGACGACGAGAGCCTGCACGAGGCCGCGCTGCTCGCGGCGTATTACTCACAGGCGCAGGGCGGCAGCAACGTCCCGGTGGACTACACGAGCGTCAAATACGTCAAAAAACCCGCGGGCGCCAGACCGGGCATGGTGGTCTACGAGACTTACCGCACCCTCTATGTTACGCCGGACGAGGAGACGATCCGCCGTCTGGACCGCAAAAATAAGTAAAGAAAAAAAGAGGGCGGCCGCCCTCTTTTTTCTTCTTATGCGTGTTATGCGTGCGCGTCGCCCTCGATCGGCTCCGTTTCGCGAAAAAGCATCGTGATGCACCATACGCCGGCAAGGCCCACGAGCGTGTAGATCACGCGGCTGACCGTGCCCATCTGACCGCCGCAGAAGAACGCTACGGTGTCAAAGCCGAACAGGCCGATACCGCCCCAGTTCAGGGCTCCGATGACGGCGAGCGTTAATGCCACTTTGTCGATGACCATGGATCTCCCTCCCTAATCGTGTTTGGTTGGCTGTGCATAGTGTCCGCAAAAAAGACAAAAAAATATACATCCTTAAAAAATTTTCAGCAAAAGCAGAAAAATAATCAGGTAAAATTTGCCGCAATGGATTGCTTTTTGCGCGGGGATATTGTATAATCTACACGATATCTACCGCACGCAAGGGGCGCCGCCCCGTTTCAACAACGAACATCAGGAGGAAACACCATGAACGAAAAATTCAGTAAGCTCGGCTTCTATCCCGCTGACATCCTGCTGCCCAACAAGGACGTCGATATGGAGAAGTGGGCCGTCGTCGCCTGCGACCAGTTCACGTCCGAGCCCGAGTATTGGGGCGCGTGGAAAAGACCGTCGGCGATGCGCCGTCCACCCTGCGCCTCATCCTGCCCGAGGCCAACCTGAAGGCCCCAACGTCGGCGAGTTCATCGCCGACATCAACGCCTCCATGGACAAGTATCTCAAAGAGAACATCTTTGAGACGCTCAAAGGATTCTCTCATCTACATCGAGCGCGGCCAGAGCGACGGCAAGATCCGCCACGGCCTGATCGGCATGGTCGACCTCGACCAGTACGACTTCACCCCGGCTCCGGCGCACTGATCCGCGCCACCGAGGGCACCGTGCTCGACCGTATCCCCCGCGCGCCCGCGTGCGCCGCAACGCGCCCATCGAGCTGCCCCACGTCATGCTGCTCATCGACGATCCCGATAAGACTGTCATCGAGCCTCTGACCGCCGCGGCCGACGGCATGGAGATGGTCTACGACTTCGACCTCATGGAAAACGGCGGCCACATCAAGGGCTTCAAGCTCTCCGCTTCTCAGATCGACGCCGTGGCAGACGCTCTGACGGGCCTGACCACCGACGAGGCAATGAAGAGCAAGTACGGCGTGTCCGGCGTGGCTCCGCTGCTGTTCGCGGTCGGCGACGGCAACCACTCCTCGCCACCGCCAAGGCCTGCTACGAGGAGCAGAAGAAGGGCAAGACCCCTGAGGAGTATCTCGCCCTGCCCGCCCGCTACGCGCTCGTTGAGGTCGTCAACAACCACGATGACGCGCTGCAGTTCGAGCCGATCCACCGCGTCCTCTTCGGCGTGACCATGAGAAGTTCATGGAGGAGTTCAAAAGTTCTATCCCAACACCCACGAGGGCAAGGGCGAGGGCCACACCATCGAGGTCTGCTGGGCCGGTCACGACGATTTCATCACCGTTCCCGATCCCAAAGGTGCAGCTGGCCGTCGGTACGCTCCAGGCGTTCATCGACGAGTACCTCAAAGTTCGGCGGCGAGGTGGACTATATCCACGGCGACGAGGTCACCCGCGAGCTTGGCTCCAAGGAGGGCAACATGGGCTTCCTGCTGCCTGCCATGGGCAAGGAGCAGCTGTTCAAGACCGTTATGGCCGACGGCGTGCTGCCCCGCAAGACCTTCTCCATGGGTCATGCTCAGGATAAGCGCTACTACATCGAGGCCCGCAAGATCCGATAACCGATATACCGAAAAAGCGCCCCTCGGCGGGCGCTTTTTCAAATAGGGAGGACCATTCGATGAACTACAAGAAAGCCAGAGTATGGCAGGACATTCTTCTCTTCGGCGGCGCGTTCGTCGCCGGCGTCGGCGTGTGGGGCTTTGACAGCACGTTTTGGGGCTTCTGGGCCTGGCGATGGTGCTGCTGTCCATCCTCGTGTGGTGGCTATACTACCGCTGCCCGCAGTGCCATGAGAGCCTCGGACGCGGGAACGAAGCATTGCCCGCACTGCGGCGCGCGTGGCTCGGCAACGAGCCTGAGCCGGAGGAGAAGAAAAGATCCAGCACAAAAAAGAGAAGATGAAAACACAAACGGTCCCCGCCTATGCCAAGCTCAACCTGACGCTGGACATCTTAGGCAAGCGCCTAGACGGCTATCACGAGCTGCGGATGGTCATGCAGACCGTTTCGCTCTGCGACGACGTGACCGTGACGCTCACCGACGGCACAGGCGTCGTCTGCCGCGTCGCGGGCGCAGAGCTTCCTGCGATGAACGCAACCTTGCCGTCAAGGCGGCGAACGCCTTCTGCGAGGCGCTGCACCGGTCAGGGCCGTGAAGGTCATGATGAACACGCTGGTGCCCACGGCCGTCTTGAGCTCGTAGCCCAGCACGCTGGTGAGGATGAGCAGCATCATCATGCCGCCGCCGGCCCCGATAAAGCCGCAGATGAAGCCAATGAGCACGCCGCACACCAACGACTGCACCGCACGCTTTTGGGCGCTGACGCCCTGCATGGCTTCCTTGGTGGTCATGACCGGGCGCAGGATGAACTTGACGCCCAGCAAGAAGGTCATGAACACCGAGAAGCCGCCCATGGTGGCGGAGGGCATCTTGCTGGCCACCCAGCTGCCCACCACCGTGAAGGCCAGCACGCTGGCCATCATGATCAGGCCGTTCTTGATATCAAGGTTCTTGTTTTTGTGGTAGGTGTAGGCTGACACGGCACTGGCCAGCACATCCGAGAAAACCTTGCGGCCTCCGGCTACGCCGACAATAAGGACATTTTTCTCGACGGATTTTCTTACTTCACGGGCCGCGAGCGGGAACATCCTGCGCATTCTGCTCAAGCGGGCAGCGGAAAAGCGTCACCGTGACGCTGCTCGGCGACGGCAGCGACAGCGAGCTGTTCGCCGAGGGCCTGCGCGTACGCGAGCAGCTTTACGCTCTTGCGCGGGACGCGGGCGTTCCCTGCACGGAGGAGGTGCTGCGCGGCGGCGCGCCGCGCGATGCGCTCGGCCATGTGGAGAAGCATTTCTTCGGCGGTAATGTCCGCTGGGACGAGCCAACGGAGCAGCTGCGGCTGTATGAAGCCTCCACCGCTTACGACGAGGCGGAGCGGATCGCCGCGGAAATTCTGCGTCTGGTGCGCTGCGAGGGCTACCGCTTCCGCGATATTACGGTCACCTCGCGCGATATGGATGCCGCGGAGCCGGTGCTGCGCACCGTATTCGCGCGCTGCGGCATCCCGCTCTACTGTGCGCGGCGCAGCGATATTCTGCGCCGCGGCGTGCCCGCGCTGCTGCTCGGCGCGCTCGACGCGGTGAGCGGAGGCTTTGAGTACGAGGATGTGTTCCGCTGCCTCAAGACCCGGCCTCGCGGGACTTTCGGCGGAGGAGTGCGACCTGCTGGAAAACTACGTCATCAAGTGGGACATTCGCGGCGCAATGTGGACGCGCGACGTTCCGTGGACGGCGCACCCGAGGGCTACGGCGTGCCGTGGCGCGCAGAGCATGAGGAAATGCTCGCGCGGGTGAACGCCGCGCGGGAAAAGGTACGCGCGCCGCTGAGCCATCTCTATGAGGGCGTGCGCGGCACGGAGACGTTGAGGGTAAAGTGACGGCGCTTTACAATTATCTGACGGAGATCGCGCTGCCCGAGGAGCTGCAGCGGCAGACGGAGACGCTTTGGCAGCGCGGCGAAACGCAGCGGGCGGAGGAGCTGGCGCAGCTTTGGAACGTTCTGTGCGGCGTGCTTGACCAGTTTGTGGAGATGCTGGGCGGTACCGAGCTGGACGCGGAGGAGTTTCGCGCGGCTCATGCGCCTTGTGCTCACGCAGTATTCGGTCGGCACGATCCCGGTCTCCCTTGACCGGGTGAGTCTGGCTGAAATGACGCGCAACGACCGCCACGCCGTGCGCGTGCTGTTTTTGATGGGTGCGAACGACCATGTGCTGCCCGCTGTGGGCGGCAGCGGCGGCATTTTGAAGGACGAGGACCGCGCGGCGCTCGAGGCGCTCGACGTGCGCCTTGCGCCCTACGGTATGGCGCAGTTCCGGCTGGAGCTGCAGAATCTCTATGCCGCGCTCGCCCAGCCGACCGACCGGCTCTACATCTCTTATCCGCGCTTTGATAACGCGGGCGCCGAGCTGCGCCCCAGCTTTGTCGTCGGGCGCGTGCAGACGCTTTGCCCGTCGGTAAAGGTCGAAACGGAGGATGCCGACAAGGCATACCGCCTTTTACAACGAGAGCGGTGCGCTCGACTATGCGGGCGAACACGTCGGCGGGGAAGCGTGGCGTTATCTGGAGCGGCGCGGCGGCTGCGCCGAGGCGCTTGCCGCCATGCGCGACGCTTCGCACTATACGCGCGGAAGGCTCTCGCGTGAGGCCGTCCACACGCTCTACGGGCGCAGCATCACGCTCAGCGCCTCGCGCATGGACAAGGCGCGGAGCTGCCATTTCGCCTACTTCATGCAGTACGGCCTGCGCGCGAAGGAGCGCACAGCTGCGGGCTTCGACGCGCCGCAGGTCGGTACCTTTGTCCACGACGTGATGGAGCACACGCTCCGCGCGGCGAGCGAGCGCGGCGGCCTCAAGGCGCTGGAGCGTCCGGCGCTGCACGCGCTTGTGCGGCAGGCGATCGGTGCATACATCGAAAAAAATCTCCCCGACCTTGACGGGAAGAACGCGCGCTTCCGCTATCTTTTCCGCCGGCTGTGCGAGTCGGTCTACCGCATCATGGATTCGACGGTGGAGGAGCTTTCCGACTCCGATTTGAGCCGCTGGCCTTTGAGCTGGGCTTCGGCGCGGACGGACAGCTTCCCGCCGTGACCATCCGCGAGGCGGGGGAGGAGCTGCGCGTGGTCGGCAAGGTCGACCGTGTGGGCGGCTGGCTCAAGGACGGCAAGCTGTATTTGCGCGTGGTGGACTACAAGACCGGCGCGAAGCGCTTTGACCTCGCGGAGCTGCGCTACGGGCTCGGCCTGCAAATGCTGCTCTATCTCTTTACGCTGCGGGACGAAGGGGAAAGCTCTTCGGCGGCTATCCCATCGAGCCGGCGGGCGTCCCTCTATCTTCCCGCACGGGAAAAGCTGCTGAATCTGCCGCGCAATGCCTCGGAGGAGGAGATCGAGCGCGCGATGCACAAGGAGCTGCAGCGCAGCGGCATGGTGCTGAACGATCCCGCAGTGCTGCACGCGATGGAGCACAGCGCGCTGGAAGCGCCGTGCTATCTCCCGGTGCGCGTGAAAAGAGCAAGGACGGCGAGACCGAGATCACCGGCAGCATCGCCACGAGCGCTCAGCTCGGCAAGCTGGGCTTATACGTTGAGGAGCAGCTGCGCCGCATGGTGCGCGAGCTGGCGAGCGGCAACATCGACGCCGACCCGTGGGCGCGCAGCGAGCAGGACAGCGCCTGCACCTATTGCGAATTCGCGCCCGCCTGCCACTTTGAAAACGGCTGCGGCGGCGACCGCATCGAATACATCCACGCGACCGGAGCCGAGCAGCTCTGGGAGCACGTTGACCGGACGATCGGGGAAGGGGGAAAACGCGATGGCTGACATCCTGACCGCCGAGCAGCAGGCGGCGGTAGAGAACCGCGGGCGGAGCCTGCTGGTGTCCGCCGCGGCGGGCAGCGGCAAGACGAAGGTGCTCGTCGAGCGGCTTTTTTCCTACGTCGAGAGCGGCGAAGCGAACCTTGACGACTTTCTCATCATTACCTACACCCCGCCGCGGCGGCGGAGCTGCGCGGCAAGATCGCCAAGGTTCTCGGCGAAAAGCTGCAGGAGGACTCCGCTCAACGCGCATCTGCAGCGGCAGCTGCTGCGTGTCTACCGCGCGGACATCAAAACGGTGGACGCCTTCTGCACGGCGCTGCTGCGCGAGAACTGCCACCTGCTGCGTGAGGACGCGCGCGGTCATGCGCTGCGGCCCGATTTCCGCGTGCTCGACGAGAATGAGGCGCAGCTTCTGCGCGAGCGGGTGCTCGCACGCACACTGGATGAATTTTACGAGACGATGCGCGACGGCGACGGCGCGTCGCTCCTGGCCGATACCCTGGCGCGGGCGGGACGACCGCGCGCTCGGCGCGCTGGTGCTCGAGCTGCACGGAAAGCTGCAGGCAGCCGTACATGGACCGCTGGCTCGCGTCGCAGGCGCAGCTTTTGGCACGATCTGCCGCCGCGCGTGGAGGATACGGTCTACGGCAAGCTGCTGCTTTCGACGGTGCGGCGCAAGGCGCCCACTGTGCCGCACTGCCAGCGGCGCGGCACAGGAGATGACGTCGGACGCCGCGCTTGCGGATAAGTATGCGCCGCTCTTTCAGCGTGGCGGAGCAATTGCGCTCCCTCGCCGCGTCAGCGGAGGAGGACTGGGATGCGGCGGCGAAGCGCCGCGTGGATTTCCCGCGCCTGACGGCGGTGCGCAAATGCGAGGACGAAGCGCTCAAGGCCAAAATGCAGGGCGTGGAACGGCTGCAAAAAGACCGCCAAGGGCTTTGACGAGGTGTTTTCCGTCACCTCCGCCGAGGCGATGGAGGACCTGCGCGCGATGGCGCCCGCCATGCTCGCGCTCTTAAAGCTGACGGCGGATTTCTCCCGCGCCTATCAGGAGGAAAGCGCCGCCGCAACGCGGCGGACTTCTCCGACCAGGAGCATGAGGCCATTGACCTGCTCCTCGGCGCGGACGGACAGCCCACCGACCTTGCGCGAACGGTCTCGCAGCGCTACCGCGAGATCATGGTGGACGAATATCAGGACACCAACGAGGTGCAAAACGCCATCTTCCGGGCCGTGTCCCGGGAGGGAAGAACCTCTTCACCGTTGGCGATGTGAAGCAGAGCATCTACCGCTTCCGTCTCGCCGACCCGCGTATTTTCCTCGACCACTATCTGCGCTACCCGCACGCCGCCGACGCGGCGGAGGGCGAGAGCGCGAAGCCCTTTTGAGCAAAAACTTCCGCTCGTGCGATACGGTGCTGGACGCGGCGAACTTCGTGTTCCGCAACGTCCTTTCCCGGGAAATGGGCGAGCTGGACTACGGCGAGGACGAGTCTCTGCACGTCGGGGCGAGCTATCCCGAGAACCCGACTGCTGCACGGAGTTCCATTTTGTGAGATGTCCGCGCAGGAGAGCGACACGGAAAGCTCCGGTGCGGCCCGGGCCGAGGCGAGCTTCGCCGCGGACTACGTACAAAGGCTCATCGCCGGCGGCTTCACGGTGCAGGACGATAAAACGCACGAGCCGCGCGCGGTGCGGGAGGAGGACATCATCCTCATGCGCTCGCCCCGCACACGGCTTGCCGACTATCGCCGCGCTGGAGAGCCGCGGGCTGCACTGTGCCGCCGAGAGCGACGGCGGCTTTACGAAACGATGGAGGTCGCCGTGACCTTCGCGCTGCTCGAAATATTGGACAACCCGCGGCAGGACGTGCCGCTCATCTTCTGCGTGCTGCGCTCGCCGCTTTTTCGGCTTTCACGCCGGACCGGCTCGCCGAGCTGCGCGCGAAAACGCCGGGCGGCGATTTTTACGATGCACTCGCCGCGGACGGGGCGAGGACTCCGGCACGGTTCCTCGCGCTGCTGCGAGCTGCGTGAAAGCGCGCGGACGCTCACGCTCACCGAGCTGGTCGCGGCGCTCTATGAGCGCTGCCATATCCCGGCGGTGTTCGGCGCGATGCGGGGAGGAGCCGCACGCCGGGAAAATCTTCGTGCGTTCTTTCGCTGGCGGAGGAATTTGAGCGCGGCGGCGGGCGGGGCTCTTCGCCTTTGTCCGGCATCTGCGCGAGCAGCTGGAACCGGCGAGCCGCCCGTGCCGCAGACCACGCACGCCGCGCAGGGCGTGCGCATCATGAGCATCCACAAGTCCAAGGGGCTGGAATTTCCGATCGTGATCCTTGCGGACCTCGCGCGCCCGTTCAGCCGCATGGACTTCCAGAGCCCGTGCTCGTCCACCCGGAATACGGCCTCGGGCCGGTCTGCGTGGACACGAAAGCGCTCGATCAAATACCCCACGGCTGCGCGGCTCGCACTTGAGCGTCAGCTGCGCCGCGAGGCAAAGGCCGAGGAGCTGCGCGTGCTGTACGTGGCCATGACGCGCGCGAAGGAAAAGCTCGTCATGGTCTGCGCCCGCGCGGGCGCGGCGAAGCATCTTGCCGATCTTTGCGCCGTGACCTCCTGCCCCGTGCGGCCAGAGACGGTGGAGGAGCAGAAGTGCATGGCGGACTGGATCCTGCTGCCGCTTTTGTGCCGTCCGGAGGCTGCGCCGCTGCGTGAGCTGGCGGGCGCGGATGCGGCGGCGGTCACGGTAAGCGATGCGCCGTGGCGCGTGGAGGTCCACAACGGCTATGACTTTCGCGCCCACCGAGCGCGCGGCAGAGGAGCGCGCGGAGGGAGACTGCCCCCGAGCTGCCGCTGGACACGGCGGCGCTGGAGTGGCGCTATCCCTACGAACCGGAAACGACGCTCAGCGCCAGCTGACCGCGACGCAGCTCAAAGGGTCGCGCGCTTGACGAGGAGATCGCGGAGAACGCCCGCTGCCTCCCCGCCTGCGGAGCCTCCGCAAAGCCGAGATTTCTGGAGGGAGCGGCGGCGCTTACGCCGCCGAGCAGGGCACCGCGATGCACGCGGCGCTGCAGTTTCTCGACTTCTCGACGCCGGCGGGAGGAAGGTGCGGTGCGCGCCGCAGTCAAAAAGCATGGAGGAGCGCCGCCTGCTCACGCCCGAGCAGGCGCGGGCGGTCGACGCCGCCGCGGCGGCGAGCAGATCATACCTAGTTATAAAACGAAAAAGTTTGCAAAAATGCAAAAAAGTGCTTGCATTTTCCTGCTTGATGTGATATTCTATCCGAGCTTGAAAAGGGCGGTCCTCTGCCGTGCGCGGGTGAAAGAACCCTGATGCGCCATGGAAAAGCGGTCACGAACGCCTATAAATTAGGAGGAAATATCCATGGATCTCATCAAGGAACTCGAAAGCCAGCAGATGAAGGCTGAGAAGCCCGTTGCCAACGTCGGCGACACCGTTCGCGTCCACGTGAAGGTCAAGGAAGGCGCCCGTGAGCGTGTTCAGGTCTTCGAGGGAACCGTCATCGCCAAGAAGCACGGCGGCATCGAAGAGACCATCACCGTCCGCCGCCTGTCTTATGGCATCGGCGTGGAGAAGGTTTTCCCGCTGCACTCTCCCTCGATCGAGAAGATCGAGACCGTGCGCACCGGCTTTGTCCGCCGCGCGAAGCTCTACTATCTGCGTGACCGCGTTGGTAAGGCTGCCAAGATCCGCGAGAAGCTGTAAGAAAAAGCAAAATAGAAACGACGTGGGCGACCGCGTCGTTTTTATTTTTGTTGTTTTTTTTGCGTGGCGCGTGGTATCATACACCATGAAATATTCTGCGGCCCTGCGCCGCCCGAGTGATGGAGAAACGAGTATGAACGATTTTGATAACGAGATCCCTGCCCACTGATCCCGACGAGGGAGAGGAGATCACCGAGCGCGTCGCCGGGCGCGAGACCTACGAATGGGTGCGCTCGCTGGTGGGCGCGGTGTTGGTCATCACGCTGCTCTTTACCTTCGTGGTGCGCCTGATGGGCGTTGACGGCCATTCGATGGTGCCGACGCTGCAGGACGGCGACCGCCTGATCGTGGTCAGCGGCTGGCTGTGCGGCGATTACAAATACGGCGACATCGTCATTGCGTACAAGGAGAGCTTCGATGCCGAGCCCATCGTCAAGCGCGTTATTGCCACCGAGGGGCAGACCGTGGACATTGACTTTACGCTCGGGCGCGTGTTCGTGGACGGCGAGCTGCTGCAGGAGGATTATGTCAACGACCTGACCTATCTCGACGAGGGGACGCAGTTCCCGCTGACGCTCGGCGAGGGCGAGCTGTTTCTGATGGGCGACAACCGCAACCGCAGCAGCGACAGCCGCGACGAACGACTCGGTGCGGTGGACGAGCGGCTCATCATCGGTAAGGCTGTGCTGCTTGTATTTCCGGGCAGGGATAGCCTGACCGACAAGCGCGATTTCAGCCGTCTCGGTTCTTTGAAGATGAAGTGAGGGGGGAGACGTTATGCAGCTGGAAAGTCTGAGCTGGTTCCCCGGACACATGACAAAAACGCGCCGCATGGTCGCCTCCGAGATCGGCAGCATGGACGCGGTGTGCGAGATCATCGACGCGCGCATCCGCGCGCGAGCCGCAATCCCGACCTTGACGAGCTGACGGCGGGCAAGCCGCGCATCGTGGTGCTCAACCGCGTCGATCAGGCTGACCCGAAGGCGACGAAGCAGTGGGCGGCATGGTTCCGTGCGCAGGGCTACGCGGTTTTGGAGGTAGACGCCAAGTCCGGCGCGGGTGTGAAGCAGTTCGCGCCCGCCGTGCGCGCGCTGCTTGCGGACAAGCTGCGCGCCTATGAGGAAAAGGGGCAGGTCGGGCGCGTGCTGCGCGTGATGGTGCTCGGCATCCCGAACGTCGGCAAATCGACCTTCATCAACAAGGTGTCCGGCCGAAAGACCGCCAAGGCGGAGGACCGCCCCGGCGTGACGCGCGGCAAGCAGTGGGTGCCGGTAGACAAGACGCTGGAGCTGCTCGACACGCCCGGCATCCTCTGGCCGAAATTTGACGACCCGACGTGGGCGTGCGCCTCGGGTTTACCGGCGCCATCCGCGACGACGTGATGGATATGGAGGATCTGGCCTCCCGCCTGATGGCGTACCTCGGTGCGCATTATCCAGACGCGCTGACCGAGCGCTACAAGAGCGCCGTCGAGCCGGGAGAGCCGGGCTGGGAGCTGCTGGAGAAGGCGGGCCGTAAGCGCGGCTTCCTCATGTCCGGCGGCGAGGTGAACACCGAGCGCATGGCGCGCATTTTGCTCGACGAATACCGTGCCGGCAAGCTGGGACGCTTTACACTTGAGCTGCCGGAGGAGAACGCATGAGCAAGCACATTTCGCTCGCAAGCTATGAGCTGGAAGCCGCCGCCCGCGCAGAGGGTATGCCCATGTCTGCGGCGCGGACGAGGCGGGCGCGGGTCCTCTGATGGGGCCGGTGTACGCCGCCGCGGTGATCCTGCCGGAGGGCTGCGTCATCGAGGGGCTGGATGACTCGAAGAAGCTCAGCGAGAAAAAGCGCGAGGCGCTGTTTGACATCATCCGCGAAAGGGCGGTCGCTTACAGCGTCGCGTCCGTGGACGCGCGGGAGATCGACGAGATCGACATTTTGAACGCCCGCATGAAGGCGATGCAGCTTGCCATCGACGGTTTGAACGTCAAGGCGGACTTTGCCCTCATCGACGGCAACCGCGACCATGGGACGAAATACGCTGTCTCCACGCCGCACCGCACGGTCGTCGGCGGCGACGGCGTGAGCATGAGCATCGCTGCGGCGTCGATCTTAGCCAAGGTCAGCCGCGACCGCTTCGTGACCGACGTGCTGGATAAGCAGTACCCGGAGTATCAGTTTGCAAGGCACAAGGGCTATGGAACCCGGCTGCACTACGCCATGCTCGACGAGTACGGCCCCTGCCCCTGTCACCGAAGGACTTTTCTCAAAAGTGGGAGGCGGGGAGACCATGAGCACGACCAGAGAAGCCGGCGACCGCGGCGAAGCGATGGCCGCGGAGTATCTGCGCGAGAACGGCTATGAGATCCTTGCCTCGCAGTTCCGCTGCCGCTTCGGCGAGATCGACCTCATCGCCCGGCGGGGGCGATATTCTCTGCTTTGTAGAGGTTGCTGCGCAGCGACCGGCGCTTCGGTCTGCCGCGCGATTTTGTCACCGCTGCCAAGCAGCGGCGTATCCGCACCACGGCGGCCTTTTACATGACGCGGCACGATCCCGACCTCTGCGCCCGCTTTGACGTGGCGGAGGTCTACGACGATGAAACGCCGCCGCGCATCGAGTACATTGAGAATGCATTTGAGTGATCGGCAGGAAAGGGGGCGGCTATGGCGCTCTACACGATCGGCGATCTGCACCTCTCGCTCGGCGGGAGCAAGCCGATGGATATTTTCGGCGATAAGTGAGCGAACCACGTTGAGCGCCTGCGTGAGTCCTTTTCGCACCTGACGGCGGACGACGTGACGGTGCTTGCGGGCGACCCTCTTGGGGCATTTCGCTCGAGGAGTCGCTGCCGGACTTTCAGTTCATCGACGCGCTGCCCGGGCGCAAGATCATTCTGAAGGGAAACCATGACTACTGGTGGGGCACCGCCACGAAAATGAAAAAATTTTTCGCGGCGCACGGCATCGAAAGCATTGACATTTTGTTCAACAACTGCTTCTTCTACGGGGACTATGCCCTCTGCGGCACGCGCGGCTGGTTTATGAGGAGGACGCCGCCGGCACGCACACGGGCAAGATGCTTGCGCGCGAGGCGCTGCGGCTGGAGGCCTCGTTCAAGGCGGCGGGGGAGCGGCCCATCCTCTGCTTCCTGCACTATCCGCCGCTCTATCAGGGCTACCGGTGTCCGGAGCTGCTCGAGCTCATCGACCGCTACCGCGCCGAGCGCTGCTATTACGGACATCTGCACGGCCCCACGCACCGCCGTGCCTTTGAGGGACGGCGCGGAGAGACCGACTATGCCCTCGTTTCCGCGGATTATCTGGGCTTCGTCCCAAAAAAATCTGCGATTAAAGGAAAAATGATAAAAAAGGGTAGATATTTTCCAAAACCTATGGTAAAATACCGCTTTGCAATGAGCATCATTTGCTTAATACGGAGGAAAAAGAAACATGAATGTCAAGTCTGTTGAAAAGCTCGAAAAGAGCCAGGTTGCCGTCACCGTCGAAGTGACTGCCGAGGAGTTTGAAGCCGCCGTTCAGAAGGCGTATCTCAAGATGCGCAATAAGATCAGCGTGCCCGGCTTCCGTCCCGGCAAGGCGCCCCGCAAAATGATCGAAAAGCTCTACGGCGAGGGCGTGTTCTACAGCGACGCTGTGGATGCTGCGCTTCCCGATGCATATACACAGGCCATCGGCTCCAGCGGCCTCGATGTGGTAGGCTACCCCGAGGTCGAGATCGTGGACGATCAGATCGGCAAGGACGGCTTCACCTTCAAGGCGATCGTCGCGGTCTATCCCGAGGTCGAGCTGGGCCAGTACAAGGGCGTGAGCGCTGTGAAGGAAGAGGCCAAGGTCACGGCGGACGACGTCAAGGAGCGCCTGAACCAGATGGCCGAGCGTGAGGCCCGCCTCGTTTCCGTCGACCGCAAGGTCAAGAAGGGCGATACCGCCGTCATCGACTTTCGAGGCTTTGACAACGGCGTTGCCTTCGAGGGCGGCAAGGGCGAGAAACCACGAGCTGGAGATCGGCTCGGGCAGCTTCGTTCCCGGCTTTGAGGATCA
>VOFB01001267.1_pt1 | contig 38464 bp, 75 predicted proteins | sample 5384141 | NCBI WGS metagenome assembly VOFB01 (sample SAMN12384721, study PRJNA508395) | human gut metagenome | isolation source: healthy gut A | host: Homo sapiens
GCCCTCCCGGGCGGGGCCCTATTTCTTTGAAGAAATAGGGAAAGAACAAGGGGAAGCCCTGACCGACCTTGGGACCCCGGGGAAAGAGTTTCTTTCCCCCACACCCCTTTCTCTGGACTGTTGTAGAAGCAGCGATTTTCTTCTACCGGCGTACCTGGCCTGCGGCCTCTAAAACCAACGCCTCATGGCCCGCCCACCAGCTCGGGCGGGCGGGAGAGGTGATTCATTGACGGGAGGAAAAAAAGTGGGAAACGAAAAAAAAGGTTTTTCTCTGCCTTTCTCCCAAAGGGCACCCACCCACGCCCCCCAGCCCGCCCAGCCGGTGGGCGGGCCGTTACGGGCCTTTCCAATGTGAGGGCCGCAGGCCAGGTATCCCCAAGTAAGAAGTACAGCCTCCCCCCCAATCCCACCAGAGAAGGGAGTCCAGAGGGAAGAACCTCTTCCCCTGGGGTTCTTTCCCCCATTTCTTCCCAAGAAATGGGGCCCCGGCTGGGTAAGCCACCGTTCCCCCCCGTTCCAACGGGCCCCCCCCCATCCCCGCCCGTTCCAACGGCGCCGGAAAAACCAAGGCGGGAGACAACCTTTTTCTTCCCTACCAGCTTGATCTGTGTTATACTATGGGGCTGAACAAAAGCAACCGCGGGGAGGCTGAGCACGTGGGGTATGGGAATTGTCTGGATTATCTCCAGCGGCGGGGTGCTCCTTCAGGGTGGCCCCCTTCTGCCCGGTGGACGATTTGATCCTGTCTCTGTGCGCCTACCTCCCTTTGAGCAGGTGCTCCCCCCCGGCAGAACTGGGTCCCCCTTCCCCCAGGCGGTGGAGGCCCAAGACCGTGCTGGCCGGGCTGGGACGCGGTGGGGCTCATCATGGCCAAGGACACCCCCGCCCTGGTGCGCCAGGCCGCCCGGGAGTCCCCGGTTCCAGACCCTGGGCCTGGGCTGTGCCGCCGGGGTGCTGGACCCAGACCCAGTTTGCCGCCCTCACCTTCCGCCTGCCCGACAGCACCCTCTACCTGGCCTTCCGGGGCACCGACGATCACAACCCTGGTGGGGTGGAAGGAGTGCTTTGCCATGAGAATGAAAACCTTCCCTGTCCCCGCCCGGGAGCCTGGCCCAGGACTACCTGGTACAGGTGGCCCAGCGCCACCCGGGCAGGCTGCGGGTGGGGGACACTCAAGGGGGCAACCTGGCCGTGTGGGCCGCAACCTTCACGCCCCGCCCCTTCTCCGGCGGCGGATTCTGGAGGTGACCAGCCACGGCATCGGCTTTGGCAGGACCTCACCGCACCTGCCCTCGCGGAGCCTGGCCCCCGGCTGGTCACCTATATCCCAGGCCTCCCTTTGGGACCCTTATGACCACCAGGACCCCCGGGCCCAGATCATCCAGAGCTGGGGGTGGGGCCAAGGGCCAGCACGACCCTTCTCCGGGGCGGGGGGTATAGTCATCTCCCCCGCCGCTGGGGCCGGGTGGAGGGAGAGGCCGGGTTCAGGGCTGGGTGGACGCCCTGTCCCCGGCAGAGCGCCGGGGCCCCATTTCTTGGGAAGAAATGGGGGAAAGAACCCCAGAGGAAGAGGTTCTTCCTCTGGACCCCTTCTGGTGGGGTTGTGTGGGGAGGCTGTACTTCTTACGGGATACCTGGCCTGCGGCCCTCACATTGAAAGGCCTGTAACGGCCCGCCCACCGGCTGGGCGGGCTGGGGACGTGGGTGGGTACCCTTTGGGAAAAGGCAGAGAAAGGAACCGTTCGGTTTCCCACTTTCTCCTCCCGTCAATAAACCACTTCTCCCGCCCGCCCGAGCCGGTGGGCGGGCCATGAGGCGTTGGTCTTGGAGGCCGCAGGCCAGGCCCCTACCTGACGAACCACCTTCCCCCGTTCCTCCCACCAGAGAATGGGGTTCCAAGGGGAAGGAACCTCCTTCCCCTTGGTGTTCCCTATTTCTTCCCCTATTTCTTCAAAGAAATCACAAGGTCTTCATCGGGGGCGCCCAGATGGGTCTGATGCCCAAGCCCCGGTTCATTCTCTCCACCTCCCTGGCCTGTGACGCCAACACCCTGACCTTCCGTCACCTGGCCCAGTTCTACGACGTGCCCCACTTCAACGTGGACATCCCTTCGAGTCCTCCCCCAGGCGGTGGACTATGTGGCCGGGCAGCTGCGGCAGATGGGAGAATTCCTCACCCAGCAGACAGGCCTCCCCCTGGACGACGGCCAGCTGGCCCGCACCGTGGCCCGCAGTCAGCGGACCATGGCCCTGTACCACCGGGGCCTCCGCCTCCGGGCGGGGCGGCAGGTGCTCAGTGACCTGACCAGCGAGCTGCTCCGCACCGCCGCCTTCCACTTCCTCCTGGGCACCCCAGAGACCGAGGCCTATGCCCGGCAGCTGCTCCGGGAGATCACCACCGCTCCCCTGCCCAGGGCAAGCAGCTGCTCTGGATTCACACCACCCCCTACTGGGTGGCCCCCTGCGGCACCTGTTCGCCCAGAGCACCCGGGTCCAGGTGGCCGCCTGCGACATGAGCTATGAGGGGATTGTGGAGGCCGACCCCACAAAGCCCTATGAGGCCATGGCCCGCCGCCTGGTCTACTCCCCTTCAACGGCCCGGCCCAGCGGCGGATCGACCGGGCCCTGGAGATGGCCAAAACCGTGGGGGCCGACGGGGCGGTTTGGTTCTGCCACTGGGGCTGCAAGCACACCCTGGGCGGCGCCCGGCTGGGCAAGAAGGCCCTGGAGGAGGCCGGCCTGCCCACCCTGCTGCTGGACGGGGACAGCTGTGACCAGGGGCTTCGGCGGCGAGGACAGGCCGCCACCCGGATGGAAGCCTTTGGAAGTATTGGAGGGCATGGCATGAGCATCACCTATCACGTCTGTAAATACACCCCCACCGAGCTCCTCACCGCCCTGGGGGGCCAGTGCGCCCTGCTGACGAGGCCCCGGAGAACTTCGACCTGTCCGACCAGGTGGCCCACCCCAACCTGTGCGGCTTCGGCAAGTCGGTGATCCAAGCGGCCCTGGCCGGGCAGGTGAAGGAACTGGTGCTGGTCAACTGCTGCGACACCATCCGCAGCGCCTACGACATCCTCAAGGAATTCGGCAACCTGGACTTTCTCTACCTGCTGGACATCCTCCACAGCCAGGAGGGATGTTCCGTCCAGCACGCCCGGGACCAGCTCCTGGCCCTGGCGGAGGCCTACATGGGGCCTACCGGGCACCAGTTCGACCGGGCGGCCTTCTTCGCCGCCTTCCAGTCCCCTCCCCCGGTCACCGGGCCCCACATCGCCGTGCTGGGGGCCAAGATGGGGTCCCACCTCTTCTCCCTGGTGGAGGAGACCATGCCCCTGCCGGTGGAAAACGCCACCTGTGCCAACAACCGGCGGGTGGCCCCCGCCGGCGGACCAGGGGACTTCGCCGCCCTCATGGAGGACTACGCCCGCTGTCTGCTGGGCCAGCTGCCCTGCATGCGCATGACCGACAACACCGCCCGCCGGGCCCTGTACAACACCCCCGGCCTGGAGGGGGTGGTCTACCACACCCTGCAATTCTGCGACTACTACGGCTTTGAATACGCGGGCCTGCGGCACCAGCTGCCGGTCCCCCTGCTGAAAATCGAGTCCGACGGCACCACCCAGAGCCGGGAGCAGCTGCGCACTCCGGCTGGAAGCCTTCGCCGAGGGCTTCGGCCCCCAGAAAGGAGACCCCACCATGAAGAAACACGGCTATTTCGCCGGCATCGACAGCGGCTCGGCCACCACCGACGTGGTCATCCTGGACCAGGACCGGACCATCGTGGCCAAAGGTCATCCTCCCCACCGGGGGGGGGCCTCCGGGGCCCAGCGTGCCCTGGACCAGGCCCTCCAGCAGGCGGGCCTCACCCAGGCCGACCTCACCGCCACGGTCACCACCGGCTACGGCCGGGGGACGGGGGACAAGTCGGTCACGGAGATCACCTGCCACGGACAGAAATCCACGGGAAAGAACACCGGGGGGGAAGGACCGGCGGGGGGTTCCTTCCTTGGAACCCCATTCTCCCTGGTGGGGAAAAACGCTGGGGGAAGTTTTCTTTCGTGGTTGGCGGGCCCTATTTCTTGGAAGTAGGGGCCTGGCCTGCGGCCTCAAGACCAACGGTATGGGCCTCATGGCCCGCCCACCGGCTCGGGCGGGCGGGAGAAGTGGTTTGTTGACGGGAGGAGAAAGTGGGAAACCGAACGGTTACTCTCTGCCTTCTCCCAAAGGGTACCTACCCACGTCCCCAGCCCGCCCAGCCGGTGGGCGGGCCGTTACGGGCCTTTCCAATGTGAGGGCCGCAGGCCAGGTATCCAAGAAAGAAGTACAGCCTCCCCCACCACCCCACCAGAGAGTCCTGGGGGGTCCCAAGAAATGGGGCCCGGGGGAGGAACCTCCTCCCCGTAGGGAAAACCCCCACTGCCCCCATTTCTTCCCAAGAAATGGGGCAACCGCATGGAGGACAAGGGCCTGATCTCCGCCTCCCCGACCCCTGAACAACCGTCAGGTGATCGTCACCCTCTCCCCCAGGGGCTGGAGGCCATCCAAACCTTTCGTTCCCAGGTGATTCGCCCGCCGCCCAGATGCTGGCGGACCTGGGCCCGGAGGATGCCCGGGAATTCATCCGCATCCAGAAAAAGCTTCTGGCCAACCAGCGGCCCACCGGCTAACTTGACCCATATTGGATTACCGAGGTGAACCCAAATGACAGATCGAAACCAAGGGGCGCCTACGCACCTTCTCCCGGAGCAGGCGGACAAGCTCTTCCACAGCCCCTGCGGCACCTGTTCCAGGAAAATGCCTCTCTGATGAATATGCCCTGATCTGGCTGCTCTCCAAGCATACCAAGGACACCGGCAGCGAGAAGATTTAGGACATCGGGGAGCTGAACATGCCCAAGTGTCTCCGCCATCGCCCGCTCCCTCCAGAACAAGGGCCTGGTCCGCTGGACCCACGACGCAACGGGAGGAGGGGACTATATCCTGCTCACGGACACCGCCGTGACCTCCGTCCAGGCCCACCGTCAGACCCCTGCGCCTACCACCAGCGGGTGGTGGCCGCCTATGGAGAGGAGAAATTCCTCCACCTGCTGGGGAGATCGCCCAGCTGGAGGAGATTATGCGGCAGGAAGCCGAGAAAGTGGGAGGTGCCCATGACCAAGCGTAATGTGGAGGCCTACGCCGCCGCCCAACAGCCCCTGTGCGTCCAGAACGACACCATCCCCGAATCCCTGTTCCAGGAGTACGGGGTCAACCACCTGCGGGACGCCAATGGCGTGGGGGTCCTCACGGGCCTGACCAACATCTCCAAAATCGTCTCCTTCCAGAACGTGGGGGGCAAGCGCATGCCCTGCGAGGGGCAGCTGTGGTACCGGGGTACAACATCAAGGACCTCATCGGCGGCCTGGGGCCCCAGGAGTTCGGCTTTGAGAAAATCGCCTACCTGCTGGTCTTCGGCCAGATGCCCACCCTGGAGGAGCTGGCGGAGTTCACCGCCGTCCTGGCCGACTGCCGGACCCTGCCCACCAACTTCACCCAGGACGTGATCATGAGGGCCCCTCCCGGGACATCATGAACTCCATGACTGAGCGTGCTCACCCTGGCCAACTACGACGACCAGGTCAACGGCGGCCTGGGCAACTCCATCCGGCAATGTATCCGGCTGATCTCGGGTTTCCCATGCTGGCGGTGTACGCCTACCACGCCTACAACCACTATGAGAACAACGACAGCATGTACATCCACCGGCCGGACCCCAGCCTGTCCACCGCGGAGAATATCCTGCGGATGCTCCGCCACGACATGTCCTACACCCAGCTGGAGGCCAAGGCCCTGGACATCGCCCTCATCCTCCACATGGAGCACGGCGGCGGCAACAACTCCACCTTCACCACCCGGGTGGTGACCTCCTCAGGTTCGGACACTTACTCCACCATGGCCGCCGCCCTGTCCTCCCCTGAAGGGGCCCCGTCACGGCGGCGCCAACATCAAGGTCATCGAGATGATCCAGGACATCAAGGGTCACCTGTCCGACTGGACCGACCCGGAGGAGACCAGCCATTACCTGCGGAAAATCCTCAATAAGGAGACCTTTGATCACAGTGGCCTGATCTACGGCATCGGCCACGCGGTGTACTCCCTTTCCGACCCCCGGGGCAGATTCTCCGCTCCTTCGTCAACCAGCTGGCCCTGGAGAAGGGCCGCCAGGATGACCTGGCCTCTACCGGAACATTGAGGTGGAGGCCCCAAGCTCATCTCCAACAACCGGCCCATCTTCAAGGGGGTCAGCCCCAACATCGACCTGTACAGCGGGTTCCTCTACGACCTGCTGGGCATCCCCATGAACTCTACACCCCCCTGTTCGCCATCGCCCGGATCGTGGGCTGGAGCGCCCACCGGATCGAGGAGCTGGTGTGCATGAACAAAGATCATCCGCCCCGCCTACATGAGGCGTCATGCGGGAGCGGGGATAAGAAGATTCCGCCGGGTTCGACGATCCGTTTGGGAACCATCGGGACACAAGATGCTGCAAAGATTGTGCAAATATCCCCAGATGCCTGAAACGATTCTCCGAAAGGTGATGTAACATGACGGAAAAAGAAATGCTGGAACTCATGAAGCAAGCCCTTGAACCTGTCCATGAAAAATTGACGGTTCTGGATACAAAAGATGACTTCCCTGGATGAAAAGGTGAATTCTCTGGATGCCAAGGTGACTTCCCTGGATGAAAAGGTGAATTCTCTGGATACTAAGGTAGCCTCCTTGGATGCTAAGGTGAATTCCCTGGATACTAAAAGGTGGCCTCCTTGGACGCTAAGGTGAATTCCCTGGATGCCGACGTGCGCGGGATCAAAGTCGTCTTAGAGAACGAAGTCCGCCGTGACCTGAACCTTCTGGCGGAGGGCCACGCTGCCATTTTTGGAGCGGCTGCCCTCCCAAGAGGAGAAGGAAGTTTGAAGCGCGGATGGACGCCATGGAGGCGGCCATCCGCCTGCACAGCAAGCAGATTCGAGAGTTGAAAAAAGCGCAATGAGGCGTCGGCAGAGCACCCCGACGCCCCCGGCGGCGCTTGCGCGCCGGGGCCCCGATCGTTTGGACAAAACAGACAGGCGGAGACCGCACTCGATAGCGGTCTCCGCCTGTTACCCTTTTCTCCAGTTACAGTCCCTGGCAGCGCCATGTCTCCAGCAAGGTCCGGGTCACCTTGCCCAGCAATCCAGGCGGCTTTGTCACAGTTCTGCTCAAAGCACGCCGCGCCCGCTGATCGGCGGTGTCTGTAAGGGTCCGACCGCCAGAAAAGGGACCTGATTGACGTAGCAGACATGGGCAACGGCGGCCGCCTCCATATCCACGGAAAGCGGGTGCCAGGCGGCCCGGATCGCCTCCCGTCTGCCCTCGTCCGCCAGGAAGGTCTCCCCCTGTGACCATCCGTCCAAACACCACAGGGTGCTCCCCCCCGGGCGGCCGCCTGGCGGGCCAGGGCAGCAGCCCGCATCCGACGGGAACACGGGGCCGGCAGCCAGGGGTGAAACTCCGTCAAAATCTCCGGGCTGACATCGTGGTATCCGGCCTCCGTGGCGATCACCGTGTCAAATATCGAAAGGCCCGGGCCAGGCGCCGGCGGTCCCCACGTTGAGGACCGCCCCGGCCTGATAGCTGTCAATGAGAATCTGCGGCCAAGGCCGCGTTGACCTTGCAGACCCCGCTGAACAGCGTGACCACATCCACGCCGTGGAAGGTCCCTCATAGAAGCGGAGCATGGCCTTTCGGGTCTCCGTGACCCCTTCCATGTCCGCCAGAAAGGGCGCTGCCTCACTGTCGCTCGGGCACAAAATCCCAATTTTTTGCTTCATTTCCTCGGCTCCTTTCCCTACTCTTTCTTCCCGGTTCTGTCCCACGCCCCGCCGGTGTCACCAGGCTGTGGGCCATCCATCGTCCGCTGCGGTAATACCACAGGAGCACCCGCTGCACACCACCCAGCCCACCGGATAGCCCAGGGCCACCGGCAGCAAGGTCCCGGCCACCTGGTAGGTGACAAAGAGATAGATCTGCCGGAAGACCACAAAGGACCCCAGCATGATCACCATGGGCACCTTGGCGTCCCCCGCCCCCGCAGGGCCCCGGCGTAAATCTGATTGAAGTTGGCCACCAGATAGAAGGGGAGATCAGGCGGATAAAATACACCCGTACCCCAGCACCTCCGGCTCCTGGTTGAACAGGGTGCACAGGGGCTGGGCAAAGACCATCAGCGGGGACCAAAAGGACCCCTGTCACCACCGTGGCCATGGCCAGGCACAGCGAATCCCTGCTTGGCCCGGTCCCCGTTCCCCGCCCCCACGTTCTGGCCCACAAAGGTGGTGGCCGTCACCGACAGCGTGGTCATGGGCAGGATGACGAAGGCGTCGATCTTTCTGATAGGCCGCCCACCCGGCCATGCAGGGGGAGGCGAAGGGTTGGACATAGGGACTGCACAAACACATTGGAGAAGGAGTGATGGCCAGCTGCAAGGCCGAGGGCACCCCCCACCACGAAGATGTTCCGAAGAACTCTCGGTGCATCCGCATCCCCGCCACTGGATGCGGTAGCATCCCCGGGACCGGGTGAGCACCCCCAGCACCAGCCCCTGCCGACAGGACCTGGGCCGCCACCGTGGCAATGGCCGCCCCGGCGATGCCCCCAGTGGAACACCGCCACAAACAGCAGGTCCAGCCCGGTGTTCACCCCCGCCGAGAAGAGGAGAGTACAGCGGCCGCCGGGCATCCCCACCGCCCGGAGGATACCCGCCCCCAGGTTGTAGAGCATCAGCCCCTGACACCCCGGCGAAGTAGATCCGGAGGTACCGGGCTGCCTGGGGAAACACATCCGCCGGCGTGGCCATGAGCCGGAGCATGCCGGGGACCATGGCAATCCCCACCGCCGTGAATACCCCGCACAGCAGCAGCACCAGCAGCAGGCTGGTCTGGACCGCCTGGCCCACCTTCTCCTCCTCCTTGGCCCCATAGAACTGGGAGATCACCACCCCAATCCCCGCCGACAGCCCCAAAACAGGCCGATGAGGGTGTTGATGATGGGGGTGGTGGTCCCCACTGCCGCCAGGGCGGCCTTTGCCCATAAAATTTTGTCCTGGCCATCTGCCACCGCCTCCTTTCTGCCCGGTTGGAATGCCTCCATTATAGCACCCTCTTTCCCCCTGTCAACCGGCCCTGGGGTTGGCCTTTGGGGGTTTTTTGCTATAATGAAGAAAATAACCACGAACCCCCAAGAGGTGAACCACCATGAAACAACTCGTCATCGGCATTCTGGGCCCACGTGGACGCGGGGAAGACCACCCTGTCCGGAGGCCCTGCTCTACACCGCCGGGGCCATCCCCGCCCTGGGGCGGGTGGACCACCAGGACGCCTTTCTGGACACGGAGGCGCTGGAGCGGGAGCGGGGCATCACCATTTTTTCCAAGCAGGCCCTGTCTCCAGACCCCGGCGCTGGCGGTCACCCTGCTGGACACCCCGGGGCACGTGGACTTCTCCAGCGAGATGGAGCGCACCCTCCAGGTGCTGGACTGCGCCATTCTGGTGATCAGCGGCACGGACGGCGTGCAGGGGCACACCCTCACCCTGTGGCGGCTGCTGGAGCGCATCACATCCCCACCCTTCTGTTTGTGAACAAGATGGACCTGGCGGGGCGGACCGGGCGGTTCTGATGGCAGAGCTCCAGAGGCTGGACAGCGGCTGCGTGGACTTCGGCCCAGGAGGGACCCGGGCCAGGAGAGCGTGGCCATGTGCGACGAGGGAACGCTGGAGCGATATCTGGAGCGGGGGCAGGTGGAGCCGGAGGAGATCCGGGCCCTGGTGGAGAGGCGCAGGCTGTTTCCCTGCTGGTTCGGCTCCGCCCTGAAGCTGGAGGGGGTGGCGGAGTTCCTGGAGGGGCGTGGACAGTATGCCCCCCGGAAGTGCTGTCCCCCGGAGTTCGGGGCCCGGGTGTACAAGGTCGCCCGGGACGCCCAAGGGGTCCGGCTGACCTACCTGAAGATCACCGGGGGCAGCCTGCGGGTGAAAACGCCCCTGACCGGCGGGGAGGGGGAGATGCGCTGGGAAGAAAAAGCGGACCAGATCCGAATCTACCCGGGGCCAAATACCGGGTCGTGGAGGAGGTGGAGGCGGGGACCGTCTGCGCTGTAACAGGGCTGAGCCGCACCAGGCCGGGAGAGGGGCTGGGGGCTTTGAGGCGGCGGGACAGCCCCCGGTGCTGGAGCCGGTGCTCACCTACCGGCTGGAGCTGCCGGAGGGGTGCGATCCCCACGCGGCTCTCCGGCAGCTGCGGGAGCTGGAGGAGGAGGACCCCCAGCTCCACATGCGGTGGGACGAGCGGCTGCGGGAGATCCATATCCAGCTCATGGGGGAGGTGCAGCTGGAGATCCTCCGCCAGGTCATCGCCCAGCGGTTCGGCATGGAGGTCTCCTTCGGCGCGGGGGGCATCCTCTACCGGGAGACCATCGCCGCACCGGTGGAGGGAGTGGGCCACTTCGAGCCCCTGCGCCACTACGCCGAGGTCCACCTGCTGCTGGAGCCCGGGGAGGGCAGCGGCCTGCGGGTAGGGACCGCCTGCTCCACGACGACGAGCTGGACCTGAACTGGCAGCGGCTGATCCTCACCCACCTGGCTGGAGCGGGACCCACCTGGGGTGCTCACCGGCCCCCCATCACCGACCTGAGGATCACACTGGTGGCCGGCCGGGCCCATGTGAAGCACACCGAGGGGGCGATTTTCGCCAGGCCACCTACCGTGCGGTGCGCAAGGACTATGCCCCTGACCGTGGCCGCCTCTACACCCGGGGCCGGGGGAAATTGCCCTGTCCCTCCACGGCTACGCCCCTGCCACAACCAGGAAGCGGTGGTGGCCGCTGCCGGGTATGACCCGGACCTGGAGCACACCCCGACTCGGTCTTCTGCGCCCACGGTGGGGGCTGGTCGAAGTGGGACCAGGTCCCCAGTACATGCACCTGGAGAGCGCCCTGCCAAAGCAGCGGGGAGGACCGCCCGGTCCCCGGGTGTACACCCGAACCTGGACCTGGACGAGAAGGAGCTGGAGGCCATCTTCCTGCAGTGGACCTTCGGCCCCCAGCGCCGCCGGGAGTACCAGTTCCTGGGCCAGGCTGCCCCCGCCGCTCCCCCGGCGGACCATCGCGCCCCCAAGCAGCAGTATCTCATCGTGGACGGGTATAACATCATCTTCGCCTGGGACGCCCTGAAGGACCTGGCCCGGGAGAACCTGGACGCCGCCCGGCAGATGCTCATGGAGGTGCTCAGCAACTACCAGGGCTTCAAGCAGTGCCGCCTGGTGCTGGTCTTTGACGGGTACAAGGTGAAGGGGAACCCTGGGACCACCTTCGACTACCACCACATCCACGTGGTCTACACCAAGCAGGACGAGACAGGGGACATGTTCATCGAAAAGCTCCTCCAGGAGATCGGCAAAAACTACGCCGTCCGCGTAGCGACGTCCGACGCGCTCATCCAGCTCTCCGCCCTCCGGGCGGGGTCCTGCGCCTGTCCGCCGACGAGCTGTGGCGGGAGGTGGAGTGGGTGGGCCGGCAGATCGACCAGGTCCTCCAAACCCTGAACCAAAAAAGGCCGGCTGAGCAGGGATTCCTGACCCCTGTCCCGGCCATACTACCCCAAAGAAGGAGGTGGGCTGTATGAACATCGCCCTCATCACCGGGGCCTCCAGCGGCCTGGGCCGGGAATTCGCCCGCCAGGTCAGCCGGGACCCCCACGTCCAGGCGGTCTGGGCCGTCGCCCGGCGGGATGCCCTCCGGGGACCGGGGGCTGCGCCAGCTGGCGTCCCTGTGACCGCCTGCCCGGTGCGCCCGGTCCCCCTGGACCTAACCGACCCCCCAGTGCCCCTTCCAGCCCATGCCCTCCGGGACCTGCTGGCCCAGGGAAAAGCCCACCGTCACCCGGCTCCCCGGGGGATTGTCACCGCCGCCGGCGTCATCCCCTGGCAAATGGGCCGGAGTTCGACGCGGTCTCCCCGGCGGTCGGTGGCAGGGATGAGCGACCTCAACAATGCCGGGGGGCCGCCGTGGGGGGGGTGACCCAGCTGGTGCCGCTGATGGATGGGCTGCGGCGGTGTGAGAGGGCTGAGGCTTTCCCATCCCGGGGCGGTGCCCTCCCAGGGGTGCCTGGAACGGCAGGCCTGCCTGCCGGGGGCCCCATTTCTTGGGAAGAAATGGGGAAAGAACCCCAGAGGGAAGAGGTTCTTCCCTCTGGACCCCTTCTCTGGTGGGGTTGTGTGGGGGAGGCTGTACTTCTTAAGGGATACCCGGCCTGCGGCCCTCACATTGGAGCTGGTGGGCCCGTAACGGCCCGCCCACCGGCTGGGCGGGCTGGGGACGTGGGAGGGTACCCTTTTGGGGAGAAGGCAGGAAAACCGTTTGGGGTTTCCTAATTATTTGACTTTTTCCTCCCGTCAACGAACCACTTCTCCCGCCCGCCCGAGCCCGGTGGGCGGGCCATGAGGCGTTGGTCTTGGAGGCCGCAGGGCCCAGGGCCCCTACCTGATTGACCACCTTCCCCCCATTCCTCCCACCAGAGAATGCGTCGGGCCCTCCTCGGCCCGGCTGGAGGCAGAAGTTCTCCAGGCCCTGCCGCTGGCTCCCCATGACCACCAGCTGGTCCCCCCTGCCAGGGCCACGTTCCCCTCAGGGGGATGTTCCAGTGGGTCTGGCCCCGGGGCACCTTTTCAGGACGCTCACGTGGTCCTGCCTGCCCCAGTCCAGGTCGTGGAGGGGTCTTTCCCCCCTGGGCCCCAGTCCGGGGCAGACCAGGGGGATCACATAGAGCTGCTGGGTCAGCCACAGGTGGACCTCCTCCTCCCCCTGGCCAAAGCGCTGGGCCAGCTTCCGCTCGTTGAAGTTGGCCAGGAACCGGGCCTCCACCTCCAGGTAGCGCCCGGCCAGCCGGTCCGAGAGTGGGTGGCCATCCAGATCACCGGCAGGGCCGCCACCGACATCCACAGGGGGCTGGCCTGGAAGAGGATCACCGCCGGGGCCGCCGCCAGCAGGGCCGCCGCCCCCAGGCGGAGGGCCATGAGCCCCGACAGGATCACCCGGTTGGAGACCTTTTTCCAGCCACAGGGCTGTAAAAAATACCGCTTCTTCATCCGCAGCATAGCCGGCAGGAGGAAGGCCAGGGCCAGGTAAATGACCCCCCGCGGTCAGCAGCTCCGCCAGCCACCACCGGGGGCACCAGCCAGTCCCCAGCAGGGCAGCAGCTGCTGTCCCCAGGAGGATGACCCCACGGCCAGGGGACCCCGTACAGGGCAAAGGCCCTGCCATATCCCTGGAGGAACCGGGTCCAGTCCCGGCCCGTCTCCCCCTTCTCCCGTCCCTGGGCCTGGCAGTATCGGTCCAGCGCCGCCAGGCACCGTTGGGGCAGGACCCGCTCCAGCCCCCCGCTGGAGGGGACCGGCCAGCCGCAGCAGAAAGGGGGTGGTGAAGGTGGTGATCACCGACACGGCCACAATCACCGGGTAGAGGAAGGCCCCGTCACCGACAGGGACTGCCCCAGGCCGGCCAGAATGAAGGAGAACTCCCCCACCTGGGTCTGGGCCGCCGCCGCAGGCAGGCAGACCCCCAGGGGCTGCCCCGCCGCCAGGCCCCCCAGGGTGAGGAAGAGGAGCTTGCCGATAATGGCCGCCCCCGAGCAGCAGCAGAATGGGCCCGATATACTGGGCAATCATGGCCGGCTGGACCATAAAGCCCACGGAGACGAAAAAAGACCGCCCCCGAAGAGATGCTTGCAGGGGGTCACCAAATGCTCCACCCGCTCGGCATGGACCGTGCCCGCCAGCAGGGAGCCGGCCAGAAAAAGGCCCCCAGCTCCGTGGACAGGCCGATCTCCTGGGCCAGCAGGGCCATGAGGAAGCACAGCCCCAGGGGAAGACCAGCAGCACCTCGTCGTTCATCAGCCCCACCAGCTTTTTCATCAGGGTGGGCACCAGGTAAATCCCCAGAATCAGCCACAGGGCCAGGGAGAGGACCAACAGGCCGATCCCGCTGGGCCAGGGCCCAGCCGCTGATGGACTGGGGAGACGGCGATGGTGGACAGGACCACCATGGCGAAGATGGCAAGCAGGTCCTCAATGACCAGGGTGCCCATGGCCAGGCCGGCAAACTTCTCCTCCTTCATCCCCAAATCTTCCACGTTCTTCATGGTAATCATGGTGGAGGACATGGCCAGCATGACCCCAGAAAGAGGCTGTTCATGGGGCCCCAGCCCAGGCCAGGCCCAGCAGGACCCCCACGCCCCCATGCCCGCCGCCTGGATGCCGGCGGATAAAAGCCCCGGGCCCCCCACCTCCGCCAGCTTTGCAGGAGAACTCCAGCCCCAGGCCGAACATGAGGAAGATCACCCCCGATGTCCGACCAGACCTCAATGCCGCCCCGGTCCTGGATGGTAGGCAGAAAATCCACCACCGGCCCGGCCAGAAACCCGGCCAGGATGTACCCCAGCACCGAGGGGGAGGTGGATTTTTCTTCTTACAGCAGGGCGGTTCCGGCGGCGATCACCAGGATGATGGTCAGGTCAATGATCAGGGCAGGGATCTCGTGCAATGGGACGCCTCCTTCAATCCAGTCTGGGGACAGGGTTCCCCGTTTCTCTCTGGTTATTATACGGACTTTGGGCCCCATTGTTCTTCCCGGGGAAATTTTCCCCGCTCCCCTCTTCCGACCCGATTCCTCCTCTGCCTGAAATTGCCAAACGCCCGGAAATCTGCTACAATAAAGAACGGCCTTTCCCAGCAGGCCAAAGAAAGGATGGAACGGATGAACCAAAACAGTTACACATGCAGCCCGTCAGCAGCCGCTACCTGAGCAGTACAATGCTCTGCTGCGCTACGTCTTCCAGGTCACCGACCGGGAACTCAGCTCCGTGGGCTGGCAGGAGAAGGAATTCATCGCGCCAAGTTCCCCACCATGGAAAAGGCCGACGTGATCGGCTGGTTTGACCGGGACACCCTGGTCTCCCAGGTGGCGGTCTACCCCATGCAGGCGTCGCAGGTTTTTTGGCAGAACCTACGCCATGGGCGGCCTGACGGGGTGGGAACTTACCGAGTATTCCAACCTGGGGCTGATGCACAAGCTGCTGGAGCAGGCCCTGACCAACATGCGGGCCTGGGGCAGTATCTCCTACCTCTACCCCTACTCCATCCCCTACTACCGGCGGAAGGGGTGGGAGGTGGTGTCCGACAAAATTTCCCTACGTGATCCAGGACTTCAGCTCCCCAAGGCCCGCCAGGTGCCCGGCTACGTCCGGCGGGTGAAAACCGACAGCGAGGCCCTCAACCAGACCTACGCCTGCTTTGCCCAGCACACCCACGGAGCGGTGCTCCGGGACGAGCTGGCCTGGAATGAGTACTGGCTCTGGGACCCGGACGACATCATGGCGGCCATCTACTACAACGAGCAGGACCAGCCCGACGGATACGTCATCTACTGGATCGCCAACGAGGTCTTTCACATCAAGGACATGATCTTCAACAACGAGACTGCCCGGGGGCTGTGGAACTCGTCTCGGCCCACTTCTCCATGATCACCCGGGTGGAGGGGAGCACCTACACCGATGAGCCCCTGGCCTTCCTCCTGAGGACGCCAGCATCACCGAGACCATCTCCCTACTACATGGGGCGGATCGTGGACTTTCCCCAGTTCATCGCCGCCTACCCTTCAAGCCCGACGCGGTGGACCGGAGCTGGTCCTTCACCCTCACCGACCCCCTGCTGCCCTGGAACCAGGGAGCTCCTGGCTGACCATCTCCCAGGCCGGGCGGGGGCCGTGCCCATCCCAGGTCCCTGCCCGGACAGGGTGAGCATCCAGACCATGACCACCATGCTCATGGGCCAAACGGCCGGACTACCTGGCCCAAGATCGGCCGCCTGCCCACCAGCGAGGCCACCATCGACATGCTGAGGACGCCATCGAGCAGCAGACCCCTACATCTCCGACTACTTCTAAGAGCCGCCCCCCGCCTGGGACCCAGGCGGGGGCGGCTTTTTCAGGGGGCGGCGGGGGCCTCCCCCCACCAGGTCCCAAAACCGGGATCGGGAAATGGGGGAAAAGAACCCCAGAGGGAAGAGGTTCTTCCCTCTGGACTCCCCCCCATCTCTGGTGGGGTTGTGTGGGGGAGGCTGTACTTCTCACTTGTTACCTGGCCTGCGGTCCCCTCACAGTTGGAAGGCCCGTAGCGGCCCGCCCACCGGCTGGGCGGGCTGGGGACGTCGCAGCGGGGGGGGGTACCCTTTGGGAGAAGGCAGAAAGTAACCGTTTGGTTTCCCGCTTTCTCCTCCCGTCAACAGACTACTTCTCCCGCCCACCCGAGCTGGTGGGCGGGCCATGAGGCGTTGGTCTTGGAGGCCGCAGGCCAGGCCCATACCGGACCTGACCAACCACCTTTCCCCGTTCCCCCGCCAGAGAATGGGGTTCCAAGGGAAGGAACCTCCTTCCCCTTGGTGTTCTTTGGGAGAAGGCCCCTATTTCTTCAAAGAAATAGCTCGGTGGGCGGGCCATGAGGCGTTGGTCTTGGAGGCCGCAGGCCAGCCCATACCGACCCAACCCCTTCCCGTTCCTCCTGCCGTTCCAAGGGAAGGAACCTCCTTTCCTTGGTGTTCTTTCCCTATTTCTTCAAAGAAGCCCCCCGCTCGCCGTTCCAAAAAGGGCCGCCGGTTCCCCGGCGGCCCTTGTCCCCTCGGTCAGCTCCCGGCAAACTGGCTGTTGTACAGCGCGGCATACGCGCCCCCCGCCGCCAGCAGCGCCCGATGGGTTCCTGTTCCATGATGTTCCCCTGGTCCATCACCAGGATCAGGTCCGCGTCCACGATGGTGGATCTCCGTGCGGGTATCCACGCTGGAGGTGGCCTCGTCCAGGATGAGCACCGGCGGGTCCCGAAGGGACCACCGGGCGATGGTGAGCAGCTGCCGCTGCCCCACGGAGAGGTTCTCCGCCTGCCCCCCAGCACCGTGTCATACCCCCTTTTGGGCATGGTGCGGACAAAGAAGTCCACCCGGGCGGTCCAGGAGGATCTGCCCCCGGGTGGCCTCCTTGCCGTAAATGTTCTCATGATGGTGGTTGAGCCAGGTGTGGGACCATGCCGAAGATTGTCCTGCAGGTTCCCCGGGTCATGGCCGCCGTGTCCACCCTGTCCAGGAGGATCCGGGCGGCGCAAGGTTGAGATGTCGCTTCATCAGCGGCCGGTCGGCGGGGTGTAGCCGAAGGACACGTGGCGGAACTCCACCTGCCCCCGGGCGGTCCACCCGCTGGGGCAGGGCGGGTTGGGCCGCTCCTCCGGGGCGTCCAGCAGCCGGTACACCCGCTCGGCGGAGGCCAAGGCGGACTGCATGGAGTTGATGACATAGGAGGCCTCGGTGAGGGGCTCGGCGGACTGGTTCACATATTGGAAGAAGGCCTGGAACACCCCACAGTCAGCTGGCCGCTGAGCAGCTGCCAGCCGGCAAAGACGGCAATGCCCATCTGCCCCAGGCGGTTGACCAGCCGGACGGTGGGGTTGATGGCGTTCATCATAAAGTCGGCCTTCTCCGTGGCCTGGGCCAGTTCCTCGGTGGCTCTGTGAATCTCCCCGGCGCTGGCCTGCTCCCGGCAGAAGGCCTTGATGACCACCCGGCCGCTGTACGCCTCCTCCACCAGTCCGGTCACCTGGCTCAGGGCCTGCTGGCATGCCGGCTGGCCCGGCGGAGGGTGACCCCGGAGAAGAGCTTGGTCACCACCATGGACAGCAGGGTAAAGACCAGAAACAGCAGGGTCATGACCACGTTGAACCGGAACATCATCACCACCGAGCCCACAATGAGCACCACGGAGGTCACCAGGCGCAGGATGCCGTACTGCATGGCCTCCGACATCTTGTCCATGTCGTTGGTGAAGTGGCTCAGGGTGGCCCCTGGTCTGGTGGCTGTCCAGATAGGACAGGGGCAGGCGGTGGAGCTTCACTCATCTCCCGGCGCAGCCGGAGGTTCAGCTGCTCGGCAAAGCCCACCATGAGGTAGGACTGCAAGGTAACCCCCAGGAGCCCAGGTAGAGGAGCAGGAGCACAAAGATCTCCCTGTCCCCCCTGCCTCCAGGTGACCACAAAGGCCTCCCCAGCCCCTGGGCCCGCTGGATGTTCTCCCACAGCAGGTCCACAATCCCTCGCGCTGTAATAGGGGGCGGCGATGGCCAGGGCCGTGTAGCAGACCACCGACAGGGACCACCACCAACAGCCGCAGGTGCTGGTCCTGCGGTGTGCCAGAGCCGCTTGAGGGTGGCCCAGGGGCGCCTGGCACGGCGGTGTCGAAGCCCCCTGTCAAACAGGGAATCGCCCCCTGCCTCCCCCTGGTCTTCTTCTGTTCCTCCATCAGCTCTCCCCTCCTTTCCCTTGGGATTGGGCAATCTCCCCGGTAGACCGGGCAGGTCTCCAGCAGCTCCTCATGGCGGCCGATGCCCACCGCCCTGCCATCCTCCAGGACAATGATCTGGTCGGCGTGGGCGATGGTGCTCACCCGCTGGGCGATGATGAGCACGGCGCTGCCCGCCACCTCCTGGCGCAGGGCGTGGCGCAGGGCCGCGTCGGTCTGAAAGTCCAGGGCGGAGAAGCTGTCGTCGAAAATGTACAGGTCGGCCTGCTTGGTCAGGGGCCCGGGCGATGGCCAGCCGCTGCTTCTGGCCCCCGGAGAAGTTCCTGCCCCCTGCTCCACCCGGGCCTGGAGTCCCCCGGGCAGGCTGTCCAAAAGCCCGCCTGGGCCACCGCCAGGGCGTGGCGGAGGTCCTCCTCCCCGCCTGGGGGTTGCGTGGCGGAGGTTCTCCGCCACCGTCCGGAGAAGAGCCAGGCCTTCTGGGGGCACATAGGCGATCCGCTGGCGCAGGTCCTCCTGCCGTAGGGTCCGGAGGTCCGCCCTGTCAAAAGCAGATGGCCCCCTGGGTCACGTCGTGGAACCGGAGCAGGAGCTTGGCGATGGTGGACTTGCCGCTGCCGGTGCTGCCGATGATGGCGGTGGTCTGGCCCCGGCGCAGGACAAAGTCCAGGTCCTGGAGGGTAGCCTCGTCGGCGTCGGCAAAGCGGAACCAGGCGTGCTGGAAGGCGCAGACCGCCTCCCCCTTCCGTCTGGGGCAGGCCGGCGCCGTCGGTGATCTCCGGCCGGTGGGAGAGGACGGGCGTCAATCCGCTCCAGACAGACCTTGGCCCGGGGCAGGAGCATGAGGACCATCTGGGCCCATCATCACATAGAAGAGGATGAGCACCGCGTACTCGGTCAGGGCGGTGCATGTCCCCGATCTCCATAAAGCCCCCTCCGATGCGGTTGCCCCCAGCCAGAGGATGGCCACCACGCAGAGGTTCAGAAAGAAGATGGCCAGGCTCTCCAGCACGAAAAACAGGGTGTTGGCCTGGATGGCCGCCTGGGCGTAGTCGGTGAAGGAGCGGCGCATCCGCCCCGCCTCCCCAGGGCCTTGTTGAAGGCCCGATCACCTGGGCAATTTGGTGATGTTCTCCCGGACCACCACGCTGATCCGGTCCAGAAACCGCTGGGCCCGCGCAAAAGATGGCCGAGGCCCGCCGGGTCACCAGCACCGCCCCCAGGATCACCACCAGGGTGATGCCGATGAGCAGCAGCCCCATGACGTGGTCGATGGAAAGGCCATGAGCACCCGATGACGCACATGAGGGGCACCGGCAGCACCATCTGCACGCTCCAGACAAAGGCCTGCTGGACCACGTTCACGTCGTTGAGGGTGCGGGTAATCATGGAGCCCGTGCCAAACCCCTCAAAATCACTGGCGGAGAAGGTCAGGGACTTGTCGTACAGGGCGTTGCGCATGTCCCGCCCGATCCGGGCGGAGAGCCGGGCGCACAGGAAGCACCCCACCAGGGTGCCCCTGCCGGAGACCAGGGCCACCCCAGCATCAGCCCGCCCTTGCGCAGGATAAAGTCCAGGTCCCCCCCGGCCACGCCGATGTTGATCATGTCGGCCACGATGGTGGCAGGCACAGCGCCCCCCGCCACGTCCAGGGCCATGACCAACAGGGTCAGCAGGCAGAGCCCCCGGTAGGGCTTCAAAAATCGCAGAAAGGTTCTCATGGGTTGTCGTCGTTCTCCTTTTCCTCCATTTGTTTGGCAAAGCTGTCCCGCAGGCACCGGCCGAAGTAATCCACGGCCTCCACCAGGGGCGGCCACCACCGCCGGCCCGTACCGGTCCAGGGTGGCCTGGAGGGTGGCATCCTCCGCCCCGTAGATGGGGCGGAGGACCTGGCGGGCGTAGGCCGGGGCCCGGCGGCGGTCAGGCAGATCTGCCGCTCCCGCCGCTTCCCGCGATGGGGACGAGGGTCGATACCCCTTGGCTTCGGCCTGCTTCAGGGTGGTGTTCAGGGTGGTCTTGGGCAGCCCCCACTCCTGGCAGATCTGCTTCTGGGGAGGCGCCCTGTCGTCCAGGGCGTACAGCAGCCACAGCTCCGACGCCTTCACCCCTGATCCGGTCACATCGTCGCAGTACATCTGGTCAATGCGGTTCATGGCCGTGGCCAGCGCGCGCATGATCTGTCGGTTCTCCTCCATCGGGCCCCCCTCCTCAGGTAAAAACTGGTTTGACCATACTATAATCTGAAACCGGTTTTTGTCAAGGGGATTTTCCTTTTTCTTGACATCTGTCCTCGGACCATGCTATACTCCCATTATTAGCTTATGCTAATTTCATAATCTCATTCGTTTTCAAAGGAGGGTCATACCCATGTCCATGATTCAGAAAGAAATCAGCGATTTCCGCGTCCAGGCCTACCACCAGGGGGCATTCCAGACGGTCTCCAAGGCCGATGTCCTGGGCAAGTGGGCGGTGTTCTTCTTCTACCCCGCCGACTTTACCTTCGTCTGCCCCACGGAGCTGGAGGACCTCACAACAAGTACGCCGACTTCCAGGCCGCCGGCTGCCAGGGTCTACTCCGTCTCCTGCGACACCCACTATGTCCACAAGGCCTCCGGCACGACGCCTCCGAGCGTATCCAGAATATCCAGTATCCCATGCTGGCTGACCCCACCCACGCCCTTGGCCCGTGATTTTGAGGTCTATATCGAGGCCGACGGCGTGGCCGAGCGGGGCAGCTTCATCGTCAATCCGGAGGGGAAGATCGTTGCCTATGAGGTCAACGCCGGCAGCGTGGGCCGGAACGCCGATGAACTGCTGCGGAAGGTCCAGGCCTGCCAGTTCGTGGCGGAGCATGGAGACGAGGTGTGCCCCGCGAAGTGGCAGCCCGGCGCCGAGACCCTGAAGCCCAGCCTGGACCTGGTGGGGCAGCTGTGATGGACCAGAGCAGACTCTACGACGTCATCGTCATCGGCGGCGGTCCAGCGGGACTCACTGCCGCCCTCTACCTGGCCCGTGCCCGGTACCGGGTGCTGGTGGTGGAGAAGGAGCACTTCGGCGGCCAGATCACCATCACCGAGCAGGTGGTGAACTACCCCGGCGTGGCCCACACCAGCGGCACCCAGCTCACCGAGACCATGCGCCAGCAGGCCGAGTCCTTCGGTGCGGAATTCCTCCTGGCGGAGGTCACCGGCCTGACCTGGCGGGGGATGTGAAAACCGTCCGCACCAGCCGGGGGACCTGTCCTGCTTCGGCGTCCTCTGGGCCACTGGGGCCCACCCCGGATGGTGGGCTTCCAGGGGAGGAGGCCTTCCGGGGCCGGGGGTGGCCTACTGCGCCACCTGCGACGGGGAGTTCTTCACCGACAAGGAGGTCTTTGTGGTGGGGGCGGCTTTGCCTGCCGCGGGAGGAGAGCGTCTTCCTCACCAAATACGCCCGCCATGTGACCATCCTCATCCGGGGAGCGGACTTCTCCTGCGCCCAGTCCACCGCCCAGGCGGCCCGGGACCATGAAAAGATCACCGTCCTCCCCCACACCCAGGTGGAGGAGGTGGGAGGGGACGACGCCCTGCGCTACCTCCGCTACCGGAACACCGAGACCGGCCAGGTCACCGAGTACCGGCCCCGCCGGGGAGACCTTCGGTCTGTTCGTCTTGCCGGCTACCAGCCCGCCACGGAACTCCTCCAGGGGGTGGCGGAGCTGGACGAGCAGGGCTATGTCCTCACCGACCGGGGGCAGAAGACCTCCGCCGACGCCTCTACGCCGCCGGGGATGTGTGCCAGAAGCCCCTGCGTCAGGTGGTCACCGCCGTGGGTGACGGGGCCCTGGCCGCCACGGAGCTGGAGTACGCCGCGGCCGCCCAGCAGAGGACCGGCCTGCGCCCCCAGGCCCCCAGGCGGCGCCCCCTGCCGGCGCCCAGACGTCACAGGGACAGGGGACGGAGGCGGGCGGCCTATTCCCCGGAGATGGCCGCCCAGCTCCAGACGGTCTTCTCCCGGATGACCGCCTCCCTGGTGCTGGAGCTCACCCTGACAGCACCCCCTGTCCCAGGAGCTGGAGGCCTATATGCAGGCCCTGTGCCGGTACACGGACAAGCTCACCCTCCGCACCGACGGTACCGCCCAGGACGCCCCTGCGTCCGGGTGTGCCGGGCCGACAGCACCTGACCGGCCTGGCCTTCCACGGGGTGCCGGGGGCCACGAGTTCACCTCCTTTGTCCTGGGCCTCTACAACGCCGCCGGCCGGGCCAGGCCCTGGACGAGGCCACCATGGCCGCCATCCAGGCCATCCAGCAGCCCACAGACCTCCAAATCCTGGTCTCCCTGTCCTGCACCATGTGCCCCGAGCTGGTCACCGCCGCCCAGCGGCTGGCGGCGGCCAACCCCACATCACCGCCCAGGCCTATGACCTGAACCACTTCCCCGCCCTGCGGGACCAGTACAAGGTGATGAGCGTGCCCTGCCTGGTGGTCAACCACGGCCAGCAGGTGAGCTTCGGGAAAAAATCCATCGCCCAGCTGCTGGACCTGCTGTCCTGAGCCCGGCTGAAAAAAACGAAGCAGGAGAGAGTCAAAAGACTCTCTCCTGCTTCTCTGTCAAGCAGGTCCTTGGGGCTGCCGCCGCTCTGGGCCTCCTCTTCCCCTGGGTCCTGTCCTCTGTCTTTTCCTGGGCCTCCTGCCGGGCGATGAGGAGCTTCAGCCGCTCCAGCCCAATGAGAATCCCCACCCCCAGGACAAAGCCCCCAGGTGGAAGGTATCCAGGTGCAGGGCCTGCTGTGGGAGACAGGGGTGGTGGGTCCCATGACAATGGCATAGAGGGACCCCGCCATGAGGCCCAGGATGAAGTAGAGCATCTTGGCCGGTTCCGCCGCAGGGCCGCCCGGAATCCACCGGATGGACACCCCACCCCCCACCAGCACCCCCCTTAGGGCCAGGGCGAACAGCCCGGGCAGGACCGCCAGGTCCAGGGCCACCAGGGACAGCCGCCGCAGGGCGTACAGGGTGGGGGCGTACACCCCGAAGATCAGCAGGAGGGTGGACCCGGAAGATCCCCGGCAGCACCATGGCCATAATGGGCGCCCACCACCGGGTTCAGAATGCCGGTGATGGCCAGGGCGATGGCGATGAAGTTCAAGGTCATGGAGAAGGCCAGATTGCTCTTGATGGTGCGCATCATCATCCGCTTGGAGAGTGCCAGCAGATGGGGCAGCTCCCGGATGTCGTCGTTTACCAGGGCGATGTCCGCGGCGTCCACAGCGATGTCGCTGCCCACGCCGCCCATGGCAATGCCCACATGGGCCCTCTTCAGGGCTGGAGCGTCGTTGATGCCGTCTCCGATCATGCAGACCAGATGTCCACTCTGCTGGCTGCGGTCGATCCAGGTTAGCTTATCCTCCGGCAGGCACCCGCCTGGAAGGTGCCGATGCCCAGCTCTCCGGCAATATGCCGGGCGGCCCTCTCGTGGTCGCCGGTGAGCAGCACCGGGGTCACGCCGGTGGGAGACATCCCGGATGGTCCCGGCGGCGTCTGGCCGCAGGGTGTCTGCCAGGGCCAGAAAGCCCGCCAGGGCGGCCGTCTACGGCGCCACATAGATGACGGTGCAGCCCTGCTCCAGGGCAGGGACGGCAGCCTGGGAATGATTCCCGATGGGGTGTTCCTCGGCAGCAGCTCCCGGTTACCGGCGACGCGAGGATGACCCGCCACCGTCAACGCGGGCGAAACACCCCCGGCCGGGGAGCATCTGGAAGTCCGCTGTCTCCGGCGGCGCCGCGCCGGTCTCGGTCGCCAGCCCTGGACAACGGCACGGCCCAACGGGTGCTCGGACCGCTGCTCCGCCGGCCGCAGAGGCGGTAGAACTCGTTATCGGAGAGGGAGGGGGCAGCGCTGTGCACCGCGTCACCTCGGGGTGCCGTAGGTCAGCGTGCCGGTCTTGTCAAAAAGGTCACCTGATGGACGGTGGAGAGCCGCTCCAGCGCGTCGCCCCTCCCGGACCAAGGAAGCCGTGGCGGGTGGCGTTGCCGATGGCGGCCATGATGGCCGTCGGCGTTGCCAGCACAAGCGCGCAGGGGCAGAAGACGACCAGAATCGTCACCGCGCGGATGATCTCACCGGAGATGAGCCACGTCAGCGCCGCGGCGGTCAGGGCAATGACCACGATCCATGTCGCCCAGCGGTCGGATAGACCACGATCTTGGCCTTGTCCGCATCGGCGGACTGGACAAGGCGGATCATGCGCTGGATGGAGCTGTCCTCGCCAACCTTTGCGGCCTGCATCTCGAAAGCGCCGAACTGGTTCACGGTGCCGCTGGACACCTGGTCCCCCGGCCCTTGTCCACCGGGAGGGATTCGCCGGTCATCACCGCCTGGTTGATGGAGGTCTGTCCGGGGAGCATCTCTCCGTCCACTGGCATGGTCTCGCCGGGCAGCACGCGCAGCAGGTCGCCGACCCTGACGGCCTCGGCGGGGACCACCTTCTCCCCTGCCGGGGAGAGGCACCCGGGCGGTCTGGGGCGTGAGATGCACCAGCTTTTCGATGCCGGCCCGCGCGCGTGCCACGGTCAGATCCTCCAGCAGGCCGCCGAGCTGCATGATGAAGGCCACCTCGCCCGCGGCGAAGTCCTCCCCCGATGCAGACCGAGGCGATCAGCGCCAGGGGAGACCAGCACGTCGGCCTTGATGTCAAAAGGCCGTGACAAGGCCGACGACGGCCTCCAGCACGCCCCCAGTCCAGGAGGGCTTCCAGTTTTTCCATGGATATCTCCTCTTTTCTGTTCCGTTTGCCAGGGAAGTTATCTTCCCCTAACTGAATACAGCCCCATTATACCCATAGGGGTATATGTTGTCAAGGGGACCTGGAAAAAAAGCCGGCGGGAGGCTGTCTCCTCCCGCCGGCTGGGCCGGTGTGGTCAGTTCATGTTGGCAAAACCGCTCCACCGCCTTGGTAAAGCTGGCGATGGTCTGATCGGCGTCACCGTGCTCGATTCCGTCCCGGACGCAGTGCTTGATGTGCCCCTCAAGCGCGACCTTGCCGCACTTATGCAGCGCGGACTTGGCCGCATTGATCTGCGCCAGAACATCCTCGCAAGGGACGTCCTCGTCCACCATGCGGTCAATGGCCTGGACCTGACCGATGATCTTTTTGAGCCGACGGTGCAGATTGTCGGCGTCCATACACTGCCTCACGCTGCTTCCCTCCCAACCCGTGGATTTTGTAGCCCCATTATCCGGCAAGTTCCCCATTTGTCAAGGGTCATTCCCGGGCCCGCCAGGTACTTCCGCTCGAAGTCCGGGACGGGTATGGGCTTGTTGTAGAGGTAGCCCTGGGCATAGGTACAGCCAATGTCCTCCAGGATTTGGAGCTGTTCCTGCTCCTCCACCCCCCTCCGCCACGCTGTCAATGCCCAGCTGGCGGCAGATGTGGATCAGATGCTCCACCAGGATACGGGTATTCTGGTTGGAGTAGAGGTCGTTGATGATGCCCTTGTCAATCTTCAGCTCACTCAGCTGCAGGCTGGAGAGAATGGACAGGTTGCTGTACTGGGCCCCAAAGTCGTCCAGGGAAAGGCAGTAGCCGTCCCCCACAATCTCCCGGCTGATCTCCTCCAGGATGCGCCGTTCCCATCCCCAATGGACTCGGTGATCTCCAGCTTCAGCAGCCGCCGGTCCACCTGGTACCGGCTGGTGATCCCATTGATCCGGGCCAGAATCCCTTCTCCATCAGGGTGTACCGGGAGAGGTTCAGGAGATGGGGATGGGCTCCACCCCCCTGCTCCTGCCACCGGCGGAGGGTCCGGCAGACCTCCTCCAATACAAACAGGTCGATGTGCCGGATAAGCCCCGACCGCTCCAGCTGGGGGATGAACTTATCCGGTCCCACCACCCCGTGCTGGTCATCCCGGTACCGGATAAGGGCCTCGGCCCCCCGAATCCGCCCGCTGGCAATCTCCGCCTTGGGTTGGAGGTATATGTGAAAATGCCCTTGGCAAAGGCCTCCTCCAGACCCCAGAAGGCCTGCTGTCCCCAGGCCCCCCTTCCCTTTCCATGGCGCTGCTTTTCCAGCTGGAGGGCCTCTCCCGCGTGGTGGACCATCCCCTGGATCTGAATGTCTTGGTCGGCCCAGGTCCAGCCGAAGGCCACCGCCCCGGGGGCCTGCTCCTCCAGCAGCTGCTGGCAGGCCTCCACATCCCCGGCAAACTTGCGGTAGGTGACATCGGTGCGGAAGACCACAAATTCATCCCCGTTTATCCGGTAGACATTTCCCGGCCCAAACCGCCGGCGCAGCACCTGGGCCACATGGCAGAACCATCCGGTCCCCCGCCTCTTTGCCCCGGCGCTGGTTGAGCTCCGCCAGCTGATTCACATCCGCCCGAAGCACCCCCAGGGAGGAGGAGACATCATTGGAGAAGGCCACCAGATAGTCGTTGTACCGCTCCCAGTTCAGGCAGCCGGTCAGGGCGTCGTGGCTGCGGAGGAAGGCGTTCTGGGCCTTCCCCCTCGCTTGCTCCGCTCCCCCATCAGAAAGTGGGACAGGGAGAGAAGCATGGTGGTGCACTCCAACCGCTCCCGGGGGTTGTCGATGCCCAGGTAGCCCCGGGCTCCCCTCCTCCAGCAGGGCCACGGCGTAGAACGACTGTACCCCCGGGCCCGCACAACCTACTTCTCGGGAAAGACCTGCTGCAGCTGCTCCACGTCGTGGCAGGCCACCAGGTGGCGGGGCCTTGAGATGCTCCAGCCACCCGGCCCCCTCCAGGGTCTGGGCGGCGGCGTTCCCCTGGGCCTGGAGGGCAGGAGACTGCCACTGCTGGGCCGCCTGAAAGGTCCTCTCCCCCAGTCTGGCCTGGACCACGTAGCACCGGTCCGCCCCATAAAAGCCCCCCAGCCGCTCCAGGGTGCCCTGGATGCCGCCCTCCAGGCTCTCTGCCGACAGCAGAAGGCCCGCCATCTCCAGCAGCACGTGTTTCGGCGTTCTCCCTGGCCTCCTCCTGGGCCGCCGGGGCCTGATAGATCTCCAGCCGGGCAGGCCGGCCGTCCCACTGAATGATTTTGTCCCGGATGAGGAACCGCCGGTGAAGGCGGACATTCTGGTTTTCCCAGGTCTTGAATCCCTGCTCACTGGGCAGGTGGTTCTGGCAGAAGACGCAGGGCTGGGAAAAAGCCCTGAGAACCTGGTAGCACTTTCTGCCCGCGTACGCCCCCTCCTCATACCCGAAGGCGGCCCGGGCCGGGGCATTCATATAGCGCATCTCGTAGGTCTCCAGGTCGATCACAAAGAGCATGTCCTCCAGCGCATCGAGCATGCAGTGGGTGCCCAGGTGCTCCTTGGCCGCGCACTGGAGGGAGGTCACCGTGCCCTCCCTCCCAGAAAGCCCTCGTCCCGGCAGCAGCTGTACCGGGCCTTCCCCTGCTGCTTGGCGTGGTAGAGTCCGGCGTCGGCCTGACGGAACAGCTCCTCATACTGGGCCTGGCTGTGGGGGCCAGCCCACGCCGATGGAGGCCGACACCGGGACATGGTCCTCTGCGGCCTCATAGGCGATGTTCAGCATCCGGCACAGGGCGTCCGTCTGCTCCAGGACCCACTGTTCGCTGGGGATCTCCCCCAAAAACAGGACGAACTCATCCTCCAATCCGCCCCACCAGCCCCTTTTGCTGGAAGGAGGCGTGGAGAATGTGGCCGATCTCCTGAAGGAGCTTGTCCCCCTGAAGATGGCCGTAGCGGTCGTTGACCTGCTTAAAGTTGTCCAGGTCGATGACCAGCAGGGCGCACTGGCCGCCGCTGCCCCGGCGCTCCTGGAGAATGCGCTGGATCATGGTCTGAATGGTGGCCTTGTTGTACAGGCCCGTCACCCCGTCCTTTTCCGCCCGCTCCAGCAGAGCCAGCTCTGTCTTTTTCCGGCTGTCGATGTCCCGGACGTAGCCGAACAGGAGGATATCCCCGTCTCCGGGTCCTCGTGTATGGTGGCCCGGAGGGCGGCCCACAGGATCTCCCCGTCAAAGTTCACGCACCGGTACTCCCCCAGATTCCCCGGTCCCCCGCCCGGTACTTGGCCAGCAGGGCCTGCCGGCGGAAGAGCGCCCGGTACCGCTTGCGCTCCTCGGCGTTGGCCAGATACTCCCCCATGAGCTGGAAGAGGCCGCCGCAGTCCTGCACCTTTTGAAACGCCGCCGGAAAGGACCGGTGGCCCCACAGCCTCCACCTGGTTTTTGGTCAGGTTGACCTTGCCGGAGATCAGCACATCCACTGACAGCATCTCCCGGAGCTGTCCTCCTATGCAGCGGCGCTCGGCATACTTTTGGTCGGAGACATCCTCCACAATGGCCACCGCTCAGACCGGCCTCCGGCGGTCGTCAAACAGGGTGGTGTAATGGATGCGCTCCCAGCGGTAACCTCCCTGGGGGGCGGACCTGCACCACACAGCTGGCGGTGGGCTCCCCGGTGGAGGCCTCGTGCATCCCCCTGAAACTCCTTCACCCCCGCTGGGGTGAACATAGCCGTTGTCGATCAGGCTCTGGGGGACCTGCTCCACAACAGGGCAGGCCTCCCATGGCCCTGGGTGGAGACCGAGGAGTAGAGCCTGGCGGGCCAGGGGATGTCATACTCCCACACGCTGATCCCCCGCCTGGCGGACCGCGATCTGAAACCGTTCCTCACTCCGGCGGAGCCGGTCCTCCATGGCCTTGCGGGCGGTGATGTCCAGAATCATCCCGCTTAAAACCATGCCCCGTCCTCCTGGGACAGCCCGGCGCTGATGAAGCCACACCACCGCTCCGTCCCGGCGGACGATCCGGTACTCAAAAGGAGACGGTCCCCTGGTTTTCTGCCAGGGCCCGCCGCAAGTGCTCGCTGACCCACGCCACATCCTCCGGGTGCACCAGCCCCACCGCCTGCCATGCATCTCCTGCTCCAGCTGGCCGCGGGTGTAGCCATGGATGGCATAGTAGCTGTCGTTGGCATAGAGGAGGTAAAGCCCCTCGTCCATTCTCGCCTTGAACAAGCCCCCCCAGGTCACTGCGGGCAATGGACTGCAACGCGTCCTCCTCTTGCTGGGACAGGGATCGGGACCCTCTCGTTTCTCTTCCATTTTTCTCACCTCAACCCGCAATCGTTCGCATCGGTTCCCCCTGTTCCCATAGAAAATCCTGCACCACATCCTCCAGATGGATGGGGGTCCAGCTCCAGGGTGTTGCAACGTTCCACCAGCCACTCCACTGCCTGGCGATTGTGGAGAGCCCAAGAATCTCCCGCCATCGGCAACCGATGCCGTATCGGATCAAGCGACAGCCCGCTATCTCCTGGCTCTCCTTCGTCACGTAATACGTGCCCACTTCCTCAATACCTCCTTATTTTTTCCTGCAAAAAACCCACAAGACGAAAGCTTGCAGGCCCTTGAGTAAAAAAAACAAGGCATACCGATTCCCCTGGAACCGGTATGGGATTGCTGCAACTGGCTGTCGTAGCTTCCGTGCGGAGAAACGTAGACCCTATAGCTTTGCGTCACCAGCTTTCACTGGGTTTGCCCAATATTCCCTTGTAAGTCTTTGCAATGGTTAATATTACGCCGATTTGCTCCATTGTCAAGTTCTTTTCCCCATAAAAAGGGTTTCTTTTGTACAACTTGTCACTTCCTCCCATTCTCCCGCTAAAAAAAACGGCAATCTTTAGGAAATTTTTTGTGGATTTCACCTGCCCGCCCGACAGGGGTTCGACCCTGTTCTCCCACCGTCTGGGGACACAAGACCAGCGGGCCGCCCGCTGATTGACAATCTCCGTCCACTATGGTACTTTTTTTCTTAGTAAGTTTTTCCATCACGGACCCAGGAGGTTTTTCCATGATACACGACCTGCCCGCCCTCTGCCGGCAAATCCGGCGGGACATCCTGTCCATGACCCATGCCGCCGGCTCCGGCCATCCCGGGGGCTCCCTGTCGGCGGTGGAGATTCTGGTCAGTCTCTATTTCGGCCAGATGCGCCTGGACCCCGCCCGCCCCGACGACCCCAACTGGGACCGGTTCCTGCTGTCCAAGGGCCACGCCGCCCCCTGCTGTACAGCGTGCTGGCCCGCCGGGGGGTTATTTTGACCCCGCTCTGCTGCCCACCCTGCGCCAGCTGGCTCCCCTTGCAGGGCCATCCCCACATGGCCAAGCTCCCCCCGGCCTGGACTGCTCCTCCGGTTCCCTGGGCCAGGGTCTGTCCATCGCCAACGGCCTGGCCCTGCCGCCCGGCGCACCGGCCGGACCTACGGACCTACTGCCTGCTGGGGACGGGGAGCTCCAGGAGGGCCAGGTGTGGGGAGGCCGCCATGGCGGCGGCCCACTTCGCCCTGGACACCGTCTGCGCCATTGTGGACGACAACGGGGTCAGTTGGACGGCTCCCACCTGTGAAGTGATGAATGTGGCCCCCTGGCGGACAAGTTCCGGGCCTTTGGCTGGCAGGTGCTCTCGTGGACGGCCACAGCCTGGATGCCCTGGCCGAGGCCTTCCATCAGGCCGCCACCACCCGGGGCGTCCCACCGTGCTGCTGGCCCGCACCGTGAAGGGCAAGGGGTCTCCTTCATGGAGGGCCAGCCCGCCTGGCACGGCAAGGCCCCAACGACCAAGAGCTGGCCGCCGCCCTGGCAGAGCTGGCGGAAGGAGGTACCCTATGAACTGGAACCAGATTCCCCGGATTCCCCAGCGGGGCGGCTACGGCCAGGGCCTGCTGGACCTGTGCGCCGCCCGCCCCGACGTGGTGGTGCTGGACGCCGACGTGGCCGCCTCCACCCGCACCAGTGGGTGCGGGACCGGTTCCCGGACCACTTTTTACAACCTGGGCATCAGCGAGCAGGACCTGGTGGGCACCGCCGCCGGCCTGGCCCTGGGGGACAGCTCCCTATGTGTCCACCTACGGGGTTTTCCTCTCCGGCCGGGCCTTTGACCAGATCCGCACCACCGTGTGCTACAACAACCTCAAGGTCCGCTTTGGCGCCCCCATGGGATCTCCGTGGGCCCCGACGGGGCCACCCACCAGGCGCTGGAGGACCTGGCCCTGGCCCGGTGCTGCCCCACATGACGGTGATCGCCCCCCTGTGACAGCGAGCAGACCCGAAAGGCGCGTCCTGGCCGCCGTGGACTGGCCGGGGCCGGTCTATTTCCGCTTCGGCCGGGAGGCCGTGCCGGTGATCACCGACGAGACCACCCCTTTACCATCGGCAAGGCCCGCCTGGTCCAGAGGGGCCGGGACTGCGCGGTGCTGGCCTGCGGGGCCATGGTCTATGAGCCCTGGTGGCCGCCCAGGCGCTGGCGGCCCAGGGGCATCTCCCTGACGGTGGTGGACCTGCACACCATCAAACCCTGGACGAGGCCGCCATCCAGGAGGCCGCCCGGTCCCTCTGGGGGCCTTGGTCACCGCCGAGGAGCACCAGCTGGCCGGCGGACTCTTTGGGGCGGTCTCCCGAGGTGGTGGTCCGCACCTGCCCGGTGCCCATGGAGGCTATGGCCGTCCAGGACACCTTTGGGGGAAAGCGGTCCCCGAGGCCCTGCTGGTCGGTACGGCCTGAACGCCGACGCCATTGCCCCAGGCGGTCCGCCGCTGTCTGGCCCGGAAGGGGTGAGGCGGCCATGAGACGCGCCCTTCCCCTCTGCTGGCCCTGGTGCTGGCCCCTGGCCCTGCTCACCGGCTGCGAATTCTCCCTGGGCGCCTGGCCCACGGCGGCGCCTCCCTCCGCCCCCGGAGTGCACACCGGCCTCCAGGGCTGCTACACCAAGACCACCCCTCACCGGCCAGAACGCTACCTCTACGACCAGCTGCTGGCCGGCCTTCAAACCAGGAGGAGACCATCGGGGGACCTCTATCGCCGACACGGAGATGATCCAGACCGCCATCTGACGCCATCGACCGGGACTATCCCGAGCCTCTTCTGGTTCTCCGGCACGGGACAAATCGAGACCACCCTGCTGGCGGGCAAGCCCCTGAGGCGGCCTATACGCCGGTCTACACCATGGACCAGGCCCAGCGCCAGGCCACCCAAGCCCAGATCGACCAGTGGGCAGCGGACTGCTTTGCCACCATCCCCGGGGGCCTCGGACTATGACAAGGCCCTGGGGGTCTTCTACATCATCCAGCACGCCGACTACCAGGTGGTGGACAACAACTCCATTGTCAACATCATGGTGGGCGGCGCGGGCCTGCGGCTGCTATGCCAAGACCACCCAATACCTGCTGGGCCTGCTGGGGGTGGACACCGCCTGGACATCACCGGCCAGGCCCAGGGGGAGTCCCACGCCTGGAACCTGGCCTGGCTGGACGGCACCCCCTGCTGGATCGACACCCACCTGGGGCGACCCTGTCTTCACCGGCGGGGACGACAGCCAGGGGCCGGCCTATGAGTACTTCGGCCTCACCACCGACGACCTGCTGCGCACCCACACCATCGACGACAAGGTCCCCGTCCCAGACTGCACCTCCAACAGCAACAACTACTTCTTTCCGCAACGGCCTCTACTTCTCCGCCTATGACCCCGACGCCTGACCGCCCTCTTCCAGCGGGCTGGCCGCCGGGCAGCGCCAGGTCCGCGTCCGCTATGCCGACGCGGCCTACCCCGCCGCCTGCGCCGCCCTGTTTGACCAGGGCCAGCTTAACCCTGCTGGGCGGGCCAGAGAGGCCTGGACAGCCCCTGTCTCCCTGGCCGGCTCCCTCTGGTATACCCGCAATGAGACCATGGGCACCCTGTCCTTCCTCCGGCGTGGTTGGCGGAGGGGGTGAAGCGCTGCCCAAAGTGTACATTTTGGCAAGGGGACACACCGCGCCGGTGTCACAGAAGTCGTAGGCATACTTGCCACGGGTGAAACTGGGGCAGGAGGCGGGCTCCACGGCGATGAACTCATACCGGGCCTCACCCCGGAGCATTTCCCCCACAAAGGGGGCGATGAGTCCCCCCAGATTGGACCCGCCTCCGGCGCAGCCGATGATTATGTCCGGATGCACGCCGTATTTATCCAGGGCCAGCTTTGTCTCCAGACCAATGACGCTCTGGTGCAGCAGCACCTGGTTGAGCACGCTGCCCAGCACATAGCGGTAGTCCTGTCGGCCGGCGGCGTATTCCACTGCCTCGCTGATGGCGCAGCCCAGGGAGCCGGTGGTCTCCGGAAACCGGCGCAGGATATCCCGGCCCACCTGGGTGGTATCCGAGGGGGAGGGGGTGACGCAGGCACCGTAGGTACGCATGACCTCCCGGCGGAAGGGCTTCTGCTCATAGGAGCACTTTACCATGAACACACGGCAGTCAAGCCCCAGGTAGGCGCAGGCCATGTCAGGGCCGTGCCCCACTGGCCAGCTCCCGTCTCCGTGGTGACGCCGCGCAGACCCTGGTTCTTCATGTGGGAGCCATGGGGGCATTTCGCTCTCTTCAAGTAGATTTTGCTGGAGGGAATTTTTTCTTCTCATTTTGCCATGGTATTTGGCTCCCTTTCTCCTTTCTCATGTGCAGGGACAAAAAAGCTCCTGTCCCTTGCAGTATTTTGCAGGGACAGAAGCGACCTTCTGCGGTGCCACCCGGCTTGGCGCGTTATTTGCGCCCACTCAGCGCACTCCAACAAGTGCCGGCACGTGGTAACGGCGTGCTCTCCCCGTCTCCCCTACTGGCGCCTGGGCGCGTTCGGTTTGCCCTCTCCGGGACCATTCCACCGGCTCACACTCTACCGCGCTCACACCGCCCCGCGGCTCTGGAAAGGCGAGGTCCTGTGTACTCTTCCCGTTCCTCGGTTTATGTCCGTGAGTATAGCACCTGCCTCCCCCCTTGTCAAGTCTTTTTTCCTTTTTCACGTTCCGCCGTTGCCGCCGCCGGCAGGTGTGCTATCATAGATGCCATCGTTTCCCGTGCAGGAGGTCTTTTCCCATGCCATCCCTTCACCTTCGCCCGGCGGTCCGGGAGGACGCCGGGGATTGCTGTCCATTTACCGCCCCTATGTGGAGCACACCGCCGTCACCTTCGAGTACGCCGTGCCCACCCCGGCCCAGTTCACCCAACGGGTGCGGGACACCTGGCCACCCACCCCTACCTGGTGGCGGAGGCGGAGGGACCCTGCTGGGCTATGCCTACGCCGCCCCCCTTTCACCCCCGGGCAGCCTATCAGTGGGCCGCGAGACCACCATCTACCTGCGGCAGGACCAGCGGGGCCGGGGCTGGGCCGCCGGCTATATGGGGCCCTGGAGGCCCTGCTCACCGCCCAGAACGTCCTCAACTGCAACGCCTGCATCGCCCTGCCCCAGGTGGGACGAGACCCTCACCCTGGCCAGCCTCCGCTCCCACCCCAGCGCCTGGGTTATACCCCGGCAGGGCAGTTTCATCAGTGCGGCTATAAGTTCGGCCGGTGGTACCCATGGTCTGGATGGGAAAAATTCCTGGGGCCCATTCCCTCCCCGGCCCCCTTCCTGCCCTTCCCCCAGCTGGGGGGCGGACCGCCGGCCTGCTGGCCCCTGGGCTACGGCAGCCGTTTGGTAAACCAGGCCTGCAAGGGGGGCTGGAGCCGTTTGGCTATGAGCCCCACCCCCAGGGCGGCGGCCAGGGTACCCTCCCGGACCCCGTACAGCCCGTGCAGGCACAGCAGGGAGAGCAGGCTGGCCACCCCCACCAGCAGCACGTCAAAGGCCACCTTCAGGTTCCCAAAGGGAAAGGGGTCACCCGGCACACCGCCAGCACGAACCCCTCCCCGGCCAGGGTCACCACCCGGCCACCACTTCCAGGGCTACCCCGACGCCCACCAGGAACACCCCGCCAGGCACAGCAGCCACCGCACCCCATAGGAGGGCACCGGGATGCCCTGGATCACCCAGACCCCCAGGTCGGTGAGGTACCAAAGACCAGGGCCACCGGCAGCCCCTGCAGCAGCTGGACAGGGTCGTACCGCCGGCGCAGGATTAGGAGCTGCAGCAGGATCAGCACCCCATGCAGGCAGATGGTGGCGTCCCCACGCTCAGGGGGTGAGCAGGCTGACCACATAGGGCAGGCTGGAAATGGGGGAGGTCCCCAGCCCGGCCTGGATGGAAAGGCAATGCCAAAGGCGGTGATCAGCAGCCTCAGGCCCAGCAGGCCATACCGCCGGACCGTCTCCTGTCTGGTTGGTTTCACAGAAATCTCCGCCTCCTCTCTCCGGTGCCTGGGGAAAGACCCGGACGCGCTCCTCTGCTGCGCGTCCGGGTCTTGTCGCTGTTATGTCCAGGCGGTCACATAGGTCCACAGAATCTGGTCCCCCGCCTGGACCGTCCGTGTGTCGCAGCTGTCCATCACCATCTCGCCGTTGACGGTATAGGTCCAGCCCGAGGCCTCCCCATGGGCCCCGGCAGCCAAGTCCCCCGATGGCGGTGACGTAAGCTGTGGGGCTGCCTGGGTGGTCACCGGGCAGCCGGCAGCTTTGGCGGCGGTTTTCAATGCCTCAGTACCGTGCTGTTCTCCGTCACCGTACGGGAGTGGAGAACAGGGTCCCATCCGCCTCCAGCGCAACCCCTGCCGCCCTGAGCTCCGGCAGGCCTCCGCCTGGCAGGCCACCGTCACCGTGCAGGAGACTTCCTCCCCTGCCGCCGGGGCCAGGGGCCTGGCGGATTTTGGGCCAGAAAGGCAGCACCAGCAGCACCGCCAGCAGCACCACGGCGATGACAATGTTTCTCGGCTGGCTTTTCATGGCGCCTCCCCTTCCAGCGCCAGCACCGCCGCCTTGGCGGCGGCCTGCCTCGGCTTCCCTTCTTGCTTCTGCCCTGGCCGCTGCCGATAACCCCCCATCGTTGAGAAGGACCTCCATGGCAAAGACCTTGGCGTGGTCCGGCCCGGACTCTCCGGTTAAGCGATAGGAGAGCACCTGGCCGTTCTCCCGCTGGACCAGCTCCTGGAGGGGGCGGTTTTATAGTCCCGGCCGGCGGCGGTCTTCTCCCTGCTCCTGGTCCAGAACCAGACGGTGGATGAGCTTTTGCACCTGGCCGATGCCCCCGTCCAGGTAGGCGGCGGCCAGCATGGCCTCCACCGCGTCGGCCTGGATGGAGGGGCGGGCCCGGCCGCCGCCATGGTCTCCCCCTTGCCCAGTTTTAGGTAACTGCCCAGGTCAGGGCCTGGGCCACCTGCACCAGACTTCCTTCACACACCAGGGCGGCCCGATCCGGGTCAAGTCTCCCTCAGGCAGGTCCGGGTGGGCGCGGTAAAGGTAGTCGGCCACCACCAACCCCAGGATGGAGTCCCCCAAAACTCCAGCCGCTCGTTGCTGGGTACCCCGGCGGCCCGGTGCTCGTTGGCGTAGGGCTGTGGGTCAGGGCGTTTTCAGCAGCTCCGGTCCCGGAAAGGAATAGCCGATCTTCTCTTCCAATGTCTTCATTCTCTTCCCCTTCAACACACAACCCCCGGCCACTGGACGGGGGTTGCGTTTAATCTTGCCAATTTTACATATCGAGTTTGCCCTGTAAGTAGCGCACCAGATCCCCCACGGTTTTGATGCCCGCCAGATCCTCCTCGCTCATCTCACCAATGTCAAATTCCTCTTCCAGGGCCATGGATAACTCCACGATATCAGAGAATCAACGCCCAAATCTTCCTCAAAGTTGGTGTCCATGGTGATGGTATTGCCCCCTTGAACTGATCCGCAATCAAGCTCTGTAATTTCTCTAAAATCATATCGAACTGCTCCTTTTTGGAATCCATTTTACTGGGGATGCTGTACTTAATATAGGGACTATTTCAGGTTCTGTCAATAGCAAATTGGAAAAATACCCCTCTTTCTTTCCCCGGGTTCCAGGCGCATCACGTGGGCCACGTTGGCGCGAAATGTCGCCCACAATGTCCGCCTGGAGCCACCACTGGGCCTGGCGGATGGCGTTGAAGAAGGCGTAGGCATTGGAGGAGCCGTGGGCCTTGATGATCGGCTGAGATGCCCAGCAGGGCGGTGCCCCCCACCTCGTTGGCGTCAAAGCGTTTCTTGAAAGGTCCCAATGCTGTTTTTCAGCAAGCAGGGCGGCCAGCTTGTTCTTGGTGCTGCCCAGGAGCATGTCCTTTAGGGCGTGGCTGAAAGGAGGCCGCCCCCTCCACGGTTTTCAGGAAGATGTTGCCGGTGAACCCGTCGGTGACCAGCACGTCTGCCGCCCCCTGGCTGATGGCCTCCCGGCCCTCAATGTTGCCCACAAAGCGGATGCGCCCGGCCTCGTGGGCCTGGGTGGCAGCATGGGAGGCGTGGGCAGCCTTCTGGAGCTCCATGCCCTTGCTGGGCTCGGTGCCGATGTTCAGCAGGCCCACCCGGGGGTTCTCGATGCCCAGAAACCGCCGGGCGTAGTAGCGCCCATAAAGGCGAACTGGAGCAGGTACTCCGGGGGTGCCCTCGGCGGTGGCCCCGCAGTCAATGAGGACCATGTTCCCCCCGGCGTTGGGCACCACTGGGGCCAGGGCCGCCCGGCGGATGCCCCGGATGCGTTTGATGAGCAGGGTGGCCGCCGACAGCAGGGCTCCGGTGGAACCGGCGGAGACAACCTCCCCCGGCCCTCCTTGAGCAGGCGCAGGCCGACGGCCATGGAGGCGTCTGGCTGTCATAAAAGGCGGGCAGGGGTTGTCCTCCATCTCAATGACCTGGCTGGCGGGGGCGATCTCCACCCCGGGGAGGCGGGGGCGGTGTGGCCCCAGCTTGGCCAGGCAGGCCCCGATCTCCGCCGGCCGGCCGGTGAGCAGAACCTCCACGCCCAGCTCCCGGACCGCCCGCAGGGCTCCCTCCCACAGGGGCCTGGGGGGGCGTTGTCGCCCCCCATGGCATCACGATGATTCTCATAGGTACGCCTTCTTTCTTGTTCCAAGTTCTCCCAACCCCGCCAGGATCTCAGGGACCGCTGGGACAGGGCGGCGTTTTTATTCCGCTTGCCCTTGACCTTGTAGCCCAGGGGGGCATGATGCCGAAGTTGATGTTCATGGGCTGGAAATCCGCCACACTCTGGTTGCTCACATAGAGGGCCAGGGCCCCAAGGGCGTCTCGGGGAAAGTCGATAAACCTTGCCTCCAGCCGCCAGGCCAGCTCAGGGCGGCCACAAAGCCAGGCCGTGGACTCACATACCCCTCCACCCCGGTGATCTGC
>VOFB01003332.1_pt1 | contig 38449 bp, 81 predicted proteins | sample 5384141 | NCBI WGS metagenome assembly VOFB01 (sample SAMN12384721, study PRJNA508395) | human gut metagenome | isolation source: healthy gut A | host: Homo sapiens
AGGCTGTTTCAACGCGCTTCCCACGTCACCAAGGACGGACACCTCGCCTCGCTCGTCTTTCCGCAAGGACTACGACTCACTAAAGGCCAACCCCTCGAGCTGCTCGGCAGTCAGAAGCGCTATGTCGTGGGTGCGGGCATCAACAGCCGCGACTACGAGACGCGCGTACCGCTGTTGCTCGACGCGGGTGCCGACGTCTTGTGCATCGATTCGTCCGAGGGCTATTCGGATTGGCAGCGCTTCAAGCAGTACGGCGACGAGGTCAAGGTCGGTGCCGGCAACGTCGTAGACGCCGACGGATTTAGATTTTTGGCAGACGCGGGCGCAGATTTTATAAAAATCGGCATCGGCGGTGGTTCCATTTGCATCACCGCGAGCAGAAGGGCATCGGCCGTGGTCAGGCGACGGCCGTCATCGAGGTCGCCAAGGCGCGCGACGAGTATTTCAACGAGACGGGCATCTACATTCCCATCTGCTCGGATGGCGGCATCGTGCAGGATTACCACATGACCCTGCGCTTGCCGATGGGATCGGACTTCATGATGCTCGGCCGCTACTTCGCGCGTTTCGACGAGAGCCCTGTCGACCAAGGTGAGCGTAAACGGCAACTACATGAAGGAATACTGGGGCGAGGGGTTCGGCCCGTGCCCGCAACTGGCAACGTTACGAGCGACGGCGAGGGCGGCAAGCTCGCCTTCGAGGAGGGGCGGCGACAGCCTACGTGCCCTACGCCGGCTCCTGCATGACAACGTGACCCTTCTCGCTTTCAAGGTCAAGCACACCATGTGCAACGTGGGCGCGCTGGATTTCTCGAGCTACGCGAGAAGGCCAAGATCACGCGCGTGTCAAGCGTCTCGATCGTCGAGGGCGGCGCACATGACGTCCCTGCTCAAGGATTCGGCCTCGGCCCAATCGGCCAGCTTCCGCTAGAAAACCATGTCACACTCCACGCGTTAAGCTATGCGCGTGATCCGGCACGAAACAGGAAGCACCGTGGAATTCGATACCAGGCTATTTGAGTTTACCGAGGACGAGAAGGCGGAATTGCGTGACCGTCATGCCGCCTCCCAGGCCATGCTATCGCCGTATGCGTGCCGTGATGACGAGGGCATACGCGGTTCAACCAGCGCTACCAAGACCGGATGTCTACCTCAGGCGCCCGTGTTTCGTCGTCGACGTCGAGAAGATCGTCCACAACCCGTTCTACTCGCGTTGCGCGGATAAAGACGCAGGTCTTCGCTCGTGCGTAACGACGATTATCACGCGTCGTTTTTCACCTGCAGGTGGTCAGTCGCGTGGGGCGCACCATCGGCATGGCGCTGGCCTCAACCACCTCATAGAGGCCATTGCCGTCGGTCATGACCTCGGGCACACGCCGTTTGGCCATCAGGGCGAGGGACTACCTCTCCGATCTCTACCACGCAAGTACCGGTCGCTACTTCAATCACAACGTGCATAGCGTGCGCCTGCTCAAGACCATCGCCCGCACCAACCTGTGTCTGCAAAACCTACAATGGCATACTCACGCACTGCGGAGAAGACCTTTCTTGAATATCGTCCCCGCGCCGTGTCCGGACTTTTCTGCGCTCAACGAGCTCATCGAGAGCTGCTATGTCGACCAGTCAAACATTCGCGACCTGCGCCCTCCACACGCTCGAGGGCTGCGTGCGCATCAGCGACATCATCGCCTATCTCGGCAAAGACCGTCAGGATGCCGCGCGCATCAAGCTACTCGACACGGGCGACTACGACGAAAGCCCGCCGTGGGCAAAGCTCAACCATCAGATCATCCAGAACATCACGCGCAACATCATCAAGAATTCCCTCGGTCACGATTACCTCGCGATGGACGAGGAGGTCTTTGCCGCGGTTGACGCGATGCGCGGAGAACTACGAGAAGATCTACAAGAGCGACGAGGTCTCCAGGGGCGCATCACGTTTGTGCGGCCCATGATGGAGCGCATGTTCACGACCTTCGTCGACGATATTCGCATGGGTCGAGAGGAGTCGCCATATTCAGGCATTATCTCGACCAGCCCATGTTGCGTTCCCTATCGTTCGAGCTCGAGTTCGTCCCGAGGACATCGCGGTGGGATTACATCGCCTCCATGACAGACGATTACTTCGTCGACCTGTACGCGTTCTTTTCCTGACGACCGCTCAATGGGGAAGTGCGCTACAAGAATTATTTCTAGTCCCATTCCGCTTGGGCTGCAATACTTCTTCACGTGCTCTTTCGGAGGATTCATGTTTTACGAGAAAAACCGTACTCGACAAGGCATAACGGTCATTACCGAGCATATGGAGGCGCTCCGCGGCGCTCGGTTTTTGCGCGTGGTGCCGCGACGAGTCGCGTGGGAATACGGCGTCCCATTTCATGAGCAGATGCCTGGGGGCACGACGACGCAGTGCGCTCGACATCTCGACTGCGTTCGATGCGCTGGGTGCTGCATTCAACGCCTTCACTCTCGCGCGAGTCACCTGCTTCTACGCGCGCCTGCTTGACGACGAGCGTCTGCCCTCGGCTTCGAGATTCTCGCCGACAAGTCAACTCGACCTTCGCACACAAGGACATTCTCCCCGAGCGCGAGGTCGCCTCGAGGAAATGCCCGCCCGCAGCCAGGACACGCCCGATGACTACGTCTACGACGTGTTCTCCGATGCGATGTTCCCCGCATGACCCGCTCGGCCGTCCGTACTGGCACGCCGGATACCGTTTCGGGCTTCGATACCGACGAGATGCTGCGTTATCATGACGCCCACTACGACCGGCAACCTCGCTGTCGTCGCCGCGGAAACGTCGACCATGCCGTGCTCGTCGACCCCTCGCGCGGCGTTGTCTGTCGGTTTGCCCACTGGCCCCTGGCCGACCGTCCCAAGGTCGATTCGCGGGAGCGTACCATGCTCTCCTGCGTCAAGAAGGAAGACCGAGCAGGCGGAACATCATCCTCGCGCCCCCAGCGTCGTCGTAACAACGACCCCGTCGCTTCGCCCTCGCTGCTCGACATCATCATCGGCGGTGGCATGAGCTCGCGTCTATTCCAGGAGATACGCGAGAAGCGTGGTCTCGTCTACTCCGTCTACGCGTCCTCCCAGCCCTACGAGGGTGCCGGCATCTTCGAGATGTACGCGGGCACACGTCCCGAAAACGTCGCCGAGGTCGTCAAGGTCGCGACTGAGCAGTTCGCCCTCGCGGCGCAGGACGGGGTAAGCGACGACGAGCTCGCCGCGCGAAGGAGCCGCCGCCGGTAGCTTCGTGCTCGGGACGGAATCGACGCGCACGCGCATGTCGCGCCTGGGGCGCCTGGCCGTGCTCGATTTGCCCGTCGACTCCATCGACGAGATGATCGAGAAATACCGTGCCGTGACAATCGACGAGGTGAACGATGCCGCACGCGCACTCTTTACGCAGGACATGACGCTTGCCGTCGTGAGTCCATACAAGCAGGAGAAGATCGAAAGGATGCTCAGATGATTCAGGTGCTGGTCAGCGCGCACCCCGGCCATATGGGAACGGAAATCTGCAAGGCCGTCGATGGCGCAGACGATATGACTCGTCGGCGGCGTCGATCCGGCTGCGACCGACGACACCACCATCGGCTCGGATGACGCCCCGTGTTCGCGTCCCCTCAAGACCGCCATCGAGGTCACCAGGCCCGATCATCGTGATCGATTTCACGCGCCCCGATGTCGCCGAAGGCAAACGTGCGTTGCGCACTCGAGCACGGCGTCAACTGCGTCCTCGGCACGACGGGCCTTTCCGAGGAACGCCTCCGAGAGATATACGACGAGTCCGCCACGGGCGACGCCGCCCTGTTCCACGCGCCCAACCTCACGACCGGCGCCGTGCTCATGATGCTTTTCTCGCAGACCGCGGCAAAGTATTTCCCGACGTCGAGGTCATCGAGTTTCACCACGACGGCAAGAAGGACGCCCTCCGGCACGGCCATCCGCACCGCGCGCCTCATTGCCGGCGCACGCGCCGAGGAGGGCGACGCGCCGGGCAAGGAGACCGAGCTCGCCGGCTTCGAGGGCGCACGTGGCGCCCTGATCGACGGCGTTCCGGTGCATGCCGTGCGCACGGCAGGATACGTCGCGCATCAGGAAGTCATCTTCGGGAGCGTGGGCCAGACGCTCACCATACGTCATGACTCGATTGACCGTGCATCCTATATGCCCGGCATACCTCATGGCGACCCGCGCCGTGACGGAAATGGACGGTGTCGTCGTGGGCCTCGAAAAGCTCATGGATTAACCGCGCCCTTGCCTGTATAATCTCGCATAACGCCTACTTTGTTCGAACGTATGGAAATGATTAGGAGCCGAGCATGACAAGAGCCGTTTTCGGGCGCACGATCGTCGCGAGCGTGACGCCGTTTGACGAGAATCTCGACCTGGACCTCGCGCGCGCAGGAGCTCGCCGAGCGCTTCGTCGAGGCGGGAGTCGACTCCATCGCCGTGTGTCCCACGACCGGCGAGTGCCCGACCGTCTTCTACGATGACAAGATCAGGCTCTTCGAGGCCGTGCTCGAGGCCGTGAACGGTCGCTGCAAGACCATCGCTTACGTGGGCGACAATTGCACGCAGGATACCGTCGACTTCGCCAAGAAGGTCGAGCCCATGGGTTTCGACGGCTACCTCTGCGTTGTTCCGTATTACAACAAACCGCCGCAAGAGGGTCTCTACCGGCATTACAGCGCAATCGCCAATGCGGTGGACGTCCCCATCATGCTCTATAACATCCCGGGCCGTTCCGTCATCAACATGACGGCCGAGACGATCCCTGAGGCTCGCCAACGATCACGAGAACATCATCGCGATCAAGGAGGCGAGCGGAAAGATGGACCAGATTGCCGCCATAGCCGGGTGCTCCGGCCGGCTTCTCCGTATATTCCGGAGACGACGCCGACACGCTCGAGATCATGGGGCTTGGGCGGCGTGGGCGTGGTCTCGACCATCGCCAATGTTGCACCGAAACGCATGAAGGAAATCGTCGAGCTCGAGGCAGCCGGCAGACACGACGAGGCGCTTGCCGCCCATGCCCGCGCTCCTGCCGCTCATGAACGAGCTCTTTCACCTCGAACCCCATCATGGTGAAGGAGGCCCTCAAGCTCGTGGGCTTTCCGTGGGAGGCCTGCGTCTTCCCCTCATCGAGGCGACGCCCGAGCAATCCGCCCGGCTCGCCGAGGTCATGCGTGCGCCTGTGCGCCCGTAGAATAAGCCTAGAAACGAAGAAACACCTGTACGCATGATCACAGGCTGAGGAGTTTTCTCATGCCAGAAAAAGAATACGAACGAGAAGGGCCTTGCCAAGGGTTCTCCCAAGACGCTTGCGTTGGCGTCGAAGAACAAGCGTCCCCGCAAACGGGGTCGTGGCAGCCAGGGGGTGGTAGGAAGAAGGGTGGTCCGACGCGCTTCTGATCATACCGCTTGGCGGATTGGACGCCATCGGCAAGAACATGACCGCATTCGAATGCAGGGGGCGATCATCCTCGTTGATGCCGGCCTCATGTTTCCGATGACGAGCACACGGGAGTCGACCTCCTCCTTCCGGACTACACCTACGTCCTCGAGAATGCTGCCGACCGGCTGCGGCATCGTCATCACGCACGGCCACGAGATCACACCGGCGCACTCCCGTACTGCTCAAGGACCTCGACCGTTCCGTTCCCATACTGGGCACGAAGCTCACCTTGGGCCTCATAGAGGGCAAGCTCGAGGAGCATCGGCTCCCCCCAGGCAACCCAAGCTCGTCGAGGTGCACAGGGGAAGCAGTGCCAACTCGGCTGCTTCGAGCTCGAGTTCTTCACGGTCAACCACTCGATACCGGGTGCCATGGGCGTCTTCATGCACCCCCGGCCGGAAACGTGCTGCACACCGGTGACTGGGCTCAGAAACGCCATTGACGGAGAGCTCACCGATTTCTGCCGCCCTCGCGCGTTTCGCCGCCCAGGGCGTCGACCTGCTCATGAGCGACTCGACCAATGCGACGAGCAAGCAGTTCACCAAATCTGAAGCAGAGGTTGGCGTCACCTTGCGTAGCGTAATCGGTGCCGCGCGACAACGCGTCGTCGTCGCCGCGTTCTCCTCGCATATTCACCGCGTCCAGCAGGTCTGCGATGCCGCGCAGCTCGCCGGGCGCAAGGTCGCGGTGACGGGTCGCTCCATGCTCACCAACACGCGCATCGCCCGCGAGCTCGGCTATCTCAACGTGCCCGATGACCTCATCATCGACGCCTACGACGTGGGCAACTATCCACATGAGAAGACCGTGGTGTTGTGCACGGGAAGCCAGGGCGAGCCGTTGTCGGCGCTCGCGCGCATGTCGGTGGGAGAGCACAAGACCATCGACATCGAGCGCGGCGACACCGTCATCATCTCGGCGACTCCCGTTCCCGGCAACGAGAAGTCCGTCACGCGCATCGTCAACCAGCTCTCCAAGGTCGGCGCCGACGTCTGGGCCAAGAACCGCGCGCGCTCGTCCACGTCTCGGCCCATGCGGGCGCCGAGGAGCTCAAAGCTCGTGCTCTCGCTCGTCAAGCCCCGGCATTTCCTCCCCGTGCATGGAGAGGCGACGCATCTGCGTGCGCATGCCCGCCTTTGCCGAGGCGGTCGGCGTCGATTCGGACAACATCTTCATACTGGACAACGGAGACTCGCTCGTCATGAGCAACGGCACGGTCAAGCGCGGAGATCCCGTCGAGAGCGGCATCATCTACGTGGACGGGTCGTCAGTGGGCGATATCGGCGCCAACGTCCTGCGCGACCGCCAGTCCATGAGCAGCGAGGGCGCGGCAAGCGTCGCCGTCGTCATCGACCGCAAGCGCGGGAAGCTCGTCGAAGGTCCCGTCATCACGATGCGCGGCATCCCCGGTTTCGACAACGACGACTTCATCGTCGAAGCGCGCAGGCCGTCTCCAAGGTCGTGCGCGAGTCGCTCGACAATCACAAGGTAGATGCGAACCGCAAAAAAAGCAGGAACGCGACGCGCTCTCGAACTTCGTGTGGAGCGTGCGCACCGCAGGCCCATCATCATGCCCATCGTCATCGAAATCTAGATGCGATACAATACTGCGCATAGCAACCGGAGGTAGCAGTGGGCTCGAAAACGCAGCATCCAACCAGGGCAACTCGAGGTCATCTTCCAGCGCAGCCAAGAAGGGCGCCGGAAGGACTCAGGGCCTTCCAACCAAAGAGCAGGCTCCGCGCACGGGCTTCGTGGACGGGTCGATGCGCGGACCTCATCGGCATCGCGCTTGCCGTCATCGGCATCGCGCTGTTCGTCGCCGTCATCGTGCCCGGCAACGCCATGCTCACGGTCGCCATATCGGATGCGCTCAAGCACGTGCTCGGGCTCGGAGCCTACGTCGTCCCCCTTCGTCCTCGTGTTCTGGGGCGCGACCTTCTTCTTCAAAACCGAGGGAGTCAAGGTCGGGCGCTTCGTGATCGGACTCGCCATCATGCTTGTCGCGGTCATGGCGCTGCTCTCGCTGTTCGCCCGGCACCATCGAGGTGCTGCCCTATAGCCTGTTCTCCGACGAGGTCCTTGTCGGTGGGGGAGGATATGTCGGCAGCGGCATTTCCTGGGACTCATGACGCTGTTCGGACGCATCATCACCGCGATCATCCTCGTTGGCATCTTCGTCGCTGGCCTCGTCATCGCCGGCGTCTCCATCTCGACGCCCTTCCTCGCGCTCAAGAACTTCCTCTCGCGCAGAGGGAGGATCGTGCGCAGAACCCGCTACCAGCGCACCATCTACACGGCAGGACAGGCGCAGTATGCGGACGAGGAGGCAGATGACGACGCCTTTTCCCGATGAGGGCAAATCGCCCCTGGGCGCTTAAGGCAAAGCTCGGCGTTATGCCGGTACATCGGGAGACGAGTACGACGAAATCTCGTCCGATCCGCTCTACACGGTCGCATTCGATGGCGAAGACCTGACGTGACGGTCGTGTTCGACGAAGATCCCGACCGCACCGTCTCGCTTGCGACGGACAGGCACATCCCAAACCACGAAAGCGCAAGAGGAAGCAAGCGGCCCCTGCAACGGACGTGGAGGAGCCCGAAGCCGGATGTCACCGTGCCCATCGTCAAGAAGACGCAGGTCATCCCCCGACGGTTCCACGCCCTCGGCACTCGAGGGCTTCACCTTGCCCGATGCGCGCGTGCTCGGCGTCACCAGGTGAAGCGCTCCAACATGACCGGGGGCTGCGCCAGACCGCCAACATCCTGCAGCAGACGCTCGAGGAGTTCAGCCTGCCGGCCAAGGTCGTCGGTTGGCTCGCCGGTCCCACGGTCACGATGTTCAGGTCGAGCTCCCCAGCGGCGTCCGCCTCGCCAAGCTCACCAACCTCGCTGACGACATAGCCCTTGCGCTCGCCGCGTCGGCCGTGCGCATCGCGCAGATTCCCGGCACCTCGCTCGTGGGCGTCGAGATTCCCAACAAGGTGCGCTCGAGCGTTGCTTCTCGGAGACATACTTCCGAGCTGCAAGCCCGGTCCGTTGCAGGTCGCCATCGGCGAGGATGTCGACGGCGACAAGATATGCGTCGACCTTGGCGAAGATGCCGCACCTCCTCATCGCCGGCACCACCGGTTCGGGCAAGTCGGTCTGCCTCAACGCCATGATCATGACCATACTCATGCGCGCCACGCCTGCAGAGGTGCGTATGATACTCATCGACCCCAAGCGCGTCGAGATGTCCCTGTACAACGGCATTCCGCATCTCTTCGTCCCGCCGGTCACCGAGCCCAAAAGGAGGCGGCAAGCGCCTTGAAGTGGGCCGTCGCCGAAATGGAGCGCAGGCTCAAGGTCTTCGAGGGAGTGGGTGCCAAGAACATCGGTTTCTACAACCAGATGATCCAGAAGGGCGAGCTCACCGACGAAAACGGCGACCATCCCGACGAGATGCCCTTCATCGTCGTCGTCGTTGACAGCTCTCTGACCTCATGATGGTCGCGGGCAAGGATGTCGAAGACTCCATCGTGCGCATCGCCCAGCTCGCGCGTGCAGCCGGCATCCATCTCATCATCGCCACGCAGCGTCCCTCGAGCAACGTCGTCACCGGCATGATCAAGGCCAACATCACCAACCGCATCGGGCTGCTCGTCGCCAACATAGACTCTCGCGTCATCCTCGACCAAGCCGGTGCCGAGAAGCTCGTGGGCAACGGCGACATGCTCTTTCTCCAAACCCCGGTGGGGCAAAGCCCAAGCGCATCCAGGGCTGCTTCGTGAGCGAGGAGAAATTGCCTCGACCGTCGAGCATCTCAAGTCGCAAGGTGCCCCAGTACCATCTCGAGATACTGCGCCAGCAGGTTTCGACGGGATCGGGCTCGTCATCGGGTGCCGCGTCGCTGCCGACGACTCCGACGATCCGCTTATCTGGGAGGCCGCCGAGGCGGTGTCGCCGCCGGACTCGGCTCGACCTCCATGCTCCAGCGTCGCCTGAAGGTCGGATATGCCAGGGCGGGTCGTATCATGGACATGCTCGAGACTTAAGGTGTCGTGGGCCCGCAGGAAGGATCGCGCGCCCGTGACGTTCTCGTCGACAGCGTCGAAGACCTCGAGGCGTTGAGGGCCTTCGACGAGGAAGATCGGGAGGGGGCAGGTGAAATCCGAATCCCGCATAGGACCAGCGCTCATGAGCCGACGCATCGAACTCGGCATCTCTCGAGCAGGCCGCCCGCGACACGAACATCCGCGCGCGCATGCTCGAGGCCCTCGAGTCGGGCGATTACTCCCAATATCCCCCGCGCGGCCATGCCATCGGCATGCTCAGCTCGTACGCCCGCTACCTCGACCTGGACTCCGCCTCCATCGTCGAAGTCTTCGATAGCGAATACGAGGCGTACAGCTCGAGCAGGAAATCGAGAAGATCGCGAACAACACGCGTCGTGGCGTCGGACGCTTCGGCGAGCGCGTGATCGGCGAGAAGTCCGTCCCATCAGCCGCGAGTCCTCGCGAAGCTCCCGCTCCCAACGCAAGCGTGGCGGCGAGGGCGAAGGCGAGGGCACCTCGAAGTTAAGCCGCAACCTCAGGACGAAGCCGAGGCGAAGGACGACGAGCGCTATCGCAGCGGAAGCGTTCGCGTCGTCGGTACGCGACAGACCGGGTCGTTTCGCGGTCCGCTCCGCACGCGGGGGCGATACGGGAAGCTTCGATCCCGCGCGTGACGCCCACGACGCGCTTCCGCACCGCCTCGAGCCGTCGTGGCACGTCGGGTAGGTCCTCGCGCGCCGCCCGTCGGGCGTGGACGAGTTCACGGCACGCCCCACCGAGGACCTCGCGAAGCGGGGAGCGCACGCCCAACTTCTTCGGCATCGACGTGGACACGGGCAAGACGGCCGTAAGCCACGGCAGACGACGACGCCCGAGCACGCGCAGCGACGTCTCGGAGCAAACCGCTGGCGATGACGGCATCATCGCCAGGGCGCGTCGCATCGTCTCGTCCATATTCAGCGGGCGGCGCACGAGGCTCATCGCCGTCGCGGTCATCCCGATCGTCATCGCCATCATCATCGCCGCGTCGGTGCTCATAAGCACCGCCGGTCACGGAAATAGCGGCATCATTCCCGTCCAGGGTGGGGTCGTCAACGACACGACGACGACAGATGGCGAGAACGCGGCGCACAAGACCATCACGACGGCAAACGGCAATCCCGTCATCATCAAGATCGAGGTGGCCAAGGGCGAGACGTCGCTCGTCGAGGTCACGTACGATGGCGCGAACGCCTCAAGCGGGCACGGCGGTGGGAGGCCAGTTCTCGCGCGAGTTCCCCGTGACCGAATCGTTTTCCGCCACCTTCAGCAATCCGTCCGCCGTCACCGTGACCGAAAACGGCAATCCCATCGAGATCGCCACGAACGAGGACGGCAAGTCGGGTAGCCTCTACATCAGCATCCAATCAGCTCCCAAGTAAGCGACGCGAAAGGAAGATCATGGCCAAGGACAACAGCTTCGACATCGTCTCCGAGACCGACATGCAGGAGGTCGAGAACGCCTTCAACAATACCGAGAAGGGTCTCAAGCAACGTTATGACCTCAAAGGATTCCGGATCGAAGGTCGATTTCGACAAGGGCGCCAAGACCATCACCGTGCTCGCCCCGAGCGACTTCGTGAGCAGCCAGGTCATCGACGTGCTCAACACGAACCTCATCAAGCGTAAGGTCGACCTCAAGGCCATCAAATGGGGGCACGCCCCAGGACGCCTCCGGCAGGATGATCCGCACCGTGGGCGTCATCCAGCAGGGTATCGAGCAAGATGTCGCCAAGCGCATCTCCAAGGACATCAAGGCCGAGAAGTTCAAGGTAAAGGTCCAGATAGAGAGCGACAAGCTGCGCGTGAGCGGCCCCAAACGCGACGACTTGCAGGAGGTCATCTCCTTCCTGCGCGAGCAGGACTACGGCATTCCGCTGCAGTTCGCCAACTACCGCTAGGCGCATGCGTGAATCGCACACCCCGCATCGCCTTCGTGACGCTTGGCTGTGCCAAGAACGAGGTCGACACCGACAAGATGCAGGCACGCCTTGCCGCCGCCGGCTTCTCGATCGTCGACGACACCGACGATGCCGATCTCGTCATCGTCAACACCTGCGCGTTTCTGGCCAGTGCCGTGGAGGAGGGCCTCGAGGTCATTTTCGACCTCGTGGGGCGCGAGAACGCGGTTGGCCGGGAGCTCAAGGTGCTCGTCGCCGGTTGCATGCCGGCGCGCTACGGCAACGACCTCGCCACCGAGCTTGTCGAGGCCGCAGGCTTTCTTTGCGGCGGGCGATAGGGACAACGTCGTCGAGGAGGTCACGCAACTGCTCGACGGTGACGTGTCGCTCGTGCGCCGACCGATCCCTGATACGCCATGCGTATCCCACGACGCCTACGTCAAGATCTCGGATGGTTGCGATCGCTTCTGCTCGTACTGCATGATTCCGCATATCCGCGGACGCTATCGCAGTTATCCGCTTTCGCGAATCGATGACGAGGTGGCGGAACTCGTGTGCAACGGCGTGCGCGAGATCGTCCTCATCCGGACAGGACACCGGCATCTGGGGACACGATTTCGAGGAACCCTCGACGACCGCCACGCTCGTGCGCACGCTCGCGCATCGCTATCCCGATACGTGGTTCAGGCTACTGTACGTGCAGCCCGAGGGGCATCGACGACGAGCTGCTCGACGTGATCGCCACGTACCCCCAACGTATGCCCGTACCTGGACATGCCCCTGCAGCACGTCAACGCCGAGGTCCTCGCGCGCATGAAACCGCAGCGGAACGCGAAGGACATTCTCGCCTTGCTCGACCACGTACGCGATCGTTTGCCGGACATCAAGATTCGCACGACCCTCATGGCCGGCTTTCGGGCGAGACCGAGGAACAATTCGAGGAGCTGCTGGACTTCGTCGATGAGGCAGGGGTTCGACTACGCCGGCGTCTTCGCGTTCTCACCCGAGGAGGGAGTGCCGCATACGGTTTCGACGGCCAAATCGACGATGACGAGCGCCTCGGGCGCGCCCAGCGCCTGCTCGATGCCTGCGAGGCGGTCGGCACCGCCCGCATCGCGAGGCTCGCCGGCACGTGCGCTGACGTGCTCGTCGAAAGGCCATGAGCGCACGGACGCGGGCCTAGAGGCCCCATGTCGCACGCAAGGGCAGGCCCCGAGGTCGACGGCCAGGTCCATGTCCCCGTCGACACCGTAGACGACCTTCCCATCGGGCAGTTCGCCCGTGTCGAGCTCACGGGCAGCTTCTTCTACGAGCTGGGGGGGAGGTCGTGCCCCATGCCCGATGATTCCGAACGCATCTGGACCCCCGCGAACGTCGTCACTCTGACGCGTATCCTGCTCATCCCCGTTTTCGTTGCCGCGTTGCTCTCGCCGTGGCCCACGTGGTTTCCCGAACCGCAGTTCTGGATCGACTGGCAGCCCTGGATCGCCGCCGCCGTGTTCGTGATCATCTCCACCACCGATGCCATCGACGGCTATCTCGCCCGTAGCAGAAACGAGGTCACCGACCTGGGCAAGTTCCTCGATCCGCTTGCCGACAAGATACTCGTGTGCGCCGCATTGCTCGCCCTCGTCGAGCTCCAGACCTTTCCGTCGTGGGTCGCGCTCGTCATCATCGCGCGCGAGTTCATCGTGTCGGGGCTGCGCATGGTCGCCGCCTCCCAGGGGTAAGGTCATCGCCGCGAGCATCTTCGGCAAGTTCAAGACCGTCCTCCAGATCTGCGCCATCCTCCTCTTCACCGTCAAGGACTCGTTGCAGATTACGCTCATGGGCGACGCCTTCTCGACATGCTTCACGATCTTCTCGTGGCTCGTCTTGCTCGCCGCCGTCATCATGACGATCGTCTCGATGCTCGATTACTTCTACAAGTCACGTGAGGTGCTCGGCTTTGGCAAGCGCTCCGCTCGATAAAGCATCGACGACGAAAACCGCCGTCTCGCTCGGCTCGTGCTCGACCGCGCCCGAGAGCTCGGCGTCACCTTGGGCAGTGCGGAATCCTGCACGGGTGGCATGATTGCCGCGGCGATCACGGCCATCCCGGGTTCCTCGGATAGCTTCGTCGGCGGTGTCGTGAGCTACTGGATCGATGTCCAAGGAGCGCGTGCTCGGAGTCGAGGGGCGCATCATCGACGAACATGGCGTCGTGAGCCATGAGACCGCCCGTGCCATGGCCGAGGCGCGCGAATGACGCTGTCGTGCGATTACGCCGTCGCCACCACGGGCATAGCCGGTCCCGCTGAGCCGAACCCGCAAGCCGGTCGGCACGGTGTGCTTTGGCGTAGCGGGTCCCCTGGGCACGAGAAGCTTCACGACATGCCATCGGGAAGACGCGTGAGGAGGATACGCGCGAGTGCCGTGACGACGGCGCTCGGGGCATTGCTCGAAGAGCTCTCCTGACGCCTTGGCGCATAAAGGGCGTCCTGGGCGGGCCCGTTCCGAATTCATGCGGACATCTCTCCGAATTCGCTCAGATTGCCGGGGTGGATGGTTCGGATGCCCCCGTTAAATTGTCGGGGCGATGAGTCGACGGCCCGAGTTGACATCGTACATATGTTCGATTACCATATGCGCCAAAAAGTGGTGCACATGCAGAAGAGGAACGGAGCTTGACCATGGCCCGCACAGCAAGCAAGGCAAAGATTCCCCACCGACGCCTCCAAGGAAGAGGCGCTCAAAATCACCAAGGAGCAAATCAGGAAGAAGTATGGCGACGGCTCCATCATGCGTCTGGGCGACGAGGATTCCGCCCTCGACGTCGAGGTGATTCCCACCGGCGCGCTCGCGCTCGATGCCGCGCTCGGTATCGGTGGCGTTCCCCCGTGGCCGCATCGTCGAGATATACGGCCCCGAATCAAGTGGTAAGACCACCTTGTCCCTTCAGATCGTGGCAGAGGCCCAGGCGCTTGGCGGCGTCGCGCGTTCATAGACGCGGAGCATGCCTCGACCCCGTCTATGCCGCGAAGATCGGCGTCGACATCGACGAATTGCTCATCTCCCAACCTGACACGGGCGAGCAGGCGCTCGAAATCTGCGATATGCTCGTCCGTTCCAACGCCGTCTCCTGCATAGTCATCGATCCGTCGCCGCACTCGTCCCACGTGCGGAAATCGAGGAGAGATCGGCGACGCGAGCGTCGGTCTGCAGGCACGCCTCATGAGCCAGGCACTGCGCGCAAGCTCGCCGGCTCGCTGTCAAAGTCCAACACCTGCTGCATCTTCATCAACCAGCTCCGCGAGAAGATCGGCGTCATGTTCGGCAACCCCGAGACCACGACGGGTGGTCGAGCCCTCAAGTTCTTCTCGTCCGTGCGCCTCGACATCAGGCGTATCGAGACCATCAAGGTCGACGGCGGTGCCGTCGGAAACCGTGTGCGCGTCAAAGTCGTCAAGAACAAGTGCTCGGCGCCTTCAGCGCCGAGTTCGACATCATGTACGGTACGGGCATATCCCGCGAGGGCAACATCCTCGACATGGCCGTCGACGAGAAAATAGTCACCAAGTCTGGTTCTGGTACACCTATGGCGACGAACGCCTGGGGCAGGGGCGCGAGGCCGCAAAGAACGCACTTGTCGAGAGCCCCGACCTTCGTCGTGAGATCGAGAACAAGGTTCGAGCGCCATCGGGTTGCCCGTCGAGTACGACGATGACGATGCCTTCACGCTTGCCGACGTTCCCTCCACCGGCTTCAGCGGTTCCGAGAACCTGCCAGATTCCGTCGTGACCGAGAACTCGGCTGCTGAGTAGCCGGTCTTCGCCATTGGTCACGCCCAAACGACATAGCGAGGCCATGGAGAAGATCAACGGCTCATCGCCGTGCGCGAGCGCAACCTCAGAGGTCCGAGAGCGTCTTTTCCTCATCCGGCTTCACACCTGAGGAAATCGACGACGCTCGAGACCGCAGTGCGTGTCAACCTCATCAACGAGGAGCGCTACGCGCGTGCCTTCATTCGCGGCAAGGTCCATTCGGGATGGGAAGGGTCAAGATCGTCGCCCGCTTTGCGTGCAAACGGCATTGACGAGGAGACCATCGCGTCCTGTGCCGACGACTTCGGCTCTCCCGACGACGAATACCGGTCCGCTCTCCTCGAGCTTTCCAAAGCGGTCGACGACCTCGAAGAAACCCGTACGCAACCTTACATGCGTCGTCTCCTGAGTCGTGGATATTCCTACGATCTCGCAACGCGTCGTTCGCGATTACCTTTCCGGCTCTACATCCGTTCATAGCATGACGTCCTTTTGCGCCCTGTCATCAGACCGGTGCAAAGATTGCTCAAGATGCGGTGCGTGACAGCGGGCTCATGTGCTAGATATCGAATGGCATTCATCTTTTCCCGCATTTATGCGAGTCATATATGCGAGTTACAAAATCTATACCGCGTTTTTTTCCGCCTTCGGGTCAGGTCAATCGTACATAGATCGCGATGATTGCCGGATGCTTCCGGTATTTCCGCGTTGCATCCATAACATGTGCACAGTGTATAGGAAAGGTACCAGTTAAAATGGAAATCGTCATCTACGTCGTCGTTGCGATCGTCTGCCTCGCCGTGGGTTTCGTGGTATCTCGTGTCGTTCGGGCAATGGCGCCAAGAGCGCCATGGCCGAAGCGGAGCGCAAGCTCGCCGATGCCGAAAGTCAGCTGAGAACATCCGCCGCGAAGCGACCATCGAGGCCAAGGACGAGGCACTCAGGATCAAGCAGCAGCGGAGGAGGAGGCCCGTCGCCAGACCGGAGGAGGTCCGCCAGCAGAGCAGGACATGCAAGCTCGTTCCGAGCGCCTCGAGCAACGCGAAAACTCCCTGGACAAGCGCAGCCCGGCCTTGACAAGCGCGAGCAGCAGCTCAACGGCCTCCAATCGCGCACGGAAAGCCTGGAGCAAGAAGCTCGAGACCAAGCTCGAGGAAGCCGAGCGCCGTCTGCTTGACGTCGCCTCCCTGTCCAAGCGAGGAGGCACGCGAGATCGTTCTCGAGGACATACGCGAGGATTGCAACCGCAGAGGCCGCGGGCATCATTCGCGACATCGAATCGCGTACCAAGGCCGAGGCGAACCGCAAGTCGCGCGAGATTCTCTCCGTCGCGATCCAGCGCATGGCGGCCGATTACACGCAGAGCGCACCGTCACCTCCGTCCAGATTCCTCCGATGACATCAAGGGCCGCATCATCGGCCGCGAGGGACGCAACATCCGCTCCTTCGAGCAAATCACGGGCGTGAATCTCATCATCGACGACACGCCTGAGACCGTCACGCTATCGTGCTTGACCCGGTACGTCGCGACCGCCCGCATCACGCTCGAGAACCCTCATCGCCGACGGCCGCATTCACCCCGCCCGTCGAGGAGATAATCGGAGAAGGCGACGCGTTACGTCGACCAGCAGGTGCAGGAGGCCGGCGAGCAGGCTACTTTCGACATGGGCATTCACGACCTGCATCCCGACATCGTCAAGACGCTCGGCCGTCTCAAGTACCGCACCTCGTACGGACAGAACGTCCTGCAGCATTCTCTCGAGGTCGCGACGCTTTCCGGTGCCATCGCAAGCGAGCTCGGACTCGATCCGATCACCGCCAAACGCGCCGGACTCCTGCATGATCTTGGCAAGGCCGTCGACCACGAGGTCGAAGGGTCGCATGCCGTCATCGGCGCGGGACCTCGCACGCCGCTACGGCGAGAACCCCGCCATCGTGCATGCCATCGAGGCACATCATGCCGACGTCGAGCCGTCCACCGTCCTCGCCGTCATCATCCAGGCTGCCGATGCCGTGAGCGCCGCCCGTCCCGGTGCGCGTCGCGAGAGCTACGAGAATTACATCAAGCGCCTCGAGAAGCTCCGGAGGAAATCGCCATCCCACGAGGGCGTCGAGCGCACCTACGCCATAAGCCGGCCGCGAGGTTCGCGTCATGGTCCAACCGATGCCATCGACGACGCAGTCGACCGTGCTCGCGCATGACATCGCGAAGCAAATCGAGGACGAGATGCAGTATCCCGGCCAGATTCACGTCGTCGTCATCCGCGAGTCCTGCCCGAGGCGCTCGCCAAGCAGCGCACGTGCAAAATGCGATCCCGATGGGCCATGGAGCATTTCCTTCATGGCCCATCATGTATCTGGAGGAACAATGTCCGCTGACGACCTGATCGATTTCGTCGAATCCGTTTCAGGCGATGCCCACCTTTGCCGTCGAGGAGCGGCTCGGCGACGGTTTCGTGCGCCTCAAGACTGCCGAGGCGGAACGGCGCAGCCAAGCACGATATCCGCTGCGTCGAGGACGTCGTCATCGAAATGCTCAGGAACGCCCGCGACGCGCATGCGACGAGCATCTTTTCGCGACGAGCCGCGAGGGTCGCATGAAGACCCTCGCGTTTCTCGATGACGGTGACGGGATTCCCATCGAAATGCACGAGCGCGTCTTCGAGCCTCGCGTGACCTCAAAGCTCGAAACCATGGTCATGGACAAATGGGTGTACATGGGCGCGGCATGGCGCTGTACTCGATCAAGGCGAACACGCTGGAGGCCCGCGTGATCGCCTCCGGACCTCAACTTGGTTCTCGCTGGGCGTGCGTATCGACCTCGATGCGCTTCCCGAGAAGACCGACCAGTCGTCCCTTCCCGTCATCGGACGTGACGAGGAGGGTTCCACGGCCATCGTGTCCGGTCCGCATAACGTCAATCGAACGGTGGCGGAATTCGCCTTGGACCTACGCGACGAGGTCGACGTCTTTCTCGGCTCGCCGGCGGAGATCGTCGCGACTCTCGTGGACTGGGAAGGCCGCGGCTCGCAGAGATGCGCCTGCTCTTTTTGCGATGACATCGAGACGATGCCGCTGACCTTGCGTCCCGCCGCGGCTGCCGATGCCACCGAACTCGTGGAGCTGAGCGCCCGTCTTGGGCTGGATGGTCTCGGAACGTACGGCACATCGTATCCTCGCTGGGCAATTGCCCTGTTGGAGCCCCTTCCTCGACCAGCTTCTCGAACATGGGCGGGATGCGCGGACAACCAAGCGCGAAGTCGACCTGTATCGAGACCGGCGTGGTCTCAGGTTTCCGAAGACGATCTCGGCCCTTTTCTCGCGGCCCTCGAGAACGCCTTCGCGACTTTGGCGGACCGCTACTACATCGATCTTGCCGAGGAGCCTATAATTCGCGTTGGCAAGGATGCGATCACCGTCAAGTTTCCCTTCGACAAGGAGCTGTAGCCCATGAGCACGGGAAGAAGAGCAATACGAGCGCTGAGTTGGAGCACGTGACCCCCGAGGAGGCCACGCTGCTACGCGAACAGGCAACTTCCATCGAGGAGCTCCACGACGCGTTCTATCGCGAGCTTTCCTTCGGAACGGCCGGCCTGCGCGGTATCGTCGGGCTCGGGCCCAACCGCATGAATGCCTACACCGTCGCCAAGGCAACCCAGGGCCTCGCCGATTACCTCAACGCGCATTACGAGTCCCCTGAGCGTCGCCATCGCACGTGACAGTCGCAACAGGGGAGAGGAGTTCGTGCGCGCAGCGCCGGCGTCGCCGCCAATGGTGTCGTCGCGCACGTCTACCGTGCCATTCAACCCACGCCTGTCCTCTCGTTCACCGTTCGCGAACTTGGTTGCAGCGCGGGAATCAACGTTACGGCGAGCCATAATCCGGCCGCCTACAACGGCTACAAGGTGTACGGTGACGATGGGTGCCAGATTGCCCTCGCAGGCCGCCGTCGAAATCCAGGAGGGCATTGACGGCCTGACTTTTTTCGATGACGTCAAGCGCATGGACTTCGAGGAGGCGCTTGCCGCCGGTCTGGTCCAGTGGGTTGATGACGCCGTTGTCGATCGCTTCCTCGACGAGGTCGCGGCGCAATCCGTCAAACCCGAAGATGCGAGGGCGACGCGTAAGCTGCGCATCGTCTACACGCCGCTCAACGGCACGGGGCTCGAATGCGTCACGCGGATATTGAAGCGTGTCGGCCTCGATGACCTGAGCGTCGTGGACGAGCAACGCTATCCGGACGGAAACTTCACGACCCGCCCGTATCCCAATCCGGAGGACCGTGCCGCACTCGAGCTCGGCCTCGAGGCTCTGCGAGCGCGTCAGGCCGGACATCTTGCTCGCCACCGACCCCGATGCCGACCGCGTGGGCATCGGGGTGCTCCACGACGGAGAATACGTCCTTCTGACCGGCAACGAAGTTGGTGTCTTGCTCATCGACTACATTGCGAAGCGCCCGGCGAACGTGGCGTCGACCTAACCCCTCCAAGCTCGTCGTGACGACAATCGTCTCGACGCTCATGCCCGATGCACAGGCCGCCTATTACGGTTTCGAGCTCAGGCGCGTGTTGACGGGCTTCAAGTACATCGGTGGTCAAATCGCGCAGCTCGGCGAAGATCACGAGGACAAGTTCATGTTCGGTTTCGAGGAATCCTTATGGCTACATGTCCGGTACGTACGTACGCGACAGGATGCCATCAGCGCCTCGATGCTCATATGCGAGATGGCGCAGATGTACAAGAACGAGGGCGTCGACTTGGTCGAGGCCATGGAATCTCTACGAGCGTTACGGATATTATCTCAACCGCACCATCAACATGTCCTATCCGGGAAGCCCGGAGCCGAGAAAATGCAAGCGATCATGGATGGCCTGCGCACAAATCCTCCACAGGTCATAGCCGATCTGCCCGTCCTGAGTATCTTGGACTATGGGGATGGCGTACCCATGACCAAGATAAACGGAAATCCTGACGAGCATCAGGTTCTTCCCGATGCGAATGTCATCTCCTTTGACCTTGGTGACGGAATGCGGATCATCATCCGTCCCAGTGGTACCGAGCCAAGATCAAAGCATATGTCTTTTAGCAAGGCAAATACGCGTGAACAGGCAGAACAGCTTCTTCAAAGCTTTCCGACGCTGCTCGGGAGCTGCCTGATTAGGCTTTTTCACCCCGAACGATGGGCTCCATGTCCAAAATGGCAGGGATATATACATAGGTCATTTTAATATAATGGCTAAGATAATTTTTGACCAGAAAATCATTCGATTTTCTGGTCATTTATTTCGGCAATCCTAGTCATTCTCACCCTGCTATGGTTTATAATCCTCTCGCTGAAAGCTTAAACACCGTACTAATGAAGAACACACGCACTAGGACACGCTCATGGATTTTCTGAAGGTTTCTGGGCAAAGTCTTCCCCCGCATCCGTTGCCGGCGCGATTGCCGGACTCCATCAAGGACGGGAATCCCGTACGTATTCAGTCTATTGGCGCCGGGGCGGTCAACCAGGCCGTCAAGGGCCATCGCCATCGCACGTGGATGGCCTTTGCGCCCAGTGGCATCGACGTCGCCTGCGTGCCCTCCCTTCGTCGAGCTTCGAGATAAACGGCGATACGCGTACCGGCATCCGATTTTGCCGTGCATCCGCATTATTCCGATGACTTTGCCGAGGTCGAGGGAGACCGTGGACGAAGCAGCGCTCGTCTAGGGGTGACGCGTGCCCTTCGCGGACCCTGCATGCACTCATCCGCGTCCGACGGCACCTGCGAACCTGCCCGCATAGCGCAGATGGCAGTCCAGACCGACGGATTGTCCGTCATCGCGCTCACCGATCACGATTCCCTCGCCGGCTTTTGCCTCCCGCCGTCGCGGCATGTGCCGAAAAACGGCATCGAGTTCGTCCCCGGCGTCGAGATAACGACCAGGTACGACGGGCGTACCGTGCACATGCTCGGCTATTTCGTCGACGGGCGTTATCCGGCACTTGTCGAGTATCTCGACGAAAACCGCCGAAGGCGCGCCGGAACGTGCCTTCGCTATGGCCGATTTGCTTCGCGACCGTGGGTGCCCCGTGAGTTCCGATGACCTGCGCGCGACGGGGGAGACCCCCAATCGTCCGCTTCTTCCGCGCGGCTGCTCGTCGAACGTGGATGCGTCGCGAACGCGGACGAGGCGTTTGCCAAAGCTGCTCGGGCCAGCATCGCCTTGCTACGTCGACGTCGTGTATCCCGATACCATCGAGGCGATGCGCCTTATCGTCGAGGCCGGCGGACATCCGTTCATTGCCCATCCCGCACGGTATCGCGTCGTTGGACCTCATCAAGACCCTCGCGCGCGAGGGAATGAGCGGGCTTGAGGCATACCATACGCTCCAGACGGCCGCCCAGAGCGCCGAGCCTCGAAATCGCCCGGGACCTCCGCCTTGGCGTGAGGTGTGCCCGATTGGCACGGTGACGAGGTCCACCATGCGCAACTAGGGGCTGCGGTTTGACGAGGAACAGTACCGCGCATTTTCGCCGCATGCGGGCGTGCGTAGGCAACGGTGATGGGACGTAACGTGCAAATGCGAGAAGGCCGCTTTTGACAGCATGACATACTGGCAGCGCCCCTTTGGCTGCCAGATGAACGAAAAAAACGATGCCGAACGCGTTGCCGGTATGCTCGAGACGGCGGGCGCCTTGCCGTTGCCACGATCGAGGAGGCCGACATCGCCGTTTTCATCACGTGCTGCGTGCGCGAGAAGGCCGAACTGAGGCTCGATGGGGCAGGTCGCCCGATCAAGAACGTTCCCAACGCCCATGAGGCCAAGCGCATCATCGCGGTGGGTGGCTGTATCGCAGCTTGAGGGTGCCACGCTGCGCGAAAGCCTCCCGCATGTCGACATCGTGTTCGAACGCATAACCTCGGACACCTCGTCGATCTGATCGAGCTGCGTCTTTCGACCGGCGAGCCCCAAGTCGAGACCATTGACGCCAACGACGGATTCCTCGAGCGACCTCCCCGTGCGCCGCGAGAAGCCGTGGCATGCCTGGGGTTCCCATCATGACCGGATGCGATAACTTCTGCAGCTACTGCATCGTCCCGTACGTGCGCGGACGGGAGACGTCACGCCCGGGATCGAGAGCATCGCCGCGGAAACTCGCCGGGCTTCTCCGAGGGCATTCGCGAGGTCACGTTGCTCGGGCAAAACGTCAACTCGTATGGCCGGGACCTTTTCTACGGACGGCCGCGGTTCGCCGAGGTGCTCGCCTTGGCCGGACAATCGGGCGTCGAGCGCGTTCGATTCGTGACGAGCCATCCCAAGGACCTCCTGCCCGAGACCATCGAGGCCATGGCCGCGTACGACACCATCATGCCGCAGCTGCACCTGCCATTGCAATCGGCCTGACCGCATCTTGCGCGCGATGAACTGCCCTATACGGTCGAGCGCTACCTCGGTCTCGTCCGCGACCTGCGACGGGCATGCCGCCGGACATCTCGCTTTCGACGGATATCATCATCGGCTTCCCCTGGGGAGACCGAGGGACTTCCTCGCCACCCTCGACGTCGTCGAGAGGGTCGGTTACGGGCAGATGTTTCGATTCATCTTCGAAGCGCCCGCACGCCGGCGGCATCGATTCCCGACGACACGCCGCGAGAGGTCCTGCAGGAGCGCTTCGAGCGTCTCGAAAAGGTCGCACAGCAAAGCTCGCTTGCCGAGAACAACCGCGAGGTCGGGCGTATCGTCCCCGTCCTCGTCGAGGGAAGCTCGAGGCGAGATGACCGCGTCCTGGACGGAAGAGCCCGAGGCTTCAAACCGTCCACGCCCGCCTGGCCGACGGCATGCGCATCGAGGATCTCATCGGGCGCATCGTCGACGTACACGTGGAGAGCGCGACGACCAACTACCTGCAGGGAACGCTCGTCTGATGCCAGATGCCGCCAACATGGTCGTGTGCGTCCAGGGCCCGACGGCATCGGGAAAGTCCGCGCTTTGCCGAGGTCATCGCCTCCTCTCTTGACGGCGAGATCATCTCCGCCGATTCCATGCAGATCTACCGTGGCATGGATATCGGCACGGCAAAGGTTCCGGCAGGCGAGCGCGCCGTCCCGTATCACTGCATCGACATTCTCGATCCCGGCGAGCCGTATTCGGCCGCGCTGTTCCAGCATGATGCGCGTGCCGCCATCGCGGCGATACGGACGCGCAATCATCTTCCCGTGCTATGCGGAGGCACTGGCCTCTACGTCCGCGCGCTGCTCGACGACATGGAGTTTCGCCCCCGGCGACGACGAGTCCGGTCCGGCGGCGCTACGCGCGGCTTGCCGACGAGCTGGGTGACGAGGGCATCCATGGCCTGCTCATGGCAAAGGACCCGAAAGCGCCTCCCTCATCCATCCCCATAACGTCCGGACGTGTCGTCCGGGCACTCGAGATGCTCGAGGAGGGGAGAGCTACGCCATGCGCAAACGCGCCTTCGCTTCGCTCTGTGCACGCATCCCGAGCGTCAAGATGGCCCTCGACGTCGACCGAGCGCTGCTCTACGAGCGCATTGACGGGCGCGTCGAGAAGATGGTCGAAGCGGGCCTCGTCGAGGAGGTCTCCGGATTGCTCGAAGCCGGCTTTTCGCGACGGCCTCACGGCCCGGCAGGCCATCGGCTACAAGGAAATCGTCTCCTATCTCGATGGCGACATATCACTTGGACGAGGCCGTCGCCCAGATAAAGCAGGCGACGCGTCGTTACGCGAAGCGACAGCTTTCGTGGTTACGTCGCGATTCCGAAATCATATGGTTACATGCTGACGAGGGCATTACTGATACACTTGTACGACGTGCGATAGACGAGATTGAAGGGGCTGTTCGAACATGAGATACGATTTCGCGAAGCTCAACGGCATCGGCAACGATTTTGTGATGATCGAGGACCTCGACGATGAGATACTTCTCACCCCCGAGCAAATCACGGCGCTTTGCGACAGGTATTTTGGCATCGGAGGCGACGGGGTGATCATCGTCAAACCCTCGCCACGTCCCGAATGTGCCGCCTACATGGATTATTACAACCCGATGGAACCAGGGCGCAAATGTGCGGCAACGGCGTACGCTGCTTCGCGAAGTTCCTCGTCGATCGCGGAATCGTCGATCCCAAGGCCGGCAGCTTCGTCGCTGACACGCTCTCCGCCCCAAGCCCATCAGCTTCACCCTCGACACCGACGGAAAGCTCGCGCAGGCAACTGTCGACATGGGTGCTCCCCATACTGGAGCCGGCGCAGGTCCCGACGACGTTTGGCGGAACCGAGACCCCATACGGCCGTGTCGCGCTCGATGCCGATTTCTTCATCGACGGTCATGCGCTTCGATTCACCTGCGTATCCATGGCAATCCCCCATGCCGTGACCTTCGTCGACAAGAAGGGGCTCGAGCTCGTCGATCTGCTCGGCCCGCTTGTCGAGAACTGCGAGGCGTTTCCCGAAGGGACGAACGTCGAATTCGCCCATGTTGATGGGAACGTCATTCACATGCGCGTATGGGAGCGTGGCTGCGGGGAGACGCTTGCTGTGGAACAGGTGCGTGCGCGACGGCGGTTGCGGCGCACATTTGCGGTTACACGCCGCGCAAGGTCACCCTCGAGCTCATCGGCGGAACGCTCCAGATCGAGTGGCGCGAAAGCGATGGCCACGTCCTTATGACGGGTCCGGCTGCCCAGAGCTTCACCGGCACGGTCGAAATCTAGGCACGCGCACGCATGCCACGTCCGGAAGTTCGAGGTCATTACCGAGGAAGCACCCGAACGGGCCATATACTGTCGGCATCGACCGCGGAAACGCCGATTGCCGCTACGCGAATCGATGGCCGAGCTCGAGCGCCTCGCCAATACGGCGGGTGCCGAGGTCGTCCACACGATGTCCCAAAGGCTCGACGCGCCCAATCCACGCACCTTCATCGGCGCCGGCAAGGCCGAGGAGCTCGCCCGGTGCGTGCATGACCTGCATGCCGACGTCGTCATACTCGATGACGAGCTCTCGCCTTCGCAGCAAAGCAATCTCGAGCGCATCGTCGGCAAGCCCGTAAAGGTCATCGACCGCACGGCGCTCATCCTCGACATCTTTGCCCTGCATGCAACGAGTCGCGAGGGTCGTTTGCAGGTCAAGCTCGCCCAGAACCAATACCTCTACCCGCGCCTGCGTGGCATGTGGAGCCATCTGGCAGCACATCGCATGGGCGGTGGCGTCGGATCGCGCTTTCGGCGAGGGAGAATCCCAGCTCGAAGTCGACAGGAGGCTCGTGCGCAAGCGCATCGGCCGCATCAGACGCGAGCTCGCGAATCTCGAAAGCAGCAGGAACACGCAACGCAAGCACCGTGCGTCATCGGGCGTGTTCCGCGTCGCCTCGCGGGCTATACGAACGCCGGCAAATCGAGCTTGATGAACGCGCTCACCGATTCCGACGTCCTCGCTTACGACAAGCTGTTCGCGACACTCGATTCGACGACGCGCGCGCTCGAACTTCCCGGATCGAGCAAGGTCACGCTCACCGATACCGTCGGTTTTATACAGAAGCTTCCGCACAACCTCGTCGAGGCCTTCCATTCGACACTTGACGAGATACGCGAGGCTGACCTCGTGCTGCTCGTCGTGGATGCGGCGTCACCGCAACGTGCCGCCCAGCTCAAAGCCGTCCAGGACGTCCTCCGGGCAAATCGGCGCATCGGGTATTCCCCGTATCGTCGTCTTCAACAAGATCGACCTCATCGAGCATGATTGTATTGCCGAGCTCGATCACCTGCGGGTTCTCCATCCGACGACGCTGCCTTCATTTCCGCGAAGACGGGAAGCGGAATCGAGGATCTTCTGGTTCGCCTCGAAAGCGAAGTCGCGAGCCGATACACGCCGATGAGCGTGCGCATTCCTATGACCAGGAAGGTACGTGACAATCGCGCACGAGCAAGCGCGCGTGACCCACGAAAGCTACGAGGCAGACGGAATCTACCTGCAGCTATGCCTGCCGGCAAACCTCGCCAAGCAGTTCAGGCAATTCGAAATGGAGACGCAGGGGCTAGTAGCTCCTGAACAGACCGGTGACGATGCCTAGAATCTGCGCATCGCGCGTGAAGATCGGCTCCATGGCGTCAGCATTGTGCGGTTGCAGGCGAATGCAGTCCTTTTTCCTTGTAATACGTCTTGACCGTTGCCCTGTCGTCAATCATCGCGACGACGATATCGCCGTTGTTCGCGGTGCTCTGCTCGCGCACGAGAAGCGTATCGCCGTCATAGATGCCCGCGTTGATCATGGAGTCCCCGTGCACCGTGAGCAAGAAGGAATTGCGGTCGCCAAACAGCGAGGTGGGAAGAGGGACCTCCTCCTCGATGTTTTGCTCTGCGAGTATCGGAGTGCCTGCGGCGACGCGACCGACGAGCGGAAGCTCGACGAGGGAGGGCCGTTGAACTCGGCACGGGCTCGACCTTGGCGCGCCCGCGGGCCTCGTCCTCGCTTCCCGTGATGACCATGGAACGTGACTTCGCGCCATCACGTTTGATGAACCCCTTTGGCCTCGAGGGCGTTGAGGTGAGCGTGGACGGTGGAAGGGGAGGACAACCTGATGGCTCTGGGCTGATTTCGCGCACGGAGGGAGTGTAGTGCTTGACCTCTATGCACTTGCGAATGTAGTCGAGTATCTGCTGCTGGCGCGTGGTGAGCTCTTCTTTATCCATACCATCCTCCTGGACTCGTCACGAAGATTCTAGACGAAACGAGGAAAAATTACAAACAAATGTTCGTTTTTTTTCTTGAAACAAACAAATGTTCGTATATCATGGAAAAAGAACACTTGTTCGGTTTGAAAGCGTGTCGCAGGCGCTGTGTATAACGGGGAGCACGCATGCTCATTCGCAAGGAGGCAGACCATGAACACAATGTACAAGACAAACGCGGCGGCCGCCCTCATGCCAGCCCAGGATAAACCGCAGCTCACTGTCGTGCGCGGTATTCGCACACAACGCACCTCGCTGGCAGACGAGCTTGCCATTCACATGTTCGGCCATCTCAATGGCAACGACTTCGCCTCGGATGTGCATGACGTCCTCGACGCACGCGTGCGTCCGGTTTCTTGAAGGGTTCACGCGAGCATGCGTTCGCATGCGTTGCGTCCGCACTCGGCGCCGTTGCGCTGTTTGCCTTCTCGTTCATGTGATCACGGGGCGTTTGCACCGGATGCCACCGCAGGCTGGGCCATGGCCCATCGTTCTCTGATAGAATCACCTCACTTGACAATTCTGATGCAAAGTGAGGAGAACGAATGCTTTGGCCCCAACTGCAGCTGTAAAGAATCCCGGTAATCGACTCTCGTTCATTCGACGACGGAGCGAGCATCAAGCGCAGGCGCGAATGCCTCGAATGCGGTACACGTTTCACGACCTTCGAGAGAAGGGAAGAGGAGCCCATCATGGTCCTCAAGCGTGATGGCACGTCGAGCCCTTCGACCGTTCCAAGTTGCTCAAGAGCCTGCTTTCGGCAACTGCCAAGCGTAACGTCTCGCCCATACGCTCGAGGCGTTCGTCGACATGGTCGAAAACGATATTCGCAACACGTACCGAGGACCGATTCCTCCTCGTCACTGGGGGACCAGGTTCTCATAAGATTGGTAGATTTTAGACAAGGTGGCCTATATTCGCTTCGCCTCGGTTTACAAGGATTTCGGGCGACATCGACGAGCTTCGCGAAGAACTCGAGAGCCTGACCGAGGGCGTCGCCGATTCGGCGACAGGTTCAGACATTCGGGAGTTGGAAGATGAGTAAGAACATCGTGCTCAAGCTCAAGAAACTTGACGAAGGACTACCTACGCCCGCATACGCGAATCCAGGCGATGCGGGCTCGACCTGTACGCGGCCGAAGATCACGTACTCGCGCCCGGAGAGCGCACCCTGATCGGAACGGGCATAGCCATTGCGATACCGGGAGGCTATGCGGGTTTCGTGCAGCCGCGCAGCGGGTCGCCGCAAACAAGGGTTCTCCATTGTCAACACGCCAGACTCATCGACAGCGGCTATCGTGGCGAAATCAAGATCATAGGCTCAATACGGACGCACGGAACACGATTCATCTCAAACGTGGTGACCGAGTGGCCCAGCTCGTCATTCAAGAGGTTCCCATCGTCGAACTCCTTGAAGTCGAAGAGCTCGACGAGACTCGAGCGCTCTGCCGGTGGCTTTGGTTCCACCGGCAAATAGCTAAATGTCTGATAACGTATCTATGGGAACTTAACTATATCATGGACATTGCGTCGTTCCTCAATCAAGTAGACGCCTTCGTCTGGGGTCCCGTCATGATATGCCCTCCTCCTCGACGCATGTCTTTCTCTCACGATTCGCACGGGTTCATACAACGCAAGCTGCCGCTCGCCATCAAGCTCTCCGTGCAAAGGGATGACGAAGGCGAAGGTGACGTCTCGCAGTTTGGTGCGTTGGTCATGGCCCTTGCCGGCACCATAGGCACCGGATCGATCGTTGTGTCGCAACCGCTATCATTGCCGGCGGTCCCGGTGCTGTCTTCTGGATGTGGCTCACGGGCGTCTTCGAATCGCGACCAAGTACACCGAGGTCTACGCGGCCATCAAGTACCGTGTCAAGGACCATCGGGCAGATGCTCGGCGGAGCCATGTACGCCTGGGAGCGCGCGTTCAAGCGTCCTGACGGCTCCGTCCCCTTCTGGGCCAAGCTCGAGCCATCCTCTTTGCAGCCTTTTGCCGTCGTCGCGACGCGGGTACGGGTTCCGCCGTCCAGTCATCGGCGATGACGGGCATCATATGCGGAAACTTCCCCATGATTCCAAAGTGGGCCGTATCGCTCGTCATCGCAGTGTTCGTCGCCGTGGTCATATTCGGTGGTGTCAAGTCCATCACGAGCGTCTGCGAGAGGCTCGTTCCTTCATGGCTGCGGCTCACGATAGGCTGCCTCATCATCCTCGTCTCGAACGCCCCATACCTGGGCCAGACGCTTTCGCTCATACTCGAATGCGCGTTCACGAGCAAGGCGGCGTTCGGTGGGCGGTGGGCAGCGGCATCATGATCGCCTTGCAATACGGATGTGCCCGCGGGCTGTTTTCCAACGAATCCGGCCTCGGTACGGCCCCTATCGTTGCGGCGGCCGCGAGCACCCGTAACCCCGCACGCCAGGCACTCATCGCCCGACCGGTACCTTCTGGTCGACAGTTGTGATATGCCTTATCACGGGACTCGTCCTCGTCTCGACGATGCTCGCCCATCCCGACATCGTCATGGACGGTTCCCTGCAAGCTGGCGCCGATCTGGCGAATGCCGCCTTTGCCACCATTCCCTACGTCGGCACACCGGTGCTCGTCATCGGCATGGTGAGCTTTGCCTATTCGACGATTCTGGGATGGAGCTACTACGGGAACCGCTGCGCCACCTATCTCTTCGGCAAGCGAGCGATCGTCCCCTATCAGATCATCTACGTCGTCGGGAATCCTCGGCGGATTGGGTGTCGGCGATATCGTCTGGACCGTTTCCGATATCGGAAACGCGCTCATGGCCCTACCCAACATCATCATGATCCTCTTGCTCGGCATGATAGCACGAGAAACTAGATATTATATCTCATCAAAATCATCTAGATGAACCTGCGGATGAAAACATACCAGTCATAATGTCTAAATAGTGTCTACATTCACGTCGTCTCATGCGCCTGGTCATGAATCGCCACATGAGTATACACGTCAGCAGGCAGCCAATTGCCGCGCCCGAGGCATCGACGAGCACGTCGGCGACTTGTCCCGCTCGCCCGTCGATAAAGAGCTGGTGAATCTCGTCACTGCACGCATAGAGCACAGCAATGACGAACGCCGTCATGCCCACAAAGGAACGCGTCGTGGGCAAAGCCTCGCTCCTTCCCCTTGTTTCGTGTCTCCATGCCGCAATCTGCCAACACGTGATGACGAGCGATATGGCGAGGCAGGCGTACTGGACGCATGCGCGGTCTTGCGTATAGGCCAGGACATCTGGGCGATGAGTTGCGCTTGCTGCTCGGACGGCATGGCGTCGAATCCCCCGACGAAGGCGGAAGCGAGCATGCGGGCGAGCGCATCGCTCAACGAACCGGATTCTCCCCACTCTGCGCAGAGAAGGAGAAGATGGCAGCCATGATCGCGAGCGTCAGAATCGTGCTCGAAGCGACTTTGAGAGCGCGCATGTCCACCTTCCTCGTATCAAGCGCCCGTTTCATGCCATCCATCATATCCCCTGAGCGCGAATATGCAAAAAATCGAATAATTTACTACTACAGCGTGCAAAAGTGGTCTATAGTGTTCGCATTCTGATTTGGAGGACCATTGCACGATCGAGCGAACATAGCGAAGCATCATGGCGCGGCCGTGCATGCCAGTGCGCTCGCTTGCCTCCACCTTTTCCTATTATCGATACCTCTAGCACACGGCGGGATGCACGTGCCGACGCCCCATGTCTACGCGTGCGTTTGATGTCCTTGTCGTGTGCGCCTCCGCCTGTTCGTTGTACTACCGTGAGAAGGAAAGAGCATGTTCGTCAAAAATACTACTCATCATCATATTCATAGCCATCGCGGTCGGCGTCGGCATCTACACGCGCCGTGCGGCCTCGCGCGATGCCGACGGCTTCATTCTCGGTGGTCGTAACGTCGGTCCCTGGCTTTCGGCCTTCGCCTACGGCACCGCCTACTTCAGCGCCGTCGTGTTCATCGGCTACGCTGGCCAGTTTGGCTGGAAGTACGGCATGGCCGCAACCTGGGCGGGCATTGGCAACGCCGTGATCGGCAGCCTGCTTGCCTGGTGGGTGCTCGGTCCGCGCACGCGCGAGGTCACGCAGCGACTCAAGGCCTCGACCATGCCCGAGTTCTTCGGCAAGCGCTAAGAGCAAGGGGCTGCGCATTGCCTCCGCTGCCATCATCTTCGTCTTCCTCATCCCCTATACCGCCTCGGTCTACAATGGCCTGTCACGTCTGTTCACGATGGCGTTTTGGCGTGCCCTACGAGTGGTGCGTCATCGGCATGGCCATCGTAACCTGCATATACGTCGTGCTGGGCGGTTACATGGCAACGGTCGTCAATGACTTTCTGCAGGGCATCGTCATGCTCGTCGGCATCACGGCCGTCATCATCGCTGTCCTGCAAACGCAGGGGAGGACTGTCCGAAGCCGTCGTCCAGCTCTCGCAGATCCAGGCACCGGGCACCGATCAGCTTGGCGCCTTCACGAGCTTCCTCGGCCCCGACTTCCTCAACTTGATGGGCGTCGTCATCCTGACTTCGCTTGGCACCTGGGGACTGCCGCAGATGGTGCAGAAGTTCTATGCCATCAAGTCGGGGCCGGCCATCTTTAAGGCGCCATCATCTCCTGCGTCGCCTTCGTCATCGCTGGTGGCAGCTTACTTCCTCGGTGGCTTCGGCCAGCTCTTCGGTGATCAGATCGCCTATGCCGCCAACGGCACGCCCGTCTACGACTCGATCATCCCGACCATGCTCTCGAACCTGCCCGATGTTCTCATCGGTCTCGCTCATCGTGCTCGTGCTCGGCGTCTATGAGCACGCTGTCCTCGCTCGTGCTCACCTCGAGTTCCGTGCTCACGCTCGACTTGATCAAGGGCAACATCGTCAAGGAGATGAACGAGAAGCGAAGCAGATCGTCTGGATTCGCGCGCTGCTCGTCGTCTTCGTCGCCATCTCGGCGCTCATCGCCGTGTTCCAGTACCAGAGCCTCCGTGACCTGATCGCCCAGCTCATGGGCATCTCCTGGGGCGCTCTTGCCGGCGCCTTCCTCGGTCCGATGCTGTGGGGCCTGTACAGCAAGCGCATCAGCAAGGCCGCCGTGGGCGAGCTTCATCGTCGGCGTTGGCCTGACGACCGTGAACATGATCATGGGCTTTGTCGGTACGCCGCTCATCGCCTCCTCCCATCAACGCCGGTGCCATCGCGATGATTCTCTCTCGATCGTAATCGTGCCGGTCGTGAGCTTGTTCACCAAGGCGGTGCCCTTCGAGGTCAATCCGCCGAGTCCCGAATCCAGTACCGACCGCGAGCTCCCTACGCCGAGCTCGAGGCGATGCCCGATGCAAAGGCAAGTACGCGTCGCGAGATCGTCGCGGGTGCCAACGTCGAGGAAATCGAGCTCGACCAGGAACAAGGCGAAAAGCGCGAATAGCCTGCAACGACATGCACCACATGAGCAGAGGGGTCGGGACTTATCCGACCCCTTCTAGTATCCGGCAAAGTGCCTGAGGGAACTTCACGGCGCGTTCGGCACCGTAGGATGTGGCATCGGCCAACTTGATGCCACAGTGCATGAAGCGCGTATCGAAGAAGAGGCCGCGTAGCTTGTACTGACGTCGTATCTCGGTGACGACGGGCTGCATGAGCGCACGGTAGCTCGCCTTGTTGACAAGTGCGTGCGCGAGTATACGTGCGGAATGCAGCGCATGGTAGATGCCCTCCCCGGAAGGAGGCGCGATGAGGCTCGCCGCGTCACCAGAAAGTAGACACCGTCCCTTTCGAGCAGAACGTCGCTTCCCGTGGGAATGAAGGCGCCTCGGCGACGGTCGTATTCGACGCCCATTTGCCCGGCAAATGCTCGAAAGGCGTGCGTCAAGGTCGGAATCGCCTGCATAGGCACAGCACCCGAGCTTGGCGACATCGCCACAGGGCGCATACCAGAATATCCGATGAAACCGTCCTCGTAGCACATGGTGAGCGGCGCACCCGTGTTCGCGACGGCTGCCTGAGCGAGAGGATCGCATCGGGTGGCCTTCCCGTGAGCGTCTTCGCACGTACGAAAGCGCATCGGCGGCGATGAGCGTGCTGTAAGCAAATGACTCCTGGGGTTCGCCGTCACGTGTTCCCTCAAGGCGATGTTGGTCGAAGTCGATTGCACGCACGTGAAAACGGTCGACGAGCTCTCCCCGCAGTCACGAAAAGGCGCCAGGAGTGCATACGCGTCGAGCTCCGCGACGCTCGACGCCGCATCTGAATCTCATGCAAGTTTCGACATTGATGCCCGCTGCAAGACAATGCATATCGCTGAACTCGGATTTACATAAATTATTAGGTATAGTGTCGAATATATTATTCAATTCGCGCATGGCACGTGGCGTGACAAGACCGGCGCAGAGCTTGACTTGGTTTCAACGTCGAGACGTTCGACGAGCATGACGTCGCAACCAGCTTGCTTCAAGAGGTATGCGCAGGTTGACCCCGCGAGGCCACCTCCGACGATGAGATAGTCAGCGTGCCGCATGAGCTACACTCCTCGTAATCGAAGGAGGGGATGAAGGATTCGTCAGCCGTGTCGCCTTCCTGCATGAAACTATTCATAATGCCTAAATCAAGGACATAGTCGATGAGCTCGTCATATTCGTCTTGCTCACGCGAAAGCCGAGTTCCGGAAAGGTGCCGGCGAGATCAGCGGAAGGCGTGAACTGATTCATGATGCTCACGATGATGTCATCGCGATAGGGCTTAGCGGCCAGTGCCTCCATGACTCGCTTGGAATCGGCGATCTGTCCGGGAAGCAGGAGATGGCGCACGATCACCCATCGCGTCAGACATTCCTCCCCTTTCTCGTTTTCGCGTATGTAGCAGGGCCCACGAGCTCGAACATGGCGTCAAGCGCGCGGGAGGCGATGTCGGGGTAATCGGGAGCGGAGGAGAAGCGCCCTGCGAGATCGGCGCTCGCGTACTTGAAGTCGGTGAGAAAGACGTCGACATAACCGTCAAGCGCGGCAATGGCCTGCAGTTTCGTGTAGCCGCTCGTGTTGTAGACGATGGAAGCACGAGCGGCGTGTCGGAAAACGCATCCGATCGGGCAAGATCGAGTGCTGCCTTGATTTGCGTCGCGAAGTGGGTCGGCGTCACGAGGTTGATGTTGAGAGCCCCGCGTTCCTGCTGCTCGAGGGAAGATATGCGCGAGCCTCTCGATGGAGACTCCGCGACCGACTTCGCCGCGTGCGATGGACTTGTTCTGGCAATAGACGCAACGCAAAGCGGGCAACCCGAGAAGAACACCGTGCCACTTCCGGATTCGCCGCTGATGGGCGGTTCTCCCAGAAATGCAATGCGGCGCGTGCGAGGCGCACCTCATTGCCCCTCGCCGCACACGCCACGTGCCTGCGTTCTGTCGATGGCGCAGCGACGTGGGCATAGCGTGCAGGTGGACGCTCTCCACCGGAGCTTAACCCCTTGAGCTTCGGTCACGATTGCCGAGATGACCTTTGGGGTTACCTTGACTGCCGAGCTGCTTCATGACCTGTCCCATGAAAAATCCCTGCAAACCTGTCTTGCCACCACGGTAGGCCTCGACCTTAGCCGTGGGATTGGCTGCCATGAGCTCATCGACGATGGTCTCGATGGCGCCGGTGTCGGTCGTCTGCTCCATGCCGTGTGACTTCACATGGCCTCGGGGTCGACACCTCCCCTATGAGCGCGGCGAGGACCTCCCGCCCCGCTTGGAGCTAATCGTGTCATCTGCCGCATCTGGCGCGCGGCAAGCGCCGCCGGGGGTAATCTTGATGCGGAAATGCTCGTCGCGTTCTCGTTTGCCCAAGCGCTCACGTCGTTGATGATGAGGTTGGCGATCTTCTTCGCCACGATGGCATCCGCGTCCTGGGCCGCCTCCTCGAAGAATTGCGCGATCTCGACGTCACCTGCGAGCTCACCGGCATCGTAGGCGGGCAAGCCGTCTCTCCATGAAACGCGCCTTCTTTGCATCAGGGCGCTCGGGAAGCTTATGGCGCGCACGTTCTCGATGAATTCATCCGAGAGGTCGAAGGGCGCGAGGTCGGGGATCCGGGAACATGCGGTAGTCGTCGGCCGTCTCCTTTAACGCGCATGACGATGGTACGCTTGGCGCCCGGCTCCAATGACGGGTCTCCTGGCGGATGACTCCCTCTCGAGCACCTCGGCCTGACGGCAAATCTCGTAGGCAAGGCCATCGTGCAGGCTCTTAAACGAGTTGATGTTCTTGAGCTCGGTCTTCGTGCCAAGCTCCGTCGAGCCACGGCGGGCAGGAGACGTTGCCGTCGGCACGTAGCGAGCCCCTCCTCCATCGAACAGTCGGAGATGCCGAGCGCCAGGTAGATCTGGCGCAGCTTCTGCATGAAGGCGCGTGCTTCCTCGGGCGTGCGCAGGTCGGGCTCGGTGACGAGCTCAATGAGCGGCGTGGCCGGCGCGGTTGTAATCCACGAGGAGCGCGTGGCACCAGTCGATGCGGCCTTCGTCGCCGCCGATATGCACCATCTTACCCGCATCTTCCTCCATATGGATTCGCGTAATGATGCCCGAGCCGTCTTCGGTCGCGGTAACGTTGCCCTGGCTCTCGCCCGGCTTCAAACCATCAAGGTCGATCGGTCGCTCTTTGGCGAAAGCGCCGTCGACCTCAAGATGACCACGCATGCAAAACGCGACGGACCTTGCGTCGTCTGGAAGTTCTTCGCCATATCGGGATACATATAGTTCTTGCGGTAGAACATCGAATGCTTCTCGATATCGCAGTTGGTGGCCAACCGGCGAGCACGATGCTCTCGATGGCGGCCTTGTTCGGCACGGGGAGCGCGCCGGGCAGGCCCAGGTCGGCACACGGGACAGGTGTGCGTGTTGGGGATCGGCAACGAATTCGATGGGGCAAAGCAAAACATCTTGGTCTTGAGCGTGGTGAATCGGCATTGGACCTCGAGGCCGATGACGGCCTCCCAGTCTCCGAGGACCTCGTTCAGTTTCCTTCATGAGCGGCCCCCCTTCTCGAGTGTGGTGCGATGCGTGGGGATGTCAGTGAGCGTCTCGAGCGCCGCGCCGACGCGCAGGATGACCTCGTCGTGAAATTGTGGGCCAACGATCTGCAGGCCACAATGGGAGCTTGAGTCTCGCCCAACGCAAACCGGCAGACTCATGCCGCCATTGCCCGCGATGTTGATGCTGATGGTGTAGATGTCGGAAAGGTACATGGAGGCGGGATTGCTCACCTCGCCGAATCTTGAACGCGGTACGCGGGCTCGTGGGCAGCACGATTGCGTCAAACTTTCTCAAACGCCTTCGTGTAATCGGCCGTGATGAGCTGTACGCACCTTCTGCGCGGGAATGTAGTACTCCGTAGACGCCACTGCGAGCAACCAGGCACCGAGCATGATGCGGTAGCTGGCTTCCGCCGAAACCCTGGGCGCGGCTGTCCGTAGCGCTGCTCGAGGTTCTTGCCGTGCGCATGATGGCCATAGCGCACCGAGTCGAAGCGCGAGAGGCCTCGAGAACGCCCGCAGGGGCCGAGCACGTAGTAGGCGCTGATGGTGGCCGCATTGGGCAACCTGACCTCGACGATTTGGGCACCGAGTCCTCGAGCTGCGCGACGCTTTGCTCGAAGGCACGCTTGACCTCGGTCGACCCGGCCGGGCTCGAGCAGGAGGGCACGACGCCAAATGCGCATGCCGCTGATGCCCATGTCGAGGTTTGCGGTGTAGTCGATGTCGCAAGGCTGGCTCGTGCAATCGAGCGGGTCACGTCCCGAGATGGCGGTTGAGGGCGAAGGCGGCATCCTCGACGCTGCGGGCGAAGGGCCCGACCTGGTCAAGCGAGCCCGAAGGCGACGACGCCGTAGCGGCTCACGACGCCGTAGCTCGGTTTGAGGGCAACCGTACCGGTAAAGCTGCCCGGCTTCGGCGGATGGAGCCGCCCGTATCGCTTCCTGAGCGAAAGCGTCGCCATGCCAGCGGCGACGGCCGCCGCCGAGCCCCCGGAGGAGCCGCCGGGTACGCGCTCGAGGTCCCAGGATTGCAGGTCGCCTGAAGAACGACGTCCCCTGCCGATGAGCCAAAGGCGAACTCGTCCATTCGTCTTGCCCAGGCAGATGCCGCCGGGCGTCGAGCGCCTTGGCGACGCAGGTTGCCGTGAACGGACTCACGTAGTGTTTCGAGCATGAGGCGCAGGTCGTGTGCGTGCCCTCGGAGATCTCATGTTGTCCTCTTGAAGGCGATCGGCACGCCGGCGAAAGGTGCCGATGGCTCGCGAGCGGCGATGGCCTTTGCCGACGGCATCGGCCTGCCTGTAGGCAAGCCTGCGTGAGCTCTAGGAAGGCGTGTACTTTCGGATCAAGCTCGTCGATGAGGTCGAAGGCGGCGCTGCGAGCTCGCGTGCGCTGAAGTCGCCATTACGCAGTCCCTCGTGAATCTGGCGGACGCCGAGCTGGGGTAGTCCTTCATCAGCGATCTCCTCCTCGCCCAGAATCGAGGGAATCTCGAAGCAGCCCTGCTCGTCGAGTCGCTGTTGACGCGTGACGTCACGCGCGAAGCGACTCCCCTATCTCGTCTTCGCGCATCACGTTGGAGAGGCTTCCTATGGGATGGAAGGTCGGCTCGACACCCTCGAGCCGTATTCCGTTATGGGTCGTGGTCTGATGATGTTATTGAGGTCGACCGTCATCGACAGCTCGTCGTCCGTGAGGCCGATTACGCGCAGTATTCTGCGATATCACGCACATCCTGTTCGGTCAGGGTCACCTTAGTCCTCCTCGATGCGAATCATGGTTCGATCTTGACCACGCAGGAAAGCGCCGCCACTTCCTTTGAGGGCATTCCCGAAGTGGGCCTCGCTGGCCGTGTGGGTCATGAAGATGAGCTCGGCGGTACTGGTCACCATGCGTGGTGGGCTGCACCATGCTACGAATCGACACCCTCGTACTTTGGCTGAAGATCTCGCTGATGGCGGCCTAGACGCCTGACTCGTCCTTGACGAGCAGACGCAGATAGTACTTAGTCTCGACTTGCCTATTCCGCGCGAGGAGGTTGTCGGTGCAGGTACAACCGACGACGGGCTTGACGTCATTGGCCACGTGGCGGCCACCTCGATGGTGTCGCCCATGACGGCCGATGCGGCGGGGCCGGCACCCCCCTCGCCAAAGAAGCGCAATCGCCGACCGCATCGCCCGTGCGTAGATCAGGTAGACGCTCATTGACGTTTGCGAGCTGGTGGCTCGGAATCATCGCGGGATGACGCGCACGTCGATCTCGCCGTCAATCTTGTGGGCGATGAGCAGCTTGATGGTATAGCAGCCCATGTCGGCCGTATGCTTGAAATCGACGGGCTCGATCGAGCGTGCATGCCCTGGGTGAAGACATCATCGAGCGTCACGCGGGAGTTGAAGGCGATGGAAGCGGATTGCGATCTGGCGGCCGCAATGTACCATCGACGTCGGCCGTGGGGTC
>VOFB01004107.1_pt1 | contig 38413 bp, 41 predicted proteins | sample 5384141 | NCBI WGS metagenome assembly VOFB01 (sample SAMN12384721, study PRJNA508395) | human gut metagenome | isolation source: healthy gut A | host: Homo sapiens
TCACTTCTTCATTGTTCGGTTTTGAAGGTGCAAACGCTTCAATTGAATAGTTGGTGCTGATTAGGGCGAGGGTCCACCCGTTCCCATCCCGAACACGGAAGTTAAGCTCGCTTCTGCTGACAATACTTGGCTGGAGACGGCCCGGAAAGATAGGTAGCGCCAACACAAAGAACCACGACATCTGTCGTGGTTCTTTGCTTTTCGTTGACAAAGTCTATCTGCACTGGTAATCTATTAAAGACGAGAGCTTACGGCCTGATTTTAGCATTGCACCGATTGCTCATGGCTGAAGGAGAGAATGTATGTGGAATGAAATTGTATGCAAAAAAGATTTAGATAGCTTTTATGAATATTATGTGTGGGTTTCATGACAGTTGTGTGAAAGAGATCAAATACATTAGCGGTGCGTATGTGAATGAAAAATTAAGTATGTCGCCGGTTAATAGCCAAAGAATATTGTGCGTGATCATTCAACGGCAGTTTGAAGATCCATCTGCTATTGAAATGCAATTTGCGGGGCTAAAGTATTTAAAGCTATTCCCCAATGGCGAAAACTATACCTGTGAGATACTTGATGCATCTATGATCATAAAGGAAGACCGCATTTATTGGTGTGATTGCGGCGGATTATCAGAAAAGGATATCGAAAGCTATACGGGAACTACAATATGTGCGTCAAAGGTTCGGTGGAGAGCAGCGGATGAATATATTGGGGAGCAGGAAGTCTATGTATCAATTTAGTGAGTAAAGCATTGACCTTAGATTAGATGCGAAAATGCGTCAATATTTTCAATGACAGAAAAAGCAGGACGGCACCCTCCCGGTGCCGTCCTGCTTTTTACTCCCTCTCCAGCGCCATAGCTCTGGCAGTATCTCCAGCATAGCCGGGAAGCGGGGAAATCGGCAAAGCAAGCGCTTGTTGCTCTTTCAAAACTTATTGGCTATCAACGGATGTAAAGCGAATATGCATTACAGCAATACTTTATTTCACAAAAGCGGAAAACGGCGTCACCGACGCAGGGACAGCGGCATCGGACAGGCGTTTTTCCATCCAGACCACGTCATACCAGGTGTCAAACTTGTATCCGCAGCGGTGGAAGGTGCCCACGATTTCGTAGCCGCGCCGGGTATGGAAATCAATGCTGGCGCGGGTCAGGTGGGGGTCGCCGTCCGAAACAGGTGCGGCGATGCAGGCGTACAGCACCTGTACATTCTGAGCGCGGGAGGCGTCCTCCAGCGCGCGGTACAGCCGGGTGCCCAAACCACCGCGACGGCAGTCCTGCCGCAGATAGATGCTGGTTTCCGCCGCCCAGGCGTAGGCTGCGCGGCTGCCCAACTGTCCGGTGTAGGCATAGCCCACGATCTCGCCATCGCGTTCCATGACCAGGTAAGGATGCGTGTGCAGTGTGTTTTTAATACGCTGGCGGAAGTCATCCAGCGTGGGCACTTCATACTCAAATGTGATGGCGGTTTCGATGACATAGGGCGCATAGATATCCAGCAGCGCCGGGGCGTCATCAGAGACTGCGGGGCGGATATGTATCATATGCAACACCTTTCTTTCGCTTTGTTGCGTTTGATTATACTATGGGAACGGTACCGGTGCAATAGATAAAAAACGCTAAAAAAATGTAGGAGTTTTACAAAAAAATTCTTCCCAAAATCCGACAGATATGGTATACTACTCCCGATTTAATATTTGAGAACAGACCGTGGTCTGTTGTCATTTTCCAAGTGGAAAATGAGAACTTCTGCAAACACACGAACGAAGGGAAGTGAGGGAACTTGAGCGAGCTGCTGCGTATGGAGCATATCAGCAAGCGGTTTGGTGATTTTTACGCCAACAAGGATATAAGCCTGACCGTCAACCGCGGCGAGGTACTGACCCTGCTGGGTGAGAACGGTGCCGGTAAGTCCACGTTGATGAACATTCTCATCGGCCTTTATCAGCCCACGGAGGGAAAGATATTCCTCAATGGCAAAGAGGTGCGGATCGAGTCCCCCAGCCAGGCAGTCAAGCTGGGAATCGGCATGGTGCACCAGCACTTTATGCTGGTGGAGGCAATGACTGTCTTTGAAAATATCATCCTGGGCGACAAGCACGCCAAGGGCCTGTTTATCGACCGGGCGGCTCGCCGCAGGGAGATCGAGGAGCTGTCTGCCAAGTACGGTCTGGACGTGCAGCTGGACAAGCTTATCACCGAGATATCCGTGGGCGAACAGCAACGCACCGAGATACTGAAGGCGCTGTACCACGGGGCGGAGCTCCTGATTCTGGACGAGCCCTCTGCCGCACTGACCGATATCGAGGTCGAGGGGTTGTTTGCCATTATGCAGAAGCTCATCGGCGAAGGGAAGAGTATTATCTTCATCAGCCACAAAATGCGCGAGGTCCTGCATATCTCTGACCGCATCACCGTCCTGCGTCTGGGCGAGGTGGTGGGCACCGTGGCCCGCGCTGATACCGATGGTCAGAAACTGGCCAATATGATGATCGGTAAGGAACTGACCGAGTCACAGTATGAGAAGGTGGATGCCTCCGGCGCTGAGGTCGTGGCATCTCTGGACCATGTGGACTATGACAAGGAACATAAGCACAGCGGTGTCAACGATATGACCCTGCAGATCCGCAGCGGTGAGATCGTAGGAATCGCCGGCGTGGACGGCAATGGTCAGACCCAGCTGGCGCAGCTGATCACCGGCGTTATCGCGCCTCAAGGCGGCAAGATATACCTGAAGGATAGGAGCGTAGCGGTCTTCGACCCCCATTCTTTCATTACAGACGGCGTTTCCCACGTTCCTGAGGACCGCAACGCGCAGGGCCTGGTGGGAGATATGTCCATTGCGGAGAATTTGGTGCTCAAGGAGACCGATTCTCCCAAGTTCAGCCGGGGTAAGGGGCTGCGGCTGAACAAACGTGCCATTCACGACTATGCCGAGGAGATGGTGCAGAAGTACGACGTGCGCTGCACCTCTGTGGGGCAGACGGTCCGCAGCCTATCCGGCGGCAACCAGCAGAAGGTCATCCTGGCCCGTGAGCTGGAGTCCCAGCCGTCCCTGCTGGTGATGGCGCATCCCACCCGCGGCCTGGATATCGGCGCGGCCAGCTTTGTTCACGAGCAGATGATCGCTGCCCGTGAGCGCGGTGTAGGGATCCTGCTGATCAGCGCAGACTTCGATGAGATATTGGAGATGTCCGACCGCATCTTGGTTTGCTTCGAGGGGCAGATCATGGGCGAATTCTCCGGAAAAAACCCGCCCATCGAGGAGATCAGCCTCGCCATGACGGGCAAGTGAGGGGAGGAGCTGCGATATGGAAAAGTTAAAACGTTCTCTGGGCAGCTTTATTGTCCCACTGCTGTCTATTATCCTGGCTTTTGTGATCGGCGGTATCATTATGGCGGCCCTGGGTGCCAATCCCTTTGACGCGGTGAAATACCTCTTCCAGGGAGCTTTCGGCTCCAAGGCCAATATTGGCACTACACTTACCAAGGCCACACCTCTGATGTTCACCTCCCTGTGTGCCTGTTTCGCGTACAAGTGCGGTGTGTTCAACCTGGGCGGTGAAGGCCAGTTTCTCATGGGTTCCATCGCCGCATTCGTTACGGCGTATTTCTCCGGTGTTACCGGCTTTGCCGGTGTGCTGCTGGCACTGCTGGCCGGTACGCTGGCCGGCGGTATCTGGGGCATGATTCCCGGCCTGCTGAAGATCGGCCGCGGCCAGAACGAGATGATCATCTCCATCATGCTCAACTATGTAGCTACCTTGTTTATGGGCGTGCTGTACACCAGCTGGATCCGCGACGCCAGCGTACCACAGACCCCTGCGGTGGATGATCTGGTGAAGCTGCCCCGTGTAATCACCGGAATGCGCTTTACCTGGGGCTTTGTCATCGCCGTGGTGGTGGGCCTGGTGCTGTATTACGTGCTGTTCTGGACCAGCGGCGGCTTCAAGCTGCGGGCGGTGGGCTATAACATGACCGCCAGCCGCTTTAATGGTATCCATGTGAAGCGCTGTATGCTGACCAGCTTCATTATCTCCGGTGCCATTGCCGGCCTGGGCGGCGGCGCAGAGCTGCTGGGTACCCAGTTCCGGCTGATCAACGGCTTCGGGGCGGGCTACGGTTTTGACGGTGTGGCTATGGCACTGATCGGCCAGCTGCACCCCATCGCGACGATGGTGGTGGCATTGTTCTTTGCTGTGCTGCGTGTGGGATCCACCACTATGCAGGCGGCTACCGGCGTTCCCACCAGCGTTTCCGATATCATCCAGGCGTTGGTCATCGTGTTCTCCGTGGCCGGTATGGCCCTGACCAAGCTGCCTGAATTCCAGGCGTGGAAGGATCGCGTGTTCTCCAAGAGAAAGGCGGGTGACAAGTAATGGATTGGATCTCCAGCTTACTGTTGGCAACGGTTCGGCTTGCCATCCCTCTGCTGCTTATCTCACTGGCCGAGTTGTACGGCCAGCGGGCCGGCATGGTGAATATCGGCCTGGAGGGCCTGGCTGCCATCGGCGCGCTGGTGGGCTTTCTGATGTGCTACATTACCGGCTCCAACTGGATCGGTCTGCTGTGCGGTGCGTTGGCGGGCCTGCTGGTCAATATGATCTACGCCTTTTCCACCGTCACCCTCTGCGCGGACCATACGGTCTATGGCATGGCCATCAACATATTCGCTCCGGCGCTGGCGTCGTTTATCTACCGCATCGTGTTCGGTACCGGTTCAGACCTGAAGCAGATCATTACCATGCCCAGCATTGCTATTCCCGGCCTGAAAGACATCCCGGTCATCGGGCCACTGCTGTTTGATCAGAGTCCCATGGTCTATCTGACGCTGCTGCTGGTGGTGTTCACCTCCATTTTCTTCAACCGTACCCGTGCGGGATTGAGCTATAAATCCGTGGGAGAGCATCCGCAGGCGGCCGCTACGCTGGGCATCAATGTCATCGGCGTGAAGTATCTGGCCTGCATGATCTGCGGTGCGCTGGCCGGACTGGGCGGCGCGTACCTGACCACCTGCTATTCCAGTACCTACACCGACGGTATCGTGGCCGGCCGCGGCTTCATCGCCCTGGCTGCCGTGATCTTTGGCCGCTGGAGTGCCGGCGGCATCCTGCTGGCCTGCCTGTTCTTCGGCTTCTGCGATGCGCTGCAGATCCGGCTTCAGGTCTCCGGCATCGCCATCCCGTACCAGTTCTTCCAGATGATCCCCTATGTGGCCACCGTGGTCGTCCTCTCCGTCATCGGTACGAAGCAGGCGGGACCCAAGGCCAATGGACAGCCCTATCGCCGCGAACAGCGGTGACATGACGGTAATGATGTCCGCAAGGACGTTGTTATAGAACAAAGAGCAAGTCACAAAAAACAAGGAGGAAAACCATGAAAAAGTTTCTTGCACTGCTGCTGGCGCTCGCTATGACGCTGGCCCTTGTCGCCTGCGGCGAGAAGAAGGACGACACCAAGACGGACGGCGCCGGTGATGGCGAGAAGACCTACAAGGTCGCCATGATCTGCGACTCCAGCATCAACGACGGCGGTTGGGGCGCTGCCTGCTACAACGCCATGGTCAAGGCTGCTGAGGACAAAGGGCTGGACCTACGACGTCACCGACTCCATCTCCCAGGATCAGTATTACGAGACCATCGTTGCCTTCTGCAACCTGGGCTACGATATGATCTATGCTCCCGGCAATCAGTACACCGACGCCGTACTGCAGGCTGCTGAGGAGTATCCCGACATCGCCTTCGCTCTGCTGAACGGCGCTGAGTCCACCCCCGAAAAGGCCGCTAACGGCAATGTCGCGTCTCTGCTGCCCAACGCTGAGCAGATCGGCTGGATCGCCGGCGCTCTGGCCGGTCTGATGACCGAGTCCGGCAAACTGGGCTTTATCGGCGGTATGGAGCTGGATACCACCAAGGGCAAGATCGCGGGCTTCGAGGCTGCTGCCAAGTATGTTGGCGAGCAGGAGGGCAAGACCGTTGAGCTGCTGGCTGTTCCCTATGCCAACTCCTTCTCCGATGCCCCTAAGGGCAAGGAGTTCGCCACTGAGCTGATCTCCCAGGGCGCTGACGTGTTCTTCGGCGATGCTTCTGCCGTTGACTCCGGTGCCCGTGAGGCCATCGACGCCGCCAATGAGAAGGCCGGCGCCATCAAGATCTACGATATCGGCCAGCCTGCCGATATCCTGGGTCAGAACCCCTGCATCATTTGCTCCCAGGTCACCGATAACGCCGCTATGATCGGTGTCTGCATGGAGGCTGTTGTGGCCGGTACCTTCGGCGGCAACACCATCTTCGGTACGCTGGAGAACGGTGCCCTGTCCGCCGGTGCCATCAATACCGAGCTGGTTCCCGCTGAGAAGGTGGAGAAGTATAACGCCTATCTGCAGCAGATGATGGACGGCACCTTCATGAAGTAAGCTGTCATTCCTTTGATATCCCCCGGCCAGCGGCCGGGGATCTTTTCTGCATATAAAAAAGACACGGTATATGGATCCTCCATCCATTTCCGTGTCTTTTTTTTCCTGTTGTAAGCTTTGGGGTTTGGACTTTTGCGTGTAACGGGGTTCAGCACGCCCCAGGTGCCCCGCTGCATAGCGTCACGCCGGCGCTTCTCTTTTTTCGAGAGTTTTTCATAAGGGATGAACTTTTCCGTAGTGTGCTCCTTTCAAACGGTTTACGCCATCATAGCAGACCTTACACCGTTTGTCAAAGGAGCGCGCTTATTTCACTCTGCCAATATCTCCTCCGCTACTGTCCGGCGCGTAACGCACCGGTCCATGGCCTGTTTTTCAATGTAGCGGTGGGCCTCCTGCTCCGTCATGCCTTGCTTGTCGATCAGTGCCCATTTGGCCCGGTTCACCAGCCGTATCTCCGCCATGCGTTCCTCGATGGTGGCAGTCTTTTCCTCCATACGCCGCAGACGCTCCCGTGTGCCGCACAGCAGCTGCATGGATTGCAGCAGCAGCGGCGGCGTGGTGGGCTTTTGCAGCAGCAGGATACCCTGAGGCGCCAGCCGCGCCGCCAGGTCCGGATAGTGCTCCGCCTTCACCAGCAGCAGCACACCGGCGCTGGATTTGTCGATGATGTGCAGCGCCAGCTTTGTACCGAATTCATCCGGCAGCGGCGTACTGATGACCACGATGTCGAAAGGCCTCTCCAGCAGGGCACGCCGTGCCTCAGACACGCTGCCTGCGGCACACACCGGGTCGTACCGATCCTCCGGCAGCATTTCACGCAGGGACATATGGAACTTGGCCGCGGCAGCGACCACCAGCACGCTGTACGTCCGGCGGCTGTCCTCCATATGCGTCCCTCCTCTCCAAAGCAGACCGGCTCAGTGGGTGTACTGCTGTATAATGGTCTTGGGTAAGTGCTCTGCGATAAATGCGCTGGATGCAGCCAGTGATCTGGCGTCCTCCAGAGTCTCCGGCAGCGTGTGGAAGCGTGCCTTTACGTCGTTGGCCGCCGTGTAGAAATTCACGTCTGCGGCCTCCGGCAGTACCAGCTGCCGCGTTACACCGTCCAGGCCGGCGCGGATCAGCAGCGTAAAGGCCAGATACGGGCTGCACAGCGGATCGGGAGAGCGCAGCTCCGCGCGGCGGTACTCGCCCTGCGCGGCAGGGATGCGTATCAGCTGACTGCGGTTTTCGCTGGACCAGGAGATATATCGCGGTGCTTTGCTGCTGCCAAAGCGGTGATACGATTCCTCCCGCGTGTTCAGGAACACCGTCATCTCAGCAATATGGGCCAGAATGCCGGCGATGATCTGTGGCATTACCTCTGCGCCGTCGCGGCTTTTGGCGGAGATGTTGATGTGCATCCCGTTGCCCGGCTGTCCCATCAGCGGCTTGGGGGAGAAGTCGGCCGCCAGGCCGTTTCGCACCGCCACGGAGTTGACGACAGCCTTAAAGGTTACGGCGTTATCCGCCGCCGTCAAGGGATCGGAATAGCGAAAGTCGATCTCGTTTTGCCCGGGGCCCTGCTCATGGTGAGAGCACTCCGGCCGTATCCCCATCTGCTCCAGCGTCAGGCAGATCTCACGCCGTACGTTCTCGCCCTTGTCCTCCGGTGCGATGTCCATGTATCCTGCGTTGTCGTAGGGAATGTGGGTCGCTCCACCGTTTTCGTCCCGGCGGAAGAGATAGAACTCCATCTCCGTGCCGAAGGAGAAACGGATGCCCAGTGCTTCCGCGTCCGCCGCCGCCTGACGCAGCAGCGCGCGGCAGTCGGCCTCGAAGGCGGCGCCATCGGGCCGCAGCACGTGGCAGAACATCCGCGCCACCCGGCCGTGATCCGGCCGCCAGGGCAGCATACAGAGGGTGCTGCTGTCCGGATGCAGGAACAGGTCCGAGTGGACCTCGTCGCCGAAGCCGGGCACAGCGGAGGCATCGAAAGCGATGCCGTAGCTGAAGGCCCGGTCCAGCTCATCCGGCAGAATAGATATATTTTTCTGGCTGCCGAAAATATCGCAGAAGGCCAGACGCAGGAATTTTACATCCTCCTCCGCCGTAAACTGCCTGATCTCATCCACTGTGTACTCCATCGTGCTCCTGCCTTTCTCAATTGGCTACGTACATCTGCTTATAGGGGTTTTTGCTGTCCGGTGTGATAACGGTATAGTTGTCGCGGAGCATCGCCTCCGCGTCACGGTCAAACAGACGGCAGTACTCCCGCACATAGGGTGCGATTTCCGCCATATCTTCCGCCGTGGCGTTGTGCAGCGTGACCTGATCCGGAAACCGTATGCTGCTCACATCGCCGCGGAAAACCATTTTTCCGCCGTGCATTCCCGTGCAGGGGAAGAAGTGTACTATCGGCCGGCCGTCGGTGTGCAGGCCCAGCACCAAAATCAGCCCGCCGGCCTGGTATTCGCCCAGAAAGCTGCCGGCCCGCCCGCCGATGACGATCACCGGCTTATGCTGCTTATAGGCTTTCATGTGTATCCCGGCGCGGTAGCCCGCATTGTCCCGGATAAATATCTCACCGCCCCGCATGGCGTACCCCGCAGCGTCGCCGGTGCTGCCGTGGATCACGATGCGTCCGGCACTCATGGTGTCGCCCACCGCGTCCTGTGCATTGCCGTTTACGGTAATAGAACCGCCGCCCAGATAGGCGCCCAGCGCATTGCCGGGGATGCCGTCGATCTCCAGCCGTTTGCTGCTCATACCGGCGGCGATGAACCGCTGGCCCTGGCAGGCACAGATACGGCATTCCTTCCCGGCGTGGCGTATCGTTTCGTTTAGTTGGGAGAAGGACAGACCACTCGCCTCTATGAAATCCATATTGTACCACTCCTTTCGAGTGTTTTCCATTATTTTTCCTATAAATATCGCTTTTTCGACAGACCTTATTCACCGGCGTGGGCAATTCCCAGAATTTCCAGTTCTTTTTCATTCAGGTGAATACCCCGCAGCATGACCCGGTTGCCCCGCAGCGCCTCGATGGAGTTGATGCCCATACCGCCCATCATCTCCTTGATCTCGTGCTTCCAGGCGGTTACCAGGTTTACCAGCCGCGCCGCAGCCTCCTCGGGGTCCAGACGCTTCACCAGCTCCGGCCGCTGTGTGGCGATACCCCAGCAGCACCGACCTGTCTGGCAGGAACGGCACAGATGGCACCCCATGGCCAGCAGTGCCGCGGTGGCAATGTAACAGGCATCCGCGCCCAGAGCAATGGCCTTGACCACGTCGGCAGCGGAGCGTATGCTGCCTCCGGCAATCAGGGATACGCTGCTGCGTATGCCCTCGTCCCGCAGCCGCTGGTCCACCGCTGCCAGCGCCAGCTCAATGGGAATGCCCACATTGTCCCGGATACGGGTGGGCGCCGCGCCGGTGCCGCCCCGGAAGCCGTCGATGGCGATGATGTCCGCGCCGCTGCGGGCAATGCCGCTGGCGATGGCGGCGATGTTGTGTACCGCCGCCACCTTGACGATGATCGGCTTTTTGTACGCCGTGGCTTCCTTTAGAGAGTACACCAGCTGCCGTAGGTCCTCAATGGAGTAAATGTCGTGGTGCGGAGCAGGGGAGATGGCATCCGCGCCCTCTGGTATCATCCGTGTTTTGGACACGTCGCCCACGATCTTTGCGCCAGGCAGATGTCCGCCGATACCGGGCTTGGCGCCCTGGCCCATTTTGATCTCGATGGCCGCGCCGGTGTTCAGGTATGTCTCATCGACGCCGAAACGGCCGGAGGCCACCTGTACGATGGTGTTGGCGCCGTAGGGATAGAAGTCCCGGTGCAGTCCGCCCTCGCCGGTGTTGTAGCAGATGCCCAGCTCCCGGGCAGCCTTGGCCAGCGCCGCATGGGCGTTGTAGCTGATGGAGCCATAGCTCATGGCCGAAAACAGAATGGGCACCGACAACTCCAGCTGCGGCGGTACCTCGGTGCACAGGCTGCCGTCCCCGTTCCGTCGGACGGCCTCCGGCTTCTTGCCCAGAAATACCCGCGTCTCCATGGGCTCCCGCAGGGGTCGATGGGTGGGTTCGTCACCTGTGAGGCGTTGATGAGGATGCGGTCCCAATACACCGGCAGGGGCTGGGGTTGCCCATGGAGCTCAGCAGCACGCCGCCGGTGGACGCTTGCTTGTATATCTCCTTGATGGTGGCGCAGGACCAGTTTGCGTTTTCACGCAGGCAGTTGTCGCTTTTTACGATCTTAATGGCGTGGGTGGGACAGAAGGACACACAGCGCTGACAGTTGACGCACTTGCTTTCGTCGCTGACCATGACCTTCCCATCCGCGTTATAGGTGTGCACGCCGTTGGCGCACTGGGATTCGCAGATGCGGCAGCGGGTGCACCGTGCGTCGTTTCGCACCACTTCAAATTCCGGTATGATGTAGTCAAGAGCCATCAATAGGCACCTTCTTTCACTTTCACGATAAACGGCTCGCCGCCCATGGGCGCATACAGGTTCTCCGCATCCGGGGCCATGACCCGTATGGCGGCCTCCTCACTGGCGATAAATACCTTGTCGTCCTTTTCCGCCGTTACCATGGAGCGCAGCTTCAGCCGGTCGTTCAGCGCCATCAGTCCGCCGTTGAACCCCAGAATGATGGAGAATGGTCCGGTGATGAGCAGGCTGGGGTATATGGTCCGCAGATAGGTCAGCTGCCGTGCCGCGGCCGGCTCTCTGGTGCGTATGGTACTCCAGAAGGGTGCCGCGATCACCGACGCCATTTCCTCCAGTGTCAGCCCCTGACGCCGCAGCAGATAGTCGGCGATGTAGGTGATGACCTCCGTATCCGTCTGCAGATTGCATTTGTAGCCATACATCTCAATACAGCGCCGATTGGCGTCGTAGGAGGATATCTCTCCGTTGTGGACGATGGACCAGTCCAGCAGGGAAAAGGGGTGCGCGCCGCCCCACCAGCCGGGGGTATTGGTGGGATAGCGGCCATGGGCCGTCCAGCTGTAGGCCTCGTATTCCTCCAGACGGTAAAAATATCCCACGTCCTCCGGATATCCCACGGCCTTGAAGGTCCCCATGTTCTTTCCACTGGAGAACACGTATGCGCCCCTTCAGCTTGGTGTTGATATCCATCACCGTCCGTGCCACGAACTCCTTTTCATCCAGCTGCAGGCGTGCCAGCCCCGAATTAAGGGGCCGCACAAAGTACCGCCAGATGTGGGGAATGTCCGTGATCTCCGGGATGATGCGGATGGGGATCAGCTCCGCGTCTACGAGCTCAAAGCCCTCCTTCAGCATAGCCTCGCACTCCCGCCGGGTGGTGTTATCATCAAAAAAGATGTGGAAGGCGTATTCCTCCCGGTGTTCCGGGTAGATGCCGTAGGCGGCGAAGCCGCCTCCCAGACCGTTGGACCGATCATGCATGGGGACCATGCTCCTGATGATGTCCTCACCGGTCATGCGCCGCCCCTCCCGGGAAATGACCGCCGAAATGGCGCACCCGGATGGGATACGTACCTGTCCCTCCAGCTTCATAGTTTCTCACCCTTTCTTTATGTGCTTCCGTAGGGTCCAGCCGTTCCACGGAGTGATCCGCTGAAAAGCCGCCCCGGAAAGCAAAAAACGCCCATCCGGCAGGGACAAATGTCCTGTCCGGATGAACGCCTTTGCTCATCATGGTTCGGCATTATAGCATCAGATGTGCATAAAGTCAATGAATAAAACGCCAAAAATTGTGTAAAAAGCTGATTGACAAATCCGTCACAACCGCCTATAATTTCGCACATCAAAGGCAAAGGCGTCTTGAAGCTGCGGGCTTCCTGACGCCTTTTTCTATTTTCCAAATCTACAAAAGATCGGGGTGGAACACATGAAAACCGTATCGGACATTTTTTGGCACACTGGTATTTGACGACCGACAGATGAAAGCACGCCTTCCCCATGACGTCTATATTTCCCTGAAGAAGACTATTGACGAGGGCGGAAGCCTGGACAACCAGGTAGCGAATGTGGTGGCGGATGCCATGAAGGATTGGGCCATCGAGCACGGCGCGACGCATTTTACCCACTGGTTCCAGCCGCTGACCGGCATTACCGCCGAGAAGCACGACAGCTTTATTACCCCCTCGCCGGACGGCGGCGTCATCATGGAGTTCTCTGGTAAGGAATTGATCCAGGGTGAGCCGGATGCCTCCAGCTTCCCCTCCGGCGGCCTGCGTGCTACCTTCGAGGCCCGGGGCTATACCGCCTGGGATCCTACCTCTTACGCTTTTATCAAGGACAAGGCACTGTGTATCCCCACGGCATTCTGCTCCTACGGCGGTGAGGCGCTGGAAAAAAAAACCCCGCTGCTGCGCTCCATGCAGGCCCTGAACAAGCAGGCCATGCGTGTCCTGAAGCTGTTTGGCAACACGGATGTCAAATGTGTTCGCACCTCTGTCGGCCCCGAGCAGGAGTATTTCCTGGTGGACCGCGCCATGTACCGCAAGCGCAAGGACCTGATCTTCTGCGGCCGCACGCTGTTCGGTGCCAGACCCCCCAAGGGTCAGGAGATGGATGACCATTACTTCGGCGCTATCAAGCCTCGTGTGGCGGAGTATATGGCCGATTTGAATGAGGAGCTCTGGAAGCTGGGTATTCTGGCCAAGACGGAGCACAATGAGGTGGCCCCGGCCCAGCATGAGCTGGCGCCCATCTACACCACCACAAATATCGCCACCGATCACAACCAGCTGACCATGGAGATCATGCAGAAGGTGGCTGCCCGCCACGGGCTGGTCTGTCTGCTGCATGAAAAGCCCTTTGACGGTGTCAATGGCTCCGGCAAGCACAACAACTGGTCTATGGCCACGGATACCGGTGTGAACCTGCTGACTCCCGGTGAGACACCCCACGAAAACGCCCAGTTCCTGCTGTTCCTGTGTGCTGTTATTCAGGCGGTGGATGACTATCAGGACCTGCTGCGCATCTCTGTGGCCACCGCCGGCAATGATCACCGTCTGGGCGCCAACGAGGCGCCGCCCGCGGTGGTATCCATCTTTCTGGGCGATGAGCTGACGGCTATTCTGGATGCCATCGAGAAAGATGAGCCGTACAGCGGCACGGAAAAGACCGTGATGAAGCTGGGAGCCCATGTGCTGCCCAAGTTCCTGCGTGATACTACCGACCGGAACCGGACGTCGCCCTTTGCGTTCACCGGCAATAAGTTCGAGTTCCGTATGCTGGGCTCCGCCAACTCCATTGCCTGCTGCAACATCATGCTCAACGCCGCCGTGGCGGAGTCTCTGCGTCAGTACGCGGACAAGCTGGAGAAGGCCAAGGACTTTGACGCTGCACTGCATAGTCTGATCCGGCAGACCATCAAGGAGCACAAACGTATCATTTTCAACGGCAACGGCTATGACGATGCCTGGATCAAGGAGGCTACCGAGGTCCGCGGCCTGCTGAACCTGCGTACCACGCCGGACGCTATGCCCTATCTGCTGCACGAGAAGAACGTAAAAATGCTCACGTCCCTGAAGGTCATGTCCGAGGCGGAGATACGCTCCCGCTATGAGATCACACTGGACAACTATCGCAAGATCGTCAATATCGAGGCCGAAACGATGGTGGATATGGCCCGCCGTCAGATCCTGCCCGCCGTGGAGAAGTTCTCCTCTAAGCTGGCGCAGGATATTGCCGTAAAGAAGTCCATCGCGCCGGTGGTGTCCGGCATCTATGAGACGACGCTGGTCACGCGCCTGTCCGATCTGGTAGAGGACATCGACGCTGCCGTGGAGGACCTGGCTGCCGCGCTGGCCACTTTCCATAAGATCGATGATGTGACCGAGAGCGCCAACATGGTCCGCGACGTGCTGCTGCCCAAGATGGCGGCGCTGCGCGCCCCCTGTGACGAGGCCGAGCAGCGCACGGCCGAGGGCTGCTGGCCGTTCCCCACCTACGGCGATCTGCTGTTTGGCGTGGAGTGACTTTGCTTCCGATCCCACCGGGCTCCGCCAGGCCCTGTGGTTCCGTACCCTTGCAAACGGGGTACTTTCTCTCCTGAAAAGTGGAATGCCGTGTGCCTATTGGGCACGCGGCATTTCGCTTTTCCGATCATGAAAAATAACTTGATTTGAAGCCGGGTTTATGTATTAGAGAATAGAGCGGGCAAAACAAAGAACAAGAAGCTTTTATCATGGATAAAAAGGTTTTAAAGCAACCGCAGGTCTTAAAACGCTTAAAATAAAAAATCTCACATCAGATTTTAGGTAGCCCGCCATCAGAATGGATTGACAATTCGACAAAATGTGATATAATCCCACTGTCTGGAAAAATATAAAGTTGTAGCACAGAGGTGTCTGCCAAAAAGCAGATGAAAAGGGAATCCGGTGCGAATCCGGAGCGATGCAGTCACTGTGTACGGGAGCGGTCTTGCAAACCACTGGGAAACCGGGAAGGGCAACGCCGTGATGAACGAAGTCAGGAGACCTGCCTCTGTGTGGAATCTCAAGCCTGCTGCCAACAGGTTGGTTTTCCTACGAACTTATGATCCGTCGCGAGCGCCGCACGGGTGTATATGTAGTAAGAAGCACCGAGGGCGGCTGTATTAGCACAGCCGCTTTTATATTTCTTTCAGAACAAATATTTGGAAAGAGCACCGACGCACAGTGCGAAGCGGCCAAGGCCGCGTGGGACGCGCTGACCGACGCGCAGAAGGAACTCGTCGAGGGCGAGGAAGCCAGCCCCGAGTACTTCGGCCGCGACACCGGCGACGCCTCGCTGGATGACGCCCGCAACCAGGACGAGATCGGCGAAAACGAGCTGCTGGTCGTCTCCTTCGGCACGTCCTTCAACGACAGCCGCGTGGCCGACATCAAGGGCATCGAAGACGCCCTGCAGGCCGCGTACCCCGACTGGTCCGTCCGCCGCGCCTTCACCGCGCAGATCATCATCAACCACATCCAGGCCCGTGACGGCGAGAAGATCGACAACATGACCCAGGCGCTCGACCGTGCGGTCGCCAACGGCGTCAAGAACCTTGTCGTCCAGCCGACGCACCTGATGCACGGTGCGGAGTATGACGAGATGTGCGAAGCCATCGAGGCATACAAGGATCAGTTTGAATCCGTCTCCATCGCAGAGCCGATGCTCGGCGAGGTTGGCTCCGACGCCGCCGCCATCAACGCCGACAAGGAAGCTGTCGCCAAGGCCATCACCGCCGCTGCCGTCTCTGAGGCCGGCTTTGAGAGCCTCGAGGCTGCCAAGGACGCCGGTACCGCCTTCGTCTTCATGGGCCATGGCACCGCGCACGTCGCCAAGGTCACCTACAGCCAGATGCAGACCCAGATGCAGAACCTCGGCTATGAGAACGTCTTCATCGGCACCGTCGAGGGCGAGCCGGAGGAGACCTCCGCAGAGGCCGTCATCGAGGCCGTCAAGGCTGCCGGTTACACCAACGTCGTCCTGCGCCCGCTGATGGTCGTTGCCGGCGATCACGCCAACAACGATATGGCCGGTTCCGACGATGATTCCTGGAAGACCGTGTTTGAGGCTGCCGGCTTCACCGTCGACTGCCAGATCCACGGCCTCGGCGAGATCGCCGATGTCCAGGCGCTCTACGTTGCCCACACCAAGGCTGCGATCGACGCGCTGAACGCATAAATATCCTGATCACCCGGCTCCGGGGCGGCAGCGGCCGCCCCGGAGCGAACTGCGCTCTATGGAGGAGATCCCAATGAAAAAGCTGATCGCACTTGCCCTGTCTGCGCTGCTGCTGTTTGCCCTGCTGACCGGCTGCGCACAAAAAGAGGCCGAGCCTGCCGCCGCAGAGCCGGCGCAGCCCGCCGCCGAAGCCCCGGCAGAGGCCCCCGCGGACGAAGAAGCTTCCGCAGCCGAGCCTGCCGAGGAGCCCGCGGAAGAACCGGCTCCCGCCGAGCCCGCCCTGCCCGACGGCGTCTATACCGCTGAATTCAACACCGACAGCAGCATGTTCCACGCGAACGAAGCCTGTGACGGCAAGGGCACGCTGACCGTCAAGGACGGCAGCATGACCATCCACGTCAGCCTCGCGTCCAAGAGCATCGTCAACCTGTTCTATGGTCTGGCCGAGGATGCGCAGAAAGACGGCGCGGAGCTCCTGCAGCCCACGACCGACACCGTCACCTATTCCGACGGCCTGTCCGACGAGGTCTACGGCTTCGACATCCCCGTCCCCGCGCTGGATACGGAGTTTGACGTCGCCCTCATCGGCAAGAAGGGCGTCTGGTACGACCATAAGGTCTCCGTCACCGACCCCGTTCCCGCTGCGGAAGCCGGGAAGACCGTTCAGGACCTCGGCCTGGCCGACGGCGTCTACACGGCCGAGCTCACATTCGCGGGCGGCTCCGGCAAGGCGCAGGTCCTTTCGCCCTGCACCCTGACCGTGCAGGACGGCGTGGCCACCGCCGCGATCGTCTGGAGCAGCAGCAAGTATGACTATATGCTGGTAAACGGCGAACGCTATGACGTACTGTCGACGGAGCCCGGCTCGACGTTCGAGATCCCCGTCGAGGCCTTTGACACCGACCTGACCGTCATCGGCGACACCACCGCCATGAGTACGCCCCATGAGATCGAATACACCCTGAACTTCTCGTCTGCCAGCTTGCAGGCGGCGGGCGAATGAAGCCGCGGATCCTTGCGCTGCTGCTGGCGCTTTTTGCTGCTGTGCGGCTGCGCCGCCCCGCAGAAGGCCCCGGCCGAGCAGCCCGCACCGGAGCAGCCCGCGGCCATAGTCACGTGGGACAGCCTGACGTTTGACCGTGCGCTGCCCCTCTCCTACGCCGAGCAGTTCACGGTTTCCTACGCGGGCGAGGACTATACGCGCATCACCATCGGCGAGGATCAGACGTTTCTGCTCGTGGCCGAGAGTGCGCCGGTCCCGGCGGGCGTGCCGGAGGACGTGACCGTCCTGCAGCAGCCGCTGGACCATATCTATCTCGTCGCCACGGCGGCGATGGACTTTTTCCGCGAGCTTGACGCCGTGGACCGCATCGCGCTCAGCGGCCAGAAGGAGTCGGACTGGTATATTGATGAGGCGAAAGCCGCCATGCAGGCCGGGACCATGGTCTACGCCGGAAAATATTCCGCGCCCGACTATGAGACCATCCTTGCAAACGGCTGCGATCTTGCGATCGAAAACACCATGATCTATCACACGCCGGAGGTCGTCGAGCAGCTGGAGTCGGTCGGCGTGCCTGTGCTCATCGAGCGCTCGAGCTACGAATCCGACCCCCTCGGCCGCATAGAATGGCTGAAGCTCTACGGCGCGCTGGTCGGCAAGGAAGATGCGGCCTGCGCGGCCTATGACGCGCTGCTGCAGGATCTGCAGCCTGTGCTCGCGCAGGAGCCGGCGGGCAAGACAGTCGCCTTCTTCTACATCACCACGAGCGGCGCGGTCAACGTGCGCAAATCCGGCGATTATATCGCCAAGGCCATCCGGATGGCGGGCGGCGACTACGTCTCGTTCGACGAGAGCGGCGAGGAAAACGCCCTCTCGACCATGACCATCCAGATGGAATCGTTCTACGACGCCGCGGCGGACGCGGACGTGCTCATCTACAACAGCACCATCGATGGCGAGCTGGACTCGCTGGACGCCCTGCTGGCCAAAAGCCCGCTGCTCGCGGACTTCCGGGCCGTACAGACCGGTAATGTCTGGTGCATCACCAAAAACTTTTATCAGGAATCGCTCGCGCTCGGCGATCTGATCCTCGACGTCCACGCCGTTCTGAACGACAAGGACGCGGGCGATCTGCGGTTCCTGCGGATTTTTACAACATTGCATAATACAGGAGGAGCAGTATGGAAAAGACCCGGAGACTACGGACATGGGGCGGTTTTCTGCTGCTCCTTCTGCTGCTTTTGATTTTTTTGATCTGGAACATCCTCGCGGGGAGCGTCCGGCTCCCCGCGTCAGAAATATGGACGATCCTGCAGGGCGGGGGAGAGCTCTCGCAGCGCAGGATCCTGCTGCAGATCCGCCTGCCGCGGCTGCTGGCGGCGCTGATCCTCGGCGGGGCCTTGTCGGTCTCGGGGTATCTGCTGCAGACGTTTTTTCATAACCCCATCGCGGGCCCCTTCGTCCTCGGCATCTCGTCCGGCGCGAAGCTGACGGTGTCGGTCACCATGGTCGCGCTGCTCAGCCGGGGGCTGGTGTCCACGTCGGCAGTGCTGATCGCGGCGGCGTTCGCGGGCGCGATGCTCTCGATGGGCTTCGTGCTGGCGATCTCCAGGAAGGTCCAGCGCATGAGCCTGCTCGTGGTCTGCGGCGTCATGATCGGCTATATCTGCACGGCGCTGACCGATTTCATCGTCACCTTCGCCGACGATTCCAACATCGTGAACCTGCACAACTGGTCGCTCGGCTCGTTCTCCGGCATGAGCTGGGAGAACGTGCGGACCATGGTGCTGGTCTGCGGCGCGGCGCTGGTGCTGGCCTTTTTCCTCTCGAAGCCCATCCGGGCCTACCAGCTGGGCGAGGTGTATGCGCAGAACATGGGCGTCCACCTGCGCGCGTTCCGCACGGCGCTGATCTTGCTCTCGAGCGTCCTGTCCGCCTGTGTGACGGCGTTCGCCGGGCCCATTTCCTTTGTCGGCATCGCCGTGCCGCACCTCATGAAATCCCTGTTCGGGACGGCCGAGCCGCTCATCCTCATCCCGGCGTCCTTCCTCGGCGGCGGCGCGTTCTGCCTGCTCTGCGATCTGATCGCCCGCACGGCCTTCGCGCCGACCGAGGTCAGCATCAGCTCCGTGACGGCCGTGTTCGGCGCGCCCATCGTCATCTACATGATGATCCACAGAAAGGCGGGATAACATGGAAGCCTATCTGCAGACAGAAGACCTTGCCGTCGGCTATCAGGGCAGGACCCTGATCGGCGAAATTTCACTTGCCGTGCAGCGCGGGAGGATCGTCACGCTCATCGGCCCGAACGGCTCCGGCAAGTCGACCATCCTCAAGACCATCGCCGGGCAGCTGCCGCGCATCGGCGGCGCCGCGTATTTGGACGGCGAGGAGCTGCGCGCGTGCAGCCGCAACGCCATCGCCCGCCGCATGGCCATCCTCATGACCGCCCGCATGGACCCGGAGCTCATGACCTGCCGCGACGTGGTCAGCAGCGGCCGCTATCCCTATACGGGAAAGCTCGGCATCCTGACCGCGGAGGACAGAAAGATCGTGGACGAGAGCCTGCGCCGCACCGACGCGGAGGCCTTTGCCGACCGGCCCTTCCAGGCCGTCAGCGACGGGCAACGGCAGCGCATCCTGCTCGCCCGTGCGCTCTGCCAGCAGCCGGAGCTCATCGTGCTCGACGAGCCGACGAGCTATCTCGATATCCGCTATAAGCTGGAGCTGCTGACCATCCTCAAGCGCATGGTGCGCGAGGAGGATCTGGCTGTGCTCATGTCGCTGCACGAGCTGGATCTGGCGCGGCGCGTGTCCGACACCGTCGTGTGCGTCGCGGGCGACCACATCGACCGCGTCGGCCCGCCGGAGGAGATCTTCACGCGCGACTACATCGCAAAGCTCTACCACATGGAGCCGGGACGGTACGACCCCTGCTTCTCCACGCTGGATCTCGTACCGTAGGGAGGACTATGGGAAAGAAAACAGGGACTTTTTATGCTGTCAGCGTCGGCCCCGGCGACCCGGAGCTGCTGACGATGCAGGCGGTCCGGACGCTGGAGCGCTGCGCTGTCATTGCCGCGCCGCAGACAGCCTCCGGCCATATGCTTGCGCTGGATATTGCCCGCGCGGCAGTAGATCTTCGCGGAAAAAAGATCCTGCCGCTGGCCTTTTCCATGTCGACGGACGTCGGGACGCGCGAAGCTTGCTGGCGTGCGGCCGCGGATGCCGTGGAAGCAGCGCTCGACGCGGGGGACGACGTTGCGCTCGTAAACCTCGGCGACGTTTCGCTCTACGCAACGGCGTATTATATTCTGGACCTGATCAGGGCCGACGGCTACGTCGCTGTCATGCTGCCCGGCGTTACAAGCATCTGCGCTGTCGCAGCACGTCTCGGACGCAGCCTGACCCGGATGGAGGAGCCGGTGCACATTCTCCCCGGCAGCGCCGATCTGGCTGACGCGCTGCGCCTGCCGGGAACGAAGGTACTCATGAAATCCGGCCGCGCCATCCACGAAGCTGTGGACGCGATCGCGCAGGCGGGGCTTCTGGACCGGGCGGCGCTGGTGGCTGACTGCGGCCTGCCGACAGAGCAGGTCTGCGAAGATCTCCGGCAGCTGCCGGAGCAGCTGAGCTATTTTGCCACGATTCTCGTGCGCTGAAAGGGAGAACAGATGGAACAGAAACTACCCCGGCTCGTGATCGCCGGGACGAACAGCGGCTGCGGGAAGACGACCGTGACCTGCGCCGTTCTGCAGGCGCTGGTAAACCGGGGGCTGAGCGTCGCCGCGGCCAAATGCGGCCCGGATTACATCGACCCCATGTTCCACAGCCGCATCATCGGCGCAAAAAGCGCGAATCTCGACCCTTTTTTCTTTGACGAGGCGACGCTCCGGTATCTGCTCGCGCAGAACGCCGCGGGCTGCGCCGTCACCATCATCGAGGGCGTCATGGGCTACTATGACGGCCTCGGCCTCACCACCACGCGCGCGAGCACCTGGGAGACTGCGCAGAAGACCGCCAGCCCCACGATATTGGTCGTGAACGCGCGCGGCGCGGCGCTGTCCGTGCTGGCCGCGGTGCAGGGCTTTCTGCAGTTCCAGCCGCAGAGCGGGATCCGCGGCGTCATCCTCAACGGCTGCACGGCCATGAGCTACGCGCCGCTGGCCAAAGAGCTCGAAGCGCGTTTCGGCATCCAAGCCTGCGGCTATCTGCCGCGCCTGCCGGCATGCACGCTCGAAAGCCGCCACCTCGGCCTCGTCACGGCTGCGGAGGTGGCAGACCTGCGCGAAAAGCTGCAGCGCCTCGCCGCCCAGGCGGAAACGAGCATCGATCTGGATCTGCTTCTGCGCCTGGCAAATGAAGCGCCGCCCCTTGCCGTCTGCCCGCCGCCGCTGCCGGAAGCGGGCGAGCCCGTCCGCATCGGCGTGGCGCGTGACCGGGCGTTCTGCTTTTACTATGAAGACAGCCTCGCGCTGTTATCGTCGCTCGGCGCGGAGCTCGTGCCCTTCAGCCCGCTGAAGGACCCGATGCTGCCGGAGGGGCTGCACGGGCTGTACCTCGGCGGCGGCTATCCGGAGCTTTCCGCCGCGCAGCTGAGCGAAAACGCCTCCATGCGCGAAAGCGTCCGCGCCGCCGTGCAGAAAGGCGTACCCTGCATCGCCGAGTGCGGCGGGTTCATGTACCTGCTGGACGCCATCGGCGATTATCCGATGGCCGGCGCGATCCCCGGCCGCAGCTTTGACGCCGGGAAGCTCACGCGCTTCGGCTACCTGACTTTGACCGCGCAGCGGGACAATCTTCTTTGCCGTGCGGGCGAGTCGATCGCCGCGCACGAATTTCACCGCTGGGACGCGGACGACCCCGGCGAGGCCTTCCTGGCCGAAAAGCCCTCCGGCCGCCGCTGGTCCTGCGTCCACGCGACCGGGACGCTCTATGCGGGCTACCCACATTTCCACTTTTATGCGAACCCCGTCTTCGCCGCGAATTTTCTAGCCGCCTGTCGAAAGGAGAAGCACCGCCATGCTTGAGACCTGCAGACCCATGGACATCGAAGCGCGCAGCTTCGAGATCATCACCGAGCTTCTGGGCGACCGGAAGCTCGACCCGGAAAACGCGCCTGTCATCAAGCGCGCCATCCACACCACCGCGGACTTTGACTACGCCGACAACCTCGTCTTCTCGCCCCACGCCGTGCAGGCAGGGCTCGAAGCCCTGCGGTCCGGCTGCGATATCGTCACCGATACCCAGATGGCGAAGGCCGGGATCAATAAGACCATCCTCGCCTCCCTCGGCGGCGAGGTCCACTGCTTCATGTCCGACCCCGACGTCGCAGCCGAGGCAAAGTCGCGCGGCGTGACCCGCGCCTGGGTCTCGATGGAGAAGGCCGCGCAGCTCAAAAAGCCCTGTATCTTCGCCATCGGCAACGCGCCGACGGCGCTGGTATCGCTCGACGCGCTCATGGCGGCGGAGCTGCTCCGGCCCGCGCTGCTGATCGGCGTGCCGGTCGGCTTCGTGAACGTGGTCGAGAGCAAGGAGCTGATCATCGAGGGCGGCCGCGCGCCCTATATCGTCGCCCGCGGGCGCAAGGGCGGCAGCAATGTCGCTGCCGCCATCTGCAACGCCCTGCTCTACCAGATCCGGCGATAACATGGAGGAATACATCGTCAAGGACGGAAAAAAGCTTCGTCTCGGCTATACGACCGGCTCCTGCGCCGCCGCGGCGGCAAAGGCCGCGGCCTATATGCTGCTGACCGGCCGGGAGGCCCCGACGGTCGACCTGCTGACGCCCAAGGGCATCGCCCTGACGCTGCCGGTTTTGCAGACGACCTGCGGCGCGGACTTCGTCTCCTGCGCCATCCGCAAGGACAGCGGCGACGACCCCGACGTGACGCGTGACACGCTGATCTTCGCCCGCGTGCAGAAGACCGATGCGCCCGGCGTCACGATCGACGGCGGCGCGGGCGTCGGCCGCGTCACAAAGCGCGGGCTCGACCAGCCGGTGGGCGCGGCGGCCATCAATTCCGTCCCCCGCCGTATGATCGAGGAAAACGTGCGGGCGATCATGCGCCTGTGCGAGTTTCCCGGCGGATTGTCGGTCGTCATTTCCGTGCCGGCGGGCGAGGCACTGGCCCAGAAGACTTTCAATCCCCGCCTCGGCATCACCGGCGGCATCTCCATCCTCGGCACGACCGGCATCGTCGAGCCCATGAGCGAGCAGGCGCTCGTCGATACCATCCGCGTCGAGCTGCGCCAGCGGCGGGCGGACGGGGCCGACTATATCCTGCTGACCCCCGGCAACTACGGCGCGGACTACATCCACGGCTCCATCGGCCTCGACCCGAAGACGGCCGTCCTGACCAGCAACTTCATCGGCGACGCGCTGGAAAGCTGCCGGGAGCTGGGCTTCCGGGGTGCGCTGCTCGTCGGGCATATCGGCAAGCTCGTGAAGCTCGCGGGCGGGATGTGGAATACGCACTCCCGCTTCGGCGACTGCCGCATGGACATCCTGACGGCCTGTGCCGCCGCAGCGGGGCTGGGGGTGCGGCGGCGGAGATGCTCCACTGCGCCACCTGCGACGACGCCCTGCGGATTTTGCAGGAGCAGGGGCTTTATGACGCGGTGCTGCACCGTCTGGCGGGCGCATCGACGACATGATGCATTATAAATGCAGTGATATAGCCGCCGGCGCGATCGTTTTTTCAAAGGAATATGGCTATCTCTGCCAGACGCAAAGGCGCAGGCACTGCTGCGCCGGATAAAGGAGAACTGAAATGGTACATTTTGTCGGCGCCGGGAGCGGCGCGGCCGATCTCATCACCGTGCGCGGGGCAAGGCTCCTCGGCGAGGCAGACGTGGTCATCTACGCGGGCTCGCTGGTGAACCCGGCGCTTTTGTCCTACACGAAGCCGGGCTGCGAGATCCACAACAGCGCGAAAATGACCCTCGAGGAGGTCATCGCCGTCATCCGCGCCGCCGAAGCGGCGGGGAAGACGACCGTCCGCCTGCACACCGGCGACTCCAGCATCTACGGCGCGGTGCGTGAGCAGTTTGACGAGCTGGAAGCGCTCGGCATCGCCTATGACGTCTGCCCGGGTGTGAGTGCCTTCTGCGGCGCGGCCGCGGCATGCGGGCAGAATACACCTTGCCGGATGTCAGCCAAACGGTTATTATAACAAGAGCGGCGGGCCGCACGCCCGTCCCGGCGCGCGAGTCCATCCGCGCCCTGGCCGCCCACCGGGCGACGATGGTGCTCTTCCTCAGCACCTCGCTTACCGAAAAGCTGCAGGAGGACCTGCTCGCGGGCGGCTATGAAGCGCAGACCCCGGCCGCCGTCGTGTACAAGGCGACGTGGCCGGAGGAGAAGATCTTCCGCTGCACCGTGGGCACGCTCCACAAGACCGTGACGGAAAACGGCCTGACCAAGACGTCTTTGATCGTCGTGGGCGGGTGTCTGGGAGACACCTATCTGCGATCGCTCCTGTACCACCCCCGATTTTACGAACGGAGTTCCGGGAGGCGACGCAATGAAGCCGCCGTCTTTGCCTACAGCCGGGGCGGCTGTGCCACGGCGCGGCGGGTACTGGAGGCGCTGCCGGAGGAGGTATGGATGTGCTATACCATGCCGCGTTTTGAAGAGCCGGGCTTTCTGCCGCTGGACAGGGCGATATATGGTGTGTGCTTTTCCTCCATGGACGCGCTGATCTTTGTCGGCGCCTGCGGCGTCGCAGTGCGGAGCATCGCGCCCTTCGTCCGCGATAAAAAAACGGACCCGGCCGTTTTGTGCCTCGACGAGCGTGCAGCTTGTCATCCCGCTCCTCTCCGGCCACATCGGCGGCGCGAACGCGCTGGCGGAAAAGCTGGCGGAGAAGCTGGACGCCACGGCGGTGGTCACCACCGCCACCGACGTCCGGGGAAAATTCGCCGTGGACGCATGGGCCGCCCGGCACGGCTGTGCCATCTCCGACATGGGGCTTGCCAAGGCGGTGTCGGCGGCGATTTTGGAGCACGATCTGCCGCTTTGCAGCGAGTTTCCGGTCTGCCCGCCCCTGCCCGGCGGCGTGGTTTGCCGCGGGGGAGACCGGCCCTCTGGGCATTTTCATCGGCTGGCATGTCAGAACACCCTTTGCCCGCACCCTGCGGCTGATCCCCCGCGTGTTGCGGGTAGGCCTAGGCTGCCGCCGCGGGGCATCTCTGCCGAAGCGGTGGTGCGTGCGGTCAGGCAGGTGTTCGCGGAAAATGGCCTGGCGCTGGCCGCCATCTCCGGCGTCTCGTCGATCGACCTCAAGCAGGACGAGCCGGGGCTGCTCGCCGCCTGCCGCGCAACGGCTGGCAGGCCCGGTTTTAATTCCGCGGCGCAGCTGCGCGGGATGTGCGGGTGACTTCACTCCCTCCGAACTTCGTCCCCTCCGTCACGGGCGTGGATAACGTCTGTGAGCGCGCGGCGCTCTATGGCGGCGGGCGGCTGCTGGTGCAAAAACAGGCGCTGGGCGGCGTGACCGTCGCCGTCGCCGAGGAACCTTGGGAGGTACGCTTTGGGTAAGGTACAGATCGTGGGCATTGGCCCCGGCAACTTTGAAAAAATGACCATCCGCGCCGACCGCGCGCTGGCCGCGTGCGACGTGATCGTGGGCTACCCGGTCTACGTCGACCTGGTCAAGGACCGCTATCCCGGCAAAGAGCTGCTTGCCACCCCCATGACGCAGGAGGCCAAACGCTGCCGCATGGCGCTCGAGCTGGCCGCGGCAGGGAAAACTGTCTGCCTGGTCTGCTCCGGCGACAGCGGCATCTACGGCATGGCCGCGTTGGTCTATCAGCTGCGCGGCGAGGCGCAGGAGCCGGAGGTGGAGGCCATCCCCGGCCTCACCGCCGCGTGCAGCGGCGGCGCGCTGCTGGGCGCGCCGCTGACGCATGATTTTGCCGTCGTCAGCCTCTCCGACCGCCTCACGCCGTGGGAAACGATCGAAAAGCGGCTGCTGTGCGCCGCTGAGGCGGATCTGACCATCGTCTTGTATAACCCCGCCAGCCACGGCCGGCCGGAGCACCTGCACCGCGCGTGCGGGATTTTGCTCCGCGTACTGCCGGAGGACCGGCTCTGCGGCATCGTCCGCTGCATCGGCCGCGAGGGCGAGAGCCGCCGCGTGCTGACGCTCGGCGAACTCAAAACGGCGCAGGCCGACATGTTCTGCACCGTCTTTATCGGCAACGCCGCCGCGCAGGCGGTCGGCGGGAATTTTATCACACCGAGGGGATACCGCGATGTATAAGCTCTGTGTCTTCGGCGGCACGACGGAGGGCCGCGAGCTGGTCGAATTTTTAAATACGCAGCCCTGCCGCGTGACGGCCTGCGTCGCCACGGAATACGGCCAGACCCTCCTGCCAGAGGCGAAAAACGTCACGGTTCTGGCGGGGCGCATCCCGGTGGCGGACATCATCCGGATGCTGCAAGAGACCCGCTTTGATCTGGTGATCGATGCCACGCACCCCTACGCCGCCTCCATCACCGAGAGCATCTGCACGGCCTGCCGGGAGACGGAAACAGAATATCTGCGCCTGCTGCGGCAGTCGTCTGACCCGCCGGAGGACGCGGTGTTCGCAGAGAATACGGACGAAGCCGTTCGCTTCCTGTCCGGCACAGAGGGGAACATCCTCCTCACGACCGGCAGCAAGGAATTATCGGCGTATTGCGGTATGCCGGATTTTACCCAGCGCTGCTGGGCGCCCGCGTGCTGCCGCTGCCCGCTTCGCTGGAGGCCTGCGGCGCGGCGGGGCTCAGCCCGTCCCATATTTTTGCCCTACAGGGGCCATTTTCCCGGGAGATGGACGAGGCCATGCTGCATAGGACCGGCGCGCGCTGGCTCGTCACCAAAGACGGCGGCGCGGCCGGCGGCTTTCAGGAAAAGGCCGCCGCGGCCAGGCGCGCGGGAGCGCGCCTGCTCGTCATCGGCCGCCCCGCGCAGGAGACGGGAAGCTCGCTTCCCGAGACCATCGGCGCCCTGTGTGCCCGCTTCGGCTTTTCCTGCCGCCCGCGGGTGACAGTCGTGGGCATCGGCCCCGGCAGCCGGGAGGCTATGACCCGCGAGGTCGGTGGAACCATCGAGACGGCGGACTGTCTCATTGGCGCAAAACGGATGTTGGATGCTGTGGCGCGGCCGGGGCAGCCTACCTATGACGCCATTGCGCCGCAGGATATCGCAGACTTTATCCGCGCCCACCGGGAATACCGCCGCTTTGCGGTGGTCATGTCCGGCGACACCGGCTTTTTCAGCGGCACCAAAAAGCTGCTTCCTCTGCTGGAGGGCTGCGACACAGCGGTGCTGCCAGGTTTGAGCTCGCTGTCCTATCTGTGCGCCCGGCTGCAAACCTCCTACGAGGATGTGCGGGTGGTGAGCCTCCATGGACGGCAGCACAACATCCTGCCGGAGGTGAGGGCAAACGGCCGGCTCTTCGCGCTGGTGGGCGGTGAGCGCGGCATCAACGACCTGTGCCGCACACTGACAGCAGGCGGTCTGGGCGGCGTCACCGTGTCTGTGGGACAGCGGCTGGGCTACCCGGATGAGCGCATTGTGTGCGGCACGGCGGCGGAGCTGACAGAGGGCGACTACGCGCCCCTGAGCGTGGCGCTCATCGAAAATCCCCACCCCGACGCGGTGGTCACGCCGGGTCTGCCGGATGACGCCTTCCTCCGCAGCGCGGAGGGAATGCCGGTGGTGCCTATGACGAAAAGCGAGGTGCGGGCGGTGTGCCTTTCCAAGCTGCGGCTGACGGAGCGGAGCGTCTGCTGGGACATCGGCGCCGGTACCGGCTCGGTGTCGGTGGAAATGGCCTTACAGGCAAAGCGGGGGCAGGTCTGTGCCGTGGAGCGGCGGGAGGACGCCGCGGCGCTGCTGGGGCAGAACCGGGAGCGGTTTTCGTTGGAGAACATACAGGTGGTCTGCGGCAGTGCGCCGGAGGCCTGCGCCGGTTTGCCCGCGCCTACCCACGCATTCATCGGCGGCAGCGCCGGGAATATGCGGGAGATCGTGGCGCTGCTGCTGGCAAGAACCCCCCGTGTCCGCATCGTGGCCACGGCCGTTTCACTGGAGTCCGTGGCTGAGCTGACGGAGTGCCTGACGGCGTTTCCCTTTACGGAGACGGAGGTGGTGTCGCTGCAGGCGGCGCGGGACAGAAGGGCCGGAGGCTATCACCTGATGAGCGGGCAGAATCCCATTTATATTTTTACGATGCAGGGCGGAGGAGAAACGGCATGATGTGGTCGCTTGCGGCACTTGTTATCGGCTTTTGCATAGACCTTCTGGTGGGCGACCCCCACAGTTTTCCTCATCCGGTAGTTCTGATTGGAAAATGTATCAGCGTGTTGGAGCGGGTGCTGCGGTGCGTATGCCCCAAAACGCCGTCCGGCGAGCGGGCGGCGGGTGCCATTCTGTGGGGCGCGGTGGTCATCATATCCACCGCCGTCCCGGCTCTGCTGCTGTGGCTGTGCGGTCTGGTCAGCCCGTGGCTGCGTCTGGCGCTGGAGAGTGTGATGTGCTGGCAGATCTTGGCGGTCAAGTCCCTGCGAGACGAGACCATGAAGGTCTATGACGCGCTGGAGAGCGGCGATCTGGCCGCCTCCCGCCGTGCCGTCTCCATGATCGTGGGGCGAGACACCGACCGGCTGGACGACGCCGCCGTGACCCGCGCCGCCGTGGAGACGGTGGCGGAGAACACCTCCGACGGCGTGGTGGCGCCGCTGCTGTTTCTGGCCATCGGCGGCGCGCCGCTGGGCTTTTTCTACAAAGCGGTGAACACCATGGACTCCATGCTGGGGTATGTGGAGCCGCCCTATAAGAACATTGGTCTGGTACCCGCCAAGGCCGACGATGTGGTGAATTACATCCCGGCGCGGCTGTCAGCACTTCTGATGCTGGCGGCGGGCGGCCTGATGGGGCTGGATACGGCGGCAGGCTGGCGGATCTTCCGCCGCGACCGCCGGAAGCACGCCAGTCCCAACTCAGCCCAGACGGAATCCGTCTGCGCGGGGCTGCTGGGCGTGCGTCTGGCGGGGGATGCATGGTACCACGGCGTGCTGCACAAAAAGGAGTATATCGGCGACGCAGCGCGGGAGATCACCCACGAGGACATCCCCCGTGTGTGTCGCCTGATGACGGTCACAGCCATCCTCACCCTGCTTTTGAGCTGCGGGGTCAAGCTGCCCTTTGCGCTGTAAAGGAGACGTAGATGCTGTATCAAATGGAAAATCAACATGGCGGTGACGTGTACGGCGGCGGTATCACACTGGATTTTTCCGCCAACACCAACCCGCTTGGCACGCCCCCCGGCGTTTTGGATGCGGTGTGCCGGGCTCTGCCCCGGCTGCACCGCTACTCCGACCCCTACTGCCGCCGGCTGGTGCAGGCCATCGCAACCCATGAGCAGGTGCCGGCGTCGTATGTCCTCTGCGGGAACGGCGCGGCGGACCTGATCTACGCTTACTGCGCCGCTCTGCGGCCCCGGACAGCTGTGGAGCCTGCGCCTACCTTTGCCGAGTACGGGCTGGGTCTGGCGCAGGTGGGCTGCCGCGTGACGCCGTATTTTCTGCATCAGGCGGAGAATTTCGATGTGGATGAGGGCTTTCTGCCCTTTTTGGAAGAGAAAAAGCCGGAGGCGGTATTCCTCTGCACCCCCAACAACCCCACCGGACGGCTGCTGCCGCTGCCGCTGCTGGAGTGGATCCTGCAAGGCTGTGCGGCGTGGGGTGCGCGGGTGTTTCTGGATGAGTGCTTCCTCGACCTTACGGAGGACGGTGTCAGCGCCAAAGCCCTTTTGGCGGCGCACCCGGAGCTGCTGATCCTGAAGGCCTTTACCAAGAGCTACGGCATGGCGGGCATCCGGCTGGGGTACTGCCTGTGCGCCGACAGCGCGCTGCTGCACCGCATGGCGAGTGCATCCCAGCCGTGGAACGTATCCTCGCTGGCGCAGAGCGCCGGTGTGGCGGCGCTGACGGAGCAGGATTTCCTGCAAAGAACACGATCCCTCGTCCATACGGAGCGGCGCTGGCTCACGGATAACCTGACGGCGCTGGGCTTCTGGGTGTGTCCGTCCCAAGCCAACTACCTGCTGTTCCGCGGGCCGCGGGGCTTGCGGGAGGGGCTTCTGCGGCGGGGCATCGCCATCCGGGGCTGCGAGAATTACAGCGGGCTGGACGACGGGTGGTATCGCATCGCCGTGCGGCCCCATGAGGAAAACGAAGTGTTGATAACGGCCATCCGGCAATTCTGCAAGGAGAAATCGCTATGGCTATGAATATTATGATACAGGGAACCATGTCCAACGCCGGAAAGAGCCTGCTGGCGGCGGGACTCTGCCGCGTTCTGAAGCAGGACGGCTACCGCGTGGCACCGTTCAAGAGCCAGAATATGGCGCTAAACTCCTTCATCACCAGGGACGGCGGTGAGATGGGCCGGGCGCAGGTGGTGCAGGCAGAGGCCGCCGGGATTGAGCCGGATACCCGCATGAATCCCATCCTGCTCAAGCCCACCACCGACGTGGGCAGTCAGGTCATCGTAAACGGCCAAGTGCGAGGCAATATGCAGGCCATGGAGTACTTCCGCCGCAAGCGGGACTACATCCCCGCCGTGCTGGAGGCCTACAACAGTCTGGCCTCAGAGTACGACGTGATCGTTATCGAGGGGGCGGGCAGCCCCGCGGAGATCAATCTCAAGCAGGATGACATTGTAAACATGGGGCTTGCCAAGCTGGTGGACGCGCCGGTGCTGCTGGTAGGCGACATCGACCGGGGCGGCGTATTCGCCCAGCTCTATGGTACAGTGGCGCTGTTGGAGGAGGACGAGCGCCGCCGCATCAAGGGCGTGGTGGTCAACAAGTTCCGGGGCGACCGGGCCATTCTGGAACCGGGGCTGAAGACGCTGGAGGAGCTGTGCGGCATCCCGGTGGCGGGGGTCATCCCCTACACCCATGTGGATATCGACGATGAAGACAGCCTGACGGAGCGGTTTGACCGCGCCACGGAGCGGAAGCTCATTGATATTGCGGTGATCCGCGTGCCGCGTATCTCCAATTTTACGGATTTCAGCCCCTTTGAGCACTACGGCAACGTATCGCTGCGGTATGTGGACCAGGTGAGCGACCTGCACCAGCCGGACATGATCCTTCTGCCCGGCACCAAGAGCACCATCGCCGATCTGCGGTGGCTGCGGCAGTCCGGGCTGGAGGCGGCGGTGCTGAAGGCGGCGGACGCCGGGACGCTGGTGTTCGGCGTGTGCGGCGGCTATCAGATGCTGGGGCGCACCGTCGCCGACCCGGAGCAGGTGGAGGCCGCCGGTATTACGGAGATCCATGGCATGGGACTGCTGGACATGGACACGGAGTTCCGGGGCGAGAAGGTGCAGACCCAGACGCGGGGCGTTATCGACGGCGTGGAGGGGATGCTGGCGGGGCTGAACGGTCTTGCCTACGAGGGCTACGAGATACACATGGGGCGCAGCCAGCAAAAAATGCCGCCGCTCAGCGGCGGCGGAAACGTGTACGGCAGCTACGTCCACGGTATCTTTGACGCGCCGGGCATCGCCGATACAATCCTGCGGACGCTGTGCGCCAAAAAAGGCGTGTCCTTTGACGCGCTGGCGACCTTCGACACCCGCGGCTACAAGGAGCGGCAGTATGACCTGCTGGCAGACGTGGTGCGCGGCGGACTGGATATGTCCTTCGTCTACCGTGTGCTGCGCCGGGAAGTATAACGAAACAAACTCCACGGTCTACCACCGGAAACGCTGCACTGCGTGCTGCGCCTGTTGGGGATAACACAGATCTGCCGGTACATCTGCGGGGCTATGTAGAGGCACTGGGGGCCGGAATCCCCGCCGGCCCGACGACCTGCTGCTGCGCGCTGCAAAACGGCGTGGACGTCAAGACCGTCAGCAGTATGCTGGGCCACTACTCGGCGGGGTTCACGCTGGACACCTACGCCCATGTCACCACCGACGCACAGCTCAAGGCGGCGCAAACCATGGGGAGCATCCTCTCCCGTGCGGTATAGACCTTTCCGCTATCCGCTCCCGTTGGGGTCAGCGTTTGGGTCAGAAAAAAGCAGCGGGAGAAAACAACAACTTATGCAAACAAAAAGACCCGAAACCTTACGGTTTCGGGTCTTTTGGCACGCCGTGAGGGATTCGAACCCCGGCCTTCTGGTCCGTAGGTTGTCTCAAGCACAAATCGGAGTCATTTCGGCTCCGATTTGTGCTTTTACCGCCGTTCACTCGGCGGATTTTCCATTGTTTCCGCCCAGACCTGCCCGTTTTTTTCGGATTCTGGGTCAAAAGTGGGTCAGGCGCCAGATGTATGGCAGGAGAATTCGAACAGTCAGTTCGCATTCATACCGAGAGGCTCATAGGTCAGCAGCTTTTTCTTCCAAAGGGTCTCCGTTTGGATCACTTCATCGGGCGTCACGGCCTTTGGCAGGAGCTGCAAAATCGAGAACTGAAAGTGCGTATACCTATCCGGGTAGTCGCAGAGCAGCTCCTTCATCAGCTTGTTGTCGCCGTGCAGTGACTTCACATAGTGCGTCCAGCGCCCCAATAAGCCGCCCTTGCCGTAAGCGGAGCCAACATACTTCCGTCCGTTTTCCCGGTCAACAATGAGGTAGACCGCGTTGACGGTGGAAAGCGCCGTGTGCCACGATTCGTATGCCGTGGGGTCTTGCACAATCTCCCGAAGCTCTTCATAGGTAAGAATCGTGTTTTCGTAGCCGGAAAAAATCTTCTTATCTCGGATGGCCACAATAGGCTTTTCGTTCGTCCCCTTTTGTGCCCAAGCAAGCGCGCTTTTACCCCATTCGATCAAGAGCCTGCCTTCGTATTCCTTCAGCAGGTCAATGCGCTCCAGATTGTAAAACATCCGCTGCCCTTGGAACCAATCCTCCAGCGGGAAACCCTTTGGCTTCGTGTCCTGCGTGTCAATAACGCCGCCGTTTACCTTGTAGCAGCCGAAAAACTTTGCCGTCGTACTCTTGTCGCTGATAAATACGCACCAATAATCATACCCGTTGCTGAAGGTTTCACTCTGTACGCGGGTGTACTCCTCCACCATGTTCTTGTCATAGCATTTCTTGAATGCCTTGTCACCCAGCGAATGCCGGATCAGCTTTACCCGCTTCGGGTCAAGCCCCACATTTTTAAGCACATCGGAAAAGTTCAGAATCGCCATGGAAGCCCCTCCTTATTCTGTTCTCTATTTCAAATTCTACCACAGTTTTTTTCGTTGTAAAGCCCGCTTTCCCACTGGCGCAGGATCTCCGCCAGCTCCGGCGTCAGTCGCATGCGGCACTCCTGCCGCAGTTCCTCCGGCACGCCGTAGAATGCCTCGGCGATGCTGCCGGTGATGGCGGCGAGGGTGTCGCTGTCACCGCCGAGGGACACCGCCGTGCGGAGAGCGTCTTCAAAATCGCGGCTCTCCAAAAACGCGGTGATTGCCTGCGGCACGGTTTCCTGGCAGCTCTCTACATGGTGGTAGTTTGGACGGATCTCGTCGCAGGTGCGGCTGAGATCATAACCAAACTTGCGCTCCACATGTGCCTTGATCTCCGCCTTACCGTGACCGGTGCGGGCGAGGAAAATCGCCGCAGCGACAGCCTGTGCGCCCTTGATGCCCTCTGGATGATCATGCGTCACCTCGGCGGTGAGCTGCGCCAGATGCAGCGATTCTGCCATGTCCTTCGCCAGCCATGCGGCAGACGACACCCGCACGGAGCTGCCGTTGCCGTAGCTTTGATAGGGCTGCGGGTCGTCCTCATAGAGCCAGCCGCCGAAATGGGTGCCATAACCCCGGTCGGGATAGGCGCGGCCTAGCTGCTGCATCTCCCGCACCAGTGCCGCTTTGATGGCGGTATCATCCTGCCCACGGCTGCTGAGCAGCGCCTTCGCCACCGCCAGCGTCATCACCGTGTCGTCGGTAAAGTCGGAACGGCGGCTGAACAGCGGGAAATCCTTTGCCTTATAGTTGTTGCAGTCAAACTCGTAGGGGCTGCCCACGATGTCGCCCAAAATCGCGCCGTACATACGCTTACCTCCCTCTTTTCTGCACGTCCTCGTCGATGCGGCGCTTCCAGTCGGCGCTAAGCGGCCGGGCGGCGCGGACGCTGCACACCGCCTCGCTGATGACCTCGTAATTCAGCGCCGTGCCCGCCTCGTCGCACTTGTAGTTCACCGAGCGGTCCGCACCGATGCCGAAACGTGCCGCCTCCTTTGCCGCGTCGATGTTTGCGCCGAGGAACAAAAACTCCCAGCCGTATCTCTCCTTCTGCCGTTCAATCATGCGGCGCACTCGCTCGTAATCGTAGCGGCGGCTGGCGTTTTCGTAGCCGTCAGTGGTGATGATGAACATCGTTTTTTCCGGCACGTCCTCGCAGCGGGCGTACTTGTGGATGTTGCCGATGTGGTGGATGGCTCCGCCCACGGCGTCCAGCAGCGCCGTGCAGCCACAGGTGAAATACTCCTTTTCCGTCAGGGGCGGTACTTTCTCCAGCGGCAGGCGGTCATGGATGACCACGCTCTCATGGTCAAAGAGCACCGTAGAGACCAGTGCCTCGCCCGCCTCCTGCTTTTGCCTCGCGATCATGGAGTTGAAGCCGCCGATGGTGTCCGTTTCCAGCCCCGACATAGAGCCGCTGCGATCCAGAATAAAAACCAATTCCGTCATAAAAAAGCCCTCCTTCGTTTGATTACGCTCCCATTGTAGCGCATCCGAAGGAGGGTTTGGTCGCCTGTCGGGCGACATTTATGAAGTTTTCAGACGTTCCGCCCACTCGGCTTCTTTGAAGCCGACCAACACGAAATCATCGCCCACCAGCAGCGGGCGCTTGACCAGCATCCCGTCTGCTGCAAGGCGCTTTAGCATCTCGTTCTCGCTCATTTGGGGCAACTTGTCCTTTAGCCCCATAGATTTGTATAGCAGACCGCTGGTGTTAAAAAACCTTTTCAGCGGCAGACCGCTACGCTCATGCCATGCGGTCAGGTCGTCGTAAGTAGGATTTTCCATTTTGATGTCCCGGAATGTATAGGAAATGCCGTTCTCGTCCAGCCACTTCTGCGCCTTCTGGCAGGTGGTGCATTTGGGGTAGCAGATAAAAGTCATGGTTCACGCTCCTGTTCTATTCAATAATTTCATCACTTTGAGGATTCACCGGCTCATGCTCAAAATATTCCAACCAATCTTCGTAGCTGAGGCCCTCAATGCTGCAAATTACAACACAGCTCCAGCGGTCCTTAAGACTTTTCCCGTCAAATATTGGTGCATTGACCATCTCCTCCGCAGTTTTAAAATCGCACCCACCCACAATATCACAATAACCTACCCAGTACGGTCTGTCAAACTGCGGCAGGTATCCCAGATAATGCTCTTAGCTTGTTGCCGATGTACACCGTGACATTTACACCGTCATGTTTCCCGAGAAGGAAATTCGCTGATGGTGTCCACCGCCACCCGGAGCGCTTGATCCTTGGGGTAGCCAAAGATGCCGGAGGAGATCAGTGGGAATGCCACCGTCTCACAGCCGCGCTCCTTCGCCAGCGCAAGGCTGGTGCGATAGCAGGAGGCGAGCTGTTCCCGCTCGCCGTACTTACCGCCGTTCCACACGGGGCCCACGGTGAATGATGATGTGCAGAGCGGCACGGTAGGCGGTACGCGCCGGTTCTTGGCCTCGCCGGTCCGGCAGCCGCCCAGCGTCCGGCACTCTTGGAGCAGCTCCGGCCCCGCCGCCCGGTGGATGCAGCCATCCACACCGCCGCCACCCAGCAGCGACTCGTTGGCAGCGTTGACGATGGCGTCCACCTTCATTTTCGTGATGTCATTGCGAACAATGATAAGGAGCATATCGTGTATCGCCTCCATTCTAACGGCTTTTCAGAATATTGTAGCAGAATACACTCGGTTTTGCAATGGACGTTGGGACGTCTAATAGTCTTGATTGAAAATTCCAGCTGTTGGCAGACTGGTAGCGGTGCAAAAATGGCCACGCTGTAACAAAAGAATAGGTTCCCACAGCCCAGCGGGGGCGCGGTGCCGGAGAAAGCGGACACACGCCATATGGCGTGCATCCACTTTCTCCAGCTGGTTCTTTCGGTGACGATTTCGCAGGCAGCACAAGACTGCGCTGTGACCGAGGGAGGGAAGACCCCTGCTTCGACATGTGAGCCGCTGTGTGCGATCCTGTTGGCGAAACCGAGTGTGTACCCGCTTTCGGGATTGAAAGCAAACGTGGGGCGTTTGTGCCGGAGGTGTTGAAGACCGTGTGGACAATGTGCTGGAAACGTTGGTATGACTGCGTTTCCTGCGCTTTTCACGGCTTTTTCGAGGGCGAAAAAGAAAGCAGGAGAAAGGCATTGGCGCTTTTCGCGCCAATGCCTATTCACAGCAGCCCGCAGTGCGAGCTGCCGCAAGGGTTTGCGGGTTTTGGAAATTGACGCTTTTTTCGAGGTTCCCAGAACGGTTTGACGCTAAATTTGAGAAAAGTCGCCGCAAAGTCCCGTGTCACAACGGTTTGCGGCGGCGCTTTGATAGAAAATCGGTACGCTTTATACCGTTGTAGTCGGCGGAAGTCTCCGTAGTAGCTCAAATCTTGCTACGCCATAAACAAAGATAAGCGGCGGTTGAGAATTGATAACTTTCTGATAATAGTGTGGCTTCCCCATAGCTTTTCTCTGCCTTTTACGGTATTGTGTACCGTTATAAAGGAGGTCGATTTTATGCCAAAACGACGAGCAAACGGCGAGGGCAATATCCGAAAACGAAAAGACGGCCGCTGGGAGGGCCGCTACACAGTCGGTCACGATCCGGAAACAGGGAAGTCCATCATCAAAAATGTCCTCGGCAAGACGCAGGCTGCGGTCAAGGAGAAGTTGAAGAAAGCCATAGAGGAAAACGTGGGCATCGACTACGGACGGGCCAAGACCTACACGGTGGGGAGTTGGCTGGAGGTCTGGATGGAAAACTATGCGAAAATCAAGCTGCGCCCATCGACCTACAAAACCTCGCAAGGCTTTCTGAAAAACCACATCAAGCCGCAACTCGGCAACATCCCGCTGGCAGACCTCACTTCTCTGGACTTGCAGCGGTTCTACAAGCACCTGCTGGACGGTGGCCGGGTAGACCGCATCGAAGCGAAAAAGAAACCGAAAGGGTTAGCACCCAAGACGGTTCGCAACATCCACCAGATGATCGGCTCATAGAACTACCGAACGGAGGTGCTGTATGGGCACGAAGAAGAAATTCACACCAGAGGAACTGAAGCATCTGCAGGCAAACCCCCCTACACGCTGCGGGTGACGGCAGACAGCATATCCTACACCCTCGCTTTCAAAAGGAGGCGTTCTGGGCGCTCAGTCTCCAGGGCTACACCGGCACAGCCGCCTTCCGCAAGCTGGGCTATAACACGGAAGCTCTGGGTTTCGAGCGGATCCACAATACTACAAAGCGCATCCGGCGGGAGGCCAGATCGCCGGAGGGCTTTCATGAGGGCGCCCGGGGCGGTGTGCGTATACCAGGCGGCGGGAACAGCCAGACAGAGGGGGCGTCCGCCCCGTCTGACGAAGCCGCCAGACGCATGAAACGGGAGATTTTGTGTCTCCAGCAGCAGATGGCGTTCTTAAAAAAAGTCATGCGGCTGCACGGAAAGCCGGGAGAATAGCCATGGACAGCACCGGAGAGAGCTTTGAGGCCATTTGCGCCGTGTTGGCGGATCGGAACAACATCCTCACCGTGAAGGACCTGTGCGAATTGGCAGGTGTCTCCCGCTCCGGCTACTACAACTGGGTGCGTTCTGAAAAAAACAGAGAGCTTCGGGAGGCGAAGGACCGGGCGGCATTCGAACAGATTCTGGAGGCATACCGGTTCCGGGGCTACGCAAAGGGCGTTCGCGGCATTCATATGCGGCTTTTTGCACATGGGTATCGAATGAACGTGAAGAAGATCCGCCGCCTGATGCGGAAATAAAAGCAGGTCCTGGCCCTATGCGATGAGCGAATCGCTGGAAGTGGATTTGTTTTGAAACGGTCCAGCTGCTGGTACTAACTCATGGGATCTCGCTGAGCAAAGGAGACCGTGATCCACAGCGACAGGGGACCCACTACACCAGTCTGAAGTTCATCCAGCTGGTGGAGAACAGCTGCGAAGCGGTCCATGTCCGCAGAGACGCTGGGACAACGCGCGCTAGAAATTCTTCAGGCACGGGAAGGACGAGCTGGCCAGTGAGATCCCAGGGTGGACGTCTTTGAGAGTACTTAAAGCCTCCATGACCGCTGGATGGATTACTACAACAACGACCGCTGCCAGTGGGATCTGGCGAAGCTATCCCCTAACGAATATTACCAC
>VOFB01004461.1_pt1 | contig 38406 bp, 71 predicted proteins | sample 5384141 | NCBI WGS metagenome assembly VOFB01 (sample SAMN12384721, study PRJNA508395) | human gut metagenome | isolation source: healthy gut A | host: Homo sapiens
AGAAGCGCATGAAGGCGATTGGCAACGTCGAAGTGCCGCAGGAGGCCTTCATGGCGATTTTGAAGGTTGACGAATAGCTCTGCCACGCGTCAACCCTGACGCTGCGTGGCGCTTTGAGCCGCCCCTTGCCGTTCAAGTTGCGTGCATGGCCATGCATGGTCATAAGGCTCATGTGCGCAGCCTGAGCGGCGATCTGCTCGCTCGGAGCGTCGGTCGCTGACATTGGTCCGATCGGGTGATTTCTGGTTTGACCTGCGACTTTTATTGGCTCTTGTGGGCTTGGGTCGCTCTTTTGGCTTGGTTTTAACTGTTTAGCTTGCTTGGTGGTGTTTATGGGAAAGCACGACGAAGAATACGACTTCCTCGAAGATGCGTTTCGCGACGAGCCTAAGGCTTCGACCCCTGTTCATGCGGGCGACGAGGGCACGTGGCTCGACGATGCGTTCAGCGAGCAAGCCTCCGTGCGACGCAAAATGTCGGGCAAGGCGAAAGCCGCGATTATCGTGGCGATTATCGCGGCCTTGGTTTTGCTTGTCTTGCTTGGCGTTGAATCCATGAACGCCCTTGGCGCGTTTCTTTCCGTGGCCGCAACGAATTGGGAGGCACCTATGCCGCTCGCATCCGTATAAGGCGCTTTATATCCATCTGCCTTTCTGCAAGCATCGCTGCGCATATTGGCGATTTCACCACGCGAGCTATTGCTCCCGATTCAGTGGAAATCGACGAATATATCGACAATCTGATTCTCGAGCTTCGCCGCAAGGCAAAAAGAGGGCGAGCTCGCAGAAATCGAAACCGTATTTGGGCGGAGGAACGCCGAGCTTTGTTGGCCAGGCGCGCCTTTGAAATTGCTCTATGCGCTGGGAGTTTCCATGAATTTGACGCCTGAGGTCGAATGCTCCATGGAGGCGAACCCTGATTCTCTCACTCCCGAGCTCATTCGCGATATCTACGCCCTGGGCGTGAATCGCCTTTCCATTGGCGTGCAAAGCTTCGACGACGGTTTTTGCTGAACGCTCGATCGCATTCACGATTCGGCGCGCGCCAAGCAAGCGGTGCTCGATGCGCCCGAGCGTTTTGAAAACGTATCGGTCGATCTTTGTGCGGCGTACCTGGTCAGTCGCCTGAAATGTTCGAAGCCGGTGCAAACCGCGGTCGACTTGGGGCGTGACGCATGTGAGCGTGTACCCGCTTACCATCGAAGACCACACCCCGTTTCGCCGCATGGTCGACTCGGGCGAGATTGACGACGTTGACCAAGACAAAGAGGCGCTCATGATGTCGATGGCGCCCAACGTACTCACGCCTGCGGGCTTCCATCGCTACGAGGTGGCGAGCTATGCGCGCGAGGGTTTCGAATGCAAGCACAACATTGCCTATTGGACAGGCGTTCCATACCTTGGCTTGGGCATTTCCGCCGTCACCATGACGCAAAACGACGCTCGTCGCATGCGCGTGCAAGATGGGGAAGTGCAAGACGACCTCAATCGCAAGCAGATGTGCGCTGAGGATCTTATGATGAAAATGCGCATGACGCGCGGTGTTTCCGATGATGAGCTGTTCGCCGCCGCTGTGGTCATTCCTGGAGCGCTCGACGTCTTTAATTCGCTCGTTCGCGACAAGCTCGTGAAACGTGAAGATGGTCGCTGGAAGCCGACATTTGGCGGCTGGCTTTTGGGCAACGAGCTTTACGGGAGGATTTATGAACTGGCTCCGTAAGGTTGCCTTTGGGAATGCGCCGCAGAGGCTGCAGGGGACATAGAAGAGGCAACGCGTCTAGCTCCTCCGATGGGGTGCTTCACGCGCAGTTCCGCACGAGCCGAACAGCACTGAATGTGCTGTTCGCGCAGCTTCAGGACTGTTTGAGCATGCAGCATCCCCATCGGAGGTTGGACGCTCGAAAAAGCCTGCGGTTCCACCCCGTGCTCCTTGCTCCCATGGCCCGGCGTGAACGATATCGCCTTTCGCCAGTTGAGCTTGGAGTTGGGCTGCGACATCACGTATACCGAAATGGTCTCCAGCAAAAGCGCTCTCGTTCGCGAACGAAAAAACGCGCCACTTGCTCGACCCGCGCCCAACGAACGCAGGGTTGCCGTGCAGCTGTTTGGCCACGAGCCCGATACGATGGCGCGTGAAGCCGCATGGATCGAATCGAGATGGGCGATGCACTCGCTTACATCGACATCAACATGGGCTGCCCGGCTCGCAAAATCGTGAAGAAAGGCGACGGCTCGGCGCTCATGACCACGCCGAGCTTGCTGCCGAGATTGTGCGCAAGGTGTCGGCCGCCGTCGAGGCACCCCGACGGTCAAATTCCGCAAAGGGGTATGCCGCCGACGAAGACATCGCGGTCGATTTCGCTCGCCGCATGGAAGATGCCGGCGCTGCGGCGGTTGCGGTGCACGGCCGCACGGCGGCGCAATTCTATTCGGGATGCGCCGATTGGGACGTGATTGCGCGTGTGAAGGCCGCCGTCGAGGTACCCGTTATCGGCAATGGCGATGTGACTGGCGGGAAAGAGGCGTGTGCGCTCGTGGCGCAAACGGGTTGCGATGCCGTGATGATCGGTCGCGGCGCGGGGGAACCCGTGGGTGTTCGAGCAGGTGCGCGCCGCCTTAAACGGCGAAAGCCGCGCCTGCGCTGCCTACGCCTGAACAGCGCGTTGCCATGGCCCATCGCCATGCCGAGATTTTATCGAAGCGCATAGGGAACAATTTGGTCTATATGCGCAAGCACGTCGTCATGTGGTATTTGCGCGGCATTCCAGGAGCCTCGAAGGCGCGTGGCGAGCTCAACCAGTGCGTGACGCTCGACGATTTTGATCGGGTGCTTGAGCAGCTACTTGTCGACGCCGCGCGCATTGAGGCGGAAGAGGAACGATATTTGGCGTGCTAACTGGCGGTTCTCGCCCTTGCGAACATGCGCGTTGCGTGCCCGTCTGCATGTTCTCGCGGTGCTGCGGGCGCGTTTTTTCCCGCAGCGTGACAGAACGGTATCGATTCTCTGGATTGTTAGCACTCGCGCGGCATCGCTGCTAGAATCCTGTCACGTTAACGCGCATGCGCGCGTGATTCAGCTATGTTGTCTCGCCTCGTATTGACGCGCGAGACATGGAATGCGTCGCATGAAAGGGGCCGAAAACCGTTGCTGTCCGATCGTCGACAGAAAGTGCTTCAAGCGCTTATCGAGGAGTACATCGCCAACGCGCAGCCTGTAGGCTCGCGCACCGGTTGTCGTTACCGGCTCGGCGTTTCTTCGGCTACAGTTCGCAACGAGCTCTCGGTGCTTGAAGATGAGGGCTATCTCACTTCTCCGCACACTTCCGCTGGCCGCGTTCCGACTGATGCGGGCTATCGGGCGTTCGTCGATGATTTACTTTCGCGCGAATACGGCGAAGATGCCACGGGCGGCATGTTCGATAACGTGCGCGATGCGGCAACGAAGATGGACGACCTCATGGAGCAAACATCGGCCGCCCCTGTCTCGCTTGACCGATTGCCTTTCGGTTGTGGTCGCGCCTTCTTTGCTCGCGTCTTCGGTGAAGCAAATTTCGCTCGTGTCCATGTCGTCTCGTCGCATGCTCATGGTCGTCGTTACCGACGACGGCCAGGTATTCAACCGGTCGGTCGAGTTTGCGGAAGACGTTTCCGCCGATGAGCTGGCTGATGTGCAGAATGCATTGAATGCCGCGCTTTCGGGCCATTCGATTTCCGAGGTGCGCAAGGCGGAAGGCGTGCGTATCGAGGCGCTTTCAGCCCGCTCGCGCGCATCGTAATCGACGAGCTCGTTGTTTGCATGGCGAAGGCCGACGAAGGCCGTGCGCATAGTTTGGGTATGTCGGCGTTGCTGAGCAAGCCCGGAATTCAGCAACTCGTCTGCTGCGTTGCCCGTGCTTCAAGTGCTTGAAGACGACACGGTGCTCATGCACCATTTTCGACGACGTCGGCTCTGCGGACAAAGCCTCCGATTCGCTCGAGGTTCGCATCGGCAAGGAGAATTCCGCGAGCGAGCTATCGGGGGTTTCGGTCGTTGCCGCCCAATACGGTTCGGGCGAGGCTCAGGGCGTGGTTGCTGTCATCGACCCTACGCGCATGGATTATTCGAAAGTCATCAGCGTGGTGCGCTCCGCGAAAAGCGCGCTGAAAGATTTGTAAATAGGAAGGCTCACACACACTATGGCAAAAAGACCTCTACGCCATTTTGGGCGTCAGCAAAAGATGCAACCGACGCCGAGATCGAAGGCGTTTCGCCGCAAGGCGCGCGAACTTCACCCGATGTGAACAAAGCGCCCGATGCAGAGGATCGTTTCAAAGGAATTGAACGAAGCCTACGACGTGCTTTCTGATGCCAATAAGCGCGCGCAGTACGACCGCTTCGGCACGATTCCTGGAGCGGCGGGCGGCCCCGCCGGAGGCTACAACGTCGACTTCGAAGACATCTTCGGCGGCGGTTTTTCGGCGGCATGGGCGATATTTTCTCGAGCTTCTTCGGCGGCGCTGCGGGCGGTCGCGCCACGGTGCGCAAAGAAGGCCGCGATATGGGCGTTGGCCTGCGTCTGACGCTTGAAGAGGTCGCCGCGGGCGCGAAGAAGGAAATCGTCTACGACCGCCTGGCGCCGTGCGAGGTGTGCAATGGCTCCGGCAAGGCCGAGGGCGGCAAAGAAATCGATTGCCCCGATTGCCACGGTCGTGGTCGCGTGGTCACCGTGCAGCATACGTTCCTGGGCGATATGCAAACCGCCTCTATGTGCTCTACGTGCGGCGGCACGGGCAAGGTCATCGACAAGCCGTGCGAAGAATGCGAGGGTCAGGGCCGCATTCCCGATCGTCAGCATGTCACCGTCGAAGTGCCTGCAGGCATTCGCGAGGGGCCAGCAGTTGCGCGTGACGGGTTTGGCGAGCCGGCATGCACGGCGCTCGTCGGGCGACCTCATTGTGACGTGCCGCATTCAGCCGCATGAGTTCTTCGAGCGCGAGGGCGATAATCTGCACGCCCGTGCGAATGTGAGCTTTATCCAGGCTACCCTCGGTGCCGAAATCGAGATCGATGGCATCTTCCATGATGAAAAGGTGATGGTTCGCGTTCCCCGAGGGCTGCCAAAACGAGCAGGTCATTCGCGTAAAGGGCATGGGCATGCCTCGTTTGAGGTCCGCCGAGCGCGGCGATATGTATGTGCACATTACCGTGCTCATACCGAAGAAGGTTACCAAGAAGCAGCGCGAGCTGCTCGAAAAGGTGGCCGAGGAATTTGGTGAAGACGTGGCCGCACCGCGCAGCCGTTGCAGAAGTTGCGCGACGCGTTCAACTAGCAAGCATGAAGGCACCCGGCATAGAGCTGGGTGCCTTTTTGTTGCGGCTTTTCGCTTTCGCTTCGGGTACACTGGTTGCCTAAAACGATTGAATGCCGTCTGATTGCCGTCGATTGCCGAATGCAAAGGAATGCCTTTGTTGGAACAGACTAAAATAATGCAGCCGCTTTCCATGTGGTGAACCTTGGTTTGCAAGGTGAATCGTGTCGAAAGTGACGATTTCGCAACCACCCTTATTGCGGACGGTGGGCGAAGTGCCCATTGAAGCAGCCGATTTCATTGTGGTGAACACGTGTACCGTTACGGGCGAGGCTGAAAAGAAAACGCGCAAGGCTGTGCGCCAGGCGCTGCGCGCGAACGATTTTGCTCGCGTTGTTGTGACCGGTTGCGCCGCCGCTATCGACCCCATTACCTATACCGAGATGGATCACTCGCGTCGAAGTGGTGCCGAAGGCGCTATGGCCGACGTGCTTGGTTCCCAGGCGAGCACGTCGCCCGCTTTTGGCCGCCATTCGTGCGGGTGAGAATTTCCCACGCGCGTTGGCGTGAAGGTTGCAAGATGGCTGCAACAATGCGTGCACGTACTGCATCGTGCATGTCGCGCGTGGGCGTGCCACATCGCGACCCTCCGAGATTATTGCGGAAGTGCGTGAGCTCGCGCGTGCGGGCGTGCGTGAAATCGATGCCCCTTACGGGCATTAATTTGGGCTCGTATCGCGAGGGGCGACATGCGCCTGGCAGATTTGCTGCGGTGCCTTATGAAGGCGGTCGATGAGGAATTTCCCGCCGATTCGGGCCGGGGTGGTGCCGCGCGTTCGTTTCCGCGTGTCATCGATTGAGCCGCGCGACGTCGATGACGACCTCATTGAGCTTATGGCCGCATCGAATGGCCCGCATTTGCCGCCATTTGCATTTGCCGCTGCAATCGGGTTCGAGCAAGGTGCTGCGCGAAATGCGACGCCCCTAGCGCCGAGCGATTTTTGGGCCTGGTCGAAGCTGTATGCGGCCATGCCGCAGCTATCGCTTTCGACCGACGTTATTAGTGGGTTTCCCTGGCGAAACTGAAGAAGACTTCCTTGAGACATGCCGTGTGGCTGAGGCATGCCGTTTTTCGAAGATGCACATCTTCCGCTATTCGAAGCGTGCGGGAACGCCTGCGGCCGAGCGCGACGACCAGATTTCGCCCGAGGTGAAGGCTGAACGCGCCAAAAGGCTTGAGGCGATTGAGGAACGTCTTCGCGCCGATGACATGCGCCGTCGTTGCGGGTCGAGGGAATTGGCCCTGGTTGAATCGGAGGGCAACGCCACGACCGAGAGCTATCACGGAATCAACGCTCCGGCGGGCAGCGCCGTAGGCGATTTGGTGGAGTGCGAACTATGATGGAACAACGTTCGAATTCCGACGCGCCTGGAAACAAGCTCATGGTCGGCGGCGAGACTGCAGGCCAAAGGCGTTGATGCGGGTGAGACGGGCGAGACGCTGAAGCGCAAGAACAACCTCGTGGAGTCGTTCGGCTATGCGGCTTCGGGCGTGGTTCAGGCGGGAAGCGAGCGCAACTTCAGGGTCGATGTCGTGGCGGCGGTTGTGGTTTTTGCCGCGTGCGCGCTTTGCGAAGCGCCTGCATGGGGATGGGCTGCGGTCGCGGTGTGCGTGGGCGTGCAACTCGCCATGGAAACCGTGAACACGGCGATAGAGGCGATCGTCGATCTGGCCTCGCCTGAAATCCACCCGCTCGCTAAGCGTGCGAAAGATTGCGCGGCGGGCGCCGCTCTTATCACTGCCTGCGCAAGTGTCATCGTGGGCCTTATCGTATTCGTTCCGGCGCTTTTTGCGTTGCTTGGAGCATAGGGAGACAAGCGCATGTCATTCCATCATTTCTTTCTCGATGGCCAGATTGTTGCCGAAGACGGCGCAAGGGAATTCCCCGTGCGCCTTTCTGCGGAAGACGCCAAGCACGCACGCGTGCTGCGCCTGTCGAGGCGAAGCACATAAGCGTCGTCGATGCGGCGAGCGATTATTTTGGTTGGAAATCCACATCGGCACATGATGGCCTGGTGGCGCGCATCGCGCAGCATCTCGATGCGCCGCAGGCGCCGCGAGCGTCGCGCTGTTCCAGGGCCTTGCCAAGGGCGACAAGATGGACGACATCATTCGCCATGCGACCGAGGTGGGCATTGACGAGTTCGTGCCGCTTTCGAGCTCTCGCTGCGTCATGAAGCTCGACGCGAAGAAGGCGAAGTCACGCTTGCTCGCTGGCAGGCCATCGCGCATTCTGCCGCGATGCACTCCAGGGGGCGCATGGTCGGCCGCGCGTGCATGAGCCGCATACGGTAAAGCAGGCCGTGCAACTGCTGCGCAATTCGACTGCGTGCTCGTATGCTGGGAAGGTGCCTCGACGAGACTATCGCTGCCGCGCTTGAACAGGCGCTTGGGAACGCCTCCGTCGACAAACCGCGCATTGCCGTGGTGGTCAGGCCCGAGGGCGGTCTTTCCGCCGATGAAGTCGAAGCGCTCACGGCAAGCGAAAATGCCTGGCCTGTGACGCTCGGCCCGTCAATCCTTCGTACCGAAACCGCCGGAATCGTCGCTCCTGCGCTTGTTTTGTATGCATGCGGAGGCATGGGCGCCGACAAGAAAGGGTTTTAAATGAACATCGAAATCGAAATCGAGCATGGCGCCGACATCGCGAGCGGCGTCGATATCGAGGGTATCACGCAATACGTGCTCGAGCAGGAAGGATGCCCCGCCACAACCGAGGTCTCCATCACGCTCACGACCGACGAGGAAGTTCATCGTTTGAACAAGGAATACCGCGGAATCGACCGCCCGACCGACGTGCTCAGCTTCGAGTGTGACGGCCTTGACGACGATTTCGACGGGGAGCGGCGTACGACGACGCGGGCGTGCCCGATGACGAACCGTTCATGCTTGGCGACATCATCATCGCGTCCGACTACGCGCGCGCCCAAACGGCCCAGTTCGGCACCACGCCGCAAGAAGAGCTCGCGGTGCTGCTCGTGCATGGCCTTCTGCACTTGTGCGGATGGGATCATGTGCATTCCGACGAAGAGGCCGAGGCCATGGAGGCTCGCGAGCGAGAGATGCTCGCCGGCGTGGGGCTGCCCAACATTCGCTAGAAACTGCCGCGGCATCCCGCGTGCGGATGGTGTGGCGGGCGGTTCTTTTTGTGCGCTCCATAACCGCATTTCGCGCGCCAATTTGCACAAGTTGTGTTTGCTTGCCCAAGGGGCAAAAAGCTCTTGGAGAGCAAGCGGGTCTCTGTTATAATTCAACGTCGGCTTCTTAAGCGCTCCGTTTCACGTCGGAACGAGCAACCTTCGGGTCGCGTTCGTTTCCATCCGACCTCTGCTGCGGTGCCAGGTTTTGTCCAGAACCTCGAAGGGCTCAGCTTAGTTGGGCATTGCATGCGATGCCCGCGCGCAAGCGCGAAGGCGAACCCGAAACTGGCGTTTTAAGCAGCACAGTCGAAGGAAAAGACTAGCAGAAGGGAAACGAAATGGATATCATCCGCGCTATCGAGCAGCAGCAGATCAAGGAAGTCGCCCTGTTCAACGTCGGCGACACGGTCAAGGTGCACTATCGCATTACCGAGGGTAACCGCGAGCGCATCCAGGTTTTCCAGGGCGACGTTATCCGTCGTCACGGCCACACCTGCCGCGAGACCTTCACCGTCCGCAAGATCAGCTTCGGCGTTGGCGTTGAGCGTACCTTCCCCGTGCACTCCCCCAAGATCGAGAAGATCGAGGTCGTGCGCCACGGCAAGGTCCGTCGTGCCAAGCTGTATTACCTGCGCAACCGCGTGGGCAAGGCTGCCAAGATCGGAAAAGGCATTCTAAGTCTTTACCGAATTGGTGCTTTGGAAGGGGTCCTTCGGGGCCCCTTTCTTGTTTCATTTTCCATGCGCTGCGGCATTCTGCGCGTGTATTTCGACGGCATTCGCTGTCGGTTTTGCGTGTGCGAAATGCTTCGTCGCATGGAAAGAATCGTCGCCCAGAAACGAGGGGAGCGAATGGCTCAAACGCTTGCAGAAATACGAGAGGCACTGAAGGTTGCGAATCGCGTGGAATACGAGGCGCTTGCCCGCGCCCTTGCCGCCGACGAGCGCAAGGGGGTCAAGGCTGCTCTGAAAAAGCGCTGCGCGCCGCCTTGCCGCCGAAGACGCCGAAGCGGCTCGTTTGAATGGCATGTACAGCTTCCAGGCGAAACTTGCAGGAGGCGGCATTGCCGTGGGACTCGACGAGGTGGGTCGAGGCCCCGTCGCAGGCCCGCTTGCCATTGGCGCCGTTGTGTTGCCCGACGATCCGCGCGTTGAAGGCGTGAACGATTCCAAGCAGCTTTCTGCCGAGCGCGTCGCGAAGAAATCGCCGCTGTGGTGCGCGAGGTGGCTATTGCATGGGATATCGAATACATTCAGCCTCAGGAAATCGATGAACATGGCATGACGTGGGCCTTGCGCACGGCGAACCTGCGTGCCATCGCGGCCATCGAGGAGCAGCTTTCTGCGAAAGGCACTTCGCTCGATGTGATATTGCTCGATGGCAAGGCGCAGCACCTCGACGCACGTGAGGTCAACATTGTGAAAGGCGATGGGCAATGCGCGTCCATCGCGGCGGCGTCCATTATAGCGAATGTCGACCGTGACGCGCTCATGTGTCGCTATGCCGAGCAGTTTACCCATTTACGACGGTTTCGAGTCGAATAAGGGCTACGCGAGCGCCGAGCATATCGAGGCAATAAAACAACATGGGCTTTCTCCCGTGCATCGCGCGAGTTTTTGCCGCGCTTGGACGCAGGAGGCGCTGTTTTAAAGACCCGACCTCCCTCGCACGGTGCAGGAAGCGTGGGGGATTCGCACGTGAATCGTCGGAGAATCGTCGGAAAAACGCCTGAGAGTTCGATGAAGACGAAGAAGAATCGGCGTTGAAAAATTAAAGAAAACGCCAGGGAATCGCGGGGCAATCGCGAGGCATCGCGATGAAAAGCGCGTGATTCGGGTAAGAATCGGGCAAGGTTTCACCTCTACACTCGCCGTACGAGAAAGGGGATGCCATGACCGAAGAATATGCTGGACCGCGTAAACCATGCGACCTTGTCCACGGAGGCGACGAAATGCGCCGCTGTCGATGAGGGCTACTGGGGCGATGATGAGGAAGAAGTCGCTTTCGCCAAGCGCTGGAATTGCGACCCGAAGACGCTGGGGGCTTACGGCGAAGATTCGCCTGCGAATTGCTGAAACGAAACGACTACATCATTTTAGAGCGCAACTGGTCGTGCGCTGCAGGTGAGGCCGATATCATCGCTCTCGATGACGGGTGTTTGGTGTTTGTCGAGGTGAAAACGCGCGCGGGCGGCGATAAAGGCTTTCCTCAGGAAGCGGTTACGCCGACGAAGCGCGCTCCTGAACGTATTGCCTATAGCTTCTTGTCTACCTACGATGGGGTCGATGCTCGTGTGCGTTTCGACGTGATCGCCATTCAGGCGATGCCTAACTCGAGGGGCTTCGTAAAACATATCGTGAACGCCTTCGGCGCGGGTGCGTGACATTATGCAGCTGCGATGCTCGTTATATTCGGCGACCATTGTGGGCGTGCGGGCGATTCCTGTGGCCGTCGAGGTAGTTGTCTCGAACGGGTTGCCGGGCTTTTCCATTGTAGGCATGCCCGATGCCGCCGTGCGCGAATCGACCGAGCGCGTGCGCGCCGCTATAAAAGCCTGCGGTTTTACCATGCCGGGCGATAAAGTGGTGGTGAATTTGGCGCCAAGCTCCATTCGCAAGGCAGGGTCGGGCTTCGATTTACCCATCGCTGCGGCGATTTTGGCGGCAACGAAGCAAATTGATGTAGAGGTGCTTGGCGAATGCATGCTGGTAGGGAGCTTGGGCTCGACGGCTCCGTGCGGCCAGTCCATGGAACGCTCGCATTCGCCGCTTGCGCGCGCGTGAGCTTGGGTGCAAGCTCTTGGTGAGCGCCGATGTGCGCGACGGGGCGCCGCTTGGACGCATGGAGCAGCTCGCATTGCCCTCGCTTGCCAGTTTGCGCTCTATGGCTGTGCGGCCGCTCGATTTCTGCGCGCCTTCTGCTTCGGTTGAAGCGCCTGATTTTGGCGATATCCGTGGACAGGCGGCCGCTAAGCGCGCTATGCAGGTTGCGGCTGCGGGTGGTCACGGCATTTTGCTTATGGGACCTCCGGGGTCGGGCAAAACCATGCTTGCGCGCGCTCTGCCTTCCATATTGCCGCCGCTTTCCGAAGATGAGAGGCTCGAAGCGGCTATCGTCCATTCCGTTGCGGGCGAGCCCATCGATTCTATTCTCGCGGGCACGCGGCCGTTTCGTCGTGTGCATCACAGCGCTACGGTGGCGGGCCTTGTGGGTGGGGAACGCCCGTGCATCCAGGCGAGATATCGCTTGCTCATGCCGGCGTTCTGTTCCTCGACGAATTGCCGGAGTTCTCGTCACGATCGCTTCAAGCGCTTCGCCAGCCCATGAAATGGGCCGCATCGTGATAACTCGGGCCGATGGCAGCGTTGCGCTTCCTGCGCGATTTTCTCTTGTCGCGGCGGCGAATCCTTGTCCTTGCGGGTATTACGGCGACCCTCAAAAGCAATGCACCTGTCCACAATGGAAAATCGAGCGGTATCAGGGCAACATTGGCGGTCCGCTGCTCGATCGCATCGACATGCACGTCGATGTGTGGCGCTGCGATCCTGGCGATGCTTCGGGATCGCGCCGATGGTCGCGACCCGATCGACTCCGAGCGCTTGCTGGCGGGCGTTTTGGCTGCTCGTGAGTTTCGATCGTGGCGGCGGGCAGCGCTTGGCGATGGCGATGCCGTTGATGTGGGCGCATTGCTTGCTCGCTGCCGCATGGCGCAACGAACGCGGGACTTGTTGGAAACGGTGTCGCGCACGCAGCTGCTTTCGGGGCGTGGAATAACGCGCGCGCTTATGGTGGCGCGTACGATTGCCGACATCGCTGAATCGAAGTCGGTAGCAGAAGAGCACCTCATGGAAGCTCTGAGTTTCAAGCTTCGAAAGGGGGTATAGCGGCCATGGAAGAACGTTTTCGCATCGATGGTCCGCGATTCGAAATCGCACGTGGCACGAAAGATTATCCAGATGTCTTCGAGGCTGTGCCTGAGCCGCCCGAACGGCTCTATGTGATTGGCGACCCCTCTGCGCTTAAGGAAGGTCTTGCGGTCGTCGGGGCGCGCAAGGCGACGCCTTATGGGTTGAATGCGACCAAAATGTTGGCAGGCCGTGCGGCTGAACTCGGCGTGGTGGTGATTTCGGGCGGTGCGCGTGGTTGCGATGCAGCCGCGCACGAGGCGGCGCTTGCGGCTGGTGGGCAAACCGTCGCGTTTCTAGGGCGGCGGTTGCGATGAGCCGTATCCGAAATCGAACGTGGATGCTGTTTCGGCGCATCGTCAAGGGCGGCGGAGTGGTTGCTTCGGGAGTTTCCGTGGCATTATCCGCCGAAGCCTTTCATGTTTCGCAAACGCAATCGCCTTGTGCGGGGTTGGCGCGTGCGACGCTTATCGTGGAGGCGGGGCTTCCAGCGGTACATTCTCTACGGCCGACGAGGCCCTTGCCGCCAATAAAGACGTGCTTGCGGTGCCAGGGTCGATTTTTTCCGCCACATCGGCGGGCTCGAATATGTTGCTTGCGCAGGGGGCTATGCCCATCGTGAGCAAGGAAGTGTTCGATTCGGCGATTATGTCGTTGTTTCCGGAAATCGTGGGAGGCGGGTATGGCGCGCCGAACAGTTGGCGTTGTTCGCGGGCGATGGGGCCGATGCGGGGGTCGACGACCCTATTCTCTCGGCCCTTGCGGCAGACCTATGCGTCTCGAAGAGATTATTGCCCTATTCGCCGATGGCGACGATCCCATGGCCGCGGCGACGCGCGTTATGGCGCATGTGTCGTTGCTCGAAGGGGCGGGCGCGCTCACTCGTTTTCCCGATGGCCGGTTCGGCGCTGTTGGATAGCTTGCGGGCTTTTATGAATTGCCATGCGGGTGTGTTATCCTCGCTGCATGGATAAATTTGTGAACATAATCGGCGCGGGTCTCGCAGGCAGCGAGGCCGCGCTTCAACTCGCCCCAACGCGGCGTGCACGTGCGTCTGTTCGAGATGCGCCCCGAAACCGAAACCGATGTGCATCGCGGCGGCGATTGCGCTGAGCTCGTGTGCTCGAACTCTTTGAAGAGCACCAAGCCCGAAAGCGCTGCCGGCATGCTGAAGGCGGAGCTTGCGGCGCTCGGTTCTCAGCTTATTGCGGCGGCTGGCCGAAGCCGCGTCGATGCGGGCGGTGCGCTCGCGGTCGATCGTGATGAGTTCTCTGCCGATGTCACTTCCATGGTGAAGGAAAAACCCCTATATCGAGTATCGCGTGATGTGCGTTTCCGACCCGCTCGATGTCTGCTTGGGCGCTGCGGACGCTACCATTTTGGCAACGGGCCCGCACGAGCGATGCGCTCGCTCAGTGGCTCGTTGACAAACCGGTTCCGATAACCTCGCATTCTTTGATGCGGCGGCGCCTGTGGTCATGGCCGACTCCTCGATATGGATGTGCTGTTCCGCCAATCGCGCTATGAGCAGGATGCTCCCGGCGATTACCTGAACGCGCCTTTCGACAAAGAGAGCTACGACGCCTTCATTGCGCAGCTCGTTGCCGCCGATCGCGTTATTAAGCGCGACTTCGAAACGAAAGACTTGTTCCAGGCGTGCCAGCCTATTGAGGAAATCGCCCGCAAGGGTGCCGATGCGCCCCGTTTTGGTACGTGCAAACCCGTGGGGGCTCACAATCCTGCAACGGGTCGTCGTCCGTGGGCGGCGGTGCAGCTTCGTGCCGAGAACGCCCAGGGCACGGCTTACAATCTGGTGGGCTTTCAGACCAATCTCACATTTGGCGAGCAGAAGCGCGTCTTCCGTATGATTCCTGGTTTGCAAAACGCTGAGTTTGCGCGTTATGGCGTCATGCATCGCAACACGTTCATTCAGGCCCCGCGTCTGCTCGATCGCGATTTGCGCTTGCGCGGCGTCGACGCTCCCTGGTGTATGTTGCGGCCAGCTTTCTGGCACCGGGGTCGAAGCTATTGCGTCGGGCCTTAATGCGCTATTCGTGTATGCCCAGCTCCAAGGCATGCAGGCCCCGCTTTTTGCCTGTGAAACCGCGTTTGGCGCGCTGCTCGATCGCGCCACCGACCCCGCAACGCAAGACTATCAGCCCATGCATGTGAATTTCGGCATTCTAAAGCCGCTTGATCGTAGCATATTCGCAGGGTATGCGCTACGCCGCCTATGCCGAGCGTGGGTCGCGCGCCATGGAGGGCTATGTGGCCGATATTCGCGCCAAGGGCTTGCTATAAGGCATGGCGAAGGCGAAACCGGAAGTCGGAAGGCATGCGCGCAGGCTGAAAGCGCAGGCAGCCGTGCGGGTTGATCACGAGGCAGGGAGCGCAAGCCGAACGAGGGTTGGGCGCGCAGGTTAAATGGGGGTGACTGCGCAGGGTGAAGGCCGGACGGGCGCGCAAGTTGAACGCCAGGCGGACGAACCCGAGCTTCCCGCGATTGATGGGCTCTACTTGGATTATCTCGCAAGCTATTGCGACATGCTCGTTGTAGAGCGCAATTCGTCGCAGCATACCGTGCGCAATTATCGGCTCGATTTGCTCGACTCGGCCGATGGGCGGCACGCTCCTCGGTGAATCCGCTGTGCGCGACGCGACGCGATAATGCGAAGCTATTTGGGCGATTTGGACTATGCCCAGTATTCTCGTCGCACGGTCAATCGGCGGCTGTCTTCCGTTCGTTCATTTTTCGGTGGCTTGTGGCTGAAGGCTTGGTCGAGTCGAATCCCGCCGATGTCGTGAGCGCTCCCTAAGCTCGCTCGCAGCCTTCCGCGAACTATTCCGCCCGCCGACATGGTGCGTTTGCTTTCGGTGTGGCGCGGCAGCGATAAGCCCGCCGACATGCGCAACCGCGCGATTCTCGAGTTCTTGTACGCATGCGGCGCGCGTATTTCGGAAACATCGGGTTTGCTGCTTGAGAGCGTCGATTTCGATGCTGGGCAGGTGCGCGTGTTCGGTAAAGGCTCGAAAAAGAGCGCATCGTGCCGTTGCATGAAATAGCCATCCTTCCATGCGCGACTGCTTTTCAACGCGCGCCCTGCGCTGCTTGCCGGCAAAGAGAGCCCGTATTTCTTCGTGAGCACGCGTGGCAACCAAATGTCGCCCGATGCGCTTCGCAAAATGTTCAAGCAGAGTCTGCTTGCCGCGGGGCTCGACCAAACGCTCTCGCCGCATGATATGCGTCACACGTTTGCGACCGACCTGGTAGAAGGCGGTGCCGATTTGCGCAGCGTTCAAAGATGCTCGGCCATTCGAGCTTGTCGACCACGCAAATCTATACGCATGTGTCTGTCTCGCATTTGAAAGAGGAGCATCGCCGCACTCTTCCGCGCGGGTAGAGGAGGCGTGTGGGAAATCCATGCGAGGCGCCTATGAGGGATGCCCATGCGGGAGCGCGTATGCGGGAAGCCCAGGGGATGCCCATGCGGGAGCGCGTATGCGGTCCTATGCGGGTCGTCTTTTGCTGAGTTCGGGAAATGATCAAAAAGGTGCTCGAATGTGGCAAAAAGTACACCCGCCAAGTGAAGCTATAAATCGTGAGTGAGGGAACAGCTTTCTGACCTGGTGATATGGGAAGCAGTGAATGAAGACTGCGCGATGCGTAGGCTTTGGCATGAGAATATGCCACATTCGAGCACCTTTTTGAACAATTGTCGGGTTTACGCTGCTGGCGGTATGGATGAAACGCTGCCCATGTTTTACGATGGCTCTATGCAAAATATAAAGGAACATACTGCCGATTTTGACGTTGCCGACTTTGAGCCCGAAGCGAACGAGCATTCATGCCCTCCGTGCGCCGTGGGACCCTCGTTGCATGGCGACCGGGTCGGTAAACGGGCCGCGAGCCATGCTGGCGGCTGCGCCGTCGATCGAGCCGCAGGCCAAGCTGGCGAGCGCGCCGGCGATCGAGCTGCAGGCCATGCTGACGATTGTGGCGACAGTCAAAGCTGCTCGTTGCGTCGAGAGCCAAACTCGATGCTATGCTGGGGCCCAGGAAGAAGGCCGTGCTGAAGATCGGGTAGGGCGACGTGTTGGGGGGCCAGGCCGACGATTGCGCTGAAAATCGGGCCGAAGAGGATAATGAGAACTGCGTCGAAGGTCATTCCGAGAGTTGTTCTGAAGGTTGCGCCGAGGTTCGCGCTGGAGGTCGGGCCGACGATTGCGCCGAGGTTCGCGTTGGGGTCGGACCGACGGTCGTGCACAGGCCCCCTTCCCATTCGCAACTCGATGCTTCCGGCGAGGAAGACTTCGCCGGTTTTTGTGAAGCACAACATCGCGTCGGGCGGTATTTTTGGCGGGTGCTGAGAAAAAGACGCCGCGCCCAGAATCGCAGCGCGACCGATTGGGGAATCGACGTTGCGGTCGCCCTTGTCGCATTCGCGTTTGGCTGCGCCCAAATGGTCATCACCGCTTCTTCTGTTGTTCACGTTGATGCTGGTCCCTATGGGTCGAGCTGGGTTAATTACGTTCCTAATATTTATGCGTATTTGGCGGTTGCCCTTACGACTGCGCCGTTGATTCTTCGTCGTGAGGCACCGTGGTTCGTGCTCGCGCTCACGCTTGCATGCTATGTCTTCCTGTCGAATTCTATGGGCGGAACGGTTTCGCTTTCGCCCATAGGTCCCATCGTGGCTGTCTATACCGTGGCAAGCGAACGCGCCCGCGGCGAGGCTCTTGCGGCTGCAGCTGTGGTGGGCGTGTGCGCGGCGGTGGTTCCTATGGGCACTTCGAGCGTCGCCATGGCGCTTGTGATGCGCATCGAAAACGTTGCGTTTGTAGTGGTTGCCGCCTTGGGTGGTTTCGGCGTGCGCATGTACCATGCCTATATGGAAGAGACGCGCCGCCGCTTGGCTGAAGCTGAGCGAACGCGCGAAGAGCTCGCTGCGCGCCGCGTTGCTGACGAGCGCGTGCGCATCGCGCGCGAAGTACACGACATCACGGCGCATTCTTTCTGCGGTCACCATTCAGGCGGCAGCGGCGGAGCGCCTCATCGATTTGAACCCTGCCGCAGCGAAAGAGGCGATTGCCGATATTCGCTCGGTTTTTCGAAGTCGTCGCTCGATGAGATTCGCTCGCTTATCGGAGTGCTGCGTGGCGACGAGGCGGCGAGCATGCGCCCGCCGAAGGCACCGAGCGCATGGGCGACGTCGTGTCGTTCTTGCAGCGTGCTGGCATCGAGGTCGATTTTGACGAAAGCGACTACGACAAGGCGCAGGTGCCCGCATTCGTCGATATGGCGTTGTTCTCGCTCGCCCGCGAGTCGGCTACCAATGCCGTGCGTCATGCCCATGCCGCACATATCTGCATTGAGTTGGTATCTTCCCCTTCGAAGGCAGTGCTCGTGTTTTCCGACGATGGCGTCGGCATGGGCAGTGGGGTGCGCGAGCATGCCGAAGGCCATGGCCTTGAGGGCATGGGCGAGAGAGAATCGAAGCGCTCAATGGCGCATTTACCATAGAAAGCGAGCCTGGCCGCGGATGCACGATTCGCGCCGAAGTACCCTTGGAGGTGGTACACGATGACGAGCATCGATGAGACGTGCGGCGGCGCACCCATTCGGGTTGCCATTGCCGATGACCAAGCATCTGGTTCGTAAGGGCTTCAGGCTCATTCTTTCGTCGTTTTCCGGTATTGAAGTGGTGGGCGAGGCGGTCGATGGCGCCGATGCCGTCGCATTGGCGCGTCGCATGCGTCCCGACGTGCTGCTCATGGATATTCGCATGCCGCGCAAAGATGGCATCGAGGCCTGCCGAGAGCTTGCGGGCGACCCCGATACAGCCGATGTTGCGGTGCTTATTCTTACGACGTTCGATATCGATGAATACGTCTACGATGCGCTTGCGGCGGGTGCGAGCGGCTTCTTGCTGAAAGACGTCGATCCCGACGATTTGGCGCAGGCCATTCGCGTTGTGCATGAGGGCAATGCACTCATTCAGCCGTCGATTACGCGCCGTTTGGTCGAAACCTACGCCGCGTCGCGCAGCAGCGCGCTTCGATGGCACGCGTATTTCCGACCTTACCGATCGAGAGCGCGAGATTCTCACCATGGTCGGCAAGGGCATGTCCAATGATGAAATCGCTGCTGAACTGGTGATTTCTCCCGCAACGGTTCGCACGCATGGGCCGTATCATGGTGAAGCTCGACGCCCACGATCGAGCTCAGCTCGTGGTTACGCCTATGAGAGCGGTTTGTGAAACCGGGCATGTAGGGCACCTCGAGGAAAAAGGTAGCTATTAATGCGTCCTTCTTGCCGCGCGGTCCATGGCGAAATCGTGGGGCGCTTTATGAAGAAGAGCGAATGGATGTTCTATTTCTGCTATTATGGCGCGGTTGCAAATACTTGGCAGAAAGGTCGAGATCGTGGCCAGCGATTCCATCGTCATCAAGGGCGCGCGTGAGCATAACCTGAAAAAACGTCGACGTTACCATCCCTCGCGATAAGCTCGTGGTTATTACGGGCCTTTCGGGCTCGGGCAAATCCTCGCTCGCGTTCGACACGATCTATGCCGAGGGCCAGCGCCGCTATGTGGAAAGCCTTTCCGCCTATGCCCGCCAATTTTTGGGGCAAATGAACAAGCCCGATCTTGATTCCATCGATGGCCTCTCCTGCGGTGGCGATTGACCAGAAAAACCACGTCGAAAATCCGCGTTCAACGGTTGGCACTACGACGGAAATCTACGACTACCTGCGTCTTCTGTTCGCGCGCGTGGGCACGCCGCATTGTCCTGAATGTGGGCGCGAAATCAAGGCTCGCACCACCGACCGTGACCGACGAGATTCTCGCGCTCGGCGAAGGTAAAAAGCGCTCATCTTGGCGCCCGTCGTGGTAGGGCGCAAGGGCGAGCACACGAAAATTCTTTCCTTGATCTGCAAAAAAGAAGGCTTCGCGCGTGCGTATCGACGGCGTGGTGCAGCGTTTGGAAGGCGAGCCCGTCAAGCTCGACAAGAGTTCACACGATCGACGTCGTGGTCGACCGCGTGGTGTTGGAAGAGGTCTGCGACGAGCCGCATTGCCGAATCGGTTGAAACGGCGACGAAGCTTTCCGACGGTCGCGTGGTGTGCCATCTGGTTGATGAAGAGGCCCAAGAAGCCGACGGCAGAAATCGACTCCGGGCTTCACGACGGTATGGCCGGGCGACCATTTTTATTCGCTTGCCCTTGCGTGTCCCGAGCATGGCCATTCGATGGACGAGCTGCAGCCACGCGACTTCAGTTTTAATGCCCCTATGGCGCCTGTCCCGATTGCGCGGGCCTCGGCAGCCGCGAGGAAGTCGATCCAAGCCTGCTCATTCCCGACCCGTCGTTGTCGTTGAACGAGGGCTGCATTGCGCCGTTCGCAACGGGCAATTATTACCCCCAGGTGCTTCGCGCGGTATGCAAACATATGGGCGAAGATCCGGCAACCCCGTGGGAAGATTTGAAGAAGAAAACGCGCGACGTGCTGTTGTATGGCCTTAAGAGCGAAAAGGTTTTCGTCGACTACGTGACCGTCGACGGCCGCGAAACGGGCTGGAGCATCGATTGGGAAGGCGCCTGCGAAGCGGTTATGGGCCGTTATAAAGACTCGACGAGCGATTCCCAGCGCGAAAAAATACGAGAAGTATTTCGCTACCATTCCATGCGCGTCATGCGGCGGAAAGCGCCTGAAGCCCGAGATTCTCGCCGTGACTGTTGGCGGCAAGAATATCCACGAAGTGTGCGATATGTCGGCCGCCGATGCGCTGGAGTTCTTCAGCAATCTGCAGCTCGACGAGCGCCAGGCGTTCATCGCCGCGGCTATCGAAAGAGGTGCGTGCGCGCCTGCAGTTCTTGGTCGATGTGGGTCTTGATTATTTGACGCTCGAACGTGGCACGGCGTCGCTTTCAGGCGGAGAGAGGCTCAGCGCATTCGCCTGGCCACGCAGATTGGTGCTGGCCTCATGGGCGTGTTGTACATTCTGGACGAGCCGTCCATCGGCCTGCATCAGCGCGACAACGAGCGCCTTATCGCCACGCTTGAACGCCTGCGCGATTTGGGTAACACGGTTATCGTCGTGGAGCATGACGAAGATACCATTCGTCATGCCGACTATGTTATTGATATGGGCCCTGGTGCGGGCGAGAAGGGCGGCCACGTGGTTGCCGCGGGCACGCCCGATGAAGTGGCGAGCGCCGAGGGGAGCTTCACGGCCGACTACCTGTCGGGCCGCCGCCGCATCGAGGTGCCTGAGGCTCGCCGCAAGCCCAAACGAGGCGCCATCAAACTCACCGGTGCTTGCGAGAACAACCTGAAGAACGTGTCCATTTCCGTTGAGCTTGGCACGCTTACCGTGGTCACGGGCGTTTCGGGGTCGGGCAAAAGCTCGCTTATCACCGACACGCTTGCGCCTGCGCTCGCGAACCGCATCAATCACGCGCACCATCGCACGGGCGAATACCGCAAGCTCACGGGCTACGAGGCGCTTGATAAGATTGTCGATATCGACCAAAGTCCCATCGGTCGCACGCCGCGTTCGAACCCGCGACGTATATCGGCTTGTGGGATGACATTCGTGCGCTGTTTGCGAGCACGCAGGAGGCGAAGCGCGGCGCGCGGCTATGCGCCTGGCCGCTTCAGCTTCAATGTGAGCGGTGGTCGCTGCGAGGCGTGCAAAGGTGATGGCCAAATCAAAATCGAGATGCACTTCTTACCCGATGTTTATGTGCCGTGCGAGGTGTGCGGCGGCATGCGCTATAACCGCGAGACCTTGCAGGTGACATACCGCGGCAAAAATGTGTACGACGTGCTCGATATGACGGTCGACGAGGCGCTCGAGTTTTTCAAGAACTTGCCGGGCTTGGCGCGTAAGCTCCAAACGCTGCACGATGGGGTTTGGGCTACATTCGATTGGGCCAACCTGCCACCACGCTTTCGGGCGGCGAGGCTCAGCGCGTGAAGCTCGCGAGCGAGTTGCAGCGTCGTCAAACGGGTAAAACGTTCTACGTTCTCGACGAGCCCACCACGGGCCTGCATATGGAAGATGTGCGGCAGCTTCTTGATGTTTTGCAACGTCTTGTCGATGGGGGAATACGGTGCTTGTCATTGAGCATAATCTTGACGTTATTAAGACCGCCGACCGATTGATTGACCTCGGACCCGAAGGAGGCTCGCGCGGTGGTACCATTGTGGCCACGGGTACGCCCGAGCAGGTTGCGAAGGTTCCCGGAAAGCCACACGGGTCGTTTCTTGCGAGAAATTTTGAACGTCTAGCCGCCCGTGCGCGGCTTGCGTGCTAAAGGGGGATGTTACATGCAGAAATCGCGGCCGCATTTCGCACGCGGCGTGCTTTTCGCTCTTATTGGAGGCGTGAGCTGGGCTTTTTCTGGCACATGCGCAGAATTCCTTTTTGAGACGCAGCATCTCTCGCCGGCGTGGGTCACGTCGGTGCGATGCATGATTTCGGGCGTCGTATTCCTGATTCTTGCGGCCATCATCGATCGCGAGCGCTTTCTTGAAGCCGCCAAAAACAAGCGCGCGTGGGCTGCATTCTGCGGTCAATGGCCTTTTCGGCACGGTGTTTTGCCAGTTCACGTACCTCACGTCCATCAGCTACACCGATTCGGGCACTACGACCGTGCTTTCGATGGTGGGCTTGGCCTTGGTCATGGGCTACAGCTGTCGGGCAAGCCATCGCCTGCCACGAAAACGTGAGGTGTTCGGCCTCGTTCTCACGCTTGTCGGCGTCGTGCTCATTGCAACGAATGGTGACATTTCGAGTTTGGCCATGCCGTTGCCCGGCCTTGTGGGGCTTGCTTTCTGCCGTGGGCCTTGCTGCATACAACATCATCCCCGTTGCTTATCGGCCGCTATGGCAGCCTGGTCACCATGGGTTTCTCGATGTTCGTGGCGGGCGTTTCCATGTGCTTTATCGAGCAGCCCTGACGGTTTCCGTCGACTTGAATACCGAAGTGATTTTGGGCATGGCTGCGATTATCGTAGTTGGCACGGTCATCGCCGCGTGGATCTATATGCAGGCCATTGCCGATATCGGTGCGGTGAAGGCATCGATGATTGCTGCGGTCGAACCTGTAGCGGCTACCATTTTCACGGTCACGCTGCTTGGGACGCGTTTCGAGCTCGTTGACCTTGTTGGCTTTGCGTGCATCGTTGCCATGGTGCTGCTTGTGAGTTCGAAACCCGATGACGAGCAAAGCTTGCGGAAGATTTGGCAGGCAAAACAGGGGAAGAAGATACGGTTCCAACTCCCGAGTCCATTGAGCTCGCCCATGCTGAGGCTGCGATTCGTGCGGCGCGGGCTGTGCCGGGGTCGCAGGCTGCGCTTGAGGAAGTTCCCTGCTCCCGAACCTGTTGTGCTGTGGGACCCTGCCATTTCCCAGAAGGCGCGCGAAAAAGCCAACAGTGGCGAGCTTTCTCTGGATGAGATGATTTGCTCTCCCGAAGCGGCCCATTTGGTTGACGCGAAGTCAAATACGAAAGACACCGTGCGTCATGGCGTGCGTGAAGGCATAGCGCTTGCCGTGTTCGGGTTTCTTGTTGCCGCCGGTTTCATAGCGCTTACAACGTATATTTCCGCTGGGCATAATTTGAACTATGCCTCTACGGGCATCGACGACATCGCGGGCAACATGTCGGGGTATGGCGTGATTTTGTATGAGGGCACGGTTGAGTCTTCAGCTTCTGCCGAGTCTTCTCTGGCGACCGACAATGCGCTGGGCTCCAACGAATCGGCTCGTATTGGCGAAAGCGCCAAATCGGACGAAGGTGCCAAAGAGGGCGCGTCGAGCGCGAAAGGCGAATCGGACGAGCAGTCTGTCAAAGGCTTCGTGAAAATGGCTTTGGGCCTCGATTCCGAAACCGAGGCGGGCGTTTCAGGTTCGGCGAAGGCTTCGGAATCGACGGGCGCATCGGCCTCGACGTCTGGTTCGGCTTCCGACGCTGCGAATGACCCCATGGCGGTGGACGGAGCGAAGGAAATCTACGAGGCGAAGAAGGCGACGGTTCTCGAGCTCGATGTGAACGATTTGGAACAATACCAATTCGGTCGTATCATCATGAAGGGCGGTCATACCTATGGCGTCGTGAGCATTACCGATGACGAGCTTGCCGCGCGATTTGCCGAAGGCGGCCACGACCACGAAAACCACCATTACGACGTCGCGCGAGTCCCGCACATCGTCAGTGGGCTCGAGCGCGAAGGTTTCCACGAAGAGCGCGTACGCGAATGTGGCCGAACTGCTCGCCGATGTCGACGCCGATTCTATTGACGAGGAGCTGGTTGCCCGCGTCGGCGACGTCATCGACCATTTCCGCAATGCGGGTGTCGACGTTGTTGTCGTGCTCACGCACGATGTCCGTCCCATGGCGGCGATCGATGGCGCCGATGTGGTGATTACCGTGCGAACCGGCGAGCGTTTTTCGCAAAGCCAAATGATTAGCCATACGTTGTATGTCGATACACCCGAGGTCGGCTCGGTGGGCGCCTTGCTCGTTGCTCCCGGCAACGTGGTTTCGAGCCGCGTGCTTACGGGCGAAACGACGAGCACGGGCGCGTCGACGAGCGTCGAGGGCAGCAATTCGTCGTACGTCGAGAAGGCCGATTAGCCAGAGCGATTTTGGAAGAAGGATAACCAATGCTGAATACCAATAACGAGAGTGCTATGTCCGTCGAGGCGCGCAAAGCAGCTTTGGAGCTCTCCGCTTTCATCGAGAAGTGCCCAAGCATGTTCCATACGACGGCCGAGATTTCCGACCGATTGAAGAAACGCGGGATTCACGTTCCTTCCTGAAGGTGAAGCGTGGGCGTTGAGCGCGGCGGGAAGTATTTCACGACGCGCAATGGCTCAACGGTCGTCGCGTTCAAGGTGGGCGAGCAGCTCGACAATTACCATTTTCAAATCACCGCCGCGCATGGAGACTCGCCGACGTTTAAGCTCAAGACACAAAGCGAGCTTTTGAGGGTCCGGGCGAGTACATGCGCCTGAATACCGAGGTGTACGGCGGCGCTATCGACTACACGTGGTTTGATAAGCCGCTTGGTTTGGCGGGCCGTGTGCTCGTGCGCGAAGGCGGGCGCATCGAAAGCAGGTTGTACGATTCGGCCCGCGACGTTGCGCTCATTCCGAGCTTGGCGATTCATATGGATCGCTCCGTGAACGAGGAGTTCTCTCCGAACGTCAGACCGACCTTTATGCCGCTGTTTTTTCGGCTGGTGTGCTCACGCGCGGCGCGCTTGATGAATACGTTGCTTCTGAGCTGGGAGTTTCTGCTGACCAGGTAATTTCTCGCGATATGTTCTTGGTGAATCGCCAAAAGCCCCAGCTGTGGGGCGCGGCCGAAGAATTCCTTTCAGCGCCCAAACTCGATGATTTGGCGTGCGCCTTTGTTTTCGCTTTGAGGCGTTTTGGCTGTGGAAAACGACCGCGACGTATCGGTGTATTGCTGTTTCGACAACGAAGAGGTTGGATCGAACACCGTTAAGCAGGGCGCTATGTCCACGAGTGCTGCGCGATACGCTTGAGCGCATGAATGCCGCGCTTTGGCTTCTCGCGGGAAGATTATCACTGCGCCGTTGCGAAATCGATGCTTGTGAGCTGCGATAACGCTCATGCTTTTTGCATCCGAATCGACCCGAAGTGGCCGATGCGGAAAACCGTCCCGTTTTTGGCGGCGGCATGGTGGTCAAGGAGGCCGCGAACCAAAAATACTGCACCGACGCGTTTTCGCGTGCCGCGTTCCTTTCGGTATATGCGAGGCGGCAGGCGCGCCGTGCAAACGTTCGCCAACCGAAGTGATATGGCGGGCGGCTCCACTCTGGGTAACTTGTCGAACACTCAGGTGAGCATGCATGGCGTTGACGTGGGCTTGCCGCAACTCGCGATGCATTCGAGCTATGAGACCTGCGCTGCGTGCGACGTGAAGCTTTCCATCGACGCGCTGAAGGCGTTCTTCGATGCGGAAATCGTCATCAATGGGTCCGATTCTATCGAGCTGAAATAGGGAAAACCTACGAACTGAATTCAGGAGGGAGAAGCGGCGACCTTGGGGCATATGCTCGAAGGCCGCCGCTTTGCATTGCGGCCGAAGCGGAGTTTATATTCGAGCGCGATTGCCTTTTCGTGCTTCGCCGATACAGTTTCAGTTTGGGCGTTCTGCGCGCCCGCCAACGGCCACGGTTTCGCTACCGTTCGCTTCGCTCACTATGCGCTCGCCTGACTTCGCTTCATTTTTGAATGAAAACAAGTTTGAACTCAGACGACCTCTGGCGGGCGCGCAGGCGCAGAAACGCCGCCACCAACGGCAATAAAAAAGCGCCCGAAGGCGCTTTGAGGTGCTATTTATGCTCGCCGACGAAGAACAGCAAGCGTTCCTGGTCCGGAATGCGCCGATAACGGGGTCGACGTAGTTCACGACGAACTCCGGTGAAGCCGAGGCGTTTCTTGATTTCGCTTTCTAGCAGCACGACGCGTCTTCGATGCAGTCGCCGTGGGTGATGAAAATCGTTTGGTTCGCCGGGTCAATCGCCGTTTGCTCCATATGGTCGACGAGCGCCTGATTGCCTTACGACGTCCGCGCGCCTTTCCACGGGAACAAGGCGGCCTTCGTTGTCGACATGCATCACGGCTTGATGTTGAGCAGCGTTCCCGCCCATGCTCGTGCGGCTTACGCGTCCGCCGCGGAACAGGAACATCAAATCATCGACGGTAAACCAGTGGCACAGGTGGTCGCGCGTTTCGCGCACGAAATCGGCAACTTCTTCAAGCGATGCGCCTGCTTCCTTTTTCTTGCAGGCCAAATATACGAGCATGCCTTCGCCGCCCGATGCCGCGAACGTTTTCTGGCTGCGCAGAGCGTGCGATCGGGATATTCCCCGGCAAGTTGCTTCATCAGCAGCTCCGTGGCTTCATAGGGTGCCTGAAAGTGCGCTCGAGAACCCCAGGTAGAGCACGTCGTGGCCCGCATCGAGCACGCGGCGCAGCGTGGTTTCGGTTTCTTGCATGTTAGGAAGGGAGGTGGTGATGACCTTCCTTCGCGCATCATCGTAGAACTGGCGCAAGTCGGTTTCTCGCCCTTGAGGTAGCTGCGGTGCTGCACGCCGTCGACCATGAAGGTTAGGGGTAGAATCTCGAGCCCGAATGCGTCGATCGTCTCTTCGGTAAGATTGCATGCTGAGTCGGTGACAATTTGATAGCTCATAAGTGCTCCCGTCGTTGTGGCCGCGCGCACGCGGTGCCCATCTCAAACCGCGGAATAGAAAAAGTATAGCGGTAGGTGTCAAGATGTTTTGACGAAGGCCATTGTTTTCGAACGCGTGTTTCCGCGGAAAAATGGAGCAGCATGCGGGAGTGTGCTGCGACCGGTGGCGATAAAGCTTACGCGGGAGTAATGCGCTTCGTTGCGAAGAGGGAATGAGGGTTCAGGGGCGGGCGCCGCGACGTTTGGGATGCGAACGGCCCGTGCGCCGCGTGCGTATATGCCCTCAAGCGCGCGGCGTGTGAACCTCAAAGAATGTGCCCGTTGCCGTAGGCGTTGGCGCCGCGATGTTTTAGGGCGAAGGCCGCTGGCCCGCGAGCTATTTCACGCCGTATATTCCTGGTTGGGACTGCCATGGCCAGCCGATCGAGCATAAGGTCGAGGAGGCTCGGCACCGAGAAGTTCAACCAGACCTCCACGGCTAAGATCCGCGAGCTTTGCAACAAGTTTGCTGTCGAGAACATCGAGCTGCAGAAGGCCGGCTTCCGTCGCCCTGGGCGTGCTTGGCGACTGGGACAACCCCTACCTGACGCTCTATCACCAGCATGACGCTGCCGACATCGAGGTCTTCAAGGCCATGTTCGATAAGGGTATGATCTATCGCGGTCACAAGCCCGTCCATTGGTGCGCACTGCCACACCGCACTCGCTGAGGCCGAGATTGAGTACTCCGACGAGACGAGCCCCTCCATCTTCGTGCGCTTTGAGATGACCTCCAAGCCCGCCGGTCTCGAGAACTTCGACGGCCCGGTCGACTTTATTATCTGGACGACCACGCCGTGGACCATCCCCTCCGACAGGCAGTTTCCCTCAAGCCCGGCGCCGCCTACGTCGCCGTTGAGCACGACGGCCGCGCCGAGGTCATGCTCGAAGGACCTGGCTCCTAAGTGCTGCGAGGAGTTTGGCTGGGAGTACACTCCGGTTATGGTCGACGGCGAATGGTTCCGCCGAGACCTTCCACCATCCACTACAAGCAGCCGATCTTCGACGGTGTCGAGGGGCGTGGCGCTGCTGGCCGATTACGTCGGTGTCGATGACGGTACCGGTATTGTCCACCCTCGACGCGGGCACTGGCGTCGACGACTCACTTTGCCTGCCCGGCCATGGCATCACCGACATCTGCATGCCGGTCGATGACGACGGCAAGTTCTACACCGGCGAGGAGTTTGGCACCGGTGGCCGCAATGGGCGGGTATGGACACCGATGAGGCCAACCCGCACATCATCGAGTTGCCTGCGCGAGCAGGGCACCTCGTCCTCATGTCGACATCGTGCACAGCTACCCGCATTGCTGGCGTTGCCATGAGCCCGGTTATTTTCCGCGCGACTGACCAGTGGTTCGTCTCTATGGACAATACGGGTCTGCGCGAGCTGCGCTCGACCAGAGGTTCACAACCACGTGGAGTTCATCCCCGAGTGGGGCGTGAACCGCATTGGCGCCATGGTCGAGCATCGTCCCGACTGGTGCATCAGGCGCCAGCGCAGCTGGGGCGTGCCGATTCCTGTGTTCAAGTGCGCGAGCTGCGGCGAGACCGTTGAACGACCGAAGAGACCTCGACGCGGTTATCGACCTGTTCCACCGAAGGCGCCGACGCCTGGTTCACCGACGCTCCCGAAGGGAATACCTGGCGAGGGCGTTTGCCCCAAGTGTGGCGGCCATGACGTTGTGCCCGAGAAAGATATCCTTGACGTATGGTGGGAGTCGGGCGTGTCGCGACGTGGGCGTCTGAGCACCGCGCCGAGGCTCGATACCTGCGTTGGCCTGCCGATATGTACCTCGAAGGCTCCGACCAGCATCGCGGTTGGTTCCAGAGCTCGCTGTTGGGCACGGGCGCGTTTGGCCAATCGCCCTACAAGGCGGTCGTCTGTGCTGCGGCTTCACCGTTGACGAAAACGGCGAGAAGATGTCGAAGTCCGCTCGGCAACGGCATCGCTCCCCAGGAAGTCATCGACAAGTACGGCGCCGACGTGCTGCGCCTGTGGGTCGCGTCCACCGACTACTCGGTCGACGTTTCCATCGGCGATAACATTCTGCAGCGCACTTCCGATGCCTACCGTCGTTTCCGCAACACGTTCCGCTTCTTGCTCGGCAACCTCGACGGTTTCGATTTCAAGCGCGACGCCGTTTCGCTCGACGAGATGCGTCCCGTTGATGTGTGGGCGATGCTGCGCCTGAAGCAGCTGCTCGACGACGTGGAGCGCGGCTACAACGAGTACCACTTCCACCAGGTATTCCGTGCGCTCTACGACTACGTCGTCGGCGATTTGTCGTCGGTGTATATGGACGTCGTGAAAGACCGCCTGTACGCTGAGGCGCCTGGTTCGGTGGCGCGCCGCTCGGCTCAAACCGTGCTCATGAACATCCTCGAGGTGCTCGTGCGCGTCATGAGCCCGATTCTGTCGTTCACCTGCGATGAGGTGTGGGAGCATTATCCCGAGACCGAACGCAACCGCGAGGGTCGTCCGTGAGCGTGCAGCTGGCCGGCTGGCCCGAGGCCGCTGATTTCGTTCCGGCGCTGCCCCAGGGCGAGGCCGCCGAGGCCGTTATGGCGAATTTCGCGTGCCTGCTTGAGGTTCGCGACGCCGTGACGAAGGCCATCGAGGAAGCGCGCAACGAAAACCGTTGGCAAGAGCCAGGAAGCCGTGCTGAAGATTACGGTTTCCCAGGCTGTCGCCGACGTGCTTTGGCGCGTATGATGCGGCCGACCTCGAAGAACTCTTCATCGTGAGCCACGTCGACGTTGTCGCAGGCGATGTCGAAGAGGCGCAGGTCGAGGTTTCTGCAACCAGCGAGCCGAAGTGCCCGCGCTGCTGGAACCATCGTGAGCTGGGCGGCAACGCGAACCACGCTGAAGTGTGCAAGCGCTGCGGCGATGTTCTCGACCAACTCGCGTAAGCATTCGCTTTTTCGCGAATCGCGAGCCATCGAACCCTGGGCGCGCTGAAAAGCCGACCTGGGGTTTGGCGCGCTCGTGCGTCGCGACTTGTAAGGCGGGCCGGGGAGTGACCTTTCGGCCCGCTCCGCTTTTTAAAGAAAGGTCCACGTGACTACCGATATCGTGACATCGAAGAATTCTAAAATGAGGGCAGCTGCGCTTTTCGCGGTGGTTGTCCTTGTCTGGCTGGTGCTCGATCGCCTTACGAAGGTGTACTTCGAAGGTGCCTATGAGCTTGGACAGGCGGGGGCCAACTGCGGCCTGTTCCGCTTCACGCTCGTGCATAATACGGGCGCCGCATGGGGTATGTTCGGCAATTCGACGTTTGCCTTGGGCATCACTTCGAGCATCACGTGCGTGCTCATCGTGCTCGTGTTCGCATTCTGGGAAAAACTTTGCCGGCCATGCGCCAAGCGCCCTTGAAACGATTGCGCTCGCCTTGGTGTGTTCGGGCGGCTTGGGCAATGCTATCGACCGCTTCAGTCAACTCTACGTTGTTGACTTCATCGATTTCACGTTCATCGACTTCCCGGTATTCAATGTTGCCGATATTGGCGTGACCTGCGGTTTCGTATTGCTTGTTATAGGGTATTTGCTCGTAACGCGCAAGGAGGACGCCCATGTCTAGCTATGCGAGCAATGGTGCCCAAAGAGTGTGAGGGCATGCGCCTTGATGCTTACATGGCTTCTCAAGGGCTGTATCCCACGCGCAGCGCCGCCGCGAAATGCATCGCCGACGGCTATTGCGCGCTCAACGGCAAGCTGCCGCGCAAGAGTGCGTCGGTTTGCGCGGGCGATGTGCTTGAATACGAGACGTATGAAGACCCGCATGCGCCCGGAGCTCGTCGCGGCCGATATTCCGCTCGACATTCGCTATGAGGACGACTACCTGCTCGTTATCTCGAAACAGGCGGGACTGGTGTGCCATCCGCGGAGGGCCATTACGGCGACACGCTCGTGAATGCGCTTATCGCGCACTGCGGCAAAGAAAACCTCTGCGACGTGCAGGGCGAGCAAGACCGCCTCGGCATCGTCCATCGCCTTGATCGTGACACGAGCGGCCTTATGTTGTGTGCGAAAACGAACGAAGTGGGCCTTGCTCTCATGGAGGATATTCGACTGAAAGACGTCGATCGCCATTATCTGGCGCTCGTGCAGGGTGGATTCCTCTCGATACTGGCATCGTCGACGCTCCTATCGCGCGTGGCGGCCGCGACCGGCTTCGCATGGAGGTTTTCGGATCGCGAAGACGCCCGTCCGTCCATTACGACGTTTACGGTCAAGCGTCGCTTCGAACCCGGCAAAACGACGACGGTTTTACGCTCATCGATTGCAAGCTCTTTACAGGCCGCACGCATCAGATTCGCGTGCATATGGAATACATCAAGCATCCGTGCGTGGGAGACCCGGTGTATGGCTGGAAGAAGAAGGAGAATCTCGGCCTCGACCGACAGTTCCTTCATTCGTACCGCCTTGCGTTCACTCATCCCATTACGGGCGAGCGTATGGAGTTTGAAGATACGCTGCCACCCGATTTCCAAGAAGTTATCGACGAATTGGAAGCTCGCGAATAACGTTCTTCGAGCGCTCCCCTTGGGTACCTGAATCCGCTTCGGTCAAGTCCTGCTCGCGACGAACAGCACATTAAGTGCTGTTCTGCTCGTGCGGAATCTATCGGATCCAGGCACCCAATGGGAGCGTTGCTTTTTTGGGCTCTCTTAGATGCATTTATGGGCGTAGCCAGTCGTCTATCCTGTCTCTTTTGATTGGACGAACGTCATACCAAGTGCGCTTCAGTTCGCCCAGTATATGAAATAAAGCCGGGCAAGCTCAGGGCAGTGGAACGAATGGCGCGAGCTGTGCTGGGGGCGTTTCTTTTAAGGGCGACAGAGTGACGAGATGTGCCATATAAACGAAAAGAGGCGCATAACGCGTCTCTTTTCGACAAGCTGAAAGCGAAAGGTAAGCGCTCGCTCTCAATATGATTCGGCCGACGCTTTGCGCCAAGGAGTGGCCGAATGTAGCGAAGGGCGCCCGCACGCTTAAGGAGCCGTGCGGGCGCAGGGAAGAAGCTGAAAGTTCGCTCGAATTAGCGGCCAACCCAGTTGGGGTGCGCTTCTCGGTGAAGGCCAGCGGGCCCTCGATGCCGTCTTCGGTCTTCTCGAGGAAGCGATAAGCACCGTCGCAGTAACGCATCGCGTCTTCCTCGGACATCTGGTCGGCGGCATGAACCAGGTACTTGGTCCACTTCAGAGCCAGAGGAGCGTTCTTCAGAACCTGCTCGGCCAGCTCGATAGCCTTGTCCATGACCTCTTCGGCCGGAACGACGTAGTTGATCAGGCCAAGCTCTTTCGCCTGAGGAGCCTTGATCTTCTTGCCGGTGAGCAGAAGCTCCATGCAGTCCTTGCGGTTGATGTCGCGGGCGAGGCGCACGATGCCGCCGGTGGAGGCGATGATGCCGAGTCCCACCTCGGTGCAGCCGAACTTCGCGTTCTCGGCGGCTACCACCATGTCGCAGGAAAGCGCGATCTCCATGCCGCCGCCGGCCGCCGAGCCGTTGCACGCCGCGATGATGGGCTTGGAGCACAGACGAGCCGTGATGCCGCCGAAGCCGTGATCGGTGACGGTCATGCACTCGCCGCCCTCAGAGAGCTCGGAGAGATCCTCGCCGGCGCAGAACACCTTGCCAGTGCCGGTCACGACGATGGCGCGCACCGCCTTGTCGGTCTCGGCGTGGTTCATGATGTTCTCCATAGCATCGGAAGTTGCGCCGTTCAGCGCATTGGCGACCTCGGGACGGTTGATGCGGATGATCAGCAGTCCGTCCTCGCGAAGCTCGGATACGACAGTGTCGGTTCCGTAGTAATCTGCCATGTTTCCTCCTTGATGTCGCGGCTTTCATTTTTAAAGCCTATATACGCCCAGTGGCATATCCCTGGTTGTTTCAAGCGGGGCAAACCCGCTTTTACTCGAGGTGCGTTGTCGACCGATTCACGCATTTGGTCAGTTTGGCTGTCCGCTGCCGAACCGACCATTCGGTCGGCTTCGCACCTCGTGGTTGCTACAATATGGCCGCCCGTGGCGCTTCGGTATCGCTTGAGTTGGTGTAATTGGGGTTTCAACGTAAATTGAGTGCATCACTAAAAAATAGTAGATGGGTCATTTCCACGTTTCTGTGGTACAAATTGGCTGCAAAAAATGCGCTAAGGCGAAATGGCGGTTATAATCGCGCCATTGCATTATGGAATGCGCCACGCTTTGCAAATCGAAAAGCAAGGGGAGCTTTGCTGCGGCGCGCATTCGAAACATATGTACAAAGGGGGTGACGCGACGAGAACTCGTCGCGGTTGCGCGAATAGGAAGGCGCGGCAATGGATTTCATGTTGAGCGATGCCGATCGCGTGCTTATTTCGCAAGTGCGCGAATTTGGCAAAATTACTTTAATAATGAGTCGGTTGCGCAATGGCGCCGCGATATGGGCTTGCCCGATGAAGTCGTGAAGGCGTTCGTCGACCTCGATTTCAATGGGTTTGGCGTCATCCATCGTCGCAATCATGTTCATTACGACATGCTCGCGCAGGTTCTTGTACTCGAGGAATTGTCGCGCGTTTCGGGCGCGACCCTGCCGTTCCAAAACGATTTCCTTCAGCTCCAGATCCTCGAGGCTTTTTCGCGAGTCCTTCGCAAACCGACCCCATTCGCCTTGAATATCAGAATACGGGACGCCTTGCATTCGCTTTTTGCAGTTTCCGAGCCGAATTCGGGTTCTGATACAACGGGCATGGAGACGTCTGTTCGCTCCGTTGACGGACGTTTGTTCATGAATGGCGAGAAGATGTTCGTGAATAATGGCGAATACGCGCCAGCCCTGCTTGTTGCGGCAATCGACGAGGATGCACCTGCTGAAAACGGGCATCCCGCCTTGTCCATGTGGATGGTTCCGCGCACCGAAAGGCGTCGAGGCGGTTCCCGAGAGCAAGATTGGCCAAGAGATGCTCCCGTTCGCCCATATTCGTTTCGACAATGTCGAGCTTGACGAGTCGTGGCGTTTGCAAGGGCCGGCAAAGGGCTTTCCCCAATTGTTCAGCTTCTTTGAATACGGCCGCGTTTTCGCATGCGCAACGGCGCTTGGCGAGGCTCAGGCTGCGATGGACGATGCGGTCGAATGGGCGCGCGAGCGCACCGCATTCGGCACGCCTGTGTCGAATTTCCAGCAGGTCAAGAGATGTTAACCGACATGGAAGTGAAGCTCACGAATATGCGCCATATGGTCTATAAAGCCGCGTGGGAATTCGACCACGGCGTGCATGAACGCTTGACTGTGGCGCTTATGAAGCGCTACGTGCCGCGTGCTGCAACCGAGGTCGCAAGCGATGCCATGCAGATTCTTGGCGGTCGAGGCTATACGACGCATGAGCGCATTTCTTCGATTTGGCAAGATTGCCGCGGCTTCCAAATCGCCGAGGGCACCGTCAGATCATGGTCACATCGCGGCGCCTCTTGTGATGCGCAAGTATGCGGAAGCTGAGATGTAGCCATCTTTCGCCGAATTCTTATCGATTGCGAGGGGAGTGCGAGCTCCCTCGTTTCTTTTGGGTCAGTTTTTTCGAGAACTGTCCATCAATTGCAAGCCCATAACGTAAAAATTGGGATAGAAAACTATCCAATTTGCTTATATTTGTGGGGCAACTATCGCCGATACTTATCGTTTTAGGGTCAGAATGCAATATTGACCGTAACATGATATGCAGATTTGCAGGATTATACTTAGTGAATTTGTTCTTGGATCGGCGCCTTCGGGTGGAATCTAAGGCGCCTGCCTTCTTAAGGAATTCTGGCCCCCTTAAGAAGGCAGGCCACATCGTCTGGTCTTTCATAAGGAGGAAAGAAATTGGGCGAAACTGCAACCTACACCGATAAGATGAGCGTGCGTCACATTCTCATCATTATCTCGGGCATCATGATCACCTTCGGATGCTCGGCTCTCGTCTTCTCGACGTGGAGTGCTTTCCAGGCCTACGTCCCCGATTTGTTGGGCGTTCCTACCACTCAGTGGGCGCTGTACATCACGGTGCTCTACCTGGCCGAAGCTTTCTCGGCGCCGTTCATCGGCAACTTGCTCGCTAAGACCGACATCCGCATCGTGCTTTCCGCATCTGCGCTTCTCGTCGGCGTCGGCTTCATCCTCATTTCGCTCATCAAGAGCATGTGGATCTTCTACGTTGCCGGCCTCATGATGGGTCTTGGCGAAGTTGGTCTGCTCTGGCTGGCTGTTCCCCACGCTGTGCAACAAGTGGTTCAACCAGAAGTCTGGTACTATCATTGGCGCTTGCATGGCATTCACCGGCATTGGTGGCGCTATCTGGCTGCAGGTCTTCAACGCGCTCATCGCTTCCGGTATGGACGTGTGGACCATCTACATGATTTGGGGCATCGCCGCTCGTGACTTCTCTGCCGTTCACGCTGCTGTGCATCCGCTCCACTCCTGAAGAAGCTGGCTGCCTGCCCCTATGGCAAGCCTCAGACCGCTTCTGGCAAGCCTGCTGGCATCGACGCCAGCAAGGCCATGAAGTCCGTTGCCTTCTACGCGGTCTTCCTGCTCGCCGGCATCATCAACCTGCTCACCATCGTTGCTCAGCAGTTCCCGAAGTACACCAAGTCGCTCGACGACGGCACCGGCACCTTCATCGCCGTTGGCGTTACCATGGCAACCGTCATGATGGCTTCTCAGGCTATCTGCAAGCTCGCCCTGGGCGTGTGCGCCGACAAGAACTCAAGCTCAGCTTCTTCGCGGCTTGCGCTTGCGGCATCCTCGGCGTCCTGCTCGTGTGGTTCGGCACCGGCTCCGCTATGATCCTGTACGCTGGCTCCGCTGTGTACGGCTTCTTTCTTCGCCAGCTGCGTCGTTCTGGTTCCCATCTTGGTTCGCCAGCTCTTCGGCCAGCGTGAGTACCCCCAGATTTACTCCCGCGTCTCCATGTTCGTGAACATCGTTGGCGCTGTGGGCGCTCCCTTCTGGGCCTTCTTCGGCGACATGAGCTACAGCATCCTGTTCACCGTCGCTATCGTGCTCATGGTTGTGGTTCTGCTGCTTGGCATCTTCTGCTTCGGCAAGATGAAGGGCCTGCAGGCCGACTGGACCGAATAACATTCGCTCCAATCTATAGCTTCTGAAAGGGTCGCGCCCGAAAGGGTGCGGCCCTTTTTTTCGAATTAATTCGATGCGTGATTTCCCATTGCTCGAAAAAAGCCAGGAATAGGGGTTTCTGGGACACTGAAAAGTCGAGCCGTCATGCGCCTTGGCATTGTCGGGCGATTGGCGGCTCGGCTTTTTTGTACGGTGCGCGTTGCGCTCTTGTTGATGAAACGGTCCTATGGGATTTCGTTTGTGGCGTCGTGTGTTGTAGGGAGGGCGTTGATTTTTCAACCAGCGATTACCGTTTGCTGTCCCATTCGAAAGACCGGGTGAACTCGATGAAGTTCTCAACGGCGCGTGTTTTATATGCGGCGGTTTTAAAGGCGAGGCATACCGTGTGGAAGTCGTCGTCGACTTCCTGCAGCCGTTTGTGATGAGCTCGCGGAAGGAGCGAGCCCAATGGTATCGAGCGCGAGGCCGATGGTGCCCGGTGTGCTTTCCACCATGCTTTCCTAAAGGTGATCTCATCATTCGCATATGTGCGCGTTGCGCTCAGCCCATGCGTTGCCATGAGCGCGGAAACCTCGGCGCCAATCGGCGTTGTAGGCGGGTAGGTGATGATATCTCTTCCGCGCAGCGAATCGAGCGTGAGATTTTTCGACCACGCAAGCTTGTCGGAGCGGTGCACGACCGCCACGAGCCGCTGGGTAAGCACGGGTACAAAAAGTGGAGATCGGGTTTGTTGTCGAGCCGTGAAGGCGAGCTCGTAGCGGTTGCTCTCGAGGTCTTCCAACAGAGGTTGCGTGAGGCCCTGGAAAACGTTGACCTGCGCGTCTTTTCCGTATTGGTCGCGATAGCCTTTAATAAGTGATGGAGGTAGTCGCTCTGGATGGTGTAAATCGCTCCAATGTCGATGCTTCCTGTTGGCGACCCTGCGTGCTCGTGAGCCAGCGATGCCCTTTTTCCAAGCGCGTTCACCGCTTCGGTGGCGTATTGGTAGAACTCTTCTCCATATTTTGAGCTTGATTTTGCGCCCCTCGCGCTCGAAGAGGGGAATGCCAATTCGCGTTCGAGCTGCGATATGGAGTTGAAAGCGTCGGTTGCGATATGAACAGCTCTTCCGCGGTGGGTTAGTGCTTCACCTCGGCGAGTTTGCGGAAGTAATACAGCTGCGAAAGGTTCATGACGCTCCATTCTTAGGGTTTTTGAGCTGCGAATATTGTACCCAGGTCATCTTTGGGCTTTCCGTGCGAAAAAATGCCCCCTAAAAACGCGAAACAGCCGCCCCGAAGGACGGCCGCTCGCACAAGCTTTAAGGTAAGCGCTATGGCTTCCGAAGGAATATACGTTCACGCGCTGCAAAGTCGAGTGAAACGAAGGTTTAGTCGAAGGTGTATTCGATCTTTGCCGCCATGGTTCTGGCATTCGCGTGCGATGGTGATGCGCTGTACGCCGCAGGGAGCGCCTTCCTCGAGCCACATAGCACGGCAGTCGCGATAGAGACGCTCGGTGGGGGGCAATCTCGAAGTAGCCGTCGCCGCCGAAGATCTCGAGCATTTCGTCAGAGACAAGCTTCACGGTGTCGATAGAGAACAGCTTGCGGAGATAGCAGCCTTCTCGGTGACGTACTCGTTGTGCGGGTCGCTTTGTTGAAGTCCTCGGCGAAATCGATGATGCGCAACGCGCATGGATAAATCTTCTGCATATCGGCGATCTTCATCTTGATGGCCTGGCGCGTGCAATGGTCTTGCCGAAGGTCACGCGGTCGCGCGCGGAAATTTCCAGTATGCGCTGGGACATGCCGAGGTTCGACATAGCGATGTGCACGCGGGGAAACGGAAAGCGAGTGAATCGCGATTTCCATGCCCTGGCCCTCTTCGCCAAGCAGGTACTTCGGGTCAAGCACAAGGTTGGTGAACTTCAGGCCCGCATGGCCAGCGCCACGGCAACCCATCATGTGAGGCATTGGAACAAGCTCGAAGCCAGGGGCATTGTTGGGAACCAGGAAGCCTGAAAGGCGAGTGTCGCTTGTCGTCATCCGGGTTGGTAACGGCGATGACGTAGGCGTAATCGGAGCAGTCGGTGTGGGAGATGAGCCATTTCTCGCCGTTCAGAACATAGTTGCCGTCGGCGTCTTTGATGGCGGTGGTGTGAAGGTCAGCGCCGGTGCCGCCGGTCTGCTCGGTAATGGCGAAGTTGCAGTAGACGGTCTTGTCCTGGAACTTGTTCATGAGCTCGGCCTTGACTTCGGGCGTGCCGTAGTCGTCGAGGATGCGCCAGTTCATATCGGCAGCGTGATGCAGGTGCATGCGCATGCCGCCAGGCCCGCGGAGAACTCTTCCTGAACACGCAGGATCTCGAGCTCGTCGAGGTCCCATCCGCCGTACTCAGAGGGGAGATAGAAAACGATACAGATCGATTCTTCTTCGCGAGTTCGTAGAACTCTTCGTGTTGACTGACTTCTCTTGAATCTCTTCGAAGGGGGGCCCGACCCAGTTCGCGAATTGCCAGATATGCCCGGAACTGCTCGTCGGTAATTTTGGCATTGGGATTCATGAAAAACCTCCTCTAGTCGTATTATGCGAGCAAGTATGAAGTCCACCGTTTCGGTGTATTTGAACAGCAACAACCCAACGAAGTATTAC